>Ga0247760_1000281_pt1 | contig 57125 bp, 33 predicted proteins | sample UWRJL171409R4_FD_179936 | JGI IMG/M metagenome (GOLD analysis project Ga0247760, IMG submission 179936) | Plant litter microbial communities from Arlington Agricultural Research Station in Wisconsin, United States - UWRJ-L171-409R-4 | ecosystem: Environmental > Terrestrial > Plant litter >...
CCAACCTCAACCCCACCCTCAACCCCAACCTCAACCCCAACCTCAACCCCAACCTCAACCCCAACCTCAACCTTGAAAATGAAGTTCACAACCATTGGATTCCTCCTCACCTTCGCCACTCTCGCCTTAGCTGCACCCTTCAAGGCAGTTCAACCCCAAGTAAGCACTCCCAAAGGCCTCGGCCACGGAAAACGCCAGGATAAGCTCTCATCCACGAAGGACACCCGATCCTTTTCTATTTCCACGGACGACTCACGACCTATTGGAAGGCGTCAAGATGGTGATAACGGCGGTTTTGTTACGAATCCAAATGGACCTAGCGGGGCTGTGGCGCCGCCTGTGGCCAGGCCCGGAGGCATCTATGTCGGGCCCGATGGTCCTGGTGGGGTTTATGATGGCGGGGATGGAGGTAGGAATGGAGGTGGGAATAGGGGCGGGAATGGGGGTGACTCGGGAGGTGATTCGGGGGGTAACTGATAGTTTCCGGGGGATGCGGTTCTTCGGTTGTTCGAGTGGCAAACTTGTTCCAGTGCGAGCTGTCTTGTGCTCTGGGGTGTTGTTTACCGAGACATTGAGTGTTGGCTTGTTGGTTTGCAGTAGTTAGGGAGCAAGGACAGTTTGGAGACAGCTCAGGAGAGGGAGTTCCAAAACGGGGTGTGCAAAGGGGATGATGTACCAGATGGTCTAGCGTGGATGACGATACGACTCTGGATGATGCAATGCGAGGTAACAATGTCTTCTGATGTGGCAGGTGTGCTGTTTTTTCAAGGCTATTTCACCGAGTGAGAGGTGATAGGGGCGGTGATGACAGCGGCGGACTAGAATGCGAAGATTAGCCCCAACTGAAATCGCATGGGACATGTTTCATCGTCTTGGTGTCTAACATACTATAGTTCCAAGAATGACCGAGCGGTCGGTATCTTGAGTCTCCCGACTGACGGAAAGGGTACAGTCTCATAACTACCAGTTGTGGCGACCACTGAGTCTCCTCTACCTTCTTGTTTTCCATGCCGAAGATACTTGTAGCCAAAGTGATCCTCTTTCAGTTCTCTCCTCCCTTGCGAGATCCATAGGAACGGCATACCACCCTCGGATCGACATCGCGCGTTAGCCATATCTATCATGAATGACATATCGATGTCTTCATGGTAGTAGGCGGGCTGACCCCATTCTGCCTTCAGTACCTGGTGACTGAGCGCGCTCAAAACTTCCTTATGGTCTCTGAGAGCTTCACCTTTCTCCACTTTGAATTCAGCGCCGGCAAAGTCCTTTGGGTAAATGAAGAGTTGACAATACGGATGCATGATGCCCGTAGCGACCATCGTTTTGATTGATATGAAAAGAAACACAGGCACCCGTCCGGAATGTGCTGTGGTTCCCTGGATGTGAAAGCATTTCGAAGATAAGAAGGACTTGGCCATAGCGTGTTCGTCTCGACTTTGGTGTTCGAGGCCAGCGATGCCGACTAGTCCATCAAAGCTGGCTAAACCTAAAGGGGGATCTTTCCACATCTTTTTGGCTTGCGAATCGAACAAAAGCATTACCCGATTGCACTCTTCCGAGAAACGATCGGACGAGATATCGCTAATACCCCGAGTCCACTCTACAACGCGAAAATCGTCATTATTGGCAAACTGCCACGCTGGCCGCGACTGTGGTTTGTTCGTGACTAGGATAGACTGTTCTTCGATCATGTAGTTGGGTGTCGTTGCGTCTTCCAGAATGATTGGGCGTCCGGGAGTCTTTTGGCGGGCGGCATACAGGATGTTCCCTTTTTGCGGGCCTTCAAGTCGAACCGCTACCACAAGTTTGCGATACTTGGATGAGCGACGCGGCCTGGCTTGGAGCAGGACGAAGAAGCCGTTGTGTTGGCAAGTAGGGAGGACAGGCAGACGAATCGAAAGGCCAGCATTCGTCATGGAGTAGACGGATATTCCGTAGTCGTGGTCAAAGCTGTAGCTGTTGTAGGACTCCGTGTCGGCAAATTGAGTGGGAGAATGCCAGAAGGCTTGTCCAACCATCGGGCACGTCAGGGGTCCAAGTCCAGCAAAAGATGGTGTGGTCGTTGGAGACTTTGATAATTTCGGTTTGGAGCCGGGTAAAGGCCTTGAGTCCCTCCCCGTATAACAAGGGCATGTTGATGTCGAAGAGACCCAACATGCAGTAGGCCATGTCTTCGACGCGTGTTGTCGTCCGCTTGGCCAGCCATGACATCTTCAGCGCAACGGAAGCGCTCTGGACTACGCTCTCAGCCCCTGAAAGGAACTCCCCTTCAATTCCAGTGAGGGCAGAGATGGCTGTGGCCATTGCGCCAGTCTTAGACCCCAACTTCGACCAATCCCTTGCGTAGAAGTTTAATTCTAGCGGTGCCAGAAGCTCTTGGAGTGTCCATCCGCGCGTGAACCACCGGCTCTTCCGAAGTTGGTTCGCTATGGTCTCGTCATCGACCTTGTCGCTGGCAGAAGGAACGTCGCTAAGGTAGGCGTAGCAGATTTCAGACTGGGCGTACCAGGTGAACATAGAGTTGATGGCCTCTGTCAGCTCCGCCGAGCTCGTCTTGTCGATACAGTTTGTATCGACCCAGACCCATTGGAATCCATGCTCCCGCGCTTTAGCACAGGCCCCCTCGATCTTGGCAAATCCTTCCTTTCGTGAGGCTTTTTTGAGATCATTCCAGTCTTGGAGCGTGACTTCGTCGTCACCCCATGTGTGAGAGAGAATGGCGTATTTGGGGATCTTGTCTCCGAAGAACTCGGACAGAGCAAATGTCCTGGTGTTGATTAGCCGCATGATCGAGTGCAGGGTGGCTGAAAAGGTTAAGGCTTGGGTGAAATCCCAATCGCCGAGATAGAGTCCTATGGTGGACCTCAGAGTCAAGCCTCGCCGAGTACCCCGCTTCCGCAGAAGTGCACCGCCACGCTAGTGCCACCGTGCCAAGACGATCCCGCGGCCCATTTGTCGAATCCTCAGCCTCTGCCACATTCTAGATTTTCTCACACACCAAACGCAATGAGGTTCTCTCTAGGCACCAGTCGCTGCGCCTAATGACTATGTTGTACAATACGTTAGGAGTAGATTTTGTTAGTTTGGTACAGCCAAGGCGCTTACTTCGCTAAGCGGACAAGGGGCTTCTATAATAAACAGGGCTAATATTAAGTGGAGACTGTCAGAAAAGAAAGGGGTGCTGGCCAGAGCTGAGCTGAGCTCTGGTGTGGCCATTCGAGCTGAAAGGAGCTCAGGAGAGCTGAACTGACTACGTCAGTTCAGCTGGCAATGCCACCATTTGCCACCAACGTTGCTACCACTTTGGATATAATAGAGGCTTTCTGGTTCGCCAGAAAGCCGCAGCAGAACAAGGAACAACACGTAATATAATCTACCTGTTGCAACCTACATCATTTCCACGCAACCCACGGTGCAGTGTTTCTGACAGAGACAGGCAATTTATTGTACATTAATAGCCGATTGAACGACCTCCTCTCTCGACATATATGTGCAGGTGTCGTAGTATACTGTGAGCCAGTTAGCGCAACTAGTCTTTAGATACTGCTTCTTAAGCCTGTTTAATTAAACTGTGTAGTTTAACTAAACTTAATGCCTAAATATTATTATATTCTAAGGCCATTCAGTGCTTTATCTAGGTCTAGACGTTCTTGATAAATGAAAGATCTGGAGAATAAATTAGTTAAGGTAAAAGTTCAATATTAAGCTTTTATATTCTGTCTTTCGTACGACGAGCTTTATATGTTAACGTATTATCCTGTTAGAAAATAAAAGGCTGTAAGTGATAAAAATTTGTAATAAGGGGTAAAATGTATTTGATATATTTATTACTTTAATACCGCTATATACCTTTTCTTAGATAAAACTAAGCCTTTTTCGCTCATTAGTAAATACTTCTTAAAATATTTAACTAATTAGTTTTTTTCTCCGTAGTGAAAAATCTCTTATATCTTTACTTTTATAAATAATTATAACGTGTTTAATAAGCGAACGGATAATATAAGCAAGCGGATAATTTTCCACTACCTTACTACAACTACCTTCAATTACATAACCACAACACTAAGAAATAATAATAACTGAGTCAGAAACAGATGAATCAGACGATTCTGCAGCTTCTTTGTAAATGCGCGCATTATAGCCAGGCTTACCGCACACGCTACAACACTGAATCTTTACACGAGAGCCCCTTACACCACCACCACTTTGTCGTGTTTCCTGAGCTAACTACTCACCTACAGCCTTCTGATCTAGCAAATCCTATACATCCTGTACAGTAAGCGACTCTCCAAGCTGTACACGCGTTTTTTTAGCCCTCCGTCATTTACTAAGCCCCTTATTAGCCTTTCGTAATACAAAGACCTCCGTACAGAGAAAAGCCACCTCGTACATCACAGCCATTATACCTTTAGCTAATCGATCCACAGCTGTTAACATTAAAGTTAGTAAGCTGCCCTAATAGTTAGAAATTCGATTTTTAATAAATACTAACTATAAGGTAGCCTCTTAAGGGTTATGTAACGTTTAGGAGACCTAAGGTAATAATATAGCCTGGCCTAAGGTTAGTAGTGTTAAGGTTCAAATGCGCATATCTAACTTCGATATTACTCTATCTGGGTCGTACAGTACAAGGCCGGCCCTAGTAAAGCCCCCCTGGATTTTTTTTCCATAATCGAAGTAAAAAACGCTTCTTTAAACAAACAGAGAAATTCCAGCTTACTAATATATGTAATACTTATCCGCATCAACTGCTTAATCTAATAGCCGTACGCCTTCTTCAACAGCCTAAAATAATTAACATCTAAAGGCTAAAGTATATATAAGGTATATACAGGCATACAGAGCGTAATGATGTTATATACCTAGTAGTAAACTTTAAATTCATTAAAGTGGTAGCTCTTATAGCCGTCAAGGATTAGAAGCTAATATTTACCCATTATATAAGACGATATGTGCAAATCAAAATGCCAAATCTAATCTATACCTTTCTCATTCGTAATCCAGCCGTTATCAGTTATTACAATACACCAGGTAGCTGGAAGGTTACATTTTTAATACTAGTTAGTAAGGTAGTATTACGCAGTTAAGATAATAAATAGTAAGATAGCCTAGCCTTAAGAATTCACATCTTAAATAACTGTAACCTACTCTTAATTACTAAGCTAAGCCTGTTTAACCTTACCACAGCTATCTAAAGTAGTAACTACTATAATAGGAGTGATAATACCTATTATAAAGTCAGTCTCGTCGAAATTATACATATCTTCATCCAGGATACTATACTTAACCTTCATATTATACATAAGCGTAAACCACTTACTAATAATCTTTAAATCTTCACATTTAGCCTTCTAATAGTCATATTTACACGAAAAACCCGTCTAAAGTTCTAACTAACGTTTAATAAAGTTATAAGCCTAGCGCTTACTAATAGGAAGCATCTCGCGTTCGCATAACAGTCAGTTAGCCATATCTTCCACGTAATAAAGCTAAGGGTGGAATGCACGTGCATATAGCTTAACTATATACTGAATAATTATATTTTCCTTTAAATCCGTAAGCTTTCGCAAATTAGCTGGAATATCGCGTTATGCAGGCCAACCAGCACGTCGGTTATAAAGTGTGGTATATAAAACAGTATAGATTTCCGCTACTTTAGAAATAGGAAATTTTAAGTCTTTTTCAAAAGCTTTAAAGGCTAGGATTAATTACGCTTCGTTTAAACACGATGCTATGTTATATAATAGAGGAAAACATTACGAAAGGTAAAGAGGTGTAACGCGTAGAAAATTATCCGTTCCCTTATTAAACACGTTATACAAGATCTGGATATAGCTTATATTATAAGGCAAGTTGTTAAAATGCAAAAGGGGTCAAGGCATTGGAAAGCAGTGTGTTGAAGGTGATTTTTTATTTCTATCTTCGAGAGTGGAAGCCGTGTTATTATAGCCGTGAGGGTGGCCAGTGCACGGAGTGCATTAGCCACACTCGCTTCTGCGAAGCGAGGTTGGCTGACTGAATACAAGGTTAGCAGTGGAGTCTGGCGTTCTTAGCTGTGCAGATCCACGGATGCAGCCGCGGAGCGGCTGCGTGGATCCAGCCACACTGTTCTAACCACACTGGCCGGGTTAGGGTTGTAAAAACCCAACACAAGTATTATCTAGTGCTTTTAGATTATATTATTACATATGTTAATAAAACACTTATTGTAAAGTATAACTTTTGGAGTTTTTTTTAACGAATATAGAAATGTAGAATTTATAATTTAGCTATTATAAGATGTAAAGGGTATAACAGATACCTTTAAGAAGAGGTAAGACTGACCTTAGGTTATTAAAATATATTAGCCCTAAATAAAATTCTCACACGTCTGAACATATATTATATAAAGGATTAAAACTAACACTTTGTATATAAAACCTTATACTGCTAATCTTAGCTATCCTTATTATTATAAAGGCGTTTAAAGACTATAAAACAGTTAAAGACCTTCTCGCAATATAATTACTAAATGGAAAGATGTTCTAATTATAGTGGAAATAAAGTATCCTTAACTTACCTCTTTTTTAAAAATATATCTGTAAAAAGTATATTAGGAAAGATAAAAACAGCGACCATATTTAGTAAACGCCTTAGTGTTAAGATGCAAAAGGAGTCAAGGCATTAGAAAGCAGTGTGTGTTGAAGGTAATCAATTATTTCTATCTTCGAGAGCGGAAGCTGTAGTATTATAGCTGTGAGGGTGGCTAGTGCACGAAGTGCATTGGCCACACTCGCTTCTGCGAAGCGAGGTTGGCTGACTGAATACGAGGTTGGCAGTGGAGTCTGGCGTTCTTAGCTGTGCGGATCCACGGAGCCAGCCGCAGAGCGGCTGCATGGATTTAGCCACACTGTTCCAGCCACACTGGCCGGGTTAGGATTGTGAGAACTTAACATTATGAAAATGTTAAAAGCCTTTACTAAGGAAACGTTAATCTTAACAACCTTAATAACTCCGTTTAATAACATAATCTCTTTAAAGCAGTCTCCTATTAATTAAAATATTATATTAGTGGAGTAACAGTTCTTAACTCCTTAAGATATAAGGCTTAATAAGCTCTTCGATAAAGAATATATTACTAATTACTTAAAAATGTTTAATAAGCATTATAAAAAATTTACTAACCTTATAGATAAGGCACGTTTCCTTAAGTAAATAAGATAATGTAAGAAAAATATAAAGGTAGAAATTCATAACAAGAAGGAAAATATAGATTTATCCTATCTGGAGGACAATTTGTTGTAAGGGTGGTCCAAAAAATAATTACTATGGGAAATTCAGTCAAAACTAATAAGGAAATTCAACTCGACCTAGGACTGGTCAGTTCACTATCAAAAGTGGGTCTGCTCGGGCCCCAAATCACGTGATATGATATGGTTTCAGATACGTCACGTGGCTGGGAATCCAAATCTGAAGTCAGATTCAGGGTTAGGGTTACGGTTCAGGAGTTATTAGCGTTTGAAAAAATTAAACAAATGGGTATTCGGAAATAAACACAAGGCTAAATCTAATTAAAGAAGGTGGTTTTATATATAGATTTTTATCTAGAATTCAGAACTGGAATTCGTTTTACTATAAAGCTTATAATAAGAAAGATATTACTGTTTAAAGTCTAATAATAACAATTATTTAAATAATAACTGGTTAATAAGTAATATAATCAGTTCTATTACCTACATTTATTATATGACTTATTACGTAGAACCCAGAACTGGAATCAGTTTTACCATACTGCTTAAATTGAGAAAGATATTGATGTTTAAAGTTAGATAATAATAGTTACTATAATAATAACCTGTCAATAAGTAGTATAATAAGAAGTAATAATTACGTTTCCTATATAATTTATTACGTGGAATACAGAGCTGAAACTCTTTTTACTATACAGCTTATAATAACAGAGGTATGACTGTTTAAAGTTAAATAATAATAATAACATTAACATAAACTTAAATATCTCTCTGGTTTTAATAGCTATTCCAAATCAGGCTTTAGATTAAGAATTACAGTTGAAATCTACGCATAATATTACCTCGTTCTATATTATAAATTAAAATTCTAACTATAAAAGTTATGGTTTTTTCAGTTTAAACTTGAATATCTCCCGTTACTTAACCCTAACCCTGAAAACAATGTGAAAATCGGATTCCACATCATGTGATACATATTAAAACGTATTATTTGATTATGTAAGCTCATAATTAAAAGTTATTAAATTATTACTTTAATTCACATAGTTAAGTTAAAAAAAACCTTTTGTTTTTCACAGATAGAAATAGAAATAGTATAGTGGTAAATAGCGTAATATAAATTAAAGAGGTTTCCAGTTCGAATTGCATTTGTGAAAGTGAGAAAAAACTATAAATTGTAAATTGTAGAATAAATCCTGTAAACCCCATAGAATAAATCTTGTAAACCCTGTAGAATAAAGCCTGTAAACCCTGTAGAATAGAGCTTATAAGCTTTATAAAATAAGATCTTTAAAAAGTAAGATTTATTTTTAATTATTATTCTTTTTATTATTTCTTTTAAACCTTATAAAATAAAGTATGTAAATCTTAAAAATTAAAGCCTATAATCATCATAAAATAAGATTAATAAATCGTAAGATTTGTTTATAAAGATTACTCTTCTTATCCTTAATTATTATTCTTTTTAATATTTCTTTACCTTTTTAAAACGGATATATTGGCCTCTGGACAGGTTTCTGTCGCTTTGTTCGCTATACTTATTAAAATAAGCTTGATACCCCACGCCAAAATTGCCAGAAGCGAAAGTGAGGAATGGAGCGCCCTGTAGCGTAGCGAAGGGCTGTCCCGTAATAACGAACGAAGCGACGCTAGCAATTTTAACTGGTTTTCTAATAGCTTAGATTTATTATACACTCTTTATTACAGCTTTAATTATATCTTATAAAGTCTCTTAAAAGGCACTTAAACATATAAGTTCCTTTTACTAATCTTCTTACTTAAAAATCTAATTATTACTAGTAAATATTATATGTTATTTATAAGTTTATATAAATTTCACTTATTTACTTAAAGGTCTAGATATCTAACACTTATAATATGTATTCTATAGTGTTATTCTTAACTTTTTAGAACATTATAATAAGAATTAAAACTTTTTCTACGTCCTTATAATCCTATCTCCACCTTAGGGAAGTAGTTATAAAGGACCTTAAGTCTAATACATCATTATATATACAGTTAATTTATAACAGCTTTATATAGTTAAGGTAAGTGAGGTGAATAGTAAAGGTTAAGATCTAAGTGTTTAAGGCAGAAGTTATAATGCCTTTATCCTTTTCACTTATTACTTATTCTTAAGTGTATTATTTTTTATAAACCTTATGCTAGAACTCAAGTAATAGTATCCCAGCCTGTTCTACTACGTAATAACCTTCTTTAACAAATTAATACTTAAGATTATTAATAAGGTAGACGTTCTTATAAAGAAGCCTTCTAATCTTAATAACTCTTATTTTAATTCGTGTAATAATTACCTTATTTCGTAAGTTCGACTATCGATTTGCTCCAGGACAGCAAGCGCCCCGCGAATACGTGATATGTGTAACGAACTGACAGGTCTGCTGTAGAACACAACGTGATCAGAGATAAACATCTTCTGAAAAGTCCAGGCGCAGTTCCAGTAAGAGCTTTGCAGAAGCCTTTTCGCCGCCTCGACGTGGCTGATGATGCCGACCATTGAGTGATGCACCAAAAGTGTTACCGCCGTTTCCTAGGCCGCATTTAAATCCGCTGGCCCGTTTGTGCCTGATAAGGTACTATTCCAACCAGGTGCGGGCTTTCGGTTGACGACGGGCTGTCGAGTCATCTTTACTAAACAGGCGAGTTGGAAACTCCCACCGCCTGAAGCTTTCTAGTAATGGATGCTGAACAGTCGATCAGCGTGAGCTATAAAGTCGACGCCCTTTCCCGTAACATCCTCCTCGGGACCCAGCTAAGCCATGACGACGCGAGCCCGTGAGTATATGTCGGCTATTAAAGGGATTTGGTGGTTCCTCTTTAGAACCGCAGCCGTGGTTTTGGTTTGGTTGATGTAGAGCTAGTCGGCCCACATAACTTCGACCTGCGTTTCCGACTGCCGCCTTCTTAGTGCCGACCACAGGTTTCCCCCGATGTAGAAGACCTTTCTGTTCACTAGGGTCGGCCTTGTGTGCCACTGCGATGCGTCGCCCTACTGGTATGAAAGTGTAGTGAATGGCGGTGTGTCGTCTAGAGACACGGCGGTCAGATAGCAAACCATTAGCTTATCTTCTCCGTTGGCCGGTTTTGGTAGAAGAATAAGCAGTCGGTTTTGCTTTTTGGTATAGTCTAGTGGGTTATAGGTGAATGTCGGATCTGACTGATAATGGATTTGGCCGACTAGGAGGGATTTGGGAGCCTTGTCCAGTCGGTAAATGCGCGCATTCGGGGTAAGGGGCGGAGGATTGGTGGTTAGCGACTAACCTTGATGATCTTCGCCCTGGTGGAGAAAGATACCGGGACTGAAGGCTTCCCCGGGCAGGCTTGCTGGTTTGATGTCGTTAATGGTATGGCGATGGGAAAAGAAGTGCGGGAGCAGTAACCCCGATGAATCAGGGCCGGATGTGTCCTTCTCGTCGCCCTGCGCGGTGACGGCCTTTGAAGATTCGTCTGGCATTCGGAAAGAAACAGACTGAAAGGCCAGTACCTCGTAGTTTCAAGTCGGCGAAGAGAGGAGGGGAAGGCGAACTTAGGAGTTGTTGAGAATCTGCAAAACTGCGGCTGAAAGATTCGACGCTTCCCACCATCCCGGATGAGGAATGCGCGCCCGGCTGCCGAATGGTTGTTGCTGCTTGGCAGGCACGATGGGACTAGTCTTGACGGGGGGAGATGGAAATCAGGCAGCAATAGGAAGGCAGTTAACCTGAGGCAGAAACGAGGGGTCGGGGAAGATGGTGTCCTCTGTTGCTCTCATTGGTCAAGCGACACGCACCAGGTTAACACTAAGCTATTATAGACGACTTTAACTAAAGCAATTATATTTTAAACTATTAGACTGGTCTTAAACCCTTCTGTTAGCGGAGTTTTAATCAGAATACGTGGTAAATCATCCAGTTACAGCGCTATAATCGTAACTGGCACTAGAGCGCTAACCTTTGATACCCCGGCAGAGGTGTAGTTCTCTCGCCGGCACGCGTGGACCGTGCCACGACGACGAGAGGTAATCGGGTAAATGCGGCTTAGTGCGGGACTCCAGCTATCGATAAGGAACACCCCGCCATTGAGCACTGGTGCGAATGCCCGTTGCAGAAGAGACCGAGGGAATCGCGGGATGGCGTGAAGTTGCTCTGGTTCGACAGATGCAGCCGGTTGCTGAGTGAGCTGGCAACGGAGGTACAAATATTCCGCTGGTCGAGCATGCCTTCATTTAGCTGAACACTTCCCAGGACCAACAGGCAGCTCGCCTTCTTGATACGAGAGCTTCAACGATCACACGCTGATGAAGCTCGCGCCTACCCTCATTACCTTTGCCAATGCCGAGGGTGGTGTTGTAGTGGTCGGTCTGTCAACTTCCAGCAGGTGCCGATGGGTTTCACCCGTGGCGCATGGGCCACCAAGCGTCAACAAACCGACCCCGCTCCCTGCTCCAACCGTCAGGTCAGGTGTCCAGCACTGGGCCACACAATGTCACGTCCCCGCGCCCCATCGTAGCGTCCCAGGCCTTTAATAATCTCGGTTGCTGAGCCGAACTGGCGGTCCGGGTGCAGAGGGTGGGGGCCAGTGCCGGCAGGGCGGGGAACCGGAGGTCGTCGACGGACCGCAACGGCCGCGTTTGGCAATGGCGAGCACGGCTTCCCATTGCGCTCGCCTAGCGGTGGTCGGGGTCTTGCTTGAACTGGTCAGCTGGCCTTTGTGGCGCGGACGCCTCCTAACACCGCCACGCCACGGATATTAAAGCGATCATACGTTGCGTGGTCGCGCAGCCATCCGTTTAGATGCGCGCAGTCCCGCACAGCAGGTGGACCTTGTGCACCAGGGGATCGGCGTCGGCCACCGTGGGTCCCGGCACCGCAGCTCGCGGCACGCACATCCTTGAGCGCCGTACTGTCGGCGGCCTTAGTCGGGCCCTCACTCCTGCGGGCCGACGTGTGTTCGCGACCGTGGCTGTCGCGCAGGGTTCCCGAGCCCGTGAGTGAGTTGAGGGCCTACGCGGGACGAGCGGCCTGCTTGTATGTATTTTCTCGATGGTATATTGATAGCTCCGCCCCTCTGCAGTTTCACCCAGCTTCTTCTCTCCTCTAATGACTGTCAGCGCACCGTAGTGATTATGTTACACATCGCTCGGATCAAATCTGTTGTCCCCTCGAGCGGAATACTGCGGTAAAATATACGAAGCTAGTCGCATGGGGTGTATTGATGTAGATGGTTAAATCGGTTTAGGAACGTGGCGGAGATACGGGCTACGTAAAGGCTTTATACGTCTGTATGGAGAGTAAGAAGATAGGAGCTATCCCAGTTAGAATTAACTAATAAATGATATGCACGGTGGCTATAATCTCCCCTAGAGCAGACGGGTCTAATATCTTCACCACGGTCGCTTCCTCCACAGTCCCTATGAGTGTATTTTGCTACCGTTGCCGTCCTTATGCGAGTGCAATCATAACTGCCACGATATGTGGATCCTCTACCTCATTTGTCGGCCGAAGACTTTACTACTTCTTCTACCTGAGACAAGCGACAGGCGGATTGTTCATGTGGCGAGTTGAAAGCTTGATCGATGCGTTGCGGTATGATTTTAAGTCTTTTAGATTAAAGCAGATAAAAGAGTGGGAGCAGCTAATCTAGGTAAAGAGCTTGAGAAGACGCCGTCTACACGCAGTGTAGTAACCTGCTGCTAGCTGAAGTGGAAGGGCAGATCGGAGCTGAAGGGTGAGGTTCCATTAGCAGGATTCACTGTGGAAAGTTGGAGGTATTCCCTGAAAAAACAGATACTGTTGTCCCTGAGAAGTTGTCGAACTGTTGGCATTTTGGACGCAGCCATGCACTTTTGAAGCAAGACACTTGCCGCACAAGTGACGGCCTTGGGGTTCAACTCCACAGCTCGGCGCCGTCAGGGGACCTTTAATGAGTTTTGTAAGTTGGCAGGCATCGGCGCTGACCGGCGCATCACCGTCACAGTTCAGCCCATTCCCGATCATGTTTTTCATGCATGCTTGGACAACTATACCCGCTGATACAGCTCATTGCATCTCATCGGAACAAAGCGTTATCGCTCATGACTCACACTGGTCATGAAGCCATGGCGTCAAAATCATGCTTCTTTGAAATAGATTGCGAGTCCCGAGTTCTGACCGGTTCTGGTGAGGTGACAAAGGCCTACCTACATGTACTTGGTTGAATCAGCTCCCCCCGCGTGACTTTTTATACAATCCCATGAACTTGGGGTCTTAGCGTCATTCACCGTTTGCTAACCATGATTGTTGAGCGCGCGAAATGCCAGCGAAATGCCAGAGCCAACTCATCATCTCACCCATCATCCCACCCATGTCAGCCTTGTAAGTCCGATGTAGCCTTGTGACAACACCCCCTTCATTTCCGCTTACACAAATGACTTAACACTGGTGATCCGAACCTGGTGTTGTACGTCACAGGTCGGCTCTGGGTATCATAATCGCGTTTAATCCGTCCTTTTGCCTTTGGGAAAATGGGTGAACTCACTGTCTGCGCCAATGTTGAGGGGGCTTCGGCTCGAACCTCGAGCTCCTAGCCTCGAGGCACCAAGGCATCGCATGACCAGAGCCCAGTCTATATATACCTGGGCTGCCGCCCCCCTTGTGGCTTCTTGCATCATTTCGCACCACACAGCGCACATCGTCATCATCATCATCAAGCAAAGTGCCATCGCTAGGCTGCAGCAAATCGAAGGCCAAGCTGCCCAATACACACCCGAGAACCACCCCGCAACACGCCAGCATCAGCCATCATGGGCAGAGACAAAAAGGACAAAGCGACCGACAAAGCCAAAGACCAAGGCAACAAACGGGGTCGCAATTCTCACAGTTCCACCCCAGAGGGCCAACCCGAACGTAGCCGCCCCCGCGCCAATGCTCCCTCCCCCTTGACTTCTTCTCATCCTGCTCCCACCCAGTATGCTACGGCTCCTGAGTATCCTGCTCCCGGCCAGTATTCTGCTCCCGGCCAGTATTCTGCTCCCGACCAGTATGGTGCAGCTCCAGCCCAGGCTCCCAATCCGCATGCCGTTGCTCAGAATCCGTATACCACGGTTCAAAATCAGTATACTGCTCCTCCCACCCAGTATGGTGCAGCTCCAGCCCAGGCTCCCAATCCGCATGCCGCTACTCAAAATCCGTATACCACAGTTCAAAATCAGTATGCCGCTCCTCCCACCCAGTATGGTGCTGCTCCAGGCCAACCCGCCGCGCCTGCAGCCCAAGCTGCTGGCAATGATCCGGATCAAGGACAGGTTTGCCCAAATTGGGGCAAGCCGCAGACCCCACAATGCACAGGGTGGTACTTGGGTGGCAATACGCGGGGTTACTGCCCTCCCTGCCTCACGAAGCACATGGGCTCGAAAGCCCCGGCTGGGGGCTTCTCTTCTCAAAGAGACTCTGCTCAAAGAGCTCCGGCCTCCTCCTCTGCTCAAACAGCTCAGGGCTCCTCTGCTGAAAGAGGTGGCCCGGTTGAAACAAGGGCCGCCCGGGTTTGCCGAAACAACGCAGATGGGTGCACACGCTGGATTTACGGGGCGGAAAACAATGACTTGGGTTATTGCGATCCCTGCTTCGCGCAACGTTTGAGCGCGAGGGTGCCGGATGGCCCCGCCGAACCCCCAAAAATCACTTGCAACAACTACAACCATGGCAGAACGCCGGGGTGCCGAAGGTTTGTCACCAGTGGGGTCAATGTCCCCAATGAGTTGGGTTTCTGCAGTAACTGCATCGCGAAGCACTTGCGCCCGCCACGCAAGTCTCAAAAGAAGCAGGGCGAAAAGGGAGACGAAAAGAAAGGAGACCAAAAGAAAGGAGACCAAAAGAAGAAGTAGGGCGCAGTCACGGAGCTTTTAACGCCAGCAGGGGGGTTAGCACTTTATGACCCAGATAACACCACGGTGCCTCGAGGCAAGCGTTGGAGGCTCAAAGTGAGGGGGATTGCCGCTTTTCCGGCTGGGCTCAGAAGGGGAGGATTTGTTAGCTGAAGGGGTGCACGGGGTATGGGATTTCTCTTCGACATCATCACTAGTTCATTTATGAAACTACACAGGGCTTAGTAGTCGAGATTACGTTTCGTCAGGGCAGGTACAGGGCAGATGCAGGGCAGGTTCCAAAGGCAGGCACTTATATAGAAAGTAATCACCACCCGATTTGACAACATTGAAAATGACCTTTGTCGTGCACTGTGGAAAATACTGACTGCTGGATAATTCCTCAAGGCCCGAGTACTGTATTAAACGTGCATGATAAGCGAGTGTCGCACTTTCCACCTGTCAGAAAGAAGGGGGTTCTGGCCAGAGGCCAGAACTGTCAGAAAGAAGATCTGAAAACTACCAGAACAATAGATTTGTAACCATTGCCACAAACGCGCAATTGTAGCCGCGTGGCTTTGCCACATGGCTTGCTACTACTCACAGCTATAAGGAAGGCTCTCTGGCTGAGCCAGAGAGCCGAACAAGCAATATAATGACCCAGTGGCAACCCCTTCAACCCACAGAATCCAGAGTGTAGTGCTTCCAACAATTATTGTACCGCTTGCGCACCGATTAGTCAGCAAACCCCACCAACAATAACAAGAAGCAATTTCGACTTGCACTACTGGACTTCAGACTAACTGGTTTAATCTATAAAATCTAATAAAATGAACACCAATAACGACAAGACTGTTTTTCTGGCCAGTACTGAAGACTGGAAGTCTTGGAACTTGCAGTTCTAAGCCCAGGCTGTAGCTAGAAGCCTATAGAGCTAAATTCAGAAAGTGACCCCTTTTGTCCATAAACCCTCGGCTCCAGAGCCTGTAAACCACAAGTATAAGACTCCTAGTCAGTCTACCGTTGCAGTCAGGGGTAGTACGGAATTAATAGCCAGCGACGACAAGCCTGGCCAAACTAACTAACTAATTATTACGGCAGATCTCACAGCTGATGGATTCCGAACCTACCAGATGGATTAGACGATTTACTAAGCTGACAATAAGAAATACTATAAGCTATAATGATAAACAAGGCTGAATAAGCCTGTAAACTAACCGTACCCTATAGCAGACAATATAACATAAACTAAGTTACAGCATATAAAGCATTAATAAGCAATTAGCTATAACTATACTTGTGCCCTAAAGCAATATAACTGCGTACCTAAAATATTATGGAATTTCTGCAATTCCTGGACTGGAAGTCTAGAGGGCTAAAAGTTATGTAAACCTTAATTTAAGGTTTAATATAGCCGAACCTAAGCATAAATAAGTTTGAATAAGCCGAGGGTGTTCGGGCTAATAAATAGAGGATAAAATATAATAACTTTATTTAATATAAGCTTAAATATAAACTTTTTTATCTTTTAATTTATAATAAGGTTTTCGCTATTAAGGTTAACAGCACGTTTCTCTCGGAGATAACAGTAATAGCAGCTGAAATAAACCTAAATAATAAACTCTATTTAAAGTGGGTTGGAAAAGTAGATCTGGGGAACTAAATATATAAAGAAGAGTCCCTCTCTCTATAAAGGCTTTTATTTCTTCATCTTTCATCACACCAATTCTACTCTCATTCTTTCCATCTTCGGATACCACCTAGTCACGTGACTCATCTGTGACATATAACCTCCTAATCTTTCTAATTCGGCTTAGTGCCTTCACAGCACTAGCTAGAATATAAAGGATAAATCTAACACTACTCAAATCCATTACCAGGCCACTTATTCTACAGGCTTATCTCCCACTTAACTTGCTTATTAGTGGTCCGCTCTGTTGACCACTACAAGTTAGTATAAGGTCCTTAGCTACTAATCTTTATATTAATAACTACTTATTAAAAAGCTTAACACGGTATTAGTAATATAATTAAAAGATATAGATAGAAAAGGAATAGGTGCTATAGATCGCAACCCCATAGGCTACACCTGCAATTGGTCAGGTCACGGCACTAGGCCGAGATAGACTAGTAGCACGTGACCAGCTATTGGAGCATCTAACTTTCTAATGCTAGCGTGATTACTATATGAAACCTTCTTTCCTTACACTTTAATTTTACTAAATTGGCTATAACTGCTTAAGCTCCTAATTTGTTGATTGTGCTAACCTCGTTACAGTAAGTTTAATTACTAACTATAAATATCATTAAAGTTTTAAATTTTAGTTTTTAATAAGTTTATAATTAGGAAAGGAGAAGTAGACTTTTAAAAAGCTTAAGAAATTTCTTAAGGGAAGAAAGATTTTAAATTAGATATTAAGAGTAAGGACTTATTTAGTAATGTATCATTTAGTTAAAGTCATAAATGTTATAGTGTACACTTTAATAAGAGTTTATAAAATAAGTAAAGTTATTCTAAGTAATAAAAAACACTATTTTACTTTAAAAGGAATATAAATCTTTTGATAGTTTTACTTAATTAAATGGGGGGAATAATATAAAAGAGGTAATGTATATATAATGTTAAATTATAAAAATTATTAGTAAAGTGTATAATTTAGTAAAAGTTTAAGTCTAAAGTTAAAAGTAATTAAGGGGGTTAAAATAACTATTCACATTAATTTATTTTAATTAGTAACTTAAAAGGGGAAACTGTGACGACCCTGCAGGCCGTCACTTGGGCCGGGGCGGCCCGACAAATCCCCCGCAGAAGGAACAGTGCGGGAAGACGGTGCACACTGTCCAGGTGCACTAAGCCAGGGGTGTAAAGACCTAAAGCCCCTATAACCAATAAGGTGCTGCTTGTAGCATGCCGAGTGCTTGTATCGTGAGTAGGAGAAACCTTATAAGCAGAACGCTTACGTAGTGTAGAGTGCTTACGTAACGAGCACTCGTAATATTACGAATAAGGTACGAAATACCTCCTAGTTAGTTAGTATAGATAGCTATAGTTATGCTTATAACTACCGTAAGGGACTTTAGTTCCTCACGTTAATATTTAATTATTCATTTATATCCTATTATTTAAACTCACCTCTAAGCATTATAATAATAACAACCTATAGTAACATTAAACCCCTTATCTAAGAGTGTTAGCTTAATAAGCTGTCTTTAGAACACCCCTTACCTGTTAACGTCCTGTTATACGTTTTATCTTAACCTGTACTAATCCTTTTAAGGCCTGTGTTAGGTATAGGTTGTAATATAATATTAGCATGTCAGTTCTAAACGCTATTTGTTAAATTCCCAAATATTACCTCCCTCTTACTAATATATTAACCTTAGGAAAAGGTAAGGAGATTAAAAAGGCGTAAGCCTAGCCTTAGCTTTTTACTATTAATAAGTTAATTATATACCTTAAAGATTTAAACCTTAACTAGTAAAGACTAGTTAAAGAACTTAATAAAACTTTCCCTAAAGATATTAAAAGCCGTATTAGCTTTATCGAAAAACTCTAAGCTTAACTTAATACTGTTAAGTTAGAAAATAACAACTTTAAGGAATCGTAGAAAAAACAAGTAAAGCTCCCCTTACTGTCACGCTTTAAAGGAGACTCTACGTAACTAGAGTCTTAGATAACTTAACTCTAAAGCTATATTACTTATTACAACGAATAGTTCTTTAAAGAAGAAGGGAAAGTTAGGTTTACTAAAACCTTACTAGATAAGGTAACTGCTTATTAATATAAACTTTATACGAAGATAATTAATAACCTTTTTATAGACAGAACGCGTAAAGAGGCCCCTAAGACTTAGGCTCTTTTCGATAATTTTAACGTTTTTATTAACTAACTCTAGACTAAGTTTAAAGAATTAAACGCCCTTAAGTAGGTTAAACAGCAGCTTATAACCTTAAAGTAGACGTTTTCAGTCTTTAAGTTCTCTATACACTTTAAACTAGAAGTAGTAAAGATTAAACTTAATTAAAAGGCCTTAATAATGCTATTTTAAAGCAGTCTAAAAGAGCACGTTACTAAAGACCTTTACTAAAAGGACCGACCGGATTATCTCCAGGAGTTAGTCAAGATGGCTATTAAGGTTAATAATTAGTATTATAATTACTATTATTGAAAGAACTTCTAGAAGGAGTAAACCCCCTAGTTAAATAAACTAAAGAAGGGGAACTAATTAACCGCGATAGGTTACTATCCTAGGTTAATAGATATTAGTATAGTAAATTACTAGAATTAACTTAACTGTAATAAGCCTTAACGATAATAGTAATAAAAGTAATTTAAAGACCTATTACAGGTTTAATACTTTAACTGTAATAAGAAAGGGTATATAATACGACAGTACCTATCGCTAAAATAAGTTAATTAGAAACCTGTTCTAGAAGGGGGAAAGCATATTAAGTTTAACTTTAGAGATATTTATATTAGGATAATAAGTAACGAAAAAGATTATATTTAGATAAATAAGTGTAACTTAAAAGATAAGGAAGAAAACGAAGAACCTTAAGATATAATATATTTAGTCTTTAAGGGTATCTTAAAAAAGTTAGTTACGGAAGTGTAAGTTGTAAAAGACTAACTCTAAGGTAGAAACTTAGAACTATTAGAAGTACAGGTTATAAAAGACTAACTTTAAGAAGAAATGTTTCAGTTAGCTATTATAAGCTTTAAAAACCTTACCTTATAAGCTTAAGAACTAAGGAAGTCTAAGAAAGACCTTAACTTAGAAATTACTAGGATAATAGAAAGAGTTGAAGAATTAACCCTTTAAGTTACCTAAACGGTAAAGTAAGCTTTAAAAGGTAAAAGAAAGTAAGTTAAGAGAATTAAACTGGAGAAACAGAAGTTCTTCTTAACAGTACCCTTTAAGACTTTTAAATACTTTAAGTATATTAAGTAGATTAGTACTTTTACCTCCTTAAAAGAAGAACAGCTTAAATAATTACCCTGTATTAAAGCCGGTATACTTTAGACTAGTACTTTAAAGGTCCCCTGAGAAGGTGTAAAGTAAGTATACTAATAAAGGGTTTAGAAGTTAAAGGAGAAATATTAAAAGTTAGTAAATGAAATAAAAGACCTGTAAGTTAAGAGCTTTACTGTAACGTCTAAAGATAAAGTAGTGGAAATTAAGCTAAAACTTTATAATAGAATTCGCTTTGCTAATTAGCTTAAATATCGACTTATTAAAGAAGATTACTTTATGGAGGAATAAACTAGGTTACTGTTACTTAAGTTCTGGGAAAAGGTTTAGGAGAAATAACGTATATAGAAGTAAGTGGAAGAAGAGAAAAAATAAAGTGTTACTTCCCCTGTTCTATACTTTACAATTACAGCACCTACAGTTAACGTTAATTACCCTAATTACAGAGATATACTGTAGATTAATTATATGTACGATAACTACATTCTTAACTAACATTATAAACTTAAGGCCCTTTATAACTACTTCCCTAATACATAAAGATAAAATTACGTAGCTGTAAGGGTAGAGTTAAAACCAGCTTACTATTAAGTTTCCTACTCCCTAACTAGGGAATCTAGTAATAAGTGGAAAGTTATTATAGTTAACTAAGCCCCCGCTATATATTAATAAGGAGGGGTACTTAATAACTGCCTAGTCGTAACGTATTTATTATATCTTAATGGAAAAGCTAGGGAATAATAAAAGCAGGAAGATTACTAACAGATCTAAGAGTAAAAAGATATTATTACAATTTAAGCTTATAAAGCGTACTATTAACTTATTAAGGACTTTAAGAATATCGTACCGTTTAAAGTTGACTAGACGTTAAGGTATAAAAACTTAAGAAGAGTTAATTACTAGGTCTACTAAAGCTACTTATTTTTCTAAAGGGAATTAGGAAAAGACTGTAAGCTCTTTAAAAAGGCTGGAAATTAATAGTTTACTAATTAATAAAAACCTTAAGAAGAAGGAGAGGCACTTAAAAGTTAAGCCAGATAAGACCTTAAGGATAGATAATTACTATAACTTAAATGTTAAAAGAGTATAAGCACTATTCCGTTAAGGTTAACATAATAGACAGAAGAGGGAAGCCGTTTAAAGTAAGAGTAGTAATTAATAGTGGAAGTGCTTTTAACTTAATACACCCCTTATTAGTTAACTTAAGGAAACTCTTTAATAAGAAGTATAAAAAGGTTATTCCTATATAAAATAAAGAAGGAGGCTTATATTAGTATAATAACGGTAAAGTCACTTACCACTTATTACTCTTAATTAAAGTGGATAAGGACGAACAATAAGTGGACTTTAACGTTACATTAATAATAAGGTATAATATAATCTTAAGTCTACTCTAGCTAAAAAAGTATAACTCTGTAATTAACTAGAGGAGTAGTTACCTTACCTTTAGTAAGTCCCCTAACTGTAATTACCGTTTAAAAGAAGTTAAAAAAGCATTAAATTGCTTTAAAGATGCACGAAACACTTAAAAGTACGTTAAACCCTTAAAACTAAGTACAGTTTAAGTTAGGTTTACTAAGACAGTTAAAAGACTAAAAGGTCTACTATATTATTTAAATAACAATTTAAAAGGTAGAAAGAAACAAGAAGCTAACTTATAAATAAGTGAAGAAATTAACTTATCTAAGGTACCTGCAAAGTACAGGAAGTTTACCCTGTTTCGAAAAAAGATACTGTAATTACTAGACTACAGATTATAAGACCACGAAATTAAGCTAAAACTAAAAGTAAAGCTCCGCAACTTCTAACCTTACTACTTAAACCCCTAATAAGTAGAAGCCCTAAAAGAGTACGTTAATAAAAATCTAAAGAATAGATTTATTATAAAGTCTTAATCTCTAATAAGGTACCTAATACTGTTCGTCTTAAGGAAGGGAGACAGTAAGTTATATATAGTTATTAACTACCAAACGTTAAACGAAGATATAATTAAGAACCACTACCTATTACTATTTATTATAAAGATGTAAGAACAAATTATTAAAGTAAATTAATTCTCTAGCCTCGATTTTCCTATAAGGTTTAATTACGTCAGAGTGAAAGAAGAGGACGAATATAAGATAGCGTTTCGGACACGTAACGGGCATTATTAATACCGTATTATACCAATAAGATTAATAAACACCCCTGCGACTTTCTAAAGCCTTATTAACAGTATTCTCTACCCTTTCCTCAACAGGTTTATCTTTATATATTTAGATAACGTTTTAGTTTATTCCAAAACTTTAGAAGAATACTGAAAATATATATAATAAGTTTTAACAGCTCTCGAAAAAGTAAAGCTAACAATAAATTTAGAGAAAAGCTATTTTTACATTTAGGAACTAAACTATCTAAAGTTCAGAGTAACCTTTAAAAAGCTTAAAATGCAACTAAAGAAGACAAAGGTAGTTAGGGATTAGCTTATTCCGAAGAACTAAAAAGAGTTACAAACCTTTATTAACTTCGCAAATTTCTATTACTATTTTATTAAGTACTTTATAAAGATCGTAAGATTACTTTACAAACTTATAAGTAAAGGAAAGCCGTTTAAGTAAACTGAAAGATAATAAAAGGTGTTTAAGGACCTTAAATACGCCTTCGTTACAACATTAGTCCTAACCCTCCCCGATTTCTTAAAGCTTTTCCGAGTTAAGACAGACTCTTTAGAGTTCGTAATCAGCAGAGAACTTAACTAAATCTAGGATAATAGGAAACGCTACCTAATTACTTTCTTATCGAAAGGAATCTACAGCCCAGCCCTGCGATATCTAATCTACAATAAGGAACTAATAGCGATTATTCAGTACTTTACTAAGTAAGCACTGTATCTAAGTAACATAAAGGAATTAGTTTAAGTTTTCTTAGATTATAATAACTTCTAATACTTCTTAACGAAAGAACTTAATCTACAGTAAACACAGTAAGTAGAATTAATAGCCCCGTTCTACTTCCAGATCTACTACGTTAAAGGAAAAAACAATAAGTAAGTTAATACTCTTAGCTAAAGATAGGATTATAAGGATACTAATCCAGTTTTAATCCTTATTATTATATTTAATAAAGCTAAGAACAGCATATTAAAGCATACGTTATAAGTGTTAGATAATTAGATGTTAGAATAAACTATTAAAGTTTATATAAACTTATAAATAAAGTATAATATCTATTAGTAATAATAGGACTTTTAAGTAAAAAGGCTAACAGAAAGTACCTGCAAGTATAAATACCCTTTAGAAGACTTCTTAAGGTATGTATAAGACTGTAAGAAGAAGTGCCTAATATATCTAAATTACGACGAAACTAATTATCAGCTAAAACAGTTACTAAAAGATGTAAATAGCGTATCTGAACTAAAAGTAAAGCTTTAATACTAAAAGAAACTGTATATTTACAACTTAAGAAAGCGGAAAGAGTACGTTTAGTAAATTTATAAGTCTTAACTTGGAAGATATATAAGCTAAGCTAAGACTCTAGTATAAACTTAGTAAATATACGCTTTCTTAGGAATAAAGAAGCTGGTTAAAGAAGTAATCAATAACTGTAATATCTGCTAACGGAAGTAAAATCGACATTATAAGCTTTATAGGCTTCTTAAACCACTCCCCGTACTATAAGTACTATAAAGTTTAATCTTACTTAACTTTATCACTAAAATCCTAAAGTTTAAAGACCTTACTATAAGAGTTACTTATAATTAAATCCTTATAATAGTTAATAGATTAATAAAGTAAGCTTACTTTTTACTAACCTTAAAGGATATAACTGTAGAATAACTTACTTATATCTTTAAGAAAGAGATAGTCTTATAATACCTTTAGCTAGATAATATCGTTACAGATTAAGATAAACTAATTGTGTCGAAATTCTAGTAAAGACTAATGTAAAGAATAAGTATAAAAAGTAAACTTTCGACAGCTTTCCACCTATAGACAGACAGCTAAATGGAGTAAGTTAACTAAATACTTATAACGTATCTCTAAGCCTACATTAACTTCGAATAAGATAATTAGCTTAAACTATTACTAACAGTATAGATAGCTTATAATATAACGTTAATTAAGTCGACAGGTATATTACCATTCTTTACTAACTATAACAAAGAGCTTAAACTCCATTAAGGCTTACCTACTAATGCCCCTTAAGCTACAGTCTGTATAAACTAGATGTAAGAACTGCATAACCATTTATAAGCCAAACTCGAGTTTATATGTAAACGAATAAAGAAGTTTACTAATAAATACTAAACTAAACAGTTAATATTTAAAAAAGGACTTTATTATAATAGTGAACGAGTTAAGAGACTGACTTTTCAGGAAAAGGACTACGTCTACCTTTTTTCACAAAACCTGCATTCAAAACGGCTTAGTAAGAAGCTTAATTTCAAAAGGTACAGACCGTTCCGAATTAAGAAAAAAGTCATTACCTCCAATTACAAACTAAACTTACTTACCAGCATAAAGGTACAGATTAAGGTTTTTCATATCTCACTTCTAAAACCTGCCTTAAAGGGAGTTCCTTTAGAAAAGAAAATCGAGATCAATACTAACAAGGATAAGTATAACGTTAAGGAAGTCGTAAATTTATAAAAGGGAAAAAACACATTTAAGTATCTTATTAAATAGCTAGATTATAACTTTAAAAGTAACTTATAAGAGCTAATTAAAAATCTTAAATATTTAAACCTAATTATAAAGTTCTACCGAAAGAATCTAAATTAATTAAAACTAATAATAAAAATTAAAAATAAGATAAGATCTAATATTTAAATTACTATATTAAAGAGTAAGATTATTATAGGACTTAAAGCTTAAAAAGCGGTAAAAAACTCTTTAATAAGTATAGAAAGATATTTATTAAAACCTTAGTTAAGGTTATAAAGACCTTAAACCTAATAAAGAGGAAGGATCTCCAGAGCTCCTGATAAGCCCCATATAAAAACAAATACTGTTAAAGAAAAAAGTTAATAAAAGAAAAGAAGAAACAAAAACTTATACTTATAAGCCCTTAATGAAAGAAGTTATAAACCTAATTATAAAGCAACTGCTCACTATAAAGACCCTACTAGGAAATTCCCCTAATCAAAAGACTTTACGTCTTTAAGAGGAGCGTCCAACTTAACCTCCTTACTCTCCTAAAACTCCAGTAACTCTGTTTCATAACTAAACGCTTTCACAACCTAATCCTTAAGGTAAGACCGTTATTTATAAAGGCACGCTAGGCGTACTAACGCCTTTTAAAGCTTAGTAATGGTTTTATAAAGCTATTAAATAACAGACTTAACTTATAAGTTAAGGTTCTGCTTTTTAATAAGAAGAGCCTTTAACTTCACTTTATTAATATTAAAAGTGTCACATTAAGAAGGCTAATGCCTCTCTAAATAGTAATTATAGTTATCGGACCAGTTTAAAACCTAATAAATAAGTAAAAGGTTAACAGACTTATAAAAAGAATAAAAGGACATTTCACTACTAAACACGTATATATAAGCTGTAAGGTTTAGATAACAGTTAGTGCTTTTACCCTATTCCCGTTTCGAGACCTAAGAGCCGGATACTCGTTACATAATGAAATAGTAAAAGGAGAAGTTTACCTTTTAAGTTCTTTATAGGAAAAGAACGTTAAAAAGGGGGAATCGTGTAATAACCTTATAAGTTATCACTTAAGCTAGAGTAACCTAACAAATCCCCTGTAGAAAGAACAGTATAGGAAGATAATATATACCGTCTAGGCGTACTAAATTAAGAGTGTAAAGACCTAAAGCCTTTACAACTAATAAGGTGCTACTTACAGCATATTAAATATTTATATCGTAAGTAGGAGAAACCTTATAAGCAGAACGCTTACGTAGTGTAAAGTGCTCACGTAATAAACACTTACGATATTACAAATAAAGTACGAAATACCTCCCAGTTAGTTAGTATAGATAGCTATAGTTATACTTACAACCACCGTAAGGGACTCTGGTTCCTTACGCTAATATTTAATTATTCATTTATATCCTACTGTTCAGACTTACCTCTAAGCATTATAACGACAGCGACCTATAGTGACATTAAACCCCCTGTCTAAGAGTGCTAGCTTAATAAGCCGTCTTCGGAACGCCCCTTACCTGTTAGCGTCCTGCCATACGTTCTGTCTTAACCCGCGCCAGTCCTTTCAAGGCCTATGTCGGGTGCAAGTCGTAATACTATTTTAATAATAAGGTGTCTATTCTTACAGTCTTTAATGCAGCTATATACGGATTTCCTATACTTCTAAGCTATTTACGTACATTATAACGCTAATAATAGCTAGCCTTTCCCTGTCAGAATCACTACACATTAGATAAATTATGTTGTAATTCTTTAATTAAATTACTTATGTTCGCACTCTAGCTTTGCTAAACTGCTTCTTTTATAAACTTGCGGCTGGTGGTAACGCTTGCGCGTTCCGTGGCTAAGATTACCAATCTATTATTCCGGCTACTGTGACAGCTGACAAAACGAAGCGCACCCCCGCTATGCTAACCTTCTAAAAGGAATGCTAGAATACTAAGCTTACTATACTTAGTACCTAAAGTGCGCTATATGCTAGAACTATGCTATGTCACGGGGCTGCGCTTACAGCTGCACGCCACACTATACAGCCACTTTCAAAACCTTTCTTATTTTATGTTATAACTTAAAATAATAACTATAAAAGTTATAGTTTTTTCACTTTCAACTTGAATATCTCCCTTTGCTTAACCCTAACCCTGAAAATAATGTGAGAATCGGATTCTATATCACGTGATGTATATTAATACGTATCATTTAATTATATAAGCTTATGATTAAAAATTATTAAATTATTACTTTAATTCACCTAGTTAGGTTAGAAAAAACTTTTAAGTTTTCAAATGTAGAAATGGAAATAGTATAGTAGTAAATAGCGTAATATAAATTAATGAGGTTCCCAGTTCGAATTGCAGTTGTAAAAGTATAAAAAAAAAGTAAATTATAAATTATAGAACAAATACTATAAACTCTGTAGAATAAAGCCTGTAAACCTTGTAGAATAAAGCTTATATGCCTTATGAAATAAAATTTTTAAAAAGTAAGATTTCTTTTTAATTATGATTATTTTTATTATTTCTTTTAAAGCTTATAAAATAAAGTATATAAACTATAAAAATTAAAGTCTGTAAACTTTATAAAATAAAATTAATAAAAAGTAAGATTTATTTATAAAGATTACTTTCTTAACCATAAATTTTTTGTCAATATTCATTTCACCTTTTTAAATCGCTATATTAGCCTCCGGACAGGTCTCTGTTTCTTTGCTCGCTATATTTATTAAAATAAGCTTAATACTCTACGCTAAATTGCCAAAAGTGAAAGTGAGGAATGGAGGGCTCTGTAGTGTAGCGAAAGGCCATCGCGTAATGACAAACGAAACGACACTAAAGATTCTATAAAAGTGGGAATTTAACAATTAGTATATTTCCATAAATATTTAACGGGAATTAAATATAACTTATATTTTTATAAATATTAAAAGTAAGAATAAATATATTTATACATTAAATAAAAGACAATATAAGACTTATATATAAGACGACATTTAATACACGAGACGACGATACACAAGACGACGATAAATATACGAGATAAGTTAAGTCTGAAGATGATTAATATCTACAGGAGCCTTAAGATATAATACACGAGTACGTAGAGTTAAAGACTGGTGAAGAGTTAAGATGATTGATATATAAATACACTACAAGAAGAGTCTCGAGTTAGTAAAGAGTCTCGGGAAGAGTCTCGAGTTAGTGAAGAGTCAAGACGATCAAGTAAAGATGAAGACGAGTCGGTAAATGTCACAGGGCTAGGGTTAGGGTGGTGGAATGGTGCTCCTAACATCTAGCCAGTGGAGCTGACCAGGTGTGGTGTAGGTGGCGACTGTGGACCACACTAGCTGAGCTCACCGCGACGATCGCTCAGCTCCACCACAGCAATGGTTCAGCTCGTCACGACAATGGTTCAGGTCGCACGAACACCGAGCAGATCTGAAGGATATAAGAGGGCCCTCTCTGGCTCTGCTAGGGCAACGACCTTGAGGCCATAGAAGATTATTGCATTCATCAGACCTTAATTCAATTTGGTTACAAGCCACTGTGTGAGACCGCAGTCCCTTGTGATAGTGAAGAGTCGAGACGATCAAGTCGAAGGTGAGTTGAGACGACGATCGAGTTAAGATGAAGACGACTCTAGATGAAGAAAGTCTCGGGATCAAGACTTCCAAAGGCGATGGACAAAGGCGAGGACTGATAAAACTTGATGTGAAGGACTGGAGTCGAAGGAAGACTGTCCTCAGATTCCTCTGTTGAAGGAAGACTGTCAGACTTCCTCGAAGGACTTAAAGACGAAAGACGAAGGACTGGACAATGGAAGACGAGTTGACGATGCGGTCGATGCGAGTAAAGAGTCGATGCGGCGAATGACGAGTCTTAAACGACGAGTCAAAGGCCGAAGACATGTCAGATGTGCCTGAAGACTCGACTTGAAGGACGATAAGACAATGTCAGACACGTGTGTTGCTCTGCTAGCAAAACATACCAGGTTGGCCAAAAAGTCCTCCGTCAGAACAATATCCCTCTCCTCTCCCTGTGCCGGCCGTAAAAACACCTCCTGAAACGGAATCACCATGGGCCCCTCGACAGTCCAGCAGCTGTTATCGCTCAGCGAGACGGGCTTATCCGGGTGTGGTTTGATCTCAACCCAGCCAGCTAAGCCAGAACGGTGCCACTGCTCGATGACGATGCGCTTCGTTAGATACACATTAATGAGAAGAACAATCCTGACATCACCTTATGGCAGAGCCAGAGACGAGTTGTTAAACCACTAATTCTTATCTATATCAAGTAGCGATTCGCTATTTCCCACTTTAATGACAAGAGTGGGAAATTAGTTACCGGCTAAGCGAGGCAGATCAGGCTGGAGACCGCTGTCTCCTTACTTCTTCTTCGTGCCGACACTGAACTCTGCTGAGCAGGTAAGGATAGACTTACGTTACAAACCCATCTGGAAGATGATGGCTTAGATCTTGTCCAAGACCAGAAGATGGGCCGTCTCATGAACCGGCCTGGGCATTCTGAAGAAGACAAAGCCAACCTCGTCACCAAAGAAGGTGATGTGGCCAGGGTATCGTCCAGAGACAGAACGAAGGGCGCCGGGGTATGCCGTGTGGCGTTGCAGTAGATGAGCGCGTCTTGTGTTAAAGGATCTTGGTCTTGCAGGGCGTGGAGCTCTTAGGCGTGTTGGAGCACGAGAGCAATATCGGCGATGTTAGGAATCAGGAGGACGGTGAGGCCAGCGAGGCCGAACTGCCCAGCAGGGCTGTTAGCAGAGGGACGAGAGGTAGGAGAGCAAGAACGAGGCATAATGGGCTAGGCTGGGAGGAAGAAAATAGGGCTGATACTAGGAGGAAGAATAAGGCTGATGCTGGGAGGAAGAAGGGGCTGATGCTGCTAGGAAGCGGTTATTTATAATAACGTACTTATAGTGCCACCTGATGGAAAGACTTATAATATCAAAGTATCTTGTTACAGATGAAAGAGATTATAGCTATTGGAAACCTAATTATATTACAATGATAACGGGAGGCGATGCGACGGAGACAATGGCAACGGAGGGAGATGCGACGGATAAGTCTCAATACTCTAAGGACGACGATTAATGCTTTACGAGGACGGACGTGAGCTTAATGATTAGACGACGATAGAGTTAGATAACGTTTGTTAACGAGTGAAGATGTCTTGAAGATGAAGACGACGATCGAAGATACGAGTGAAGATGCAAAGACTTAAGACGACGATTAAAGATACGAAATTTAAAGATGTGAGATAAGTTAAACGATGTGAAGATAAGTGCTAAGTCGATACGGTCGAACGAAGACGAGTCTCGAGTCTCGAAGACAAAGATGTGAGAGAATTCTTAAACGATGCGAGTGGGTCTTAAGTCGAGAAGACGACGATCGAGTGAAGATGAAAATGCGAAAGAAGTCTTGAGTTGAGAAGATGGTGATTGAAGAAGTCTTGAACGATAGTCTCTAAAGATGACGGTTAAGTGAAGATGTTCGTCTTATTAAGCATCATCAAAACATCTCCGCATCTTCGTCTTATCAAGCATCATTAAAGCATTTCCGCATCTTCGTCTTATCAAGCATCATTAAAGCATTTCCGCATCTTCGTCTTGTCGAGGATCATTAAAGCATCTTAACTCGCATCGTCCAACTCGTATTAGAGACTAGAGACTCGTCTCGCATTAACTAGAGACTCGTCGCATTGGTTTAAGATCATTCTTATTGAGAATTATCTTCACATCGTTTGACTCCTATCGACTCTTCTCCATCGTTCCCATTGTTCGGCCGCATCGTCTCGAGACTCCTTCATTGGATTGTCGACTGTATCGTCTTCATCGAGACTTCACTTGTCAACCGCATCGTCTCGCATCTTCACGAGACTTGTCTTCGTCCTTACTTAATAGCTGTCTTCTCGACTCCACTTGCATCATTCAAGACTTTTTTCTTGTCGAGCATTATCGACTTGTATCTTCAACTTATCTTCACATCCTCTTCCATTGTTCGGCTCCCACGTTCGTCATCGTTCCGCATCTTCAACTTCGTCTTAAGACTCATCCCATCATTCGACCGCATGACCGCATCGTCTGCATCTTCATCAAGACGAGAGATGCGGACGACAGCCTTGAGTCAAGATGACAGTCTCGAGTTGAGGATGCATTCAAGATGATGGACGATCTGATCTCCGATGCGGTGGATGCGAGTCTTAAGTCGTGAAGACGATGCGAGTGAATCTCGAGTCGACGATGTGAGTCTCGAGTTGACGATGCTCTGTCAAAGAGACGAGTCAAAGACACGAGTCAGACACGAGACGATGCTCGATGGAGTCTCGATGTCAAAACAAGAGACGATGTGTCTCGACGATGTACGATGGTCTCGACGATGTACGATGGTCTTGACGATTTACGATGGTCTTGACGATGCATCTCGAGTCTGACGATGCGAGTCGGATGAGAGTCAAAGATAAGGCAAAGGCGAGTACAAGGCGAAGGCGGGCGAAGGCGAGGACAAGACGAAGGTCAAAGGCGAGGACGAAGGCAGGACAAGGCGAAAGACTGACAGTGAAGGCTGACAAAGACTTGATGTGAAGGACAGACTGGAGTCGAAGACTGTCCTCAGACTTCCTCTATCAATGGACGTGAAGGACTGGAGGAAAGACTTGAAGCACCAGACGGAAGACGAAAGACAGCCGGAGACGAGGACCGGAGGCGACGGACCAAAGTCTGCCCTCAGATATCTTTATTCGTGTCCCAGCATTGCATTGCCATGCGGATAAAAAAGTCCTCCATCAGAACAATGTCTGTCTCGATCCCCTGAGCTGGCCGTAAGAAAACTTACTGAAAGGAAATGACCAGAGGTGCCCCCTGAACAACCCAATGGCTGCTGTCATGCACCGAGAAGGGCTTGTCCGGGTGTGGCGCGATGACAATCTCGGCAGTAGGGTACTGGTAAAACGAACGATGCCACTGCGCAACGACAACCCGATTTGTCTTCTCGTACACCTTGATAAGAAGAACCGTCTTGACATCACCCTCGGGTTGGTTCGGCGGTGAGTTATCGAACCACCAGTCTCTGTCCTTGTGTAGCCGTGGAAGGGATTCGCTGTTTCCAGCTTCGATGACAAGGGTGGGATAATGCTTGCCAGACCGGCGAGGAGGCTTGGGCCGGATACCGCTGTCCCCTCTCTTCTTCTTTGTGCCGATGCCCTTGTACTCTGCTGGGCCAGTGGCGACAAACTTGTCAAACAAACGGTCGAGAAGAGAGAATATGTTCAGAAACAGCTGGAGATGGGCATCCTCGTAAACTGGCTTTGTCATCCTGAAAAAGACCAGGCCGACGTCGTCGCCGAAGAAGGTGATGCGGCCGGGCAGTCGTCGCCGAGAGCGTCGAGATGTGCCGTGGTGGCGTTGCAGTAGATGAGTGCGTCTTGGGTCGAAGGGTCTTGGTCTTGCAGGGCGCGGAGCGCTTGGGCGTGTTGGAGCACGAGAGCAATGTCGGCGATGTTGGAAATCGGGAGGACAGTGAGGCCAGCGAGACCAAACTGGTCGGCTGGATCGGGAGACTCTTGAGACAAGTCAGAGCTGTCAGCTACTCGATGTGCACTCTTCCGTTTTTAGCCCCGAGCCTAATTGAAAAGCATATTTCCTTATGCTGGGACTTTCCTCCTTTTGTGCGAAGACTTTCTGACAGTGCGCTCACTTGCTAGTTAAAGACCTATGCTGGCTCCTTTATCCTCCACCCTGAATGCTGACACACCGACGCCAGGCGCTGGCGCCTACCTTTCTCCTCTGTCTCTTTTGTTTTGAGCAGCTAAGTCAGCACCCTGCGAGTCGGTTAGGTAGACTGTCCACCTTTTTGACATCACGTTTCCGTGAATCTCGCGAATCTTTCCCCCGGCCAGGCCTCGCTAAAACAGTCAAGTCTCAGAGCCCCCCCAGCCTGTCTGACGCGCGCGCCACTGCACCGGCCTCACGACGGCATCATCACGTCCCTCCGTAGAACACTAGCTAGGTATGTAGGTCCGAGGACGGCGCTGCCAAGACCTTCATCGTCGAGGATAGCCTCGGGGTTGCTATCACGCGGGATGTCGGCAAGGCGGACGGAACGACGTCGCCCTTGGCGTTAGGGACGACGCTGATGCCCCCGATGGTGTTGTCGACGGCACCCTCGCTGCATCAGAAACTCGGCAACTAGCTAAGCCTATTACCTCTAGACGGCATTGTGTAGGCGTCACGGCATTATCGACCAGCTCTATCTGTGATGGAATCTGGACCACGGTCCGCAGCTCTCGGACAAGGTCCTGTAGGTGGGCGAACATCCCTGGAATGGGCATTACGAGGATGCATGCTCGAGGGCTGCCGGAAAGACGGCCAGGTCGGTGTTAGGAGGGGGTAGGCGGGGGACGGCGATCGGGGAGCTGCGGGAGACGATTGCCAAGTGTCGATTTGTGGGACGCACCCAAGGTCAGGGATGCCTTGTGAGCTAGGTCCGAGTATCTCTGGAGAAGAGAGGTTGTCAGGGACGTGGGAGGTGAAGGATGACCAATGAGATAAGCGCGGTGGGCGTGAAGAGTCGAGATGTTGTCTTCCCCGAGGAGTGAGGAGAGGGTGTCTGTCCACAGACGCCAGGCAAGGGCAGTGTAGGAGGAGATGGTGGTGATGTCGGGCATGGATTGGAAAAACTGCGATGAGAGCCTTCGAAGCGCAGGTGATCGGGTGGCCTGGGGCCTTTCTGCTTGAGAGTGCCACAAGGAATCGACGGAAGGTGAGAAGGGTGTCAAGACGGTTGTGGTTGAGTCGTAACGACCCATTGTTGTAAACGGAGTTGCTGTCCCCCAACGGGGATCTTTGTTCGAATGACCCTAGAATGATGTTGTTTTCCGTGGGTGTTGAATTGCTCTGGCCGTTGTTGGTTGATGCGATGTCGAGGCATGATGAGATCAGTGCCATATACTTGGTCGACGCCCTTCTTGCCTTTCAAGTTTCGGGGATGGGACCCGCCCTCGTTCAACCACCCTGCTGTGATACACTTCTTCCAACTCCATTTCACAAACTGGGCTTTGTACATCTGGGGCCTTCCTTCATGTCAGCCGCCTCGAACACCAATACTAGAACATCGTTTCGCTTACGTTGCGCGGAAGTGATGGACTTCTCTCATGACCTCAATGACGTCCTTCAGCCTCAAGTTATCCTTGAGGTAGAGATCCGCAATGATTGGCTTGACTACCTTCCAGTCATCTTGTGTGGAGGGCGCTGTTGTTGCCATAGGCATTCTGAAATGATCGCGGAATGGGCTGTTGCTGACATGGTTGTTCAGTTACCAATACATGCCGACATGTTCTGCGCCCTCAATCCGAGGAAGGTTCAGCGCGACATGAAGGCCGAAGGAGACGGGAAAAGCATCGCAGTCGTAAGCAAAGCGCCAAATCTTTAGGGCACCATTTCCTGGATGCCAATGCAAGTCACTGAAACAACATGCCTATTGGACATCGCTGGCGGTAAGTGGTTGGAAGCCAGAGGAGCAGTACGACTGGAGGGTTGTCAAGATGCTGCACAGTGGGAGCGGACCCAATGGAAGTCGCCGGAGTATGCACACCTGTGTTGAAATCGCCAGAGAAATTCTAGCAGTAGCCATCATCAACACCTGCCGCCATATGGAAATCCTTCCGAATATGAGTCGGCGTCATCATTTGGAGTCCCTTCCGGGCGGGACGTCATGTTGGCTAGCCCTACCCCACCCGCGCCGATCTCGGTCTACACCGCGGTGACGAGCGTGGTAAGGGGTGCTCCCCGTTTGAGAACGACGGCTCGCCAAGTGGACACATGGCAGGCCTTGACTCATCCTCCAACAACAAAACAGGACACTCAATCGCAAAATGGCCAACGACCACTATCTGACGCTGTCGTGCGGCCACAAGCCGGGCATCGTGCACGCGGTGACGGGTGTTAGCGGCGTCCGAGGTCAACAGGATGTCGTGTCTGCCCAGCATCGTCTCTTCCATCGTCTCCAGCATCATCAGTCGCCGGTCAAAAATCCTCAGCCGTGGATTCGTCGCCAGGCTCGATGGCGCTGATCTGCATGGCGCTGTCGGCAAAGGTCCGACGCGACGCCCTTTTTTTTCTGTTTTTTTTTTCTTTGTTGCAAAGGTCCGCGACACACGAGCCTGAGGGGCGTAGGGTTCGATGTAGTTCCATGGCCTGAATAACGAGGACCGCCGTCTTTGGGGATTGAGGACAAGGAGGAACGCAATTAGGACTGGGCCACATCACCAGCATCACCACCATGGCCACCACCATCACTACCACCACCATCACCATCACCATCACCACCAGCGCCTGCCATGGACCATATGTTACCTGAATCGCCGGGTCTGGCGGCAGCCCTTCCGGATCCGGCGGCAGCCCTTCCGAATCCGGCGGCACGTGTCACGTTCAACAAAGCTTTCGCCACCGATCCGGCAATAGGCGAGGCGCTCAACAAAGTCTTGCTATCGATACAGCTCGGCAACTTGGAGTGGATAAATAAGCGCAAGTATACCCTCGCACTCCGACAGCTCTTGGTGAATCTTGGGCCTATATTTTTAACACATGCTCTACCATCACGAGAGATATTGGAAGCAAAAATGGCATCGGCATCGGCATCGGCATCGGCATCGGAACTCCCAATCCCCTTTACCACTACCAAGGCTTTTTGGGGCCATATCAGCTCTGCCAACCAAGACGTCTTCACCTTTCAAGGTTAATTCCATTGCCTCGTATGTTTTCACTGGCGCTAATCCAAACAGGTGTCTCCTTCCAAAACTTTACCACGCTCAACAGAGAAAGAGGCCTCTACAGACGGGGCATTCGGTTTCGGCGTTACAATGCCCAGGAGCGGATCCTTATTGTCGTCATACCGAGTAAACCTCACGAATGGCTTCACAAAAACCTCTATCAGGAAATGTGGGGTGAAATTTTCTTGATGGGTCTGAGGGATGCTTGGAACAATGATGGCGCGACAACATCCTTTAGGGGACAAGGCCATCCGGGTGGTGACGATATGGACAGGGACGCCGGGGAGGCCGATTCAAGCGGCAGCCCGTGGCCGGGGCGGGGTGGACGGGAGGCCTGGCCGACGTTAATTATAGAGGCTGGCGTCTCATCGACCTTGGCAGGCTTACGGATGGATATGGAGTGGTGGTTCTCAGCCTCGGAGCACCAGGTCAAGATCGTCCTCCTAGCCAAACTAGACCGGCAGACAAAGAGGATCATACTAGAAAAGTGGGTGGAGACAGGACAGCCTCCCCGCCCAGGACCCGTCACCAGAGCGGCTGCTCGCCTCACTAATACGCCTCGACCATGCCGTACCCAAGAGATCACCATCAACTGGCCAGATAACACGCCTAACCTTCCGGCATCATACGCAGTTACTAGTGGCAACCTGCGGCTCGAGTTCGATCTCTTATTCCTCCGGCCACCTGGTCCAGGCGAAGGCGACGTTGTCGTTACCGTTCCCCGCCTCCAGCTGTGGGCATCAAGAGTATGGTCAGCCGTGTAAGGACCTGGGTTTGGGTCCACCCCGACCTGACAGGAAGATCACAGCGTTCTACTCGCATATCGAGAAGCGGCATGGCGTGGGGAGAAGGCAGAGACGGACTGGACCTGGGTGGACGCTAGCGCTTCCGACAGAGCCCTATGGCCGCCTTTCCAAATCTTTTGGGACTCTCGTCTTTATTATGAATACTGTTGGGCTTGGCTTGTGCCTCAGGCGGTAATTGGCACCTCCCCCCACTGGCCACAGGGCCTGAAAAGCAGTTTCGGGCAGCCACACAGGTTCGATCAATCAAGCATCCTTACGACCATATCTTCCGTACAGTACATACAGTATACCAAGGAAACTTTTTCCCCAGTTTAGCGCAGGACTTTCTCCAGACACCTCTATCTTGCCTAACTGGCCGCTCACCGAGGTATTCGCGCTGGTCGAGGCAGTGATCTGGGCGATGCTGCTATCTCCAGTCGATGAACTTGCATTGCTGAAGGGCGAGGTATTTGTCCTAGCACTTGCTGACGCCCTACTACGACTTTCCTCCGAGGCTTCCGTAGCTGCGTCATCACCAAGCCCATCCTCAACGTCCTCTACCGGCGGAGGGTTGCCTCTCAGCGGGCAGCTAGTGTCGCGCCAGTACCACTGAAGTTGCACGTCATGGCCAAAGATGACTGCGCCCTTGGGTTCTAGCGTGGTGTGTGGCTTCTTTTGATTGCCAAGAGAAGACTCCAAGGAAAGAGTGTCTGGACTGGATCGTGATGTCTCACTACTGACGCCTTGCTGGGGTTTGCTAACAATAAGCTGCTAGGATGATGTGCATGGGCAGGGATGGAATATGGTCTCCCTCATGTACCAGAGAATTTTATCGCATAGCTGCCGGGGATTGCATGTTGCGTCGCCGTCGCGGTCCATGACACTCTCGAGATCCAAGACACGAGCGGCGAGGTAATATCTGTTGAGAGGGAGTCGTGACCAGCGGTAGCATGCGACGGCGTGTTTCCCCGCCAGGCCGGCCGTTGACGGAGAAATGATGGGCTGTATCAAGTCGCCAAAGCCGCGCCCAAAGAGCGTCACGGCGTGGATTCCCCGCACAAAGTCGACCCAACCCTTCCCCATCGTGTTCAGGGTGCAGACTCGTAGGTAGAAGGGGTCGTTACTGGCGTAAACGTCCCGGAAGTCCTATCCCTCAAAGAAGCGCCGTAGCCTGGGAGTCCTAATCTGGAGACCGCTGCTTTTTCAAGGTCTGCTTTGTAATCGATCAGCTTCTCCAGTGTGTTGTAGAGATGCTCGATGCGGTCCTCAACTCGGTAGTTTGTTGTTTCCTTGATTGAAGCCGTTCGAGGCGCCGTTCCAGCAGCATCGTCTCGGATCTCTTCCTCACGCTCGACCGTTCGTTCAACGTACAGCCTCAGCGCTCTTGCCTCTGGATCACTCAAGATCCCCAGCACGGATTTGGTTTCAGTCGAGCCCAGCTTTTCAGCCTGTGTCTTCGAGTCGGGAAGGAAGGCCGAAGAAAATATGTTTCTGCTATGGTTGAGCGAGGCGTGGAGCAGATGAAGCACTGTGTCAGTCCCGTTCACTAACCACCCTCGCTTGTCGTTCTCGTCCCAGAGCACCAGCTGCTTGGATGCTATCTATCCATTGTAGCTTCGTCATGTAGCCAAATCGTGAAATATGGACAGGATTTTCTCTGTTGCCGAGGGAAAAGACAGTTATGGCGGTGACGAACTGCCCCCTTGAAATCTCAAACTTTTCAATGTTGTGGGTTGCGCTCACGATTGGAAGCCTAGATTTCCTGATTTCGTAGTTTGCTACCGGTTTGCCTGAATGATGTTAGCCTCATAGGCTCATACCGGGAACACGACGGCTATTGCCAAGGAGTACGACAAGCACACTCTCCGCTCGTTCCTCGAGAAGGATGCCAAATGGAGCGAGTCGGCGATAAACCAGTACAATTAGAGCAACGCCCACGTCGTGTTCGAGAACAGCTTCATCGAGTCGCTCAAAGATGCCTTTCTCTCCAGCAACAGTAAAGGCCAGGAGGCAAAGATGCAGCAGCTACGTGGGGGCATGGATCGGCTGCCCAAGGCGTTCTGCGACCGGCTCGGCGACAACATCACTTTTGGGGCGCGCGTCACCCGGGTCGAACATCCCGAAGACAGTAAACAAAGTGGAAACGGCACAGCTAGGGTGGCGAAGTCTCGCAAGACGCTCCGGCCAACCAAATCTCGATCGTTTACGAGACGGCAGCAGGGGACGAGGTTACCGTAAAGTCTGACTATGTCATCTTCACCGTCCCGTATCCGGCCCAGCGTATGATCGCCAAGTCGCGACGCTTCCAGGAGGCCAAAGAGAACGCCATCATGGAAGTTCGATATGTCCAGGTAACCAAGGTTCTCCTGCAGTACAAGAAGCGATGGTAGGACGATAAACTTACGGAGCGCCTCGGCGAGGAAAGCCGCGGTACCGGCGGCGGTCTAGTGACCGACCTGCCGATTCGCTATACTATGTTCCCGGCGACTAACGCCATCATCGGTCCGGCTCCAACCTGCGAACGCGGCGTCATCATGGCTGCGTATGCCTTCGGCCAGGACGCCTCCCTCCTTGGCGGCCTAGAACCCGGTGACCGGGTCCGGAAAGCTGCAGAGAACCTCGAAACCGCTTTCCCGGGCTCCAAGAAGTGGCTCGAGACTAGAACATCGCAAGCGTTTTGCAAGGACCGCATGACTGGAGGTAGTGCCTTTTGCTACTTTGCCCCTCGGCGGAAGGCAAAGTACCGTGAGGCGATGCGCGAACCGGAATGGCCTTGTGGTGGAGGTATCAGGCGTGCCTTTTTTGCAGGTGAGCACGCCTATGCGCACGGCTGGATCCAAGGCGCCATTGTCGTGGCTATGAACTGCGTCAAGGGGATCGCTTTGGCGGACTGCTTGAGGAGCAAGAGGCGGACATGCCCAAGGCGGATGAAGAACCCAAGGTGGATGAAGAACCCAAGGGGGATGAAGAAACCGACCAGAGCGTGGAATAAGGCTTGATTTATGTCGGCCTCTCGAATGATCTGCATTCAGAATGGAGTTGGAAGAGACTGAGGAGAGCAGCAAGATGATTACGTTCGGCCTCTTGGAGAAGGGGAACAGACAGAATTTTTGATGTCAGATGAGGATTAGCACTGAGAAACTAAGAATAAGTCTGGGGCGATGGGAGCGTGCTGATCAGCGCAGCCGTTTCGGTCATGGAGTAGCCACAGTGGCATGACGCTAACCGCATTAGAACCGGCCTTTGTTCTGATTGGCTATTCCGCTGGCACTTCTTGATAAGCTCCTTATCGCGCCTTCCACATCTGCAACTTTGCAACTTCCACTTCGCTTCGCAGAACACCAGAGCAGTTCCTCCAGGCTTCCTTTGGCGGGCCGCTTGTCGGCACGGTCTCTGCTGTGCTATAACTTGGCACGTGTACTATACGAGTGGCAATCAGAAAGTTTATAGAGGTGTAGTTCCCGTAGGTCTCGGTTCCGTTGTTTTGCTATGTGGCCAGTGATCTTTCTGGTCGATCTTTGGTCTACAGGGTTCGAGAAATAGTGGTTGGGGACACCTTGAGGCCGAATATATCGTTCAGGAAATGGATCATCTTGTATCGAAACATGCTGGGTCGCTTCGACAGCTGTTTAAACAATGCATTGCGCACCAGAGGGTGGTAACTTACGGAGCATCATAGCATGGATCTGTTCACGTTGGGACAGAGCGAGTTGTGGCGCCATCAATCCGCTTCGGCGTTGCGACTTGTCGGCGCGAAGTTGTCCGAAAGCGACGAGGGAATAATACCGCAGCACCGCTTGATCCGCGCCTGCTTGGTGGCAAGGTTGCCAGTCGTGGAGGCACCGAGGGCCGTCAGGATGACATTGGCTTGGGCAACTACAGAGTTAGATCAACACAGGATTAATACAAGGGGGGACATACGCTGTAGGTTCATAATCTGGTTGACAGTCGTTGGGAAATCGGGGATAGGTGTGCCGGTAACCACATCCAGAAGCGGCTCAATATCGTAGTTGGGTTTGGCGACATTGTTGTTATTGACGACCCGTGTCGCTGCGTTTGTATCGTACGCCTTAAGGCTGGTTGTGATGCTGGTCTGAACCTGGTCGATTCTCTGCGTAAGCCGCGTTTCCATCTCCTAAATCTGTGTAGTCATCTGCTCAATCGCCGCGATGATGCGGTTGCCATCGTTAAGGGCGGGGATGTTGCGGACACGTTTAACTTCGACTAACATTTCGGACCAGCAGTGCTTAAAGTTGTCAAGATTAGGCTGCTCGCCCAGGGGAGGAATGGGTTGGGCCATGATGGGTAAGCCAGGTGTGTTGGCTGGAGGTGATGAGGTTTGTTTGTGTGAATTTCTTGGGGTTAAGAAAGTTTAGTGGGAAACGACGCGAGGTGGCTGATAATCGTGTACGCACGTGAATGCTGTGGGGAAAACGGCTCCCACTAGACGCACGGGTCCGTGCGCTTACGTAAGTGTGAAATGGCTTATGTAAGTCGAAAAAATGCATCTAACGCAGCCTAAATTATCCACCACCACCACCACCACCACCACCACCACAGCTATGGCTACCTTCCCCGACGACTGCCTCCCTCCTGAAGGCTTTTTCCAGTCTCGACAGGCCTTATTCAGATCAATCAACGCTTACGCAAAGCCTCGAGGCTACGCTTTTACAACCCACAGGTCAACCAAGCTTTTAACTGTCATATATGCTTGCGATCGAAGTCGTCGACTACCTTTATCGCCAGAGTGAGGCCGCCAGAGAAAAACGACTACCCGTATGACGAATTGCCTCTTTTCAGTCCTTGCTAAAGAGTCTAACAAAGGCTAGACTCTAAAGCATCGTCCAGATTATCGCTTCGCAACCTATAACCACAAGCTAAGCCTATACCTATCTGCACACCCTATCTAACGACAGCTCTCTAATAATATATTATAATTACCAGTACTCTTAAATACTAGCCTTACACTAAAAGAGATCTAGACAGTTATACAGCAAAGCAGTTCTTTAACAACACATCAAAATATCTATAACCGTATCGCTAAAGTCCGCTAGGACTCTCGTTAAAGCTAAAGTCTAATCTACACACTTACAAATAAGCTCGAGAAAGAAGGCTTTTAAAGCCGTGTATAATATGGGCTAGATAGGCATGTAACGGCAGTTCTTTTCACGCATCCCGACTCTCTTATCTACCTTTAAGCGTATCCTAAAGTCCTCTTTCTTAACTGTACATATAAAACAAACAAATACAGCATGCTATTTTTTAATATAATTAACGTTAATGTAACTGGACGCTCTTTTTATATTACTTTCACATTTTTAAACGGCAAGACTAAAAAAGACTATATATAAGCCCTTAAGTAGTTAAAGACCTTATATAAGCAGTGTGGTAAAGTCTTCCTATCAGTCATTTTAACAGACTAATATTAGGCAGTTATTAACGTAGCTTTAACTCTCTTTCCGTTAATAACATCTCTCTATACCTGGTATATAAATAAGGCAGTTCTTACATAGTGTTAACTAACATTTCCAGAAGCTAAAAAATAAAAGGAGTTTTACGCTTTTTAGTTCTCTATTCTTAACTCGCTAACTAAAGATATTTACAAGGAGCGTTTAAAAGAGTTTAAAAATAAGTACAGCTTAACTAACCTTATATAAATTAGCTATATTAAGGAGATATAGCTTCTACCATTTAAAAAGAAGCTTATCTTTATATAAGTTAACTTATAAGCTCATTTTAGAAATACAGCTACCTCTTGCGTTAAAGGAATCTATACGCTTCTTAAGTCATACCTCTAAAGGTTAACATTTTACCTTTTTAAAGCGTAAAAGGTAATTCAGCTTATATTAATTAACTAGCTTTCTAAATTACAGTCTAACTAAACTAAATAACAAGTCTATACACCTCTTAAGCTTAACAAAACTTTATATAAGGCTATATAAGGCTAGGTCTTATACAAAGCATTACAGAAGGTTAAAAAGCAGAGGTAATTACAGTGGAAAGACCCTCCTTTATTACCTACTTATATAAGTACTTTTACACGTGTCTACAGGCTTTTATATGTACATATACTTACTAGACGTCAAAAGCCTCTTCTTCTTAAAGACTTCTATTTACACTGGCGCTTAATACGTGATAGGGCTCCACTTCAGCTTTTAAAGCCCCATCGTATAAAGCTAAAGGCTATGATAAGTAGGCTTCCAGTGTCAAGTACAAAGCGGGAGCCCAGTGAATTCGAGGTCGTCGAAGCAAGACGGGCTAAGCGGCCAAGCCAGTGTACGGCTTGCGGTGAAATTGGCCATAGACGGACCTCTAGGGTATGCCCAAAGCGTTATTCAGATGTTATACGAATTGATTGAATGGCTGGCTGTGGTGTTGGCGATACGTTGGCTGTGGTGGTGGTGGTAGTGGTGGTGGTGGAAAATTTAGGCTGCGTTAGATGCATTTTTTCGACTTACATAAGCCATTTCACACTTACGTAAGCGCACGGACCCGTGCGTCTAGTGGGAGCCGGGGAAAACCTGTGGCTTATGTAAAGATGTTCAATGACGTATAAGCCGCTAAGGCGGGGTAGGCTGTGTAACCTAGGCCTTAACTTGCGATAAAAGCCTTTCTTGGATCATTGACAAGATTCGACATGCCTTATTTTTATTACTTTCTTCTTATTAGAAAAAGAAATAGATTGACTTGCATCTAATGTTAACTTGGTGACCCAATATGCAAAAGGTACACTCTTGCTTTTCGCTAGGGCTGCTTATAAAACCACGAATCGCTGCGCGATCACTTTCACGAGTCGCAACCTCAATCCGATGCCAATCCTCGATCCAGATCCAAATACCAATCCGAATGCCAATACCACGACAACGATCCGGTTCTTTCTGCCGACATCGACAGCAATTCTCGACAGCATCGCTGACATCCAGTTCCTGTCCGTCTATCCGTCCATTTGAGTCAGTCACCAAGTCGAGTGCCTTTCTGTCCGAACCGTCGAACCTTCCCAAGTCAAGTGCCTTTCGGTCGAAGCCTGCGAGTCGAGTCTTTTCCGGCCGTTACGTCTGTCGTCAAAACCAAAGCTTTCCGAGTCGAAAATGCCTGTCATCAAGCCCTCGAAGCCTATCCGTCTCACAATGCCCGTCGTGTCACCAGGCGATGTCAGTCGCATCCATGTCACATAAGGGAGCACAAGTGAAAAATGGGATTCGTATTTCAGAGTTAGGTCCTTGTCAGTCCTTGTCAGTCCGGTCCTCCTTGTCCAGTCTGTCCTTCAGTCCGATGACACGTTCTTTGTCCGTCCTGGCCGTCGTCGCCCTGGCCCTCGTCGTCACCATGACCGTCCTGTCCGTCGCCGCCGCCTTGTTCATGCTCCTGCGCCTTGGCGGCGATCGCCTCGATCGGAATCTCCAGCCCTTGCCCTTTGATGGTACTCATCATTAGCCTTCATCTCGTTCATTTTGTTGCCAGGGCGTTTTATTGCGTGTCGTCGCTCTAGGTCGTCGCCATTGTCATGGTCGTCGTCATTGCCGCTAGGCTCCGGGACTTGGAGCAGGTTGCAGCGGAAGCCAAGGCCGCCAGTTGTCCTCGGCACACATGCGTCAAAGTGTCGCTGCCGGGTGTCGGCAAAGTCGTCCCACGGATGCAGTATCTGCCCTCAACGCGCGTGAAGCATTTCGAGGATTCGCGACGCGTTGGCGAGCTCCAGCTTCGTGTAGAGGACGTGGCAGATGGACAGGTATTCGGGCAGGGTCTCAATTTCGCGTGTCGGGTCCATGATGCGGTTCCTTTGAGGCTTCCGCAGGCCGTTGGGATATCGAGCGTTACAGTTGGCAGAAGCTGATACCGCAGCTTCCATTCCGACGCGTGTCGCCTCAACTTCGCCCGCTTCTTTTTTTTTATTTTTTTATCAACTACGTTCCCCCGAATACCTCTTCCGATCGCGTTCCCGCCGACTAATTGACGGGGGCACCCCGCGACTTCTACGCTAATCGATTGTCTTGCGATGACCCACGGGCCCGAAACAATCCCGGGTCCTTCCGCGCTCTTTGTTTTCAACTTTCTTTCCCCTCCCGTCTCACCATCGCCGTCTCGCCGTCGTCTCCCATCGCCGTCTCGCCGTCGTCTCCCATCGCCGTCTCGCCGTCACACCGTCTCCCATCACGCTGCTATTGATGGGCAGCTGCTGCAGAGGCCTTCGCCTGTGGCATCGAGTCCTGGCTCCACGACCTTGCCGTTGTCACCCCGATTTGACCTAACACTCTTTGTTCTCAACTTTCATCTCTCAATCTTCTTTGCCTGTGTTTACCACCGTCTCACCACTGCGTCTCACCATCTTCCTCCTTCTCTACTTCCTATTGGATTTCCTTCTCCCGTTTCGCCGCGCCCCTCATCGCTGTCTTGCCGTCGCCATGGCTGTCATGATACGAGAGGCCAACAATGCTGCTGCTGATGAGCATGTGCCAACAGCTATGGCCAAGCGCAAGGCCAGCGGCGATGGAGACATGCCCGATAAAAATACACCTTTCCGGCTCACCCGAAAGAACTTGGCTCGCCTCAACGCTCTAAACGATGACGCAGAGGGTAGCGATAACGACAACGACAGCGCCTACCTTTTCGAGGACGACAGCGACGACACAATGAAGAAGACCTCCACCACCGATTCCGGCTTTGAATAACGGGTGTACGAGAACGGCATCTTGAACCCCACCGCCTCGCATCCACCACCCCAAGGCCTCGACACCATCCGACATTATCTCACCCAGCGCCGCACCAGCACCCAGCCGTCAGAGCATGCCCATCAGAGATATTGCAAGAAGGTATCTACATCGGATAACGAGGATAAAGTGTCCTTTCTCATTCAGGCGGATATTATGAAGAGGTACGACTACAGCGACCCACAGTATGACAGAACACACAGTCGAGCCATCACCCGGATTCCCCCCAGGATTTTAATAACGGCTTATCCAACCCCCTTCCCGATATCCTGGAAGGCCTCTACACAGCGGTTCTACCCGATCACCTGCGCAGCTACGCTCTCCACACCAAAAACTCGCTTTCTTTCTCTCACTTCGCTGCCGAATTTAAGCGTACAGATGGCAATCTCCACCAGGCAACATACCAGGCTGCGTACGACGGTGCTGTGTTAGTCAACGCACGGGACCGGGCACTTGCTCAGGCTGCTACCTCTGGTTGTAGAAGAGATGCCCTGGAGCAAGCTGCCACAGAGACAGCCGTCTTTACCTGCGTAACTGACGGTAAGGTGGCTGAGGTGTTTTCCCACCATGCCCAGAGCGGACAGTATTACTAGAACCTTGTAGCGCGTGAGAGGTTGTTATCCTATCCCAACCGAGGTCGCGAGCTGATCCGGAACACGTAAGACTACGCACGGAGCAAGTCGTACGAGCTGGTAAACATGTTGGGTGCAAGCTTGGTGGAGGAGGAGGAGGAGGAGCAATGGTGATTATTCTACTACTAAGAAGAGCATCATTCGACCGTTAAGTGGGAAAGCTTTCTAGTAAAGCTAAAGTAGTTCACAGATGTCTAAAATACAATCCAGCATTGCCATGCCAAATCCATGCCAAACTCTCCTTACGCAAAGGTAATACATAGGTTATGTTAATAGTCCCAGATAAGCTAGTTAGAACTGTTTGCTGAGAAATGCTCGGGATGCTTCCGATGCTCTAAGAGGAATTTAGCTTCTAAGGCCGTGCCTTACAGGCTAGAGTTCCCAATACTTCATCACGCAAAATCCAAAGAGCAATGGGAACTCTAGGCTATTGTAAATGCATTGCTTGTGAGAAAGAGTGGGGTTTCACCATATGACACTAAACGCCAGGTTGAAGCTGCCAAAGTTGCTCTTCAATATCGCCCTTATCCCGAGGATTGTCGAGTTATCCGTCAGCATAATAAAAAGCCTTTTCGGGCTCTTCCCCGACAGCAGGATCCAAATCTGAAGCTAGGAGAGCGGTACTGCCTTAATTGTATCCACCACGCTGAGGAGCCGGTACAAGGGGCTGAAATTCAGCGACTTCACGTTTGGGTAGCTTTTAGATGGAATTTTAAATTAGAGCTGGCTTTTTACGAAACTGTTAACAAACACCTATGGCAAAATGTCCCATCAGATCTATCGCGACGAGATTTTAGATAAGGTGGTTAGTCTTCAGCTCCTCCGAGGCGATCAGCTTGTGCTGGAAGAGGATGGAGATTTAGGGCATGGCGGGGGAACTCCTAGCGGAAAAGAATAGTGGAAAACGGAGTATAAGAGCATTAGAAAGGCCATTACGAGTCTAAGAAGTCAAGGAGGTGGAAAATAAGCTAGCCAGCTTTAGGGATGAACTTAATATGTACGTTTGTATAAGAGTAGGGTAAGTCAGCTTGAGTAAGGCCTTGGAGTTGCCTCGACCGCAGTCTGGCTAGTATTATCGTTTATAAAACCTAGATAGCAACTTAAGACTATAAAAGGTCGACTCGATTCGCGCTTTAGTAATTGCAATACGCTCACTAAGTAGATCCTCGATGCTATTATTAATAGCTGTAACGTATTAAGTATATGTGCTTAAACTAAGCTGTTCCCATTTACGAATTTTAAAAAGCAATACGACTCTACCTCGAACATAACTATGATACCATGCGCCTCGAGGTACGCTAGACAGGTTACCGTGCGGAGCAAGTCAGCCAGTACAAACACGGCAAAACACGGCAAGAGATTTGACAACAGAGCGGCTGAGTCGTCGCGTCGACTCGAAACTCAAATCGGGAGGTGATGGATGCGGTAGAGTTAACAGGGATTGACCTAGGGAAGACGATAGAGCTTAATTCTGAGGTCAACGTCGTCCAGCATGAACAGAACCTAGAGGTACATCGCCGAGTTGAAAAAGGCAATGAGACAGCTGTCTAAGCTGATGAAAAAGCGCGAGATCAAGAACTGCGCTGTCTTCTGTCTTCCTTAAACAAATCTGAATACGAGAAGAAGCAAAAGGCCTTCCGTAAGCGACTTAAAGCAGTCACAGCAGCGATACTAGCACTAGAAACTATCTACCAGATTCTTCGGATTCAAGTGCCCCCTTGTGACAACCCTGTAAGCCGTCACTTGGGCCGGGGCAGCCCGACGAATCCCCTGTAGAAGAGACAGTGCAGGAGGACGGTATGCACGGTCCTGTGCACTGGGCCAGGGGTGTAAAGACCCGAAGCCCTTACAACCAGTCAGAAAGAGCTTAGTGGTCTATAAGGACTGATAACACTAAACATCATTTAGTTAACTGCTCAGCAGTAACTGTGTGGTATATTACTAAGTATAATAGACTAAGCAAGGTATAAAGTACCTCTCAATTAGCTAGTATAGATAGTCATTATTGTAACCACGATAGCCATGAGGGACTTTTGGTTCCTTACACTAATATTTAATTATTTATTTATATCTTACTGTTCAGACTTGCCTTTATATATTATAGTGACAGCGACTTATAATGATATTAAACCACTATTTAAAAGTGCTAGTTTAATAAGCTGTCTTTAAAATGCCTTTTAGCCCTTAACGTCCTGCTATACGTTTTATCTTAACCTGTACTAGTCTTTTTAAAGCTTATGTCAGGTATAGGTTATAATACGATACTAACGTTATAAGTTCTAAACGCTATTTATTAAACTCCCAGATACCCTCTTCTGCCTTTTACTATATCAGTACTACCACCTCCTTATAACCTGTTAACAAGAAATAACGATCTTTCTAACGATATCTTAATACCTAATATTACCCCTTTTAGAGACATTAAGGGAGCGGAAACTAAGGACGAAGGAGAGCTTTCCATGAAGAACTTATTAAAGCCTTTAAGTCTTACGGAAAATCTATAATTATAATAATTAGAAAGGTATTAGCTTCTTAATAGTTACTTAAGAACCTTAAAACTAGCTAACTGCCTAAGTTTACTAGTAAGAGTACTGAACTGTCCACTTAACTTACTTATATAAAGTGTGACTTTTAGCTTTAAGTAATTACTATAGTAGATTAGAAAGTCCTTTATATTGTAAGCTAGCATAAAGGTAATTCCAACTTTTAATTTTTAGTAATTATTAAAGATTATTTAAACTCTGTGCTTATAAAGTAGAGGGCTGTTACTGTTAAAGTATTCGATAAGTATAAAGGATAAGTTAACTTTAAGTTTAAAATTACTAAGACTAACAGTGTGTTAATTAAGATAAGTTAACTTTAAAGTACCGGTTCTATAAGGGCTTAAAGGATAACGTTAAGGATAAGCTTTATAAAAAAGACAAATATGTATTTAATTTCGATTAGTACGCTGCTAAAGCTATTATTATCGATAATTAGCTATTTAAACGACAATCGGAAAAGAAGGGCTAGCATTAGCGAGGTACCCCCCTTATAGTTAACAGAAAAAATATACTAAGGCCTTTCCACACTAACTATTAATATTAAAGCATTACATATAGCACTTACCCTAATCTAATAGATATTAGTATAATAAACTGTTAAAATCAGCTTAACTGCGATAAGTTATAAAAGCAGCAGTAAAGGCCGCTTAAGGACTTATCCTAAGTCTAGTACTTTAACTGTAATAAGAAAGGTTATATAGCATAATAATACCCTTTACTAAAGAGAGTTAGTTAGAAGTTAGTCTTAAACGGAGGAAAATACGTTAAGTTTAACTTTAAAGACGTTTATATTAAAATAACAAGTAATAAGGAGGACTACATTTAGATAAGTAAGTGTGATAAAAAAAGAAGAGGAAGAACTTTAAGACATAGTATATCTAATCCTTAAAGGAGTCTTAAAAGAGTTAACTACAGAGGTGCAGGTCGCCATAGACTAACTTTAAGGTGGAAACTTAAGATAACTAGAGGTACAGGTTATTACAAACCGACTTTAAGAAGGAACACTTTAAATAATAGTTACAGGCTTTAAAAACCTTACACTGTAAGCTTAAAAGTTAAGGAAATTTAAGAAGGACCTTAACTCAGACCTTATTAAAATAATAAAGGGAGTTAAGAAACTAACTTCTTAAGTTACTTAAGTAGTAAAGTAAGTGTTAGAAAGTAAAAGGGAGTAAACTGAAAGAATCGAATTAAAGAAACGGAAACTCTTCTCTTCTATATCCTTAAAGACCCTTAAGCGTTTTAAACACGTTAAGTAGATTAGGACCTTTACCTTGTTAGAAGAAAGACAGTTTAGATAGTTACCTTATATTAAAGTTAGTATATTTAAGACTGTTACTGTAATAATCCCTTAAGAAGATAAGAAATAATTATATTAATAAAAGGTTTAAGACTTAAAGAATAGATATTAAGAATTAGTAAATAAAGTAAAGGACTTATAAGTTAAAGGCCTTACTATAAAGAATAAAGATAAAGTAGTTAAGATTAGCTTACAGCTTTATAATAAAGTTTATTTTATTAATTATCTTAAGTATTAATTAGTTAAAGATGATTACTTTATAAAGGAGTAAGTTAAGATACTGTTACTGAAGTTCTAAGAAGAAGTTTAAGAGAAGTAATATATATAGAAGTAAGTAGTTAAGAAAACGAAGTAAAGTACTACCCCCTTTATTCTGTACTCTTTAACTTTAATACTTACGGTTTACATTAATTATCCTAACTATAAGGACTTACAATTGCCAGGAGCGAAAGTGAGGTCATTACGCGACGGCCCTTCTGTGACGACCCTGCAGGCCGTCACTTGGGCCGGGGCGGCCCGACAAATCCCCCGCAGAAGGAACAGTGCAGAAAGGCAGTACGCACGGTACTGCGCACTGGGCCAGGGGTGCAAAGACCCGAAGCCCCTACGACCAATCGTTGTTTGCTCACTCTGATCTCGCTAAGACCCAGTGATCAAGGTGAGCAACCCCGAAAGGTGATCACTCTGCTCACTACCTCTTAACGAGAGCACAGTGATCAAGGTATAAGGTACCTCTTAGTTAATTAGTATAAATAGTTATAGTTATGCCCATAACCACTGTAAAGGACTCTAGTTCCTCACACTAGTATTTAATTATTCATTTATGTCCTACTGTTTAGACTCACCTCTATACATTATAGTGACAGCAACCTACAGTGACATTAAACCCCCGTTTAAAAGTGTTAGCTTAACAAGCCGTCTTCGGAACGCCCCTTACCTGTTAACGTCCTGCCATACGTTCTATCTTAACCCACACCAGTCCTCTCAAGGCCTATATCAGGTGCAGGTTGTAATACGATACTAACGTCAAGTTTTAAACGTTATTTATTAAATTCCCAGACACTACCTCTCTCCCACTAACATATTAACCTCTAGAAAAGGAAAGGAGATCAAGGAGGTATAAGCCCAGCTTTAGCTCCCCATTATTAACAAGTTAGTTGCACACCTTAAGGACTTAAACCTTAACCAGTAGGGACTAGTTAAGAAGCTTAACAAGGCCTTCCCCAGAGATATTAAAAGTCGTATCAGTTTTATCGAGAAACTCTAAGCTTAACTTAATGTTATTAAGCTGGAAAATAATAACCTTAAGGGCTTGTAGAAGAAACGAGTAAAGCTCCCCCTGCCCTTACACTTTAAGGGAGACTTTACACAGTTAGAGTCCTAAATAACCCAGCTTTAAAGTTATATCACCTATTATAATAAACAGTTCTTTAAAGAAGAAGGAAAGGTCAGGTTTACTAGAGCCTTACTAGACAGAGTAACCGCTCGCTAATATAAACCTTATATAAAGATAATTAACGACCTCTTTATAAACAGAGTATAAAAGGAAGCCCTTAAGATTTAGGCTTTTTTTAACGACTTTAACGTTTTCATTAATTAACTCCGGATTAAGTTTAAAAAACTAGACGCCCCTAAGCAAGCTGAATAACACCTTATAATCCTAAGACAGACATCTTTAGTCCTTAAGTTCTCCACACGCTTCAAACTGGAAACAGTAAAGACTAAACTCAGCTAAAAAGCCTTAATAATACTGTTCTAGAGCGGCTTAAAGGAACACGTTATTAGAGATCTTTACTAAGAAGACTAACCAGATTGCTTATAAGAACTAGTTAAGATAGCTATTAAGGCTAATAATTAGTATTATAATCACCATTATTAAAAGAACTTTTAGAAAGATTAAGTTCCCCAGTTAAGCAAACCTAAGAAGGGGAACCAGTTAACTGCGATAAGTCACTACCCTAAACTAATAAACATTAATATAATAAACCGCCAGAACTAACCTAACTACGATAAGCCTTAATAATAATAGTAATAAAAGCAGCTTAGGGACCTGTTACAGGTCTAGTGCTTTAACTGTAATAAGAAAGGATATATAATATAATAATATCTGTTACTAAAGTAAGTAGGTTAGAAACCCGTTTTAAAAAGAGGAAAGTATATTAGGTTTAACTTAAGAGACGTTTATATCAGGATAACAGGTAATAAAAAGGACTGCACTTAGATAGATAAGTGTGACTTAAGAAATAAGGAAGAAGAAGAAGAACCTTAAGACATAATATATCTAATCTTTAAAGGTGTTTTAAAAAAGTTAGTTATAAAGGTGCAGGTTACAGAAGACTAACTTTAAGGTAGAAACTTAAAACCATTAAAGGTGCAGGTTATAAAAGACCGACTTTAAGAAGAGATATTCTAATTAATAGTTACAAGCCTTAAAAACCTTACCTTATAAGCTTAGGAATTAAGGAAGTTTAAGAAAGACTTTAACTTAGAAGTTATTAAGATAGTAAAAAGAGTTAAAGAATTAGCCCTCTAGGCCACTTAAATAGTAAAGTAAGCCTTAAAAGGTAAAAGGGAGTAAGCTAAGAGAATTAAACTAAAGAAGCAGAAGTTCTTTTTAATAATACCCTTTAAGACTTTTAAACACTTTAAGTATATTAAGTAGATCAGCACCCTTACCTCCCTAAAAGAAGGACAGCTTAAATAATTACCTTATATTAAGGCTGGTATACTTTAAACTAGTACCTTAAAGGTCCCTTAAGAAGGCATAAAGTAAGCACACTAGCAGAGAGTCTAGGAGTTAAAGGAAAAATATTAAAAGTTAATAGATAAAGTAAAGGACTTATAAGTCAAAGGCCTTACCGTAACATTTAAAGATAAAGTAATAGAAATTAAATTAAAACTTTATAATAAAGTTCACTTTACTAATTAACTTAAGCACTAACTTGTTAAGGAAGGCCATTTTATGGAAGAACAAGCTGGATTATTACTACTTAAGTTTTAAAAAGAGGTTTAGGAGAAATAACACACATAAAGGTAAATGGAAGAAGAAAAAGAATAAAGCACTATATCCCCCGTTCTATATTTTATAACCACAGCACTAATAGTTAACGTTAACCACCCCAGCCACAGGGACATACTGTAGATTAACTATATATACGATAACTATACTTTTAACTAACATTATAAACTTAAGGCCTTTTATAACCACTTCCCTAACATATAAAGACAGGACTACACTGTAATAAAGGTAAAGTTAAAACCAGCCTATTACTAAGTTTCCTACTCTTTAATAAGGGAGTCTAATAATAAACGGAAGGTTACTATAGTTAACTAAGCTCCCATTACGTGCTAGTAAGGAGGAGTACTTAATAACTACCTAATCACGACATACTTATTATATCTTAATGGAAAAGTTAAAGAATAGTAAAAGCAGGAAGACTACTAACAGATCTAAGAGTAAAAGGACATTACTGCGATTTAAGCCCACAGAGCGTATTATTAACTTATTAAGGACTTTAAGAACATCGTACCGTTTAAAGTTAACTGGACGTTAAGGCGTGAGAACCTAAAAAAGGTTAACCACCAGGTTTACTAAAGCTGCCTGTTTTTCTAAAAGGAATTAAGAAAAGGTTACAGGCCCTCTAAAAGGGCTAGAAACTAGTAGTTTACTAGTTAGTAAAAACCCTAAGAAGAAGAAGAGGCACTTAAAGGTTAAGCTAGATAAGACCTTAAAGATAAATAGTTATTATAACTTAAATGTTAAAAAAGTATAAGTATTATTCTATTAGTATCAATATAACAGATAAAAGAGGGAGGCTATTTAAGGTAAGAGTAGTGATTAATAACAGGAGTGCTTCCAACCTAGTACACCCCTTATTAGTTAACTAAAGGAAACTCCCTAATAAAGAGTATAAAAAGGTTATTCCCATTTAAAATAGAGAAGGAGGCCTATACTAGTATAATAATAGTAAGGTCACCCACTACTCACCACTCTTAATTAAAGTAGATAAGGATAAATAATAAGTGGACTTTAACGTTACACTAGTTATAAGGTATAATATAATCCTAAGTTTACCTTAATTAAAAAAGTATAACCCTGTGATTAATTAAAGGAGTAGCCACCTCACTTTTAGTAAATCCCCTAGCTGTAATTACTGTTTAGAGAAAGCTAAGAAAGTATTAAACCATTTTAAAGATGTATAAAGTATTTAAAAGCACGTTAAACCCTTAAAATTAAGTACAGTTTAGGTTAGGTTTACTAAGATAGTTAAAGGATTAAAAGGTTTACTATATTACCTAAATAACGATTTAAAAGGTGGAAAAAAGTAAGAAGCTGACCTACAGATAAGTAAAAAAGTCAACTTATCTAAAGTACCTGTTAAATACAGGAAGTTTACCCTATTTTGAAAAAAGATACTGTAATTACTAGACTATAGATTATAAGATTACAAAATTAAGCTAAAGCTAGGAATAAAGCTCTGCAGCTTCCAGCCTTATTATTTAAACCCTTAGTAAGTTAAAGCCTTATGGGAGTATGTTAATAAGAACCTGAAGAATAGGTTTATTATAGAGTCCTAATCCCCAGTAAGGTACCTAGTGCTGTTTGTCTTAAGGAAGGGAGACGGTAAGTTACATATAGTTATTAATTACTAAACGTTAAATAAAGATATAATTAAGAATTGCTACTTATTACTATTTATTACAGAAATGTGAGAACGGATTACTAAGGTAAAGTGGTTCTTTAATCTTAACTTTCCCATAAGATTTAACCATGTTAGAGTAAAAAAGGAGGATAAATATAAGATAGCTTTTTAGACTTATAATAAGTATTACCAGTACTATATTATGTTAATAAGATTAATAAACACCCTTACAACTTTCTAAAGCCTTATTAATAGTGTTCTCCACCCCTTCTTTAACAAGTTTATCTTTATATATTTAAACGATGTTTTAATTTACTTTAAAACTTTAAAAGAACATTAAAAGCACATACGATAGGTTTTAACAGCCCTTAAAAAAGCGAAGTTAACAGTAAACCTAGAGAAAAACCACTTTTATATTTAGGAACTAAACTATTTAAGGTTTAAGGTAACCCCTAGAAAGCTTAAAATATAACTAGAGAAGATAAAGGTAATTAAGGATTAACCTACTTTAAAGAACTAGAAAGAGTTATAAACCTTTATTAACTTTACGAACTTTTATTACTGTTTTATTAAGTATTTTATAAAGATTATAAAACTACTTTATAAACTCACAGGTAAGGGAAAGCCGTTTAAGTAGACTAATAGATAGTAAAAGGTGTTTAAAGACCTTAAACACACCTTTATTATAACGCTAGTCCTAACCCTCCCTGATTTCTTAAAGCTTTTTTAAGTTAAAACAGACTCTTTAAAATTTATAATCGGTAGAGAACTTAATTAAGTTTAAGATAATAAAAAACGCTACCCAGTTACCTTCTTATTAAAAGGAATTTATAACCTAGCCTTATAATATCTAATCTATAATAAGGAATTAATAACAATTATTTAATACTTTACTAAGTAAGCACTATATTTAAACGGTATGGAAGAACTAATTTAAGTCTTTTTAAACCATAATAACCTCTGGTATTTCCTAACGAAGGAACTTAATCCACGGTAAGCACGGTAGGCAGAATTAATAGCCCTGTTCCACTTCTAGATCTACTATGTTAAGGGAAAAGATAATAAGTAAGCTAATACTCTTAATTGGAGATAAGATTATAAAGATACTAATCTAGTTTTAATCCCCGTTACTATATTTAACAAAACTAAGAACGGTATATTAAAGTATACACTGTAAGTATTAAATAACTAAACACTGGAATAAACTATTAACATTTATATAAACTTATAAATAAAGTATAATATCTATTAGTAATAATAGGACTTTTAAGTAAGGAGGTTAATAAAAGGTACCTGTAAGTATAAGTACCCCTTAGGAGACTTCTCAGGGCATGTGTAAGATTATAAGAAGGAGTACCTAATGTATTTAAATTATAATAAAACCAGTTATTAGTTAGAATAGCTGTTAAAAGGTGTAAACGGCACACTTAAACTAAGAGTAAGGCTCTAGTATTAAGAGAAACTGTATATTTATAACTTAGATAAACAGAAGGAGTATATCTAGCAGGTTTATAAGTCTTAACTTAAAGGACATATAGGTTAAGTTAAAACTCTCACATAAGTTTAGTAAGTGTACGCCTTTCCAGGAATAAAGAAGTTAGTTAAGGAAGTGGTTAATAACTGCGACATCTGTTATTAAAAGTAAAACCGGCATTATAAGCCTTATAAGCTTCTTAAACTACTCCTTATATTATAAGCATTATAAAGTTTAATCTTACTTAACTTCGTCACTGGGATTTTAAAGTCTAGGGACCCTATTATAAAAGTCACTTATAACTAAATCCTTATAGTAATTAACAGGTTAACGAAATAGGCCTACTTTTTACTAACTTTAAAAAACATAACAGCAAAGTAACTTACTTATATTTTTAAAAAAGAAGTAGTTTTATAACACCTTTAGCTAGATAATATCATTATAGATTAAGATAAACTAATTATATTAAAGTTCTAGTAAAGATTAATGTAAAGAATAGGTGTGAAAAGTAAGCTTTTAACAGCATTCCACCCATAGACAGATAATTAAACAGAGTAAGTTAATTAGATACTTATAATGTATCTTTAGGCTTATATTAACTTTAAATAAGATAATTAGCTTAAGCTGTTACTAACAGCACAGATAACTTATAACATAACATTAATTAAGTTAATAAGTATGTTACTATTCTTTACTAATTACAGTAAAGAGCCTAAACTTTGTTAAAGCCCACCCACTAGCACTCCTTAAGCTGCAGTACACACAGACTAAATGTAAAAGCTACATAACCACTTATAAGCCAAACTTAAGTTCATATACAAATAAATAAAGAAGTTTACTAATAAATACCAAATTAAGTAATTAATACTTAAAAAAGGACTTTACTATAATAGTAAATAAGTTAAAGGACTAACTTTTTAAAAGGGGGATTATATCTACCTTTTTTCACGAAACTTATATTTAAAACGACTTAGTAAGAAGTTTAACTTTAAAAGGTATAAACTGTTTTAAATTAAGAAAAAGGTCGCCACCTTTAATTATAAACTAGACCTACCCGCTAGTATAAAGGTACAGATTAAGGTTTTTCACATTTTACTTTTAAAACCTGCCTTAAAGGGAGTTCTTTTAGAAAAGAAGATTAAGGTCGACACTAATAAGGATAAGTATAACGTTAAGGAAGTTATAAATTTACGAAAGGAAAAGAACACGTTTAAATATCTTATTAAATAGCTAGATTACGGCCCTAAAAGCAACTTATGGGAACTAGTTAAAAACCTTAAATACCCAGACCTAATTATAGAGTTCTATTAAAAGAATCTTAACAGACTAAAACTAATAATAAAAACCAGGAATAAGATAAGATCTGACATTTAAACTACCATATTAAAAAGTAAGACCACTATGGGACTTAGAGCCTAAAAAGCGGCAGGAAACTCTTTAATAAGTATAGAAGGACATTTATTAAAAGCCTTAACCAGGATTATAAGGACCTTAGACTTAATAAGGAGGCTGGGCCTCCTCTGGAGTTCCCAGCACGTTCCGCACGAAAACAAGTACTGTTAAAGAAAAAAAAAAAAAAAAAA
>Ga0247760_1000282_pt1 | contig 57049 bp, 46 predicted proteins | sample UWRJL171409R4_FD_179936 | JGI IMG/M metagenome (GOLD analysis project Ga0247760, IMG submission 179936) | Plant litter microbial communities from Arlington Agricultural Research Station in Wisconsin, United States - UWRJ-L171-409R-4 | ecosystem: Environmental > Terrestrial > Plant litter >...
AACCCGGGTCTTTCTGGGTTCATCCGAATGCAACATGGACATCCGCTGGCCAGTCGTTGCTTCCACTTTCTTGGATGCTGAATTTTGATGAGCCCGTCAGTCAGAGGGAGGTTCAGGTTGAACTGGGGTGGGCGTGACTTTGGCACAAGGGTGGTAATTATACTGTTTTCCCCCACACACTGTCACTCGCATCGAGCATCAAATGGTCGGGTCAATGACCACGTACATAACCACTGAGCCTCAATTAGTCCAGAAGTGACTCGGAAACGCAGTGGCGGGTAGTTCTTTTTAAGTTGGAAACGCAATGCAGCAAGCCAGGACTCTATATTTTACAACGCCAAACCCGACGTTCGCTTAGTGCAGGACCTTGAAAGGCCTGGAAAAACAGGGTGGACCAGTGAGTTGCTTGGGGTGATTCGACTTTCGTGTCCGGAGGCGCGGACCACAATTGCAGCCGGCGCGGCGCAAGGTTCGGGCCAGCCCTACAACTCTACCACTCTTAACGCCGTCGACGTTAACAACCTCCGTTCGGCTGGAACTAACTTACGGCCTGTGAGCCGCGGCAATGTAAGACAGGCGTAGGTATAGAGGAAACCCAGGGCGACTTTCCGCGCGATCCCCCGGCACGTGTCTTCTGGAGGATCGTAACATACACAGCCATCAGGACACAGCAGGTTGTTGCTACAAAAGGCCGGATCGAGAAGAAAGCGCGGGACAGGCTTGACGAAGACTCTCCCTTTGTTGGACCGGAGCAAGTGGAGGTCCATCCGGTCGGCGATGGCGATCTGCCGGCCCATGGCGACATGTAAGTGCAGCGGGGTGGCGGGACGCTCTGCACCAGCAAACCATAGATGCTTCAGCATATCGGCCAGGCCGCCAAGAGACAGTTCCCTCCGTAAGAAGGCCGGTACGTCGTCGGCCGGGTTACCGACGACACGCTTCCGAGGGGCCTCGTAGTAGCGATAGGTTGCTGGTAAGACATCAGCGGTGTTTTTCTCGTCGTTTCCCAAACACCTCGGTTTCGAGCTATATATACAATTGTCAGAGAGTATGCACGCTTGCACGGCGGTGGTGCTGATGGCGTACCGGCCAGAGTGGGGGATGTGGCAGGGCCATGTGGGACGCGGGCGGGAGCGGCGGAAGGTAGTATCGGGACGGGACGGGTCGGCACGCCGTCTGCTTTCCGGAGCCGGAGGACACACGGAGACCGCTATGCGCACTCTGTTAGCCAACCCACCAGCCGTGACTGTGGGAGATGCTCAATCCTGTTACCGTACCTACGCCCTCCGTTTCAATATTCCGCCGTTCGTCTTAACCCGTTTGGGAGCGTCGAGAGACAAGGGTTCCTCGTTCGCAGACAAGACTCGACGCTTCGATCGTCTGCGGTTTGTTGGACGCTGTGAACGCTTGTCCAGCTGCGTCGCGTCTCTGGGGCACTGTTGGCTGCGATCGGTGTTGCTGTCTGAGCCGTGAGTTAAGGTGATTGGATGTGGTCGCTTTGTGGCGTTTCGGGCGCTAGAAGGATGGACCCAACTCTCGGACACACTCCACTTTCGGACATGATCGGCATCACCACCTCCGGGAGAACACCTCCAATCTACCCAACTTATCCATAGAATTTACTAGTAAAAAATAGGCTTCTACATCTCTTCGGCCTGCCGAAGACATGTCAGACCGACCACAATCATTTCCTCCGCCTGCTCAATGGCTGGCGCGGGGTCTTTTTGTCTGGCCCCCCTCCTCCGCTTGGGGGGCCTCTCGCTGGCCTCCCGCGCCTCAATTATTTCCTCAAGACCTGCAAACTTATCGTTGCCATCTATCTTGACCTTTCTCTTACTTCGAGGCTTTGCAGCGTCAATATCCTTCTCCATTTCGCTTATTTTGGCCTTCAAATATACGATCTCAGCGTTCTTGGCATCCAGAGACTTTCCTGTCTTGGTAAGGAGAGCTCTGTTGGCGTGGTTGGTTGGCGAAACGTACTCTTTGGCCTTCTTGAGACCCTCTCGGATACTCTGGGATCCTTGGGGTGTGTTGATCATGGTGTTTCTGACGATTGATCGTTGAATTCTTGGTGTTAAAGGGACTTGGGGGGTCTTTTCTTCATCGAGGATAGCTTCAGGGTCGTTAAGCACCATCTCTGGCCTTATAGGCCAGATACCAGTTTTTCTGAAGCCGGAGATAATGTTTCTGGCTCTCATCCCTTCTTTGGAGGTATCTCGATACGCTAAAAGAAACCGCCGCTTATTGACAGGCGCTGAGGCAACGTAAGCCGCCAACTCCCTGGTTTTCTGTTGAAAGTAGGTCTTTACCGGACCGAAAACACTCCGATCCAGTGGCTGGGTTTTATGTCATGTATGTGCAGGTAAATAGACTAACCGGACCTTGTTACTATAGGCGAGAAGTTGGAATTCGTCGGTTAAATGGCTTGAGTGTTTGTCAAGGATAACAAGTCGCCATTAATTAGGATTTAAGGGCTAAGTTTCCGGTAAATATACCTCTCTTAGCCACTTTAAGGTAATCCTAACATTACTCCAGCCTGTAGGAGAATAATCGTACTTCCAACCAGGTAAATCGTCCTGATATCTGAACCCAGATGGATACCATTGCCCCTGAAGAGAGGTGTTACGGCCTGCACCCAAGGGGTTAAGACAGGTCGCCGGGTTGAGTCACAGCAGCGGAGCCGGAGGCAACACCGAGGGGGCTCGAGGATAAGGGTTGTTGTTGCACGCCATTGCGTCAGACTGGCCCACTTATCAGTGGCGTTTTCAATCTGAAGACGGTCCTGCGGAATACCGCCCAAGCTGTTTTGCCGTCCAAGGGCGGATGGTGACAAGCGACCGATTATACGGGTGGTTGGTGAGTCTTGGCAGGGTGTACACAAAGCAAGTCACTGAAGCCGGTGTTGATTGGAGGATGTTTCGTGATCGAACATGATGGAAGTGTCTGCCTCAGGCATTTTTAAAATACGGGGATAACTTCCCAGCCATTCCCATTCGCATTGCCAACGACCCAAGTTGCCCAAAAACCTCCCCAGACAGCCTCATCAGATGAACTCTCCACCACACTTTGACCCCACACCTCTCATTCTAATATGCTTTGCGACCTGTGCAGATCCTTGCTGTTGAGAGGGCTTGTTGAAGGCGAGACATGGGAAACCCTCACGCATCATGCTACCCTCGAATCATTCATCCACGCTGCCGACAATGGATGCTACATTTGCCAGCCACTGTTGCGAACACTCTCCAGGAAATCCGAAGACAGACGCCACTGCTTGGCAAGACCACAGAAGTTTGGTTTCGGGTCCAACCTCTTCCGGAGCGCGTCCAACGTGTTGTCCATCCACTCGTGGTATACTGTGGAGGGTACAATTACCTACCATCAAGATCATACATGCTGCCTTGTCTTCGAGACCGCTTCCGGTAACTTTGAGCTCGTACTTGATGTCATGGCGAGGTCTCGCTCTGGAGTGCCGATGGATGCCATAACGCATGCGGCAATCCATTGGATCAGAACTTGCTTGGAGAAGCATCCCAAGTGCCCGAAGAATGAGTCGCCAGCATCCTATCCCACACGTCTACTCGTGATCGAGGAATCCATCATACGGCTCTCTCGGCCGTCCGATGAAGACACTGTCGGTCCGTATGCCGCACTAAGCTATTGCTGGGGCCCCGATCCTCAGTTCATCCGTCTCACGACATCCAACAGAGACGAGTTTCGTCGCGGTATCGCGTTCAGCGACCTGCCCATCGCATTTCAAGAGGCTATCGATCTCCTTAAGAGCCTCTCCATTCGCCTGGTGTGGATTGATGCTTTGTGTATCATCCAGGACAGTGACGAGGATTGGCTTCGGGAGTCGGCTAAGATGTACCAGGTTTACACGGATTGTTACCTCGCACTCTCTTTGAGCCGCTCCGCAAGCCCCAGCGAGAGCTGTCTTGCACCTTGGGTCCCTGATGACACACACGTCTCCTCACTTGACACGGCCTCTCTCGACTCAGGCAGCAAGGAACCTGGCCTGAAGCTTGTGGTGTGTCCTGAAAATTACCACAACGCGCTTCATAAACAACCCTTCGAGCAACGCGCCTGGGCGTTCCAAGAAAGGATACTTGCACCTCGAGTGTTGAGTTTTGGACAAGGAGAGATGTTTTGGAGTTGCTCGCATCTTCCAATGGCGTCGGAGGCGTTCCTAGGCGGCTGTCCGCTGAATACTGGCGACTATGAAAGTGTTCAGAGCCCAGTAACAGAGGCGATAGCTCAACTGCGCCAGCCATCACTATCGGTCATGGATTCAATGACAGCGATGCCCCTGGGAGAGAAATTGGACGTGTGGGAGATGGCTTTGGAAAGCTACAGAAAGCGCCGTCTCACATACCCCGAGCAAGACAACTTGGTGGCAATTGCGGCAATAGCAAGAGCATTGACGCCACCTGACGACCCATACATTGCCGGCCACTTCAAGAGCACTCTACCTCGCAGCCTAGCATGGGAGTCTACCAGCCTTGACATAGAGCCACGCCGGAAGCTTCCAGGTAGTTCGCCGACTTGGAGTTGGGCATCCGTCCACAATCATGCCGGTCTCTCATTCGGTCATGAGCTTGGGTCCAAGACGACTGATTTGGCAACACTTCAATCTTATCATCTAAAGCCCATGGATCACAACAATCCGTACGGTCAGATACCCTCTGCCACCTTGACGCTCCAATGCAATACCATCAGTTTATTCTGGACCGATGACTTCGTGGACTCGTGTTACTGGTTTGAAAATACATGGAGCCACATATCTTCTAAAAGGAAAGACCTGTGGAGCCAAACGATGATCGAGGGGGAATCTTGGATTCTCTGTGACGACGATATTCCTGACCATACCCTTACCGAAGGCACCGAATTACAGGTTATCCCGCTTCTGCAAATAAACCAGGATAGGAAGAACCCTCGCGAAATTTACGTACAGTGTTTGGCAGCACGAGAGGCGACACAAGAGGCCAAAGTCGTGTACGAGAGGATTGGTTGTCTCGTTCTCAGCTTCAAGGTAGACCCGACACAATACCCACCCTCTGGGCAAAGAAAGACACCACTGCTGAGCGAGTTGCCTGGTTGGAAATGGGAAACCATCACCTTGGTATGAGGCCCGGTTTGGCCAACAACAGCCGTGACAGACAAAGCGCATGGATTGAATGGATGGGAATTTATGAATTTCAGAAATATCACTGGCTTTTCATTCCACTGTTTCAATTTCTAGCTATCTCCTAAATTTCATCCTTTCCACATCATATGGATTTGCAGGAGAAGTGGTGTTGATCATTGACGAAGTCAGTATGCTTGGGGCGCGGACATTATAATTATGCCGTAAACAAACAGCTGTGCAAGCTTCGGGGCTGCGCGCAAGATTTTGGCGGGATTCCTATCGTTTTCTTCTGCGGGGACTTGCACTAGTTCCGTCCAGTACAAGAACGGTCATTCTTTTCTCAAACGAGAGCATTCCTTGGAACGAGGAAAATCGTTCCGAACGGAACAGAGATACCAGCATAACAAGGCGCACGGCCTGTGGAAGATATTCACGACGGTGACCCTGCTGAATGAGCAAGTCCGCGCCGCCGAAGACCCGCAACTACAGCGGCTGCTAGTTAATAAACGCCCTGTAAATAAAAAGAGCAGTCACTTACTTTAAATAGGATAGTATTTATAACAATCTAAAAGGGAGTCTAGATAGGCATGGTTATTTAACGAATTAACACAGGTTAGGTAGGGTAATTTATTAATATTATTACTAATGACACGTTAATGATATAATAAAGAAGGGATAATATGGATAATTAACAGGGTGTTAATAGGGTAGTTATAGGTAGTAGTAGTAAGAAGGTTATAATTAAAACCATCAGAGTTACACTTATAAGGGCTTAGGATAGATATAATAATAGTAGAAGTAAGTAAGTAAGGGTATAAAGAGGTAATTACAGAGTGTGTAAGGTTTGAAACTTAAGAGGATAAAGTTAGTAGTTAAAGGAAGAAAAGTTTTAAAAAAAGGATAAAAAGGAAGGAAGAATTTATAAAAGTTAAAGAGTAGAGCTGTAAGAACTGTAAAGGTTAGCTAACCTTAATAAAAAGGTTAAATAAAAGCTATAAGGCCACTAAAGGAGGCACACAGAGGTTAGCTAGCCATGCTAGCAACCCTAGACAGAAGGAATAAAGTGATAACGGCCTAAAGGAAGCGGGCCAGTAGAGTGTAAAACTGAAAGTTATAATAAATAAAGAATAATAAACTAGTGATAACTAAAGTAGTGTAAAGAAGACTAAACTAAAAGGAGGAGATATTATAAAGTTACTCTTCAGCTGTTAGCGCCTCGGTCCTGGTTAAACCCTAAGGAGCTGCCCTAAGTTAAAGGGGTTTTCCTTTCTACCCCAGATGAAAAAGGAGGTAATATAAGACCTCTAAGCTATTACAGCTAAGGGGCGTAAGCGTAGCAAAACCGAGAACGACCCGCTTACACCCCCGTCTCACTTATAACTATTACGACCTGCACCCGACACAGGCCTCGAGAGGACTGGTGCGGGTTAAGACAGAACGTATAGCAGGACGCCAACAGCTGAGGAGCGTTCCGAAGACGGCTTGTTGGGCTAGCACTCCTAGACGGGGGGGGGTTCAATGTCACTGTAGGTCGTTGTCACTATAATGCACAGAGGTAAGTCTAAACAGTAGGACACAAATGAACAATTGAATACTAGCGTGAGGAACCAGGAGTCCCTCACAGCCATCGTGGTTACGATGATGACTATCTATACTAGCTTTCAGAAGAGGTACCTTGTACCTGTCTCTGTGAGCCGTGTCTCTGTGGTCCTCAGGGAGAGGCACCACAGAGACCTCTTTCTCTGTGACCCCGCGGGTCTCTGTCAACAGAGGCGGGTCTTGGCACAGAGATTCTTCTTACTGGTCGTAGGGGCTTCGGGTCTTTGCACCCCTGGCCCAGTGTGCAGTACCGTGCGTACTCTCCTCCTGCACTGCTTTTCCTGCGGGGGATTCGTCGGGCCGCCCCGGCCCAGGGCGACGGCCTGCAGGGTCGTCACAATAACACACACTAATATAAGATATTAACCTTATAACCTATCACTGCGTTTAGTAATCGAGACTAAACCACATGTATTTCAGTAAGATAAACAGAAGAGTGGGCAGGGTGGAAACGCCCCAACCACGTCCCAACAGTAGATAGTTAGCAGTAGAGGGACCGCTTGCCCTCACAGGCGGAGCTTTCAGCTCCTATAGTGTAAAACAAATAATAATATTTCTTTGATTTTATTACTTTTTAAAGATCTTTTAAATACTCGCGTTAATAATACTGCTAATAGTGGTAGTTAGATTAATAAGCATCTTCAGGGCGTTGGTGACGTGTTCGCGTATCTGTTCCGTCCTAAAGACAGCTTTAAAGTAAGCCTTTATGGCTTTAAGGACTGCTTTAAACGTACACTTTTCAGCTCCCTTGCTTATTATAACGTTTAAAAAGTTTTTATAAAGATTTTCCTCCAAATTATTCTTCTACTTCACCTTTGTAATCGGTTTGTAAGCATGCTGTGAGCGTTACAACTTGCTTAACCCACTTTTCTGCTGAAAATTTCCTTATCGGTTCAGATAAACGTTTTCGCTCTTAAAAGAGAGTTCATCGTTATCGATAGCTGCACCTTTAGTGCGCGATCGGTACATTATTACTGCGCGAGGCAGTTCAGGTCGCTGATTCCAAATCCGTTGTCCAAACGGTTTTTAGAGATGTTATTGTTTTTAATATAAGTTTTTTTTTAATTAGTTATTAAGGCGTTTATTTAAGCTAACCCTATCGTTCTTTTTAAGCTCTATATGTAATACTACTATAACTGTTTTTATATATAGTAATACATTCTTTAATATATGCTACTGTTAACAAGAGGCCGTACTATGCAGTTCTTTAAACTATACTTCTTTTTCACAATTATTAATCTGACAATTTTTACTATAAAGACCTCTCATTAAAAGCCCAGTAACATTCTAGCCCTTTAATCAACGGAAGATAACTTAATTTACAGTTACGTTTCTTTCATTATTTTATACTAAGCTCCGTTCTATATTAAGTAAGTATCTGTTTTTCTACGTCAGTTGCATTTATATCCCTCCGATTAGAGGACCAGTAGTGTAAGAGTCGGCCTTTCAGGCTAACTGCGACGTTCTATAAGTGTAGTTCTCTTTATAGTTTCTTCCCTGTTACGTCACTATACCAGTTCATTATATTCGTCTATATTAGTGATATTGTAAAAAAGAATATTTTTAGTATCTAACTAAGTCTTTAAACATAAGTAGAAATCCTTATATACAGCCTTTGTAAATCCACTTATATAAGCCGTATCTAACGGCGCTGATAGCTTTAATTTTTATATAATTATAACGGTGTTAAAAGCGGTCTACCCAGCGGTAGTTAACTAGCTTTTAATCGTCTCCCTTAGCTAGTACTAATAAAGCCATTCTGGAGAGTTAGGCTTTGCTTAGCGCGCGCTTAGCAGCTTCTTCTTAAAGGCTCTAGTCGACTAGGAATCTCTCCTATACTGGGGATAGCCTTATACGGCCTACCTTACTAGCTTCAGTGGAGGTAGTGCCACATAGGTGCCGACTCAGGGTTAAGAGATGGACTTAGTATAACGCCGCTGCAGCGTGCTGCGTTCCGCCATTTGTAACAACTTCAATTACAGACGTAATATTGGCTTTATTAACACTAGCTATCCTGAAAGTTTGGTGTGGTTTAAGGCAAAACTGGGGGAATGGTAGTGGTTGGAAATGAAGGGGTTGTCGCTTAGAAGTGCCGATCCCAATATTGCAAAGTCAGGTCGTTACATGATTAGGTAAGCCTTTCTACAAAAAAGTAAATTTCATGTGCCCAGATTCGTCCCACACAACAGTGATTCTGACATCCGCGCATTACCAAGTGCACTTAACCTCATCCAGACATCCAAATGGGTTTCCTTTCCCGTAAAGTCGTCAACATCCGAATATCCCAAGTTTGCAAAAAAAAAAAAACATGATTAGCATCGTCTCAAAATCCACTTCACACAAAAAAACCTCCGCTTTCTCAGCTTATGCGCAAAACACCGCTTGCCCTGCCCGGCATAGTAAAAGTGGCCGCGCCAGGGCGAGGAATGCCAGTCGACGCAAAACTGCGTCATGCCCGGCGCCCCTTGCCTGCACCCGTTGTTGGCATTGATGTCTTGGGCGTCGTAATCGGTGAACCAAACGGCGCGATAGGAGCTGCACTGGACGCCGGCGATGGCGCACTCACGATACGAGGCCATGGAATCGGCGGCCGCGAGTCCGGCAAAGAGAAGGGCGAAAGTTGGAAGACTCATCGCGATGGTGCTGTGAGAATGAGTGTGGTTCTGGCGAGTTGGACGAAAGCGAATGGACTGGGAAGGAGCGTGTGGGCGCAGCTGTCGAGTGCTACTGTCGCTGACTGGGAGGTTACGGAGGTCGCGACTACTTGTACTCGCGCGTGGAGCCGCTCGATCACGGAGTTGCAGAACATAGCGCCTCAAGCAATCTCCACTCTTTCCAAGGTCATCGGCAATATGAAGCCGGGCATTTCACCGAGCGATTGTTTTGGTCGCCAAACCAGCGCTTTGCGAGGCAGTTAGTTTGATTGCGGTCACGCCAGATTCTGGTGATGAAGTTCAACGTCTTCGATCCTTCGGCCGAATGCGAAATTAGTAACACCCGCGATGTGACAATTGCAGTTGGACTATGAAGGGACAGGAAGTTGTTAGCATCGCGCTGGTGTGGTCATCCCTGACCGGCCCGGTTTTCCGTCTCCACCTCCTGGACGCCGGCGCGCTGTCTCGGACCTAAAATTCCGGCACAAGCGGTTTGGCGACACTGACCCCGGACGGGACAGAGGGGGAGAGACCGGTCGCCAGAAAGGTACTGATGGAGGAAGACGACGACGCCAGCACATAAAAGGAGCCTCCCATCCCTGAATCCAACGGTTGACGCCCACCTCACCACCGCAAATCACATTCGTTTTAATCCGACAAAAGTCCCTCCCGCCTCAAGGCCAGCCACTCGTTTACTCCTACCTAACAAACCCTCGAGCCGTAAGTCCACGACCTCTCACCCTTTGCCTCCAACTGGGTAGAGTTCCTAACCAGAGTACAGCTGCAGATCAAAATGCACGTCCCCACCCTCATCACCCTCGCCCTAACCGCTTCCCTCGCCAGCGCCGCCTCCTACCTGACCATGATCGAGCGCTTCGAGGGCGGCCTCACGTGGGGCGGCAACACCTGGCAAGGCGTGTGGCACACGGCAGCCGGCGACAACTTCGCTGTGGACTTCCCCAACGGGTGCTACCCCCCTGGAATCGGGGGCGTGTTCGAGATTTGCATGGACCACAAGAAGAAGCGGGCGCACTTCTTTGCGATGGGCCAGAAGCGGTGCTTTGCCGTCTGGAAGGAGGTCTTTGTTGGGAGCTGTATGAAGGGGGGATGCACCATCTCGAGGTGGAATGAGGTTGGGTGTAGTTGGTAGGAGGTGATACCTAGACTAGAGAGAGATTGAATGTATTACTAGTAATGCATGTCAAGTTCCAGAACTTAACATGAGTTGTCTTCACAAACGGGAATCAATCCGGGAACTACCGTGGGATACTGTCTTCGGACTCCCCCTTTCCTCCAAAAGATACCACCTCTGGAAGCACTCCCGTCGACGCCTATGTCCTCGTCAGCCGTCGACCTTTCAGTTCCTTCACCATCTCGGGGCAAGCATCCAAGAATCAGAACGAAACGACTTTCTGCACTTACCCATTGTGAACGAAGGCTCACGTCTTCCACATCCTCAAGATCAAGAATCAAGAACCTCACGCCCACATCGCCAAAGAAACGACTAAACTTGGCAGAGAAGATGGAGTCGGCAGCATGGCTGGGGTTGTCAAACGTGTCATCTTCATTGACACTCAGCTCAGACCAGTCAGTACTGAAAAGGATTTCCCGCAGGCTGGGCAATTCCTTCCCGTGAATCAGGGAAAGCTGGTGGTCGTAAAACTGAATTGGCGTCCAGTTCGGGAAGATGGGATAGTATTCCACATCCCCGCCGAGAGTGAAGTCGAGAAGATGGAAACTGATCAGAGAGGAAGGAAGGGGGACAGGGGCGGTCGGGTCCCAATCTCTGGATGGCTTGATACCGGGTCTTCCAAACAGCCAGACGGATTCGGTGGTGAGGTGTGTTGGGCGTGTCAGCTCATCGAGACGAGTCAAGAGTGCGGGCACATCCCAGCCCAACAGGACGTCATTCCAGGTGTTGAAGCCATTGGTCAGAGTCAGGGTCGTCAAGGTGCAGGATATTCGGGAAAGCGCCAAGGAAGGTTCCTTGGGTATCCAGGTGTCGGACGATTTGTGAGAGTATGGAGTTTTGGACTCGGCCTCGAGGGTGACGAGATTCGGGAAGGATTCAACCAGGATTCCTAGCTCGCGGGATGTCAGGGTTTCTTGGTGGAGGCACAGTTCCTTCACGTCTCTTCCTGCAGCTGAGGCGGCTGCGGGCAAGCCTCCTCTCGGAAGCCTGGTGCCATACAGCTCGAATCGAAGCAGGGATCGTGGACGAGCGAGCAGTGAAAGAGTGAAAGTAAAACTTCCTCGGGAGCGGGCCGCTGATAGGCCCCGATGAACTGAGACTCGATAGCGACGGTCTTGAGGGACTGAAGGAATCGACGGCATGGCGCGGACTCAGAGGGTGTAGCCAACCTTCCACTCATTGAAGCTCTGTGGTCGACTCCGGCCATCCACCGCCAAAAGGCAAACTCTTCTTGGTTCAGCCACTGCTGCGGAACGTCCAACGCAGAACTAAGAGCGGCGGTCCGGAACTCAGATAGGGACCTGTGCAACAAAAAGAGGGGGTGCACATTGGGCATCATGGCCACGACAGTCTCCAAGACCCTCCAGGTGTGAGTCATGTCATTCGGACCGGTGATCCCCGAACACTTGATAACCTCCGCAAAGAACGGGCCTGCCAGGCGGGATGCAATCAGTGTCCAGAAATACTCCATCTCCTGAAAGACGGGGGAGACCAGCAACCCCACTGGGGGTTGGCTGAGGCAGGCAAAGGAGCGAACCATTCCAGCGTGGTCCGGGAATTCGAGGAGGGTGCGGAAGAATTGTAGCAGCTCTCGCGTCGTTGATGTGCACCGTCTGGTAGAGATAGCCGATACTCAGAGAGTAGAAGAGTTTGGAGGTTGAGCAGAGGGCGGCAAAGGCCGTTTGGGACTCGGCGTGGTTGGGGCGAGTGCACCGGAGGCTCGTCACTGCGCCTTGGTGGAGGGGCAGAGGGAGGGTTAGGCGCCCGGTGGGTTGGAGGTGGATGAGGATTTGGGTTAGGAGTTCGACCTGGAGGCGTTCAAAGGAGGCATTTTGATGTTTAGGGGATGCTATTGTGGTGGTTGGGTTTGATGGTGTTGTTGAAAGTGTAAAGTGAGGTAGGTAGAATCTTTCGAATTGCCAAGGACGGGACTTTTGGAATTGCGCCAAAAGATGTCAAGGATGGATTTACTTACATTGAAAAAGTGGGGGGGGGGGGGTTCCTCTTGTGGTCTTTTTATTTCATGCTGCCTTGGAACTGAGTCACTCCTGCGGGGTGCGAAGGAGCGGTGCCTAAGGCAAACCTCGACAAGTCAAAGACGGGGCTGGCTATCTTCCTCCGCCAATTGTTCTTTCCTAGCACTGCGCAACGCTCCCTCTCAGCCAGCATGAGGCTCAACTTGCCCCACGCATCTCGACAAGACCCGAAATTCCATTGCAACTCCATCGCTGACGGCGCATCCCACTTGCAGGGCGTATCCCCGTGTCCTGACAGATAACACAATGCAGGCTTGGCCTGGGCCCCGCAAACCGAAAGCGCATAGCCAACAACAAGTCAACGGACAGCGATTCAGCCAGAGTGAGGCACGGATACGATTGTGCTCAACCCTCACGATATCACTGATATGACGCTTAAGACCTGGGGGTCTGGGTTTGACTCCTATTCACAGTGCTGCATGCAGGCTGCTCGTTTCGGTCGGTGCCGTGCCAATATCGGCCCCAAACCGCGACGGGATGCGCGTTGTGCGTCCTGGAGGGCATGCAGTATGCATGTACGGTTCGTGCTCGTGCTTGGCGGCAGAGATTAAGAAGGTGGTATATCGCGGACTTCGGACATGAAGTTATTTAAAGGGCGGCTGTCATGAGGGGGCGGGCGCCGTAGGTAGGCTGTCTCCCCCACTCATCGTCGACGGGGTTCCAGTTCCTTCGACTTGACACGATGTTGCTCACTGACTTGACTTACCTTCTTGCTGATACACCTCCCTCGGTGCTAGCCGGATACCCCGCCGGGCTGGTGGTTCTTTGGTATGTGGTGACGGGCTTCGCCGCGTGGTACCGCCTTCGCCATATCCCGGGGCTGTTCCTCGGAAGCTTCCCCTTTTTCTGGGATGCCTAACTACGCGTGCACTAGGTGAGCTGAGCGACTTGCCACCATCCATAACAACTACGCTAACGGTGGGGCTTTCGTAAGCATCGCCCCTAACCACGTCGTGACCAACAACCCACCCAGAAGTGCTGCACTGTATTGCCTCGGCACGAACTCGTTATGATCGAGATGGTTAGTTCAAAGGCACTCACTTCTACCGCAAGTATGCCAATGTCGCCAGTATTCCCGAGAACGAAGAGCACGATCGACTCAAGGCCAAGTTCGCCAGCGGTTACAGCGGCCGGGAGAACGGCGCCAACTTTAAGCTGGCCATCGATTCCCAGGTCGATACTCTCGCAGACTTGATCCGCCCCAAATACCTCTCTACCGCGGATGAGACGCGCCCAGCCGAACTGTCATCTCTGATCCACTACTTGCCCCTGGACACCATCACGCGGCTGGCATATGGCAAATCATGGGGGCATCTCAACGAAGGCACCGACGTCACAGGATAGTGCACCTTTCTATACGACAATATGAAGTACATCAACATGTTCATGGAAATCCCACTGCTCCGCAGCATCATGTACTCCCCCTACGGCCTCACCATGTTCGGACCACACGAGTCAGACGCCAAAGGCTCGGGACGTGTCATGGGAATCATACACGATATCGTCACTGAGCGCCTCCAAACCCAAGACAAATCCTGCACTTGGAACGACATGGTAAGCGGCTGGATTCGCAACGGCGGTCTAACCCAGCACGAGACTGAAGGCGAGGCCAACCTCCAAATTCTAGCTGGTGCCGAGACGACGGCTACCGCACTGTCTGCAACTCTGATGCATTTGGTGACGACAGCCCACGCCTACCGCCGTCTGAAGCACGAAATCCGCGACGCCATCGCCAGTGGAAAAGTGGCCACAGACCGTCCCGTCCCGCTACGCTCGAGCAGGCCCAAAAACTGCCCTACTTGAACTCTGTCGTCTGGGAAGGCTTCCGCATGCGCCCGCCCGTTAATTTCGGCCACTACAAGACGGTCCCCCCTGAGGGCGATACCCTGGCCGGCGTTTTTCTTTTTTCACGAGCTTTCAAACTTGCTACTAAAGTGCCAAAATGGGACACCGGCGCCAAAATTTGCCAGCGACGGGGGGTTTATCAGAAGCGACCGTTGCCATTGGAGGCTGGCTCCCCCCGCAGTCTACCTCCACGACAATCAAAGATGGCACATCCCCGATCAGCTCGCAGTCTGCAGCTTTGGCGCCCACTCAGAGAACGCCACGACCACAACCCACACCCTTTGCTATCTTCGCGGCAGGCTCCAGATCACATGACCAGGCTCTCGACATTTCGGCCAATTTTCGACGACCATCGGGTCTCAGCTTGCGGCGACAACCATTACCAGCTGCGATAGCGCATCCACGTCAATATGGACCCGATGAGCGCATTGGCCATCGCGGCCGCCGTCATCCAGTTTGCCGACATCGGGATGAGGCTCCTCGCCAAGGCCCGGAAAAAGGCCCGGACACGGGGTTTGCCCGACTCTCGGACCAGTCGCTTTGTTGATCCTGGCTCTATTTTCGACGAGGACCGTGACCCAGCAACTGTCACCGAGCTTATTGCTCAGCTCTCCGCTGCAACGCGCATTCTCCACGAAGCATCTCAATGCTTGAACCCAGGGACGACTGGGTTGTCGGATAACCAGTTCGTCACGATTCGGAAGCGATGCGACGACTTGAAGAATGAGCTTCAGTGTGGGTTGCCGCCAAGTACGTTTGGTCATGTTAATGAACCGGTGGTGGTCTTTGGTCAGTAGTGGAACAGGATCATGATGCACAAGATCAAAGCCGAGTTGGACTCGGTCAGGACGTTGGTCATGCAGACCGTCCTGCTCTGCATATGGTAAGCATCCCCCCCAACATCCTGGCAAGAATAGCCTCTCTCCCACGCACGGTGTAACTCATCTGCGTTTAGGGAAGAATCAAAAAACAGCAAGCAAAGAGAGCTGCACTTCAGTGGTCAACTCGCAGAGGTCCTTGATATCCTACGGCGCCGAGACTTGGAGAGAAACATCACCACCAACAGGAGTCCGTTCACTGGTCTCACCACAATGCTGACAAACATTGGTGCCATCGACGGTCAATCGAACAAAAGCGCCAATTTCGCGGAACAGGGCATCCCGAATCAGTCCGACAGCTCGCGATGCAGCGTAGCAGCGTTCATGCATGCAAGGCTCCCAGAAACGCTTCAGTCGATGTCGGACCACTTCATTGACGCCGACCCATTCGGGGCTCCGTCGGCCCCTCCAAATTACTTCTATAATCAACTTATAACCGTCTTCTGGCACCCCGATTGGCGTCTCAACGGGTGTCGGCCTCCAGGACGCTATGCGTGGGATCACAGAGGGTCTCAGATTTGACGCCTTCCACCAGCGCGAGGCCGCCGTCACAGACGCCATCATGCAGACATATGCCTGGATCTATCAGCGCAACCCAGCCAAAGAGCCGCTGGCACATTCTACCCCCGGTGTTCTCAAGTGGGCCAGCTTCCCGGGTTGGCTGGAGAACCCCTCAGAGACGACTTACTGGATCACAGGGAAGCCAGGCTCGGGGAAATCGACGATCATGAAGTACATCCTCAACAGCCCGGCCCTCCAAAGCCACATCCGGGCCTGGGCGGGTGGCGAACCGGTTATCGTCATCAACTACTACGCGTGGAACGCCGGAACGACCCCGCAAAAATCGTTTGACGGTCTCAAGCGCACCCTGCTGTGTCAAGCCTTGGAGCAGGCCCCAGAGCTGCTGCCTGTATTGGCTCCACGACGCTGGGGAATGATCAAGGTTATCGGCCGGCTTCCCAGCATTTTTCCGCTCTGGGACCCGTGGGAAATCGACGAGTCGTTCAACGCCCTCCTTACTGAGAGCACCAGAACTTGGCGTCTCGCCGTCTTCATCGACGGACTGGATGAGTTTGAAGTGCACCCAAAGGAGGTGGTGCGCCTGGTTGAATCGATTACGTCAAAATGTTCGGCAGCGAACCATCCGCCTGCAGCAGCGCCATCAGTGAGAATCAAGATGTGTGTGGCAAGTCGACCTTGGATCGAGTTCGACGACGCATACAGAGAGATACCGCAGTTGGCGATGGACCTGCTGACAGCTGATGACATGCAGACCTTCGTGGCGGAGGGCATCCGCGACTGCCGGGCGTTCGATGAGTTGAGGAGAATCTACCCCCTCGAGACGGACAGGTTGCTCAACAACATGACGTGCAAGGCAAATGGCGTCTTCGTCTGGCTCAGGGTCATCACCCAAGCGCTCGTAGAGTCGGCTACTGAAGGGGCGGGTATCTTTGAGCTGCAAGGCATTTTGGAAAGTCTTCCAACCGATATGTGTCTGCTGTATGACGCGATATGGGCCCGCATGCCTCTTCAGACGCGGACACGGGGGGCCGTGCTGCTACAAATGGTCAGGGCGGCAAGCGAATACTGGTCCCCTAGCTGGGCGCTCATCTGGCTTGCGGAGGAATACGCTTGGAGACCAGTTGGAATTGGGATTGACGACAAGACACATCTGAAGCACCTCGCCGACCTTAGTTCGGATTCGCTGCAAGCCGCCAAGACGTCGTTGCGGCGGAAGCTTACATCGCGAACGCGGGGGCTTCTTGAACTTGTCGACACAGAGACACACCATGAGAGTCACGGACGCTTTCTGGCCGAACAGGGTATCGTTGCCTTTCATCACCGTACGGCCAACGAATGGGTCACGCAACCAGCGGCATGGCAGGCAGTATCCTCGTCCTGTCCAGCGGACTTCGACCCTTATATGTGCATCTTGAACGCGTACACATTACAGATGCGTTCTGCGTCGCTCGCAGTGACGGCGTGGCAATCCATCTGGCGGGACATTGGCAGGGCGCTCTGGAGTGCGAGTTTGGTGCGGGATGATGACAGCGATGCAGCCGATGCCGGACCGAAAAGGTCGGATGCGCTCGTACGGACTCTTGACGACTTCGATCTCGCATGTGGTGAGCATATTCGCTCCTCGGTGCGAGAGCAAGATTTGGCATTGGTCGACCCAAAAGCCCTTCATTGGTCGTCCGCCTATGTGCCCTTCGCGCTTTCGCGCTATGCATATAACGATGGCACGTCTCTCGTTTCGGTCAAAAACTGCAAACAGAACACGTTCATCAGCCTGGCCGCCCGCTTCGGCATCTTCTCCTACGTCCATGCCAAAATTAGCCAGGACCCCAGCCTGGCTTTCCAACGGGGCACCCCTCGTACCGTCGGCATCCTCCAGGCCGCCATATTCCCCACCTCCAACCTTTGTCTCACAGTGGCCGGAAGCAGCGATCATGAAACGGGCCGACACTGGCACCCCATGTCTTCGGCTGCGCCTCTCGCCGAATGTTGCCCCCCAGGCGTGGTGCCCAATGTCGATGATGCTCGACACTATGCGAAGCGGCTGCAGATAATCCGTCTCCTCTTTTCACTAGGTGTGGAGCAGACGTACATGTACCCTGAAGGCAATAAGGTGGATCTGCGGGCGGAAATTGATAAACATGCCCGCTAGGATGATAAGAATGAATTCCCAAATGCTACAGTGTATTATGCTCAGGTCGCCGAGCTTCTCGGGCGCCGACGGAGCTTATTGAGGTCTGCCAACATGTGGTTCAAGGCAAGAAAGTCTTGACTGGATTTCCAGCTATCGCTAACGGCAACGCCAAAGGGGTTGAGATACTCTTTTGCCTGATTTCGTCTTTTGGAGAGCTATTTCCCCTATGGAAGCTCATTTTCACAATGCATCTTGGAGTCACCTACAAGCCTCTAGAAGGGTTTTGGGGCACATTCTACCGTTGTTCTTCGCTTGATCGTTGGTATTCACCTCGATATCTAACCATTCCATCCTTTCCACCCTTTCTACACTGTCTCCGTAGAATCCAGCTTCTGCTGGCTTGAAGGTACAACGAGTAGCGGAGACATCAGCAGATAAGACTCAACAGAACTAATCTACAACTAGTAAGGAAACCAATGGCGGTTGAGATGGGCCCTGCATTTGTACGGACTGAAGTTCAGCGGTGGAAAGAGGTGCTGAATCCTTATGTCTGATCGTGGATGTGCTAGCCGTATGTCCAAAGTAGGAAGAATCGCCAAAGGCAGAAGGCATGTTTGCCGCCTGGTTGAGAACAAATTAACACTCAACGTATCTCAGCAGAGCAGCTAGCCGCCCTAAGCCTGCAGTTTTACTCTGTTGGTGGCGTCCTCAGCTTCCTCGACATACCTAGCATGTCCTTCTCCTTCCCGTGCCCCCCTAGCCTTTTTGGTTGGTCTTTCCTCTCCCGTACCTGAGCTGGTTTCCTCTTCCACTTGCTTAGATGCCTTGGCTTCCTCTTCTTTTCTGCTCAGTTCTTTTACCGTCTTGTATAGCAACTCGTACGGGACAACTTCCGGGACTTTGGGCAGCCCGGCCAGTTCGCCATCAAAGCACTCGGATTTGAGTAGTTCGAACTTCCTCCCGCTTTTCTCGTTGTGTTCATATTTGGCCTCGAAGTTGAGTTTGTTGGCTTCCTTCAGGAATGGCACTTGGTGCTTGAATTTGGATAGGTCAACATTCTCATGCTTGGCGGTTTCGTGGCGCACGAGTTTTGCGGCAATCACGCCCCTCTGCCATGCTTGCAGTGCGTACCAGGGCACCAATGAGAAATAACCCAAATGCGTCACCGAGGCGACGACCGTTGACACCACCCAGGTCGTTCGTGTCGCGACCAAAGATGCGGCGTCTATGCGCTTTCTTGTTGTAATCCGGTACCTTGGCATCCTTATACATGATTCCCAGAGCGCGCATGACGTCGTCACCTACGGCGCCCATAGCGGCGCAGCCCTCGTATGCGATCGCTTTGGTCCTGGATAGTATCTTGTGAAAGGGAGGCGAAGACTTCCTCGCCTAAGGTTCAACTGTGGAAGCTTCGTGCGCTGACTTGTGATTGGTCGGCCCTAATGCTACCGCCCGTAATTCTGTCCCCAAGCCAAAATCGCTAGAATAAACTCGGGGGATAGGATACTTCATACTAGACGCCACAAGTGCAATGCCCGAAGTGTAAATAGGGTCGGCAAGACACACATTCTTCATCCCAACTTTTGTGGGTGCTGAGGGGTCGTGTCATTGTCCTTGTGCTTCCCGGTGGACTGTGGAGTTAGCAGTTATTTACTGCAGCGAGCACGCCCCCATGTAACATGACTCAGACGCATTACAATTCTTCGGATCAGGCGGGATGACACCTCGCCTTTGACTGACACGGCGTAGCTTACATTGTCTTTGGAGCATCCATCGCCAGATGGGAGCTATGAGATCTGCGCCACTGTCTAGTGCAACCTGGGGAGAGGGCATCTTCTGACTGGCATCCTTTTTCGAAATACCGGTATGATGTGGAGCAGATCGATACGTGCCATTGAAAAGCCTTTTTGTTCTTTGTTTAGATGGTAGGCAGCTTGAGCGTGACATGCAAGTGGGTCCCTTATGAGCATGCAAGTCTAGGAAATTTAATTTCTAGGCCGGAGTAAAAAGTATAGTGACGAGAGGATTGAGAAGAAGACACGTAGTTGATGGGCATATATTACTACCGTATCCTGTCGGGGTCTTGATACGAGTTATCGACCCTCAGGGTGATTAGCCCTTTCAGGGATGGCACGCACTGTGTTGGATAACAGTGAAATACAAGTCAGCAAAGAGCAAGGTTTGGAATTCAGGCCGAGCCAGTGCTTCACTAGTGCTCTTGGTGTCACCAAAACTGGGGTGGTGATGGCTTTGTATTTGCAAGCCAAACCCCACAACGGCGCCGGACCCAGCAAGCCATTGCACCATCCATTTCCTCTAGTTTATTCCTATAGATAAGGGCTCAAAGAGCCCATTTCCATCCAGAATTCAGGCAACTTCAACTACTCGAATCTCACCAGTTTGGTTCACCTGCTCGCCGTGAGAGTCGTGAATGACTTCAACTTCTATGCCCCACAAGCCTTCCGTTCGTGTGAGAATTGGGCAAGGGAAACTTCAAAAATCTATGGACTCGGTCTTTGTGAACCACTCGGCTGCAACTGGAACTTGAAGTTCACAGAAGGAGTGAGTAATTTGGTACCACCGCCAGTGACCAAAAGTAGAGAATGTCTATTGGCACAGTAGCCACTGTCTACTTGCACAGTACCTATGTATTCTAACCAGCCCCCGCCCTTCCCCTAAGGCCTAACTGCCGTCACAACAGGCCTTCTTTTCATTAGGAAACGGCTTCTTTACATTATATCAGACCTTTGTTATACAATACAAGGCCTTATTCCGATTATAATAGGTGCTATCTGCATGGTAATAGGCTTTCCCGACACTGGGAAACACCTTATGTTCTACCAAGCCCTTCTTACATAAGGTAATAGGAGGCCTTGTTTGCATTGTAATACGTGTTTCTTTTACATAAGAACCACCTTTCCTACCTTATGTAAAGCAGGCCTTCCTGGCATGATAATTAAAAGCCACTGTCTGTATTAAAAGTAGGTCAATTACTGTTCCAATAGACATTCTCCAAAACTACCACCTATATAGTGAAATAACAGCAACTTCTTCAATGAAACGAGACTCATTCCTAAGTTGCAACCCACGAGCTGAGCTGAGCTGAAGATTAAAACTCTCTCAGTCACCATCCACTGAACCTCTCCCAAGGCTCCGACACCCCCTGTTTCACCCACAACCCGCAACCCGCAACCCGCCAAGCGCCGCATGGACCGTAGCTTACCATCTCATCTGGTGGCTGCTACACTCCATTCCAAGGCGCCTATCACCACACCCACGCTAAAGCAAAAAAAGAAATAGCCCGCATATGTGGCTGCAAATATTGGCGTACATCTCAGGGGTCAACCACACCTCAGCCGTCGGAGCCGCAGCCGCAGCCGCAGACAACCATGCTGTAAATACGACCCGCGTCCTTCCTCTCTTTCTTTGACTCGCTTGGAAACACTCTCTCTCTCAAATTTCCCTTTCCCGCAGTAGACTTTGAGCTCTGCGCCGTCACTCGTTTTTGTCTGTTTCTTTGCAGCGCTCTACTCCCCTGCCAAAATGGAGGCCCAGAAACCGCCCCCAAAGTACACCTCCCCAAAGGGGATGTGGATATCCAAGTTCATCCTCCGCTCAATCATGTTGATCTTCTCCGTCACCCTGGTCGCATTGGCTGGATCGCTGATGAACTTGGGCCTCTTCACCTCGATTCCCTTCCTGATTGTCGCGCCCGCAGGCTTTCTCTCCCTCGCCTGGAACCTCGCTGAAGGAATATGCCTCCTGACGCGTGGAGGTCACAGGGGAATACACCCCGGCGCGAACGTCGGCCTCGACTTGATCATCTGGCTCGGGCTGACAGCTACGTGTGTTGTTCTATCGCTTGTCGGTGTTGGAGCGTCTGTCCTCTCGTCCAGCAGCTATTCCAGCCTTCTGTATGCTCGTAACCATGATTCGACTAGCTATACGGGCTTCGGTTTGGATGTGAGCAACGCCGCCAGGGCTATCGTGAGCAAGGGTCAGGCTCTCCTCGGTATCGGCGCCGTGCTTGAGTGGGTTTGGACCTGAACATCCGCGTTGTGTCAACACTAACGACTCCGTCAGCATCCTACACTTCACCACATTCGTTATCGCCTGCTACGAGACTAACGTGCGCAACCGTATGGGGAGGCAACAAACCATTATCATGGTGCAGAACACGCCGGCGCCGATGCAGTCCGGGTTCTACGGCCAGCAGTCGGGCTACCCCCAGCCAGTCTATCCCCAACCGACGTTCAACCCAATCCAACCACAGCCGGTTGCCGGGCAACAGATGTACTACCCCCCGGCAGCAGCCCAGGCGTTCAACAAGCCTCCCCAAATGCAATTTCAACCTCAACCTCTGCATCCTCAACCCCTGTATCCCCCCAAGGGCATTGAGGCCCATCAGGGCCAACCGTCAACGCCATCGCCGCCGCCGCCGCCTGTGTACTTAGATAACAGCCCGGTGTCATCCGCGACCGAGCTTTGCGCGCAGAAGAGGCACTGAAGCTGACATTCGTGTCTTCTGGATCAAGGAATAACGAACGATGAGTGAATGGGAGCACAGCACAGAGTGGGAGTTTGGGTCCTGTGGCATTTGTGCTTGTATTGGATAGAGACAGTGCGATAGTATGACTTCCAGTTACATCCCCATCGGTTGTCATGGCCACTCCCCATCACTGCAGCGTAAGAACCCTCCTCGGGTCTTTTTTATCGATCGTCATGATTATCTCCTCGACGATGTCGGACCGTTGAGCTTTGAGGTATCCCACCTGAGAATACTCCACTCCGGAGTCACCTTGGTTCTCCGCAACGATGATGCCGTGTACGTCTGCTTTTGGGTTCTGTCTCCAGAGATCTACCGCACAGACTTCACCTGCTCCCTTGGTGGGGTGAAGGACTGTTGCTAGCGGCAAAAGATATGCTGCCATCTCGGGCGGCACGTATGACTATTCTGGGTCATTATAAACCATCTCCGCCGCCACTTCACTGGATACCTTGTTTACCGGAAACAGCTCGCAAAAACGTGAGATCTCGAGGCTCTGGTTGCCTGTATCAGAAGGCAGCCCAGGAACAACAGCTTCTCCTATGAGCGGGATGACGCGGATTGCGCGCCACATCTGGTCTCCTGACTGGATTAGTGAGGGGGGTTGAACATGCTGTAAGCCCTGTCTCCCTGATCGTTCGAGTTTTTCTTCACTTTGCTTCAACTTCTTCGTCGTACCTGCCAGGGCGTGTGAGACGGGTGCGTCGATGCCGGCCCATGACCATGTAGGTGTTCCACGCGACGAAGCTCCATCGCTAACGGAGGGAGATATCCGGGGCTCCGCCCTGAACCAAAGCAGGCTGAAAGACATGAGCCCTAACCAAAGCCCTTGGCAGAACTCGACTTGGCTTCCATCAGCAGTATGGGCCTGTGCAATGAGGGACGCGATAACCTTGAGGGAATCCAAGTTGGAGGTTAATGACGATCGTTCCAAGGACGTGTACGCACCAACGAGGTCGAACCAAGCCTCGTTCAGTGCCATCTTCTCTGCCCATCGACTATTGTACTCCTCCTCTCGTAACTCCCTCTTCCCATCAATTCCGGGACGGAGGAGTCGGTGGAACGACCCGCGGTATCTCCTCCAAGCCCGAACTCCCTGCAACAGCTCCAGTCGCTCCTGCACACTGGGTACAACGGAGACTTCAGGTGTTGGTACCACCAGAGTCTCAAACTTCCAAGCTCCGTTCTCGGTATCGATGATCTTCTTCCGGGTTCGGTATGTGTAGGTTAGAAGCGGGCTTGCTCCAGTTGCAAGTTTCGGCTGGTTGTGGTGCAAGTGACTTCTCGGTTGTCGGATGGGGGGCGGTGGAAAATACGGTTTACCATCCGGGTGGCAAGAGGTCGCACGTAGAGTGTTGCAGTCAAAGAAGAGGGTGTCGTTCTCGCAGACAAATAGTATGCGATGCAAAAGCAGTCTTTCCTGAAAGAACCGATGTTGACGGTTTGGCGGGTGACCATCGACGCAGTCTTCGAACAGCATGCTGATTACGCCGGATCCCACTTCTTGGGTTATCGGAGCTCTAGCGGTAATTGCCGACGGTTTCCCGCCTGCCGATGGGATTTGAACACGAGAGGGCAGTCATCGTGTTGAGGAATAATGTGTGATAGCAAGCCTGGAGATTCTGCGGCCGAGACGGTGCAAGTGGCGTAGGTATGCACAAGAGCGAGTGTCGGATACGACGCCTCGGAAAGAGGGTTGGCGGAGAGGTTGGCGTATAGATCGTGAATCCCCAAGTAACGGAAGCCGAGCTGGGAGGCAATGACAGCTGACTTCCTGAACGGCTCAGAGAGCTCTTCAAGGGACATAGAGCATCGAAGTTGGTCCCGCAGTGCCAAATGAAGGTCAGTGGAGGCTTCAGTGGGGTCCTCTGTCTCTTTGACGTCGCTCCTTCCCCAATGGTGATCGAAAACAACGTAAGGTGAGTGGTCCAATCTCCCACCGTTCGTCTCAACCAACTTGACGAAGACTTCTGTAACAGATTTCTCGTCAGCCCCGTTACCTTATCTCCCTTGAATGATCTCCAGCAGTCTTGGTGACACCGACGGCTTGGGGCTTCCTCTAAACCCGGTGAACTCATTTTGGCAGAGATCATGGGTGCAGGAACAGGTTTCGATCCACCCCCGCGCAATGCTCCACGGCGAGGAATCATCCGATGTCCGTTCAGCTTCCGCTGGGTCGGGTGTGTGAATTTCGAGCATCAACGGGCACCCTGTTTCAATTCCGCGCACTTCCAATCCTATCCTGAGCACTGACAACCCCGTCCTCCAAGGGCGCTGCTGCCAGATCTTCACCTTCAAGGTGGCTTCCACGTTCGAGCCGTCGTTATGGAGCACACTCCTGAATAGCTTCTCGCCTTCGCAGCGTCGCATAGTCGAACCCTCTGCGCCTGAGCGTATACCGATCCTTATTTACGCAGATTTCGTTGTATGAGCGTTGTTTGCGGTGTGGTTAATTAAGGGGGTTGAATGCGGTTGCAGTCTGGCAGCTGTCACAGCATCGCGGGGGGGAGGGTGCTGTCCGGGGGTTAGGGTTTTGTATGGCGGTTGTAGTGGGGCTACAGTACACCGGGACTTTACCTACAGTACATGGATATGTTCTCTAAGAATAATATTCTGGCGACGAAGGTGATTCTTATGGAGAGGTCTGACTGTATCGAAGGGGGGATATGCCCCGCGGGTGGGATGTGCCGTCGGTGGTGGGATTGGGACGCAATTGCGGCTCTTGCGAGGATGCGACCGCAGCGAAGTTGAAAATTACCAGCTTTGCTCCAACCCCAAGAAAGGGCGATTGATGCAGGAAGAACAAACACCCCCGCTTCCGGTTGTAATCATCTGAAGCTTACTGGCTGGACCAAAGGCAAACTTGGGCCTGTTGTGGGTGGTTTGAAGAACTATCTATCGCACCTTCCGTGTCCAAAACATTGTCTTCATTCTAGAACTCAGCGTCAGATTCGTTGGTGGCTTCGGGTCTGTCATCAACTGTTTCCGGCCCGGCTCTTGGTTACAAAATCGGGTCTCAGACGGTCGGTACCTCTCCCCGTAATGTACAGGGTCTGCGAGTGGCAGGTTTTATCCCTTCGCTCCGATGCACGTTGGCAGCTCGGTATATAAAATGTACTCCTCTCCGCAATCGGGCATATGATCCGCTCCTCGCACTAATCTAGGTTTGGTTTTTGATGACTCCCTGCTCATCGGCCCGCACGACTGACGGCACAAGAAGGAAATCCCCCTCGCTGGACACCAGACTGCAGATATTAGCGGAACATCTCACTGTAAGGTCCAGAGTCCCCTTACCACGCCAGTGCCAGTGTGGAAACTCCATGGGCTGCTCCAGCATGCTTCCCTGTCTGCTCGGCGAACTTGACTGTGGCGGCTACGGTGGAAGGCAAGAATCTCGTCACTGGGTGGAGATGACTGGCATCAGGTGCGACTTTGTATGCGGCCTGACGGTGATCGACATCATTCACCACAACTTCGTCCCCGTCTATCTGCCCAGTCGAATCCGAGGTTGGGCTCGTCGAGTTCCTCGCATCGACACCCTTGTCCGCAGGAGCGGATGATGCATCCGAGGCATCTATCTCCATTGTAGCAGACCCATCCTTGCTGGCCACGTTGTGACTAGGTAGGTATATAATACGCCCATGGCAGGGGATTGTAACGTCGCCTGAACGTTGGAAGAAGTGTATCATCTTGTTCGAGCATGTTGAGCGTGGGCTTGACATAAATAATAACAGTCCATGCATTTAACAGTCATAGAAGCCCGCTTGGCAGACTCATTTTACGTTTGACGGTTATTTGTCCCCATGGGGGTTTGCAGCTCCTTTGCTATTGTTTGTTCGGAGAGCATCGCGCGAATCCGGTTGACTAAGACTGTCAGACCAACGATTGTTTACACGCATGAACCGGACGAAAAAGGTCCACCAGGCACAACATGTGTGCTTCTGGATGAGAATGTGTCATGGGGAGTGGTTCGATGATGCCATTCGATGCTACATTGCATTCCTGAGAAGAGTTCCTACTTCTCTAACCTCAAGCACCCCTTTTCAATCCCTCAACCCATCTCTTCTCTAAGAATTAGCCTTCTACATCAAAACCTTAAATTTTACCCTTCCACGGTACAGTCTCAGGGCGCGACTTCTGACTTGGTGCCCTTCTTCTTCTTAAACAACCTCTTCGCCGCCCCCTTGATAGCGTCGACCCCCTTCCCGACAACACTAAACAGCGGCCCAAAGCCAAACGTCCACCCCTTGACACGAACGCTCCAAATGAAGAAGTAGATGAGCCTGTTCAAAAGTTATGATTAGCTTCCCTGCTGACTCACAATCAGGAATGGGAGTCACTCACATCCAATTCGTAAAGCAAAACACCAGGAAAATACCAAAGTCCCTCCACTTGTGCCCCGGCTCAATGCCCAGTGAGTTAAGGTACTCATCTCCACTTGCGAACGGGCAGTAGCCGCAGTTTGTCGTGCCGTTCGGGTCGATGAGGTAACCCTGGCCGGCCTGGCGGACGAAATCGCCTGCGAATTGCAGACAAGTCTGGCCAGAGGGGGGGTCGAAGTAGGCAGCTTCGTTGGCGGCGCATCGGACGGGCTGGCCTGTGAGCGTGGCTGACAGGACGCCGCTGACCCAGTAGGTGCTTGGATTGAGCCAGTAGAGCTATGGGTAGGTTTGTTAGTATGAACTGTGGTAGTATGGTGGGAGGGAGAAGACATACCCAGTATTTCCAGAAGACATTGAGCTGTGTGTACGGCACGACGACACCGTTGAAGAGGGAGAATATGACAAGGAACCACGGCAGAACATTGCTAATGACAGTAAAGCTTGGCGCCCAAGCGCAGATCCACTGGCCCCAACTGGATTGAAACAGGAAGAACAGGAGAGTCATGAGGAAGACGTAGCCGGAGACTGGTGCCTCGTAAGGCAAACCCGTGGGAAGGTACCACAGCAGCCAGTACACTATGCCAGCCACCAGGGAGCCAGGGATCTCGGAGAGGACCTCGGCCGTGCAAAAGGCAATCCACCCATAGATGCGCGAGGGGTGCTCCCGTGCCTCCCATAGCGCGCGGTTCGAGTAGAACTTGGGCAGTACCGCGTTGAGGACGGTAGCGGGAATCATGATGATGAGAAAGGAAGTGAAGATGCGTCCCTGCATGTCGGCGACGGTATTTCCGAGCTTCCAAAACGTAAAGCCGTTGAATACTCCGACAATGAAGGCGACGAATAGCCTGCCGTATATGTACGACGGGGCGCGCCACTGGTGGATGAACATGCGTTTGGTGAGCTGCACGCATTGGTCCCAAACTGGGGCAGCGAACTCGTGTTTCGTCTGGACTGTTGTTGCCGCTGCCGCCTGCTCCTCAACTTGACGACTGCGTTCGACTTTGATCTGGTGGATCTCCTCAAGGAGCTCCCTATTCTCGGCGGACTCGCGCCACTCCTTGTTCCAGTTGAGGCGCTTGCCCTCCACCTTCTGGCCTCCCTTGGCGGCTGTCTCGAGGATAAACTCGGCAACGTTCTTGCCGGGAGGGCATTCCGTGCCCCGATCAGCGAAATACTTGATCACTGCGCTGCCATTTTGACCCACAGGACCAAAGTAGAAGACATTTCCGTTGGGGTTGAGAGCCAGGATCTTATCGAACTCCTGAATCAGGTCAGAAGACGGCTGGTGAATCGTGCAGATGATGGCTTGTCCTGCCGCGCAGAGCTTCCTTAAGAACCGGACAATCGACATTGCAGACTGAGAGTCGAGACCGCTGGTGGGCTCGTCCAAGAAAAGGAGCAACGAAGGCTTGGCGGCGAGTTCAACACCAATCGTAAGTCGTTTCTTTTGCTCCACGCCCAAGGACGCAATAATTGCGTCTTGAATCTCTCGGAGCTCGAGGAGGTCGACGATCTTCTCGACGTACTCGAGTTTCTCCTTGCGGGAAATAGTGCGTTCCTGTCGGAGTAGTGCCGAAAATTCCAGAGCCTCCCGGATCGTTGCCGTCTCGTCGTGCAGATCCATCTGCTCAACGAAACCAGTGCTTCGCTGAAAGTCCGCCCCAAGAGCATTGCCATCCACTAGCATGTCGCCGCCGACAACCCCGACCGTCTGTCTCTGCGACAGAGTGTTAAGCAGAGTCGTCTTGCCAGCTCCACTCGCTCCCATCAGAGCTACCATGACGCCGGGCTTGGCATAACCGTGGACTTTATTGAGAAGTCGCTTAGGGCCCTGGGGGGTGGGCACGGTGTAGGTGAGATTCTCCCATGTAAAGATCTTGTCGCTCTTTGCCAGTGACCCAAGGACTTCATCTTGTGTTTGCGATCGGTATGCTGTTGAAAGCACGGACGACTCTCCGGATGACCCTGCCTTCTCCTCGTCGGCCTTGGCGGCCTTCCTAACTCGCTTCTTGGAGTGGCTGGGCTTCTTGAAGACCAGAGCGCCTGCGCCAGGACCGACAAAAGATATCGTCTCGGTGGCGATCACGGTTACAAGCAGGTAAAGGACCGAAAAGGCAATCACAACGCCAAAGTTGCGCCACAGGTGGGCTCGGCTGTAGTCAAACTGCGAGGCGAGGTAGTCGTCTCCCAGGACACCGCCACCTCCCGGTACTGCTCCGGCAATCGCACATCCTTGGTTGGCGCGTTCGATACCTGGCCCCTGAGGGACGAGTTGGGCTGGCGCGCATTCTAAGAACCTGTTGTGCAACTCGTTTGATACGGCGCCTTCATAAGCGTAGCTGACCTGGGATAAGTTAGCCTCCACTCTTGCGCAACACGTTCATCCTGCTACCCATACCGGGCTAATGTAGTAAATCCAGCCAAACCAAATCTTCTGCGACAGGAGAATTGGCTTAGATATGACGTAACCTGTAGGTAACATTAGTTAAAAATGCAAGTTGTTTTCTTCTCCCTGGTCACGAACCGGTGTAAATGATCAAGAGATTCAACGCTATTCCCGAGAACCGAACGGCGTCGTCGATGCTTGGCGAGAGCGAAGCCATCATGCGATAGAGCCCGGTGAAGCAAATCGTGCTAACGTAGACGAAAAGGAGGTAGATGAAGAACTTTCCAGGTTCGAGGTCGAGCCCGGTCATGAAGTACATGATGACGCCGAAGATGATGGTCGGTGGGATCAACATGGGGAGATCAGTGAGGGCTCGGGCAAGATTCACGGCGCTGGGTCGGTAGAATGCGTAGGATTCGTGGCGTGCGATCACGACGCGTCCCTCAACGGCCTTCATGAGCTCAGCAAGCTGGAGCCACCCGAGGAAAATGATGGAGAAGAAGACCACGCCAGTGCGAAGGAAAACACCTGACGTCGTGGGCGAAGTGTTGTAAAACAGAGAGCTGACGATGAGCCCGTTGCTGATGATGGTGGTGTATTTGGTGAGGAGCCCAGTCTTGTCACCCCAAATGAGCCAAAACTCACGGCGGGTGCACGCCAAGACCTGTCTCCAAAAGCTGACGGTGTAACTCGAGCTGTCTCTCACACGTTTCGACTTCTCCTGCTGGACAGACTCCTGGAAGACGCGGGCGTCAACATGGCCCGTCCGGGACAAATGGGATTCGAAATCCGCAACCTCGGCGAGGACTTTCTGGTATGCGGGACTGGCGCGGAATGCCTTCTCAAGCTCCGCGGACGTCTTGGGGCAGCTGTCTTCAAACCCCTCGCGGAATGTTCGCGAGTTGGTATCGCAAATTGACGTCAAGAAATCGGCAGTTGTTTGGCGTGGCGGCGCGTGGAACCCAAGGTCCTCGAAATACTGCCTCGCCTCGCCCGCCGGTCCCTGGAAGAGCATGCGCCCTTCGTCGATGACGAGAACCTTATCCATCAATTCGTAGATCCCTTCGCCGGCTTGGTAAAGCGACACGATGGTGGTCCTGTCTGACACATCCGTCATGATCCTGAGCGACTTCGCATAGTCCAGCGCAGTTGACGCATCCAGTCCTCGCGTAGAGTTGTCCCAGCAGGTGACCGTGCTCTTCGTCGCCAACGTCTCAGCGATGCTAACACGCTTCCGCTCACCCCCGGACACACCGCGGACATAACCATTCCCCACGAGCGTGTTCCGAGTGTGCGAAATCGCAAACATGCGCAACAGTGCGTCAATGATGAGCTCCATGTCTCCCCGCAGGTGCTTCTTCGTCTTGTTCAGCAACGAGAACTTGAGCGTCTGCCCCACCGTCAAAGTCGGCATGTGCTGATCGTCTTCGGCGTTGTACACCACCTCACCCCGGTAATGCTTACTCGCCTCCTCAGCCGAGATCCCGCTGTACGACACCTCGCCTTCAACAGTCGCATACCCCTTCCGATTATTGGCAACAACGCGCAAAAACGTGCTGCACCCGCTGCCCGGCCTCCCCAAAACCAGCATCATCTTGCCATGCGGCACCACACCCGTGAAGTCATTGATGAGCGTGCGCAGCTCTCCACCCTGGTGTCCAATCCGCAGCGCCGGAAACCAGCCACACAAAATCCTGTACAGGTCCGGTCCAAATGTCCCGAGCACCGCCTCCGGCAGCGTACGCACATACGAGGCATTTCCGCCCATGCCCTTGACGGTGAGATTCTTGAACACGACGCCAACTTTCTTCGCGGAGTCGCCCGACGCGGTGCGCTTCTCGAGGTGGCCGTCGCGCATGAACTGTTCCAGATGGAAGTCGTCCTGGTCGGTGCTGGAGGCATCGACGGAGGAGGTCTCTTCGTCGCTGTCTTCTGGGGCGACCACCGCCGACCTGTTGGTTATCCGGGAGGCAAGGCGCTGGAATAGGCCGTCCCTGCGGGCTGCTGATGCGACCGACGTGGCGCGGGAGGGTCGACGTGCGGTGGAAAATTGGCGGGTAGTGGATGCGACCGAAGTGGCGCGGGAGTGTGTGGTGCTCAATCGCGTGGTGAGCTCGTCTCGCAGACCACCGAATGATTTCATGCCGGTTTCCAGGCAAACGGGCCCGCCGACGTCGCGCTCGCCCCAGGTGCCATCGGTGGGGTTGTTGCCGCCAATCGAGCCGTTGTTCGGGCTCGGCACCTCGGCAGTGCCGCCCGAGATTTCGGCGGCGTTGTCTTCGTCATCTTGCTGCGGGCGACTTTCCTGGCGATGGTGCAATTCTTCAGGGAGGGTCTCTGCCGCTCGGGTTCGCAAGGCGCCTTCGGGTGCTTGGCCCCACATCTTTGCGAGGGAGGGAAAGCAGGCGCGATGGGAGGCTTTGGAATGAGAAGGAGAAACACGACAACAAAGCGCCGCAAGCAACGCGGCGGGGGCTCAAGTCAAGATATAGGTGCCATGCGAGAAGTCAATGGGTTTACAAATCTAAGTCCGGGATCGGGCTAAGTCCGGGCGACCTGGCAGGGCTCTGAAATCCGGGAGCAGCTTAGTGTGCGCATCCGGGACGCACGGCGGAACAAGGGCTCTTATTCAGTCGCATCCAGTCGTTATCACTCCCTCCCATGTCCCGTTGCGCTGCAGCGGGGGGCATAGCTAAGCAACCCAGGGATGCCACATGCGACATGCAAGCCGGCAGCGCTCCAGACCACATGAATCGCGTCGAAGCGTATAGCGCGCACTGTCAATTAGGCTCTTGCCGGGAACTGGGAGCACGAATTCGTGTGCCGATCGAAATTATATCATCACCAAGCGGTGAGGTGCTGACGGTGCCCTCGCGGCCCACAGTCCGATCTGGAAGGAGTAACTCTTGGCTGAGCAATCTGCAGCATTACAAACCAACGCGCAAATGAGAATCGAAAAACAAAGAGTGGAGAAGGTACCTTAAGGGCGCTTCAAAGAGCGCTACGGAAGCCAGCGATCCCTTCCGATAGCTCTTTGGGTATCCCAACCACTGCCGGCCTTTGGCGCTAGCGGACGCCGGGCGCGGCGGTCGAACGCGGCCCCAACATAAAACCAATCACTCCGTATAAGCCCCAGGTTCAGGCTGCGCTCCAATAACAAATAGGCAAACAAAAGAGTCCAAAAAAAGTTTCAGTCATGTTACCGCGTATTGGAAATTAGTTTTACATTTACAGAGTGCCGTTGTATTAATATTGGGCCAGTCGGTGCTGGTTGCAACGACTTTATGGTTTTCCAAAATGTATTAACTGTAGCGAATCACTTGCGAGGACCCTTCCCGGCCTGTGGATCAGGCTTATCAATATGATTCATTCTGATCCATTGTGGGGCTGCATCCTTCCGCACAAAGAGCACCCCACCGTCCACCGTCCATCCACATGGAACTCCTCCCAAACCGAATGATCGCCCGAATGGAATTTGAGATTGCAAACCTGGAAGGAACCTGGAAATTCAGAATCCACACCATTCCTTCGGCGAGCTTGATACGGACGCCGGTTTTATATTCGGATCGAAGCATCCCAGTCTGCAGTGGTACTCGGAGCTTGGCGCTCCCCCACTGCACATGTACCCACGGGGCACCAAACTGCCGTTGGTCAGCACGCAGTTGTTCTCACGGCCAACAACCGCGCATTGTGAAATCACCTGGTTTTTGGCGGGAGACGCTTCCCCCACCTCAGCGACGAAGACACAGCAAATACCAAGCTCCTCACATTACGAGCCTCACTAGGGAGGTTGCAGGGTTAGGGTCTGGAACCCGGAGAGGTTCCGGCCTGGGACCCCTGACGAGGTTGCAGCCGGGATTTTCGACGAGGTCGGGGTCAAGGATCCAACCAAGCCGGGAGGGCCCAGTTGAGGCCGTTTGCATGTTTACCATGTAGCCGACGGAGTATGGGCCCCACTAACGGAACGGAGGCCTTCGTGGTGGAACCCACAGTTGACCAGTTGGTAGTATACCTACGGAAGAGAAGAAGGATAGATTGGTAGAATCTAGTCTATTCAGTTCTATCCAATCCCTCTGGTTTCAGTGTACCATTTTGAGAAAGTCATGTATCACTTCTTTGCATTGGGAAATGCAACAGTTACGTTCGGGTGGGCCATTATATGATCCATTCAGACTGGCAGAACTCTACAAGGCCTCTTGAGACTCCAATACGGCGGCGTAACGTAGGTAGATTGCTAGTGATGTCTCTGATACCGTATCGATCAATTTCCCAGGGCTAAGAGATAATTCCTCCACAAGTTCGACTATGTTTAAACCCCTGCCAGCCCGCCGAGCATGAGCATGACATGACCAGGACGTTGACACCCATGGCGCCGACAGGAATGGCGAATTCGTGCCTGAAAACGCTGGCACGATCGAGGACATACGTCCAGTTCGAAAGGTACCTGCTGAGTTTCCAAACGCTAGAAATAACATGGCCCAGACCAAAGCCCTCGCCGGGAAGCTTCCGTTCCGGCCACGGGAAAGGCGATACAGTACCTATTCACGCAACCCGTTTGTTGGCGATCGCCCAGAATTCTCGTACTGGCATCATGTAAATGTAGGCGGTTTCCATTTATTCTTGGCCAACGCCCCCGTAAGACCGGAAGGATCCCGGTGTGACTCCAGACGCGATACTTAGCATCGGTCTACTTTTTTTGGCTGGCCGTGGATGGGACCCTAAGAGTTTTATAGCAGGGGGCCGAGTGAAATCATTAGAAGTCATTATGAGCCATCTTCGTTGTGATATAATGCTGTGTGTCGTGCTGTTTGTTGGAAAGAAAAATGAGTATGAGCATGATGATGATGATGCAAACTGCGGTTCCCAGTTCAAGAAGGCCTCGTCGTTCATCAACCGGTCGAGATGTTTATTAAAGCCAAATCTTAGTCTTGAAATCTCGTGGAAAGACTACGGCTTTCCGGCCTCGTCTTGCCTTGCTAGAAGACCGGGCGGGCATATGATGGCCTCATCTCCACGCGGGCGAGCATGATGAACGAACGGCAGGCCGGTTGACATCAAAGAAACATGAACGGTAAGCCCTGTTCTCATTCTCCATACCTACTCATCAGTTGCCATGATGACAACTCCGTTCCCTATACCGAGTTCTGCCCATGCGGACAAGACATCACTGTCACGAGCCGACATCGTCTGAAAGGCACAACTTCTTCCTTACAATCCTTTCATTCACAACTCATACTACAGACAACTAACTAACCAACTTAAACAACAACCAAACCCCAACTCCTGGTATCAACCCTCACTCATCACCCTTCATCCTCAACTTCAGCATCTCCCTCAGCGCCTTCGTCTCCGCCTCCTGCCTCGCCAACAAAATCCTTAACTCATCCCTCTCCTTCTTCACCTCATCCACCTCCTCCTCCAGCTCCGTGATCCGATCTACCTTCTTCTGCCGGTACTTCTTGGCCGCGACATTGTTCCGCTGGCGCTTGACGAGCACATCGAACTCGTTGGGTGAGCCCGAGTGTGTGCTCGAGGGCGGGCGGCCGCGCTTGGGTTTCCCGTGTGGGTTTCCCTTTGGTAGGGAGAGACCCGGGTGCTGCGGTGTCGGGGTGTGTGGGAAGGGAGGCGCCTCTTCTGGGGAGGTTGAGGAGGTGGGCGAGCCGGTGGAGAGGGAGGGGGCGTGGGCGGTGGTGGAGTCGAAGGGGGAGGGGGTGGGGGTTGTGGTGAGGTCTTGGAGGGAGGTGGTGGCGGAGAAGGAGTGAAGGTGGTCGAAGGTGAGTTGGCGAGCGTGTTGCATGGAGTCTGGGTTGGTGTCTGAATCGTTGGCGACGGTGATGGTCGGGACTTCAAGGTCCGTGAAGGTCAGAGATGAGGGGTCGAATTGGAAGTCGGGCCAGGAGGGTGAGTTGCCTGTCGTAGATGTGTCGTAGGAATCGAGAGAAAAATCGAAATTGAACAATGAAGAGGAAGTGTTGATGTCGAACTGGAATGCGGTGGTGGACAGGCACAGATCCGCGTCCGAAGACAGGGACAGGCTAAGCGACGATGAGAGATCGTGGGCGTCTGATTGTCCGGAGGGACAGGAGACGAGAGCACGCTGCTGCTGAGGAAGCGGCGGCGGCCATTCTTGCAGGCTAAGGACGGCCTCGTGAGGAGGCCGGGGAGTTGAGGTTTATGAGGTGAGGGGATATTGACCCGAGTTGGTTGCAGAAACAGAATGATTCACAATTGGGGGGGCAAACGAAGTATTAAATAAGCTGGCGCGGGGAACGGCTGTGCGCCGCCAAATGCACCCCCTCCGTGGTAATAGGCGTCTTTTTCAGAATGAATCATCCACCTGGGCTTGGTCCGAGCTTTCGCACCCCACTTGAGCCACATGTCTGTCGCACTGCAGGCACTTCCCACTGGAGAAGCACCTCACCATCACCTTTCATGCACCTCTTTTCCACGATTTGAGGCAGAGCTCATCAACCACAATGGTCGATCCAGAAAGTTCAAAAAAGAGTCACGAGCTGCAAAAATTTCAATCTATTTTATTTACGGGGTTTGGCCCCGTTTTGTCCATTGCACCCCCCAGTTGAGTCGGTTGGAAGCGGAACGCCACGGCACGGCACACAGCCCCACCCGGCATTCCCGCATCCGGGCCTCCCCAGCCGGCCCCACCTTCCCGGTCACACCATCACCACCTCAGCCTACCTCACCCAAGACGCTCACTTCAGCTCCGCCAACTATGCCCAGGGCCCTAGACCCCTTTCCTTCTAACAGATAAAAGTAGCAAATCCTCCGCTGTTATGCTCGTTACGTAGTGGGATATCTCAAACAGGTGCATATTCTTACTTAGCTATTGGGCACTCAGGGCCTCTACTTTACCAGGCCTATTCCCCCCCACGTTCCTTAATAGGCTTAATATGCACTCCTGCTATTTCTTAAGCAGTGTGGTTAAGATTTCATACTACCTTATCCCCCTCTTAACTATCAGGAAATTCACACAAGTGATAAGTTATATGATTTTTGTCATCTATGGCGCAACGAGACCTGGGGCTGGGGAAGGCGGATGATCGAAGGGTGTAAGTGCGGAGCGCTGAAGCCCAGTGTCACGCTTCTATCTTGTGCTGGGTGTGGAATGGAATAGGCGAGCTCGAGATGAGCTGGTATGTCGACGCCAGGTTGACCATGCTAGTGAGCGTGTCAGACTCCTCCTCCCCCAGCATCCTCGAACAAATACCAAAATTCCTCGCTTGTAGCTTGGACAAGTGCCAGTGACAGGGTAAGGTTGCAACCAAGATGACAATATTGACAACTCGCTGCTGGACGCAGTTGTTTTCTTAAGCCCTGGTTGGCTGGAAAGGTGGGTTTCGGTGAAAGAGTGGGGGCTGAGCCGAAGACCCCACTCGCTGTGAATGGCCCAAGCTCCCTACCTACCCAAGAAACTTTTCCTTCCACCTGAGGTAGGGATGACCTGCCCTTGAACACCCCCACAACTGGCGTTAACTGGGATGTCTCCTGATCAACACATAGGCCTTCCACCACAATGCGGCATCTGTGGTAGCATGATGATTGTTGGAGAGAGGTTCGTGGCATGTGAGTTCGGGCAAGCTAATGACCGTTTGCTTCAATTGGAACCCGGATTCTAACCATGATGTCGTGCCTCAGTGCTAGGCAATAGCGACTCGACTGCCTACATCCGTCATACGGATGTTTCCGTCTTTCCCGACTACGGCCACAATCTTCAAAGTTTGAACGGCACGCCCACATGCCGACGGCCCGGGTGTCGGCAGTGTGCTTCTTCTGCGGAGGCGGCCACGGTACATTTGGGCTGCTTCCAGCTGGTAAGGCGAGAATGTGGCCACGAGATACTCGACCGCCTGTGGGTAGAAGCAGCATGGCGATCCCCATGGCGTCACGCTCCGCATCTCCACCTTCCCGATATGAATGTGGCGTTGGATATCTCGGCGGCGAAAGCTCTTGGTCTATCGGGACTAAGATTGCTCCCCCTCGAAATGATTCAGTGGATTCGAAGCTACTCCGTCATCAGTTTGCTCTGGCGCCTCAGCTCGGCTCGCGCTCTCGCAAGTAGACTGTCCGCCGCCGCGGCCGGGAGCCTAGTTTCAATCCCCGCACGCGATATACCGCCATGGAGGCGGGGCGATACTCCAGCACCCGTCGTACCGTCACGACTCCCCGTGATTCGCCTGAAGATTGACTCGCGTGGTATTGAAGAGGTAGAGCGACTGCAGAAGAAGCCTCCGTACAAAGTTTGGCGTTCCGACCAGTCGGTTTTCGTCCTCCTGGAAGAAAGCTGCCTCGAAGGCGCTAGAGTGCATTTTAAGGTACTAGCGTCCGTTTCAAGGCCACGAAGCCTGTTCTAACATACGACAGTCTGGACTTGCGCGGTTGGACTTCGCCGAACCCGGCCCCAATCTTCAAATCTGGGACACACCGACCCCCCCCGATCAAGAGCATTGTGCATTCTACCCGGCAACCACAACAACCTCCGTGCGGTTCCACACCATTGACTTGCGCAGAACTACTGGCATCACCTTCTTCTTTTGTCTCGACGAGGTCTACGCTATCCATGCCCATACCTCGGCAACGCCGTGCGCTGAGCGTACGTATGAGCGCCTTCCGCGCCGGCGCCAGCGGACGGTTACTTGGCTGTATCTCCCCCTACCTTCAAATGACCACGTCGTGGCATTTGGACTACAAAAACAGCAATCCGGCAGCCACCGGCCGGCCGGGATTCGCTTCTTGGTAAGTTCAGCCTCCAACCAAAACATCCCGAGTTGCCTAACTCGTCTAGTTTCGCACAAGTCTAGCAGGCGACGTCACCATTGGCCCTCCGTCCTCGAAAGAGGCTCCGGAAACTGTTCTGAGAAAAGCACGGCCGGCGGTACTCATCTACGACAACGGTGGCACGCGGCCGGTCTCGGTAATCGGGGCCTATTCGCAGAGTCGCACCAACCTGCCAATACCCCCTTTTTATTACCTGCAGCCCGGCAAACCTCCTTTCCGGGATGCCTACTTCTCGTCGGCCCCGTTGCGGAATGTCATACGCATCCAGGTCTTCGACGAGGGAGAGAGTAGGCGCTGTAAAGGGGTTCTGCTGGAGTACGCAAACGGGGGCCAGCGGGCGCTTGGCCAATGCCGATGGGGTATCGATCCGGCCCAGGTGTACCGGAAGCCCGTCCGTATTTGCTCCTTCCGTACGCACAGTGCACTACGAACGGGAAAGCAGATTCGGGCCGTGCTAGTTCAGGGTACCAGCATGGCCGAGCACGGTCACGATGAGGAGGGTTGGACCTGTTCTACGCTAGAAGGCAAAGTGGAGTTCTGGTTTACCAAGGATGAATCCGACTTTATAGTTGTTCTGGACGAGTAACTCCAATGCCACTGCCCTAGATTGTTTTACCGGTCCCGTTTGCTCGATTCACCACCACTACCCCAGGCTACGCCATCATTCTTGTCTTTTCGGTTCCAACGTCCACGTATAATACTGCGTGCCTGAGTGCCCCAGATATGAAAATCCCCCCAAAATGTCTCCGGAATCACCAAGGATACCGCAAGGCATCCACCTTTCGGAAACGGTATCGATGAGAGTACCATTCAGAAGCGAGCATCGCAACCGGCTGTCCCCTAGTTTCTCCATCACGACGAGCGCCGTGCATTGTGCCGCATAAAGATACGACCCTTGCGCCTCCGCCTGCGCTGTCCACGAACCCGGACTCAGTGTCTGAGCGGATTCCGAGGCGCCAGGAGCTGCTACGTGGGCAACTTCGGCGTCATGCCAATGGGGTGGTAGGATGGGGCGGGGTCTCGGGGACGACGGGTGCTCGAAAACCGAGTTGGGAGGCGCGGGGTTTTTCTGGATGAAGTCGAGGGCGCCGATGATCTCGGCCCCCTTCACGGAAAACTCGACGTACTCGTCAATCGCGGAAAGCCCATCACTCGAGGGGAAGAATGGTGTGAGATAATCTGCGCCGTACTTGAAGGCCCATAGTCTGGTCCTGCTGCCGACACATGTCATGGCCCAGATGGCAGGTCTCTGGGTGCTGTAGAGATTCGCGCAACAGGCCGTGAAAGCCTGGTATTCGACTTGCTGAACCTCATCACGAGTGACGTTGGCCCTCTTCGCCTCCATAAAGAGTAGGGTGGCTACGTTGGCACTATCATCGATCTGTTCGACCACAAGGTCGACGCGGCGGAGATCCCCGTCGTCGTAGGTCGGCGGCTGCTGCGAGGACACGACCCATTGACGGCCAGAAAACGCGTTGTGGTTGAAGATGTATTCCCAGAACTTGGTGGTGGCCCATTCCGGCCTGCTTTGGGCGTCCTGCCAGAGTCTTCGCAGTTGAGGGGTGTGGAGAGTCATCCGTAACTCGACGGTGGGGTTGTTGGTTGATAAGTCGAGGGAGTTGCGGAAAGTTTGACGATTCCACTCAGATTATGCTGCTATTATATAAGGAACGGCGGTACAAACAAACCAGCGATCTGTTCCCCTTGTGCTGCCCATTTTCAGGCAAAATGCCCCTCGTGCATGTATGCCCAACGTTGCAACATACTCATAAGCGCACGAGACTACACACACCAATCGAACCTGGTACATAACGAAGAGGGCGCCTGCTCGTCTTCGGATAGTCTATTCCAGCCGTCAACAGGGAGCTCGTAACCGCCATCGGGACGTCGGTTCTTCTTCATAAACTCGACCAGCATTCATAGTTGTGCCGGTTGCACGGCCCAGGTCACTTCAGCTCCGGGTGGCCTGTGCTTATGTGTGGTTAGTTAATTTCCGTAGGTACCAAGGGCGGGAACTTCGCTTCTTCCACCGCAAAAGAATGCGGGACACCAAACTACGCCATGGAAAGCCCTATCAAAAAGGAAAGCAATTGACGCTCGCTGTTCGTGGATGCAGAGGATGCAACCGGATCACGGCCGCCATTACCGAGGTCATGCCAGACCCCACCCACCATGTCGCTGCTGGTCATGACGGTCGACCTCCACCAAGAAGAGACACACTCAGCACGAGGGCGCCCAATGCCTAGGACGGCCATCCTTAAATGCACGATCGTCGCTTCTCGCCTAGCCTGCGACGAGGATATAACACGTCCTACGACGAGGACGCCCAGCGTGCCTGGCGCGAATACGTGCGCGAAGGCAGAGCCCCAGCCCTTTTTCCCTTCATGCGCGAAAAAGCTTGCCGCGAAGACGAAGGGGAATTGGTCGAGACGGACAGCGAGACGGATCCTAGCAGTGACGAGGAAGACAAGGTTCCCCGCACCCCCGCTGAAACGGTCACCAAGAATGGTAAACGCGAGGGCATCATCCAGTGGAAAGCCCTGGACCTTTGGCACTGCGAAACACGTGCGTACGCCAAGCTCGCCCATCTCCAAGGCCACTGCATACCGCGGCTGCTGGCGGTTGTGCATCTCACCGTGCTATCAACCCTACTAGGCCTTTTGTTAGGGAAGGACAACGAATACTTCACAATCGGCGGCATCCTCATGGAATACGTCGAGGGCTTCAACCTCGCCGATCTCGGCGTCCAGGCTTCCGTCCCGCGAGAAAGATGGCAAGGTATTATCCAGAGCGCCGTCAACGCCGCCCACGACATCAACGATTCGAGCGTCATCAACTGCGATTGCTAGCCACGCAATGTCATGGTCGACCGACAGACACTAGAACCGAAACACATTGACTTTGCGCAGTGTCTGTTCGCTGAGGATGTGGGTTGGAGGCAGTTTACGGAGCTTAGGTATTCGCTGGGTAATCCGCGTGCGATCGGGAGCGTCATGGTCGTCAAGTTGAAGAAGACAGAGGATTTCGAGGGCCCGGAGATTCGGTACAGTCAACGTGACTGGGGGTGGTTTGGGAGCGCCCTTGTTCGCTTGAGGTTCCTAGCCTGGACGGTGACGGAGAGGTGGCGTTTGGGGGTTGTGTTTGGTGCTGGTTTCGGAGCACTGGCTTGGGTTATGTGGCGATTTATGCCAGTGTCTGCGTTTAAGGGCCGGCTGAGTCAATTAAGCTTAAAGTATCTTTAACTCACGACCACTAGCTAGTGTATGACGGTAGGGTGTTATGGAAAATCAAGAGGGCGGAAGAGGGACCCTGAACTTTCATAATATAAATCTCTGTATTAGTGACTCAAACCTTCCAGAAGACATTTCCAGCTACATAGCTAGGGCTAGACATTTTAAGGGGTTAAAAGATCACCTAACCTTTTACGAGACATTTTTAGAGCTAGATCCCATACATAGTAACACTTTAATACAAGGGCGGAGGCTTACCACAAAGTAAGAAAGATATCCCACAGCTAATACGGCGATTCTCACCACATAAGAGGGTTTGAGAAAGATGCACTGAATACAATGTAACATTACCAAATTCTGCAACTTTCACCTTATAAAAGGGTTTGGGGAGATCGGCGTGTCTCGCAAGTATTAAAAAAAGGAGTGGAGAAACCCTTCTTCCTGAGCAAATGGGAAGCCCGTTTGCAGCCAGTTCATCAAGAGCCGCCGTAAAGCAGACTTAGAGGCTGTCTCGTTGTGCCCCGCTCATCATTTGCAAAGAGAACACATCCCCGGACTGTAGGATCGGTCTTATTTGTACGGTACCTTAGCCCACTTATCGCTCCTATAATCCGATGTTCGTGGAGTCTGCCAGGTGCCAGCGCATAACAAAGAACTACAATGATTCCAATCCTCAGCATCAATCCTGCTAATTCCAGCCATTTCCAAGAATCACCACAAGCATCCTTCCTGACTTAGAGCAGGCCGCACGTCGCAAAATACTGCATTCAAAGCGAACTAAAGACCCTGTCGACCTCAAAGCGGAAGTCTCTGTCGATCCACGCCATAAGCCGGCTGAGTGGCGGGAGGAGCGCGTATATGCTGAGGAGGTTATCGGTCGTACCAATCGGCAACGGCCCACACACCTCGATCTTATCGAGTCGATCGACGGCGAAGTAGAGGGACCACTGGTGCTCGTGTGTCAGGATGAGAGGCAGGATGGATGGGTAGCCGGGGTTAGTTCTTGCTGCCAACGCCAAGCGCCTCCATGCGCTTGTGCCAAGGCGGCCGTCCATATGCCTAGCTGCATCCGCCCCTCCTCGAGGTTCCCGCCTGCCACCTTGGTCTCGACGGATACGGTCGCAGGGGACCGCGTCAGGGAGGTGTAGCCAACCTGGTTGACGCTGACATGCAGCGTCGGCGACATCTTCCTCGCGGCTAACGCGACGAGCTTGGCCTGGATGGTCGACTCGAGCTCGGTCTCCAGCTTCGGCGCCAGGATAAAGTCGACCATCTTCCCCTGGCCGTCTCTCTCCTGGCGAGACGGGGTAGGAAACAGGACAGAATCCGGGCCGAGGGTGCATTCTCAAACACGACGGACGCGCGGTGCCTGATGGCCGCAAGCTTTAGCAACGGGTCGTGAACCTTGGCGTTCCACGACGCCCCGGCGCAGCGGAGGACCATGCAGTGTTTTGCCCCGTCGCTAATGGCGCAGATCTTGCAGTACTCAGCTTTCGCGACGCATGACTGAATCGAGGCGCCTGCTGAGGCGCCAGAGAAGAGGTTTGCAACGGGGAGGGAATCGAAATAGCCGTCCTCGCGAAACCCTGTGTATAGAATAGGGTCCTCGAGCTTCTCATACAGCTCCTCGGGATGGGACATACTAATCGCCTGGGGGTAGATGCCCCTCGGGAACTTTGTGGTGGCGAATATGTCGGAATACAGTGGTGTGCATCCTGGGGGAGCTGGTTCTTGAGAGGGTTGGGTTCAAGGCTGGCGAACACCACAGGCTTTTCGAGGCGACAAGTAGCCGAGGCAGCGGAGGGGAAGCTTAGGGCAGCTCGGGCAGGCCGCTCGGGCAGCGAAGCGACGGTGGGGGGGCCGTTGCTGTCCGGTGGAGCGCGCTGAGCCAACATTCATGATCACGCGGCGGTTCTTGCCGCTCTGTCAGCGCCAAAAGCGACCCCGCTAACGGAATCTTTTGCAGCCAAGAATTACCGCCGTCTCTCAGACGAGTCTCTTAGCTCACGTCTCAGTTTTCTCTTTCCACCTGAACCCAACGTGTCTGAGTGCACCATGCCGATGCTGCGTAGGTCGCATAAGTCACGTGCCTTGTCCGGGGGAAACGCCTAGCTTATCCTTGTATAGAGGCGCAGAGACCCGCACCACGACCCGCGTGTGGGCAGGGGGCAGTGTTTTGCGCAGAAGCCTCGCACCGAGGACCTGGTTCCGCTGCTCCCTCAATGACATGGATCGCCTCTCAAAATAGACGGCTCGCATTGGATGAACATGCCCCACACGTGGCTTGTCCGATATATGCGATTTGGACTTGTGTTATATTAGTCTCAATCCCCTGGGGAAGTATTGCAAGTTGCTTCTCATTACCTCCCAGTCTCATCTTATCATCCATCCTCTTCTTCTGTCAGTGTCATCATGTTACCCTCCAGCAATTTTATCCTTGGCCCATATTGGCTGCGGCAGCAGCATGCGCCGCGTTTCCGCGACAGGCTGGCGTCGGACGGTCCGAGGTGGAGTCTTTCCTCGACCCACGAATCTCTTTGTTGTATAAGGAGACACGCATCTGCGAGACAACTCCAGGCGTCAAATCGTACAGCGGATATGTCAACCTCCCGGCAAATATCTCTGAGGGCCGAAACTACGACATGCACACGTTCTTCTGGTTCTTTTCGGCGAGGAAGAACCCGGCCACGGCACCACTGTCCCTCTGGCTCCAAGGCGGTCCCGGCTCACCATCCATTCCCGCAGCCCTGGGAGAGAATGGCCCTTGCTATGTCACGCGCGACTCCAAGGGGACCGTGGTGAACCCGTGGTCCTGGAACAACGAGGTCAACATGCTCTACATCGACCAGCCGGCCCAGGTCGGCTTCTCCTACGACAGCCTCATCAACGGCACCATCGACGAGGTCGTCTCGCCGTTCTTCGTGACCCCCGCACCTCCAAACTCACCACCCCCAACGCTCAACTCAACCGTCTTCCTCGGTGTCTTTCCGTCCCAAGACTCCTTGTCCACTGCCAACAGGTCCGAAACGGCGGCCATGGCGGCCTGGCATTTCATGCAAATCTGGATGAAGGAGTTCCCCCTGTACAAGCCCGAGGGTAACTAGTTCAGTATCTGGTCCGAGTCATACGGCGGACACTACGGGCCCACCTTCTCCGACTACTTTGAAAAGTAAAACACGGTCAAGGGTGCCATCCCGCTGAACCTCGACACTGTGGGCATCGTCAACGGCTGCATCGACATCCTCACGCAGATGCCTTCGTACCCGCACATGGCCTACAACAACACGTACGGCCTCCAGATCATCAACCAGTCCGAGTACACCGCTGCCGTCAACAGCTTCCCGCAGTGCAAGACCCAAGTCGAGAGCTGCCAGTCGCTAGCGAAATCCAAGGATCCGTTGGCCACAGGCAACGTGGAAGAGGTCAACAAGGCGTGCCGAGAGGCATTTAAGTTCTGCTTCGATGCCATGCACAAACCCGCGGCCGAGAAAGGCATCAACCCGTTCGATATCACGGCCAAGTACGTCGGGTCCTTCCCGCCAAAGTACGCCGCCGGCTTTCTCAACACCAGGGAGGCCCAGCTCGACCTGGGTGTCCCGCTCAACTTTTCCGGCTACTCGGTTGCCGTGAATAAAAGCTTCACCATGACCGGTGACTTCGTCTTGGGTCGGAACCTGGCCGTGCTTGGCGAGCTTTTGGATCGAGGCGTCAAGGTGGCTCTCGTATACGGCGATGCAGACTACCAGTGTAATTGGTACGGCGGAGAGCAGATCAGCCTGGCAATCGAGTCTAAGCTGAGCAAGGCCTTCCGCAAGGTTGGGTACGCCGAGATTCGCAGCACCAACACCAACCCCAGCAACAGGAGCGACATCCTCGGCGGCTACGTACGCCAGCACGGGGGGTTCTCATTCTCGCGTGTCCTCGACGCCGGACACGAAGCGCCATGGTAACAGCCGCAGGTCACACACGACATTTTCAACCGCGTCATGTTCAACAGGGACGTGCCGACCGGGAAGAAGCCCCTTGTTGGAGGTATCAATACCGATGTCTGGGACATCTTCCAGACCTGCACGCCTGCGCAGGCTCAGATGCTCCGGAGTGGTGTGGCCATTCCAAAGGACTTTATCATGACGGGATACTACGCGAGCGACGGGGCAGCCATCTATTATTAATAGCTGCAGTTATCGAACAAGGCGCTTATAACAGGGCGGCTACATTTGTTGGGTGAGAATTAGGAAACAACACTAGGCCTGCCAAAGTAATGGTTTGGGATTTCGGTTTCGAATTGGGTATCTACAGCTGCCCGCATCTTGGCACTTCTAATGGACGAGAATGGCAATGCTGCGCGTTCAGATTCGTCTCATATAACCATTTCCTGCATGTCAACATTCTGAACACCGCCCCTCAATCCCCTTAAAGCAAATACAATAACATTAATAACCCAACCACCGTCAAGAAAACACCAAGTTAAGGTCTTAAGGTGAGTTTTGTAAATGATAAGGGTGGAGTAGGAGATAAGGACGCTGGTGGTACTGTAAATTATAAAAGGGGAGTAAAGGAAATAGAGAGAGGTAGTAGGTGTAAAGAGGGTAAGAATTGTAAATTAAAGGTTGGATTTTATTTAGTTAAGTAAGTAGGTAAGAGGAGGCTTATACTTAAGTAAATTTAATAAGCTTTATAAAATCTAAAATTAAAATAAGCTATAAAATTTAATGATAGGGTAATGTAAACTTTGAAGATAAATAATACTTAAAGTATTACAACCTACACCTAACATAGACCCGAAGGACTGGTGAGGTTGAGACAGAGCGTATGGCAGGACACTAAAGACTGGGTAGGCGTTCCGAAGACAGCTTATTAAGCTAGCACTCCCTGACAAGGGTTTAATTTCACTGTAGGTCGTTGTTACTATAATGCACAGAGGTGAGTCTGAACAGTAGGACGCAAATGAACAATTGAATACTAGCGTGAGGAACCAGAGTCCCTCACGGCCATCGTGGTCACGATGATAACTATCTATACTAGCTACCTAAGAGGTATTTCGTACCTTGCTTAGTGACTATTGCTTGGTGGTGCGCGTTGCAACTTTCACCAAGCGTCGTTGTGGTTCCTGCTTAGTGGTACTCTGAAAGCCGGCCAGCAAGCTCTTCCTGACTGGTCGTAGGGACTTCGGGTCTTTGCACCCCTGGCCCAGTGCGCACGGTGGTGCAACACTGCGTTTCTTAGCTATCCCTGGTGCGGGGAATCCCTCGGGCCGCGCCGGCCCAACTAGCGGCCTGCTGGTTCGTCACAGAAGCTGTCAGAAAGAAAGGGGTTCTGGCTAGCCTAGAAAGAAGAGTCTAGAAAGCACCAGAACTACAGATTTGTAACCATTGCCACAGACGTGCAATTATAGCCGCGTGGCTTTGCCACACGGTTGCTACTATTCACAGCTATAAGAAAGGTTCTCTGGCTGAGCCAGAGAGCCGAACAGGAGCAATACATATTAGAAAGAAGGGGGTTCAGGAACCCTGAACCCTGGGTATCTAGTCAGCTTCGCTGACTGGATGCCTGGCACTGCTAGTACGCCAGTGAGCCTCAGCTACCGGAGTGACGAAGGCTGAATCCTGCAGAAGAGTCTATAAAGAAGCCTTTGGCTGGAAGCCAGAGCCAGAAGAACAGAGTTAACACAAACAATAGAACCACGCAGTTGCAACCCTTACAATTCTACAGAATCCAGAGTGCCGCGCTTCTGACAGACGGACTAAGCAGGGGCATGTTTTCTTATTTCTACCACTCACATTAGCTACACTAGATATTTATTCCATATAAATACACGGGGCGTTTACTTACCAGGACAGCCCCCAGAAACCAGAGACAGGTTTTAAGGACGCTCTTTTATCAACATCTCCAACCTAGCCCGCATTTAAGCATTACAATCAAAGTAAGTCCTAAGATATCCTATTATTCCTTAAGTTATTTATTAACAATTATAGCATAGCAGTTTAAAGGGGTATTAATTTATATATTTCACTTCAGTCTTCTTTTCTATACTTTTCAAAACAAGTTATAACTTTAGACTATCACTTACTGATAACCAAATGGCAAGCCTCTTCAAGATTCTAAAGTCCTAACTTACGTATCTGTTTTAATAATACCCGCCACTAATATGAAATAGTATCTTTACTAAGTGTAAACGTTTATCATGATAACTGGAACGCATAACTACTATTAAACTATATACGGCGTGGTTAACGACTATTACAATCTGGATTTAAGCGATTCGATTAAGTAATTCCATTAATAGTGGAAAAGAACGCCTGACATCTTTTCAGATCCCATCTTAAGAGGCAAACATCCACTAGCTAATACAGCCGTAAACAGCTAAAATGGGAAGCTAAGCAGTAGCATCTTCTAGGATGCAAGGCAGTACTTCCTTACTGCTGTCGAGGATTAAGTTCAGACGATTGTAATGGAATGGGCTGACATTATAAGCAAGTTGGAGGAAGCTGTCCGCAGATGCCCAACTCTACCGGAACCTAGCGAGACAGATCCAACCCAGCTCACTGACTGGATCGTTTGGAGTACCTGGTTAAAGTTGCGTATTTGATGGTTTCCTAACTGTTGACTGTTTTTTTCGAACAGGCCGACAGATTGGTCACCCTCCAGACCTACCAGATGGCACTGTCCACGCAGAAACTTGTTATCCTCCCCCTTGTCTTCATGCCCCTGAGCCACGTCACCAGCCTGTTCAACATGCCGAGAGCGTCTTGCCTTTCGCACAGAATTCCCTGACGTTTGGCGTATCTCTACTTTCGATGGTTTGTCTCTACATTGGATTTGCCCTCCTTCTGGGGCAGTGGTATAAAACGGGGAAACCTGGTTTTTTGGACGCAGGTGCTGCGATGGCCAAGCTTTGGCAGTTGATCCCGAGATGCTCAGTGACTGCTCAAAATACAGCCCCACGAGAAACAACGCAAAGAGCAGTAACTCGGTGCATACACAGTATAAGAGCGAGAATAACAGAGTGGGATAGCCAATATCCCTTTTTATTAGATCTATTTACCTACATCTACCTGACCTGCAGGGGGCAGCATCAGGGTGACCCAGATAGCATTCCCCCAGTATAACGACCTGTTTTACCCTTTTCTTGTTGCTCGTCTGGCAGTCTCGAGGTCCTTGATTTCTCCAAACGTACTTCTTTCGCTCTCCGAGTGTGCGATGGGATGGCGTACTCGTGCTGGCAGGGTCGAGCACGACTTCCAGCGTGTCGTTGGTGGTGTGCAGGGGCCGCATTGTGATATACAGACAGGCAGTAAAGCAAATGGGTGTGAAAGATGAAGGCAAGGCCGAGACCGTCACTGTTCTCACGTCCGACTGCGAAATGCTGGCAAGCAGTACCGGGCCGACGGCAATGATGGGGCGATAAGGAGCGGCCCAGTTGGACGCAGCAGCCACGATCCTTGCTTCGCACCTTCCACGTTGACTGATAGACAGGCACGGGTACCTAGACCCGCATCTCCTTCACATCGCGGGGTAGAAGCAACCTCAGCGACCTGCCCTGACATCGTCAACCATGCCTGCGAGATCTGTCGAGGAGCACAGGGCCCCGCGCAAGACAGCCATGCGCCGGCTCATCAACTTTCTCGAAGCCCGTCGGTTGACACGCCGAGTGCGTTGCCTCAATTGAACCTGCGCGGTGCTGCAGCAGGAACCAACAGGGAAGGCTGGAAGCCAGGCGGGCTGTTGCCGAGACGGGCGCGTATCTTTCACGAAGTACCTACGGTGAATGCCACCCCTCCTCAGCAAGCACTGGGACGCTTGTTTTCTTTAGATATCGCAATAAGCTGGGTGTATTCAACTGACCAAAATGCCGAGCCCGAGTCTGTGGATGTACTAAATGCTACCGAAATACAAATGCTACCAAAAAAGCAAACAAAATGCCACCCAAGATCCAAAACAACTCCGGCAAGCGCCAATCAACATGCAGATAATAAAACACTGTCGCATAAAAAGTACAAATCCTCCGTCACCAGACTCACTTCCACTCCTGGACACCCTCATACCGCTTCTGCTTGACACCCTCCCTCTTGAGGACATCCCGCCCCGCCACCTTGCCCTGGACTCTCAACTCCCTAGCCTTGAGATCAAAGCAAATCGCTCCTCCGAGAATGCCGAACTCGCCCGCGCCAGAAGCCTGCTTCCTCGGTCCACAGATGGGATACACCTTGCGCGTGCACATGTCGCAGAACAGACCCTCGTCCACCGCAGCCATGTCGGGGCCCCACGAGGAACCGCTCTTGCAGACGTCCCCGGCGCTGTGCGCTGCGTGCTTGGTGATGACCAGCTGGCGCTCCTGGCACCACAGCCGGGGCTCCAAGTGGCGGGTCTCGACGCGGCGGTCGAGAACAGTGCCGCCCGTCGCCGCCTTGGTCGGGGGCTGTTGCTTGTGCTTTGCGCTTTCGCTAGTAACGGTCGCGGTCGTGCTGCTGGCGGTGGTAGTTCCGGTGGCGGCGGCTCTCCCGGCTAGCGGTCCGAGAACCAGCGTGCTCTGCAGGACGGCCGTCTTGAGGATCTCGGATGCTTGTGGGTATATTGCAGTTGGGAGTTCAAGCTTCTTGAAGCGCTCCCCCATGTTCTTACAGTTGGAGGTGTGGCCCTGCTTGACGGCGGTGAAGCTGTAGTCGTACCCGTTGTCGGGGTCCTTCATGCCGATCTCGTTAAGGCCCGAGGGATAGTACGGGATGCACTCGGGGGCGTTACGGTAGAAATTCTGGCGCGCTGGGGCCTCGCAGAGGGTGTCGGGGCGTTCGGTCCACTGCTTGGCCATAGCAGCGGCGGCCTGCCCGCCGGACCCGGGGAAGTTGAAGTGGAAGAGGTTGGCGGTCATGGCGACGGGGAAGTGGGCGTTGTGCTTACGGGCGCCGTCCAGCCAGAAGCAGGGGGGCTGGAAGCCTTTCTCGCTGAGGACCTGCACACCGCCCATGTGCGCGGTCGAGGGGTACCACGGGATGTCGCAGACGCGGGCTGTGGCAGCGTTCCAGCTGCGGAAGTCGCCGTTAGACGAGGCAGCCGAGGAGGTGGTGATCCACGAGACGCAGATGGGGTCGGTGCCCCCATGTGAGAGCTGGATGTAGGTCGGTATAAGGGAGCCGGTGCCGCCCTGCTGGCCGTTACCTGGGATCTTAAGCGAGATAGCGCCGCCCGCGACGACGACGGGGCTCTCGCGCGACACGCCGATAACCCCGCCATTATTATCGTATAGCGTGACGAAAGGCGCCGTACCGCTAAGCGTCTCGCCCTTAGGCACGTGTGGCCACGACGTTGGTAGCGGAGCCGAGCTGTTGAGGCCGCCGACGCCGATGTTGACTGTGATGGTGTCGGCCGGTGGGGCCGATCCAAAGTGGAGAACCCCGGGAATGTTGGCTAAGCCGAAGCCCAAGAGGCCCACGATGTAGAGGGTGGGCACCGTAGCCATTATAAGAAGAAATAGGGAGAAAAAGAGAAGAGATAAAGAATAAAGCTAGATGAGAACTGAGGAGATTGAAAAGAAATGTTGTTGTTGGTGGTGGTGGTGATGATGATGATGATGTCTTTCTGGATAGATAAGGAGTCGCACGCCTACCTTTATAGATGCCATGAAGCAGTGGCAAGTAAGGTAGTTAGGGATCCTTAGCTCTCCATGTTGGGTTCTAAACTTGAATTCAACCTACCCTCTGTGTGACCCTCATCCATACAATTGGTGATATTGGTGATGTTGCCTCTGAGATCCTGTTGATAGTTGAATGTTTGTACTACGACAGTTGCAGTGCCCCAAAGTGGCTGTGTGAGTGTGTGGAAATCGTGTATGTGTGCACCGTCAACCTAAATACCCGGCCGGTGTTCCCGCGCCCGTACCGCAAGGTCCCATCCTTCGGCTAAGTAAAGCACTGGCCATTCTTGGCTTTCTTTCCCTAAGATACTACCTAGAAGTGAAAAGGTCCTGAACAAACTGCTTGGAAATCGATGTTAAGAAGACGATTAAGACTAAATTGAATTACATGCCCTGCATATTACGTTTTGTTCCGAGAAATTTTCTAAGCCATTCAGAAGACTAAAGGGTAGGTATGTCGAGGAGGTACAAAACTAGATTATGCGATTGCATGTTCACTTGTTCCCCCATTCCAAGCCACTCCGTCCGTGCCGCAATTCCGAGCAAAACAATCATACCCCAAGACGGGAGTTGGCTATTGCCCTACTTTGATGGGCGCTTGCGGCTAATAGGGTTGCACCGAGAGAGGCAGGTTTAGCCCCCATCGCGGCAAGCTGGTCAACCGTGTGTCATGTGGTTCGTAATTAAGGCTTAAAGTCTTGCTCCAACATCTATGGAGTGCCTCGCCACCAACCACGCGCCAAGTCGCTAACACCTGTGCCACAGAATTACCTAGTAGTTAGGTGTGGCTTCTTTCTATGTTTAGAAACATGATTGGGTGAAATATGATCCGGAGCCACCTTTTTTCATTCTGAAGAAAAACGGCAAAGTAGCATAGCCAGGCCTGTGTCACGACCGAATCCCACATGTGACATACCCCGTTGGGCCTGGACTTCGATGAACGCCGTCGGATGCAATTTTAGATCGGCATGTAGCCGATCCGGCGGCCCGGTTCTGTGGATTCTTGGACCTGCCGGAGTCGGCTTCGAAGGGGATCAGGGAGAAGGAGGTAGGCCCACAAGGGGCCGAGTCTGTGTAGTGGTGTTGTTTGTTGCTGCTCCTGAACCTTGCAGGAGACCCAAACTTGAAACAAAGCATAGCCTTTTACATGATGTAAACTTGGAGGTAAACAAACCAGAGGGAACATATTCGAGCGGTCAAGAAAGGTATAAAGGTGCCCGGAACTTCTCCACCTCTGTCACAAAGCCATCCTCATCATCCTCATCCTCATCATCATCATCTTCTTCTCATTTCACTTTTCACTGCCTTATCTCCTGAAATTCAACAATACTTCCCATCATCTTCTTCTCATTTCACTTCCACTGCCTTATCTTCTGGAGCTCAACAGCACTTCCCATCATCTTCCGAAAGCCCTTTTTGCTCATTGCACAATTTTCCAAAATGAAAGCCTCGACTCTGTCCGCCTTGTTGGTGGCCCTCCTCGCCACCCCTCAGTCCTCGCTAGGACGCTCTATCCCCCGCGGACTTCCCAAGGAGCAGCGCGGTCTCTTCCCCTTCATCCCCAAGCTCCCCGGCGGGTCCCCCTCCACGCCCGACGGCACTCCCGACGGGGGCGCCGGGGGCGTCGGCAGGGCTGGCGCTGGCGTGGGGGCTGGATCCGTGGGTGTCGGGGCTCCGAATCCCGGCCCCGGCGCCCCCGGGCCTGCCGGAAACGGAGGACTCGGTCAGTACGGGGAGCCACTTCCGGCTCCCACTCGGGTTGCCGCCCCCGCTCCCCTTCCAACTATCAAGCATGATCGGCCTTCACCCGGCTCTTCCGATTCCGAGACAGCGCCCGATCCAACGAGACCAAGGGTAGGCCCGGGACCTTTGAGTCCCGCGCTGCCGGGCGGGAGCAATCCTAACCCGTTTCCGAATCTCAACCCGCCCGCGGCCGCGCCTGCAACAGGTGCGCGTCCCGCTGTGCCTCCGGTCGCCGTTAATGTAAGTCTTCCCATCGTCTGATGCTAACAGGTATTAGTAATACCTGCATTCATGAAAATGGAAGCGCTAACCAGGCGCGCTTGCACAATCTAGCGGAACCGAAATGCTCCTGGAGGAGTCTTTAACCTCAGGAACCACCCAGGTTATACCGTCACAACGAGGAACGAAGACTTTTTCGGGAACAGTCTGGAGGTCACTATCAACAATAGAATCGGAATTCCCCCCAAGCGAGTCGGCCTTGTCAGGATCGATAAGGCGGAAAAGTCGATTGATGTCGAGGATGTGAGATTCTCAGAGGAGAAAGTCAAAGGCAAAGTCGTCGCCGAACGGGATGAGACGGTGGATCGCGCCCGGGGCTTCGAGGTAGTCACGAGCTCGTGGACGCACGAAGCTGGCCTGGACATCACCCAGCTCAAGAGGCTCAATTATGACAGCGTCGAACAGGGAGACACCGAAACCATTATCAAGCGTCTTATCCCAGTCAAGGGAGACACGCCTCCTGGCTCGGCTGCGGGCTCGCCTTCAAGCCCGCGTCCAGGCACGTCGGGTTCGGGTTCGGAGACAGGCTCGCGTCCAGGCACGGCGGGCTCAGGCTCGAATGCAGGCTCAGAAACGATCGAAAAGAAAACTTTCACCCGGGGAAATCCGGCCGACGCTGCCGCTTTCAACGAGCTGCTCAACTCTCCACTTGGTGTCATCGCCCTTGACATCATCCAGTTTACACCGATCGACAAGCAGGTCAAAAGCATCACCATCGGCAGAGACAGCTCATCCCCGAAGACTAACCCGTCCTTCGAGATTCTGTTCGAGTGAGACGTGCGCCTGACCGAAGTCGCGCGGTGCTCAAGACACCACTGGGAGCATAGTGTATTGATAAGTGCGAGCACACTGGAGTTGGGATCTTGGCTGGAACTTGATTTTCGCGGCGTCAGAGTTGGAGCATGGATTGGATTGGATAGGTATTGTTCTGTTTTGTTTTGTTTTGTTTGGTTTAGTTGCGCTCGATTGCTGCTTTTGTTTGTATTCTGTTCAGAGTTTGATTTCCTCGTTTTAGGTAGCAAATTAAGTGTCTGGCACCCCCATTACTGAAAGCTCGCACTGTCAGTAATAAGGTATCTCCAGGTGGCCCCACAAGGGAAAAGCTTCCCCGCACTTCGGGTCGGCTTTCACTCACCGCTCCCTTCACCTCAGCAGGGAGGGCCCACCTTGTCGGATTACAGCACTTCTGATTGATTGCAGCAATAACGTTGTATTCGGTTGTTCTTCTTAGAAACACTCCACGGCGTTTGCGGCTGGAAAACTCTGCGGTCTTGGCGCGACCCCCTATTACATAAGCCGCGCCTCCGTACCGCCCCCTGACCGTGACCCTATTATTCTGACACCACTCGCTGGGCCAACGGCAACCTCCTATTAATAGGTAGCTGCGGCGCAAGGCAAAGCAACCCCGAGACCCAGAGTCTTATAAAAGGATTGGTCGCGCCGCTTCTTTCGCGCGCTGGGGTGCGTCCGTGTCGGTCGGTGCCTTGCCCCTGCGACGATGCACATTCTTGATCTCCCCTTGGAGATCTTAGACCTCATTCTCCATCACAGCATCCTTTCCCGCTCTCAGGTTCTCCCAAGAGTCCTGCGGTTGAAGCTTGTTTGCAGTGAGTTCGCCACCACCACCTCCTCCCCGCCCTTTATTTTGACTTGAAGCATTCGACTGAACACGCGGTGCTGCAGAATCATTTCGAGCGTCATTCCATCGGACCTTTTTCCACACCATGGTGCTTGACGAGTACAAATGGGAAATGCGCTTCAGAAACCCGGACAGGTGCGTACGCAAGGACCATGGGGCTGCCGTCCTCTGGCACGGCTACCTCGTCTTTCAGTGTCGCCACTGGCCAAAGCGCGACGACCAGAAACTAATGCCTCACCTCGGCGACATGCGACGCGTGGTCGACGCGATTGTCCAATATCAACAAGGGCTGCCTGGGGCGGAGGAGTACCGTGACGTGCAGGAAGCGGACTCGGAATGGGACGACGTCCTCGACAGGCTATGCTGGCTCGCCGTGGACTGTTGCAAAAGCGGCGAGATTTGGACGGGATGGTACAGATACCGCAAACCCAAGCTGGGTCTCAGCATCCTCTCGGCAGCAACTTACTTTAGATACACATCCCTGGCTCGGGACCTTCTAGGTCAGGGGCACGACCCTACAACCGACGACGGCCTGTTCCCATGCCCCATGTTCATCGCCGCGCGGACCGGCCAAGCCGATATGCTCCGGCTCTTCCAAGAGCACTTGCCCCAGTTTCAACAAGACAACATACAGGCCGGTGACTTGACAACGAACTGGCCGTCGAAAATCGGGCCCGGGTCGCTCCCCGGTGCGGCCGCTCGCGGAGATATGGAAATGGTCCGGCTGTGTCTTTTTCCTGAAGGCCAAACGTTGATTCATGGCTACGAACCAGGGTCCATCCCGTCTAACACGCACCTTTCGAGTTACATCACAACGTCCATGATGGCGTCACGATCGGCCGAGATTTACCAGTACCTCGAGAGCCTCATCAGTCCATTACGCTCAAGCCCCCCATATTATCTTCCATATATACGCACGAAGGCGATGGCTCAGGCAGGTGACTTGGCCATGGTGAAGTTTCATCTGGATACTGGAGGATTGGAGACATCGCAGCTAAGTGTTCCTCTTGCAGAAGCTGCGAGGGCGTGCAATTACGACGTAGTCGACCTAATCCTCGAACGTGGGGCCGACCCCAACGGAGAGGATGCCCGGGGACGCACCATTCTCATGGCAGCTGCGAAGAGCGGGAGCATGACCATGGTGCGAAAACTTCTAGATGCGGGCGCCAAGTGCGGGCCCACCATATTGCTTCAGGCCGTCAAGCATGAGCACACGGCTATGGTGGAAATGCTGCTGGACATGGGTCGAGGTTGGGATGAAAGGGAAAGGGTTCTTAGCAGAGCCAAGGCTTTGGGCCTGGAATCTATGGCCGATCTTTTAAGGTCGAGAAGGGGTACAACTCAGACGTGTAAATCGGCATTAACTATTTAAAGCGGAAACGTGGGGCTACAGGACTGAAGCTGAGGCGTATATGTTAGGGATTATGTCTGACAACCCTCTGTAGTGGCTGCGCAAGGCCTCAGGAAGTCCCAAACATCAATAAACAACATAGGCTCCATTCGCGACTAGTTCGTCTAAAGAAATACTAGAATCCTCCGCTGGAGACGTCCATATAAGTTAGCCTCAGTCCTTTGAGTAAGAAGAACATTATACAATACGCCCCGCTGTCTCTCATACCTACCCGGTCATTATATGGTGATCATAGCACTCACCAACACAACAACGAAACACTTTCACTCGTCAACACAGTTGTTTCGGCCCACAATGGCTCTCAGGCTGAGGGCTCTGAACCCGCATCTCCCGTGTCCCCCTCCACCCGCACTAAACCCGTGCCATAAGTACCACACCATAGGACAGACCTTCATGGGTCACCATCTCCGAATAGACTCAGAACGCACTATTCAGCTTGGATGCAAACACTGTGGAACATGCTGGCCGGATGGCACGCTGCGACTGGCACATTGTGCCACGCACTGCGGCCTAGGTCATGAACGAGTGATGTTTATATTTCGGGTCTTTGCGTATTTCGGACCGCTGACAACAGGGATGTGGTCTCCCGCCGTCCCATTTTGGCATCCGTCAGCGACGCAGACGGCCGTGGAAGCCGTATTGTCTCCGATCCAATCTCGCCTGGACTGGTCCCTGACGCGGATCTGACACTGTCCTCCGAGGGTGCCGAGCGGTTTGCCGGGCCTTCGGCCGCCTAGACCTTCGGCTCCGGCTCCGGTCGCGGTATTCCGGGCAGGGTCAGCAAATTTAGGACCCCACTTCAACAACACCATGCAGCCATATATGCCAGCCCTACAGCCACTCACACAAACCCAACATGCCCCCCAACGCAGCCCCCACTCCCTCGACAACTTCACATTCGACTTCAGGCCTTGCTACAGGCGCGCCGACGGGAAACCTTTCCACATGGACTGGTACATAAACCCGAGTCCGCCTGCAATCCCGACACAGCGAAACACCCTCGGACCTCCCTCAACCAAACAGAGCC
>Ga0247760_1000283_pt1 | contig 56864 bp, 67 predicted proteins | sample UWRJL171409R4_FD_179936 | JGI IMG/M metagenome (GOLD analysis project Ga0247760, IMG submission 179936) | Plant litter microbial communities from Arlington Agricultural Research Station in Wisconsin, United States - UWRJ-L171-409R-4 | ecosystem: Environmental > Terrestrial > Plant litter >...
GGTGGTTGCTGAGGGGGAGGGGGGCACGGTTGGTTCCTTGGGTTAATCCGGGAGTGGGTTCGGGTGTGGGTGGGAGTAGTGTCACGGTGGGAGGAACGGAGAGAGCGAAGGTTGATGAGAGTATGGAAAGGGGTCGTCATGTGTGGAGGGCTTGCTGGAAATAGTGATGGAAATTTGGTAGGGATTTGCAGTAAGGCTTTGGACTGAGTGGCAGCGCAGAAAAAGGCATGTACGGCTTACGCCGGGCCAAACAAATGGGGTTCTGTCATGGATGCGCTATCCAATTGGGTTTTATTTCTATCTGGGTGCCTTGAAAGGAACGTAGCGACCTGAATTAAAGTTTCCATGCAAGATAACTGCGGTGATGAATGAATTGTGACTCTTAACAGTAGGGTACAAATGAACTTTAAACTTCTTGGGTACCTAAGACAAGAAACAGAAACTCGCATGTCTATCAAACATAGGTAATAGTTCTCAAAAAGAAAGGAGCATCTAGCCACAAAATACAAAAAAACATCAGCAAAACCACTAGTACTAGCGATGAACGATCATCCTCCATGCCGTTGCCGCCAACACAAAACGTGCCAATTACTCGTCTGGGTCAACACGCGCGTCATTCTGGCCGTTGTTAGCCCCCCACCAGTAGCCGCCCTGGCTATCCGGGCTGCCGCCATGACAACTGTTGACGATGCCTCCGAGGGCGTTGGCACAGCTCTGGGCATTATAGACGTAGCCGGCGTTGACCTTGATCCCAAGCAGGACTGTGGTTGGGTTGCCTTTCGCATCGGTGAACCCAGCCCAGTTGCCCGAAGCGTCCGGGTACCTATCCCACCTGTCGAACACGGTTCCACCGTTGTCCAAACTCGCGTGCTTTGTGGTCAGATCGTTGCAGAACCTCGTCACAGCGCTCCGAAGCTGGTATTGCACTGAAAGTTATTAGCCATTAGTCATAAAGTTCGGAAACAAAATAAGGGACGAAAATAAGGAAAGAAAAAAATGGAAAAGGGAAACGAAGGGGGAGAGGGGGAGAATAAGAGAGGGAAAGGGAGGCAGAGTGGTAGAAGCGGGAGGGGTTAGCACAACTAGGTGGCAACATACAGATGTAGTGGCCAGCACGGTAGCAGCCAAACTCAGCGCGCTTCTGAATACCCCCTTCGCGGGAGAAGAGTAGTTCCTGGGCGCGGTTTCGCTGCTCGGCCGTGGCAAGAGCCGGGGCTCTATAGCCCAGCACCACCGACGAGTTGACTGGCTTTCCGTCAACCAGAGCGTCGGGAAAAGCATCGATCAGTCGGATCGGTTCCCATGATGACAGCGGTCCGTAAACGGACGCTACAAGCTCCCGGGTGGTGCTTGTCTTTGTCTCAGTGGGGGGACTTGGCATGGCCAAGGTTGTTGCCGCCACGAAGGCGAGAGCGAGAATTGGGCTAATCATGGCTGCGTTGTTGTATGGTTTGGAGTTGGCAATGAATATGTGAATCAAGATGAGAATGAGTTCTTATGCCTTCCAAACGCAAGATGTCTGGCCCTTTTATAAACTATTGTAACAGACAGTGGCCAGGGCCCAAAACGACAAACTCACGAATCAGCCCAATCTCTCTCGTGTTCCCACACACTGCCACATATGGAGTGAAGCCAATTATGCACAAAAGCTCTAGACAGATAATTCCTAAGGAAAATGTGTGCAGATAATCTAGCATCCGGACATTAGGTGCGGCTGAGCGCCTCGTTGAACTGGGCCCTGCTACATACTGATTGGCTCGCGTGGAGTGCTCGGTGGCTAATTTCCAAATCATCGATAAGTTTAGCGATTAGCGATGCTAGAAACTAGGTGAGTCCTAGAGCCTTATCAGTAGTCTGACAACTGGTTACACAAATCTCACTGAGATATATGACCTGAAATTATAGCTGAAACTTACGCAAGGGCTGAACAAGCGCACGAATGACTCGCAACCATTGAAACTATAATACCGGCTCTCTTAATTTTTAAAACTCAAATTAACTCGACTAGATTCAATAGGTTGCGTGTCTGAGCGAGCTACTAGAAGCACTGCTTGATTAGCCGCTTCAAGCGGCAAGGACTAGAACCGGCCTACATCGAAGATTTGCCAGATTCTATCAACTCATTCCGGGTACCAAAGACCAGGTTCCCTTCGCATCCTCATTTTTTTTTTTTTTAGCAAACCTCCCATCATTATCCCACGTCGTCACTATCCCCCACCAACAACCAAGCTCTGACATTCCATCTCCCCTTCATTTCTTCTGTAGAGCTGCTCTGGACCGATACAAGCCTGTGCAAGGGTGAGTAGTGTCGCGTGGGCGAGGTACGAAAAGTCATTTTAATCTCGTGACCCAATTTGTCTCACACAGGTACGGATAACACCCCGCCCGTGTCTTCATAGCCGTCCCGCCGGGGGGCTCGAGCTGTTGCGCCATCCTCTGTGGCGTCTCGAGTTCCCTCCATACGATCAACTTTGAAAGAACCGCGTCTGGTTGGTCAGCGTATATATAGGTAAGCAGAATACTGCCGCCAGTAAGCCCCCGGCTGTGGCGCTTGCCGAACCGGCAAAACTTGATCCTTCTACTTCAATATCTTCCTAATTCTGACGACGTCTCCCCATGTCCAGCTGATCGCTCGAAACATCACAATTTCTGGGCAACAAAGAAAACCGACCTCAAATCACCATCTATCACCGAGACAGCGCATCGCCATCCAGCTGAACCAGGGCAAGAAAGCGATTGACAAACCGTTCCTTGAAATTTAGATTATTAAGTGTGATTTTAAGCTTCCAAGTTCCAAGTTCCAATCCACAGCCCATCGACCAACTCTCCTTCTTCACAGCCCAAACGGCCAAGTCTCGTCAAACTCCAATGCTGTATGGGGTTGGTGCACCTCCAACGCACCAACATGTCTGGTTTCATCAAACCACACAAACCCATCAAACTGCTCGGGCAAAACAGCATTAGAGTAGTGCGACTGCCTCTCCGTCATGGGAGCATAGATAACCCCAATGAATCTTTCCAATCTCTTCTTCATCAGTTCTTGCCGCAACCTCTCATTGCAGCGGCCTTTGCGGAGATCAAGCATGAAGTTCTTGACGGCAGTGGCGTGCATCAGCTGCTCGTAGCTGTTGGGCAACCCGGGCCTCACTTTCATGACGACCATGTCGGTATCCCATCGATGGGCGGCTGCCACGGTCCCGGTGTTGGTGCAAAAACCAATGCTGAGGGCCTGATGCCCGAATCTCTCCTTGCAGAGTTGCCCAATGTTAAGCTCGTCTCGGGACCACCCCATGCTTGTGGCTCTGGCGTCGCCAATGTGGCTGTTATGCGCCCACACGACCGCCTTAGCCTCGGTAAATTGCCCGCGGTGTCCAAGAACCCTGGTCAGCGTCTCGAACATATGTCGGTCTCGCAGGTTCCAAGACTCGTCTCGTGCATAATACATGGTCTTGTAGTAGTTCTCAGCATCTATGAATTATCAATGTCAGCACCACCCGGCGTCAACGCTTCTTCACAACTTGAAAACTCACCTTTCACCAGCCGAGCATTCTGCTCACTCCCATGGAAATCCTCGCCGTCCCACCACTTGGCCGAATACTCCAATCTCTTGGCCAACAAGTCTCTCAACATAGCCACCACCTCTCTCTCATAACCCTTGAAGCCCGTCGCCAGCATCTCCAGCCCATACTCGTGCGGGTCCTCCGCCCAAACCATCAACTTCTCGTACCTGCGTCTCGCTAGCTCAGCCATCTTCGGGTCAACCTTATCAAGATACTCAACCACGGCGTTCATCGAAGTTCCCAGCGAATACAAATCCAATCCATAAAAACCAACCGCTTCCTTCTTCACATCTTTGCCCTTGTTGTAAGTTCGCAGCCACTCCACGAAGCGCTGCACTTCCACATTGCGCCACATCCACGTGGGAAACCGCCTGAACGCTGCCTCCTCGCGTTTCTTCACATTTGCTTCATCCTCTTCTTCCTCGCCAGCGCCGTTCTTGCCAGGGGAAGTGACGCGCGGTCCTGGGCCAGGCCGATGCCTCACATATCGATCTACAGCCTCGGCATCAGGCCAGTCCGCCTCGACAGCAACGATGTTGAACCCATGGTGAGTAATGAGATGCTTGGTGAGCTCCGCGCGGGCGGTGTAGAACTCTGACGTGCCGTGCGTGGAGTCCCCGAGGAGTAGGATCTTGGTTGGCGCTGGGGCGAACGTGGTGGCGAGGAGCTCGGCGACAGCGGAAGGGGAGTCGTTGACGGAGGGAATGGAGATTAGGTTATCGCGGAGGAGCTGGACGGCTTTTGGGTCCGGCTCAGGCTGGTTGGTGAATCTGAGCATTTCAACGGTCTTCTTGATTGAAGAAGGATGGCGAGGGGTGAGTGAGATGAGGCTGGCTTGATGCGCGGTCTGAGAAGGTGGAAAACTCTTCTATGAAGCATGAGAATAGCTTCTCAAAAGTGTAAGGGTTCACCAAAAGAGGCATTCAATTGGTATTGAGTGGGGTTTGCGCGCTGATATCTTGTTCTGGGTGATCGCAATTTCGGTGGCGTGATGGTCATGATCAAAGAGCGGAGGAGAGGCATGACGTCAGTCGCCACATCTGCAACCAGCGATGCAATTAGAAAATAACGTTTTCCGATGAGTGGGCAAACATCATGCGGCGTTTGAATTGAAATGTGCAATGGAAGAAAATAATCTGCAAAAAAAGGGTTCGGCACCACAGCATCAACCATTGGCTGGTTGCCCCCGCGATTTTGGCCTGGGCGACACATCGGCCGGCATTTGTCCACCACAGGAGGAATTTGACTGGGAGTCTTGGCTATCGGCTGATAGTGCTATCGTTCCTCCCAAGGGGCCTACTGGCAAATTCGATGAGCAATTGGGCCAGGAAAGAGCTTCTGACGGACATCCGGATTGCCCGACCATTTCAGGCATAGAACGTTCCAGGGCAGCCGCTGGCAGACAGCTTCTAAGAACACTGCAGGCAATTTCGCCGTTTCTCTCCACTTAGACCGTCCGAATTGGTGGCTGATCCCTGAACGCTAGACGAGGCGGCGTCGAGCTGGGGCTGGAACGTGTCTCAGCCCCTCAGGCTTGACTACCCACAACTCGACAACCACATACTCATACTCAGTAGAAATTTGTATTTAGTGGCCCTCCAGAGCCTCGTGAAACTTGTGAAGTACATGAATAACTTCCTGCACGCGATCTTCAAATTCATCTTCCGGCTCCGGCGATTTATTCTTCCGCCTCCGCTTCGAGGGCCCTCTTCGCTGATTCCGGCATGATCGTCTGGTTGGTCAGCGTGCCTTTTAGCATAATACTACCTCTGGTAAGCCCATTGCTGTGCCGCCGGCAAAAGTTGATCCTTCAACGCCTTCCTAATCTGACAGAGTCTCATTGTAACCAGCTGACTGGTGAAACTGCTCATGATATTTCCCAGGCAACAATCAGTACTCGCCAATTCCTAACCTCAGTCTCACCCCGAGCTATCGCATCACAACCCGTCGTGACCAGGAAAACGGCGCGATTGGTATTACACCAAGCCCCGCTCTCACACCTATTGAACATGGATCCCCTCCAAGGAAACTGCCATTGCGGCCACTTTCGGTTCCAACTTTCGGCCAACCTCGGCGATGCCATCATCTGCGCATGCACCCTCTGCACCAAGCTGGGGTGTCTCTGGCTCCGCGCTACCCCGGACACCTTCACAGTGACGCGTGACGAGGGCAGTCTCGCCGAGTACCAAGGCACCAAGTTTTGCGGAAAGTGCGGCACCGCCGTGACAGGAGAACATCAAGCGGGGCCGCTGCAGGGCCAACTTCTGGTCAACGCGCGGACAGTATGGGGGTTTGATCCCTTCAAGATTGGGTGAGTGTTGGTTATGTCCCGACGCTGGACCGACGCTGTTGATTACGTGTTCGATTATCTCACTGTTTTCCCGTTCAGGTCTCTTACAAAAGTCGATGCACCATCAGAGGACGCGAGGAAAGTCGAGCTGATCGCTGTTGAACCGGGCGTCTTGCCCGCCAAGCATCACGGGTCTTGCCATTGCAGGGATGTCCAAATCGAACTGCTCGCCGATATCGCCGAGGTACAGGTCAAAGAGGACAACTGCAGTTCGTGTGTGAGGGTTTGTACCGTCTAAGTCATGTCAGCCCACATGACCATCAAATCAGGTATCCCAATGACACTAACACTGCCAGAACGCATATATCGGCACCTACCCCAACAAAGACCAAGTCCGCGTCTACGGACGCGAGCACACCTTCGAGTACCTCTACGGGAGGAAGTTCAACGGAGCAGTGCATTGCAAAACTTGCGGTGTACTGGTCTTCAACAATGTCTATGGCCCTCCCATCAGTGTGTTTGACAGCCTCCCTCCCGAGAGGAAGGAGCGGGTGATGGCCGTGTATTGGAAAAACATGGCACTGCAGCCGTTGAATGTCAGGGCTCTAGATGACGTGGATCTCGAATTTTTGAAGGTGGAGAGAACTGATGAGGGGACGGAGGGGTATACTCTTCCGGCTTGATGGCCTGGTAGTGAGATCACGCATACCGTGGCTTGTTCTGGCATGGCAATCAAAGACTAGCCGCTCTGAGGGGCTTCCTGTTTTACAACCCGCTTTTTCCGGCTCAATTTCTATGTTCCAACCACGTTGAATACTACAACTATTTCCCCAATACAAAGCCTGCAGAGAGTGATCTCGTCCGCCCCAGAAATACCGAAACAACTGCACCTCAAGTCCTCCTTGCCACCACCACGCCAAACATCGGTGCCTCCAAATGCTCCCTCCAATACTCCAAGTCCGCCTTGACAATCTCACACTCCTCATCCGGAAGCAACTCGAAATCAGCAAATCCCGCCTGGCGCGGCACCTCATTAACCATCTCATAGCTATCCGCCATCGGACTCACCCCAAACCTAAACGGCGGATTCGTCATCGCCACCGCCGTACAAGTAAACCCCCCCGGAATCTCCGCCAAATCCTCCAATCCCGCGCCATACTTCGCCTCCAGCACGTACGCCGCGCCAATCGCCTTGCCCAGCACCCGTACACCAACAAACCGGCCCCCGGGCTTTGTGTACGCCGCGAGATTCTCCCACATGCCACGCAGATCATCGACGCTCAGCGCGTGGTCAAACACCCAGTTCGCCATGGCGACGTCGTACTGCGCCTCCAAACCGACCACGCCCACGGCCTGCTCCGCAAGCGGCTTCGCTGCGTCGCCTACATGCCAGCGGATCCGCCCCTGGTCAGCGCGGCCTGCTTGCGCCGAGATGGCCCGGCCCTCTTGCAGCATCGCCTCGGAGATGTCGACTACGTCGACTAGCGTAGCGCCGGCGTCGACGGCCCGTCGCGCGTGTGAGCCGCTGCCGCCACCGAGGTCGAGAACCGTCTGGCCGGTGAGGTCGCCGAGGGCGCGCTGGATGAGCTGGGCTTCGAGACGGGCCATAGGCAGGTCAGAGTATGCGGTGTACTTGGGTGCGAAGGTGTCGTACTGCGTTTTGGGTGCGGGGGTGGCCATGGTTGCTGGTGTTTGGGGCTGCTCTGGATTGATGGTATGGTTGACTGGGGGGTTGTGAGTTGGGGTAAGGGGCGAAGATGCCTTCGAGGTGGGGCCTGGATGTACATGTGAGGGCTCCCTCCTTTATCCTCTGCAATTGCGCCGCCCAGACTGCAATTCTATGCAAGGCAGGCAGGTACCTTAGTAATGCCCACGGAAGAGCTTGCGTTGCCCGCAGAAGTTTGGGGGTTCTCGAGGCCTCTGCTGTGGGGGATAACAGTCAAGGTGTGGCTGCTTCCCCGCAGTTTGTCGACGCGTCTCTTTCACGTCACGAGTTCCTCCCACACCATACCAAGCTATGGCTAATCAGGGCAGATATTGTGGGAGTGGGCGGACTCAGGGGTTTTGAGCTTGTAGTCGGCGGAGCTGCCAGAAGCGCTGCAAACTGGATTTGGTGAATTTGAAGTGGCTGTGACTGCTTGATCCTGTTACTTCTATTCTCAGCCATCTCTCTGGTTTTGCTAGAGATCCTTTCCCTTTGACAGAAAAACAGCAGCTACACGGTATTGCCCGAAGTCACATGACTTGCATTTGTTCCGGTAGAAACCATCCCAACCTCTGTCCATCCTGAACCCCCAACTTGTTGCCGTATAACTGGGCACTGACCGCTACTAACATCTAGGTACAATCGGTGAGGCACGAGTCTGCGAATGGAGTCAGCCGCTTGCTTCATCTCTTCAGGAGGACAAGGGGTAGGGATGAGCTTCAGCCATGGCACAGGGCCGTGTCAGACATACCACGAAGAGCGCTACAAAACACCGTGGTGCCGCCGGCATTGACGCAGTCGGTGTAGAACTGGTTGCATCGATCATGGCATTCGTCCTGGGCGACAACAGTAGCGCTGAGCATGGCGATGGTACTGACGAGGATGGCGAAGATCTTCATGGTGACGAGCTAGATGTCTTTATGTGTTGGATTGTTGGTGGCGTGCTTGATGCTGGGAATGGTTGTTGTGGTGGTTGCGAGAGAGAAAGGTAGCTTGCATTGTCTGGCGGGTGAGTCTTTATACTGGAATTAGAAATCCTTCGATGTTGGGCATACATCCTCTCCGGAGGCTCCGGGAATCTGCGCCTGGCTGATCTTCGACCACTTCATTTCAAAGTTTCAAAGTCCGACACCCGGCTCCCGACAGGGTCAAGAACGCGTCCCACTGGTCGATGGAAGGGGCGTAGTAGAGAAACCAGGATTTTTGCTAGGACTAGGTAGGGACCCAGTATTTGGTGCTCCAAACAATACTAGGGAAGGGGTTCCCTCAGCAATCCTTGCTTTTGTAGGACTTCTTCAGTAAAGATCGACAACATATGGTCATTGCATTGCGGGATGCAGAACAACGCCCGAAGTTTTGCGATCCTCTTTTCTGGTGTCGGTCTCTTATTGGAGGATCACTCCACTCTTCTTTGGGAAAGGATCTGGAAGCCATGGAAGCTTTCGCGCCTGTGCCGCGCACAAAGGATTTCAACAAGGTGGCAAAGCCAAGGAACGATCCAACTCCTCGGTTCCTTCGGGTCCATCGACAGCCTCTGGATCCCCAAAACATTGATGCGAGGCCCTTTTGTACATGGTGGATATAATACGGGGGAGGCGCATGTGTTGGACGTCGGGGAATTCAACCGAAGAGTCCGAACCAGTGCTGTGGAAGGTTTCTATTCGTGCAGCGCCTCATTTGTTTACAGTTAGCGGAACTGGACGAACTAGTAATGTTCTATCCTAATAGGTTTCAGATATTTGCATTACTCTGTCCGCCTTAGATATGTCCCATTTCCACGTCAGCCACTTGGTAGAGGCAGCTGGATGGTGTCGTGTGATACAGACACTGGCTACTTTAGGGCTTCGATTAGCGCATTGTTTGAGTCAGCGATGGTCATGAGAGGAAAGACGTGCTATAGTGGTGCTCGCGGGATTCGGTTGATGGATTGTCGGATTGGAACTTTTGCCCTTGCAGACGGCGTTCTCGCCTTAACAGTTGCGACAAAGCGTCCATGTTATCTCCAAGCGCCCCAAACTCCCTGAAGTGGAAAAGGTAACTGACGCATCAGTTGCAGTTCCCAACTTCCAACTTCGCCATCCGCATGGTAGAACCGATCAGACCTGAGTATCTTGCGCAATCAGGGACTTTCGTGCTCAGATAAATATTTAGCACGACAACCACAGGCAGAGTCCAGCTTCAGGGTGGGCGAGCAGATCAGGCGCTTCGACTAAAAGGGTTTTCCAATTTCGCAGAGTGATGTTTGCATCTGTTGATGATGGCACCGAAACTGGCGTCAATCAGAGCACTGTTTGCTGAGAGGGGGCTGCAGGAGGAGGGAAGGTACGACAGAGCCTCGCAACCGTAAAGGGCAACCTCCTCGCGCTTGGAGGTCTCTCTTCTTCATGTCGAACCAGCCCAAAATAACTGCGCCGGGCTGAACATCAGTGAATTGCTCTCGAGAGGGTTGCGAAGAGGTTGAAGGTGATTGGCAGATCCGATTTTGTGGCGCACATGGTGTGATTTCATCATGTGAGGATGGTGGGGTTGGGTGACATGACAGTCAGAACATGGCCATTGGCCATCCGCCGCGAGCAATGATGTTCTGCATTAAAAAGCAGTCGGGATGCTACTTTGACATGGTTCCTTCCCATGGCACCGGGATTAATTAATATCAAACAAATTTTCAGCACTCTGTTTCACCCAACTCGGACACTGTTACACGCCAACTGAGCAGCCTCCATCATGTCTGTTTCTATTACCCTGACGCACTACACTGTGCCTGCCAGGCCAGAGCCCGAACGTCGGGCGGACGAGAAGATGGAGCAATACGCCGATTACATCAACGAGCTCTATCTCCGCCATCCCAAGACATTTGGGAAGTTGAAGAACTTCATCGACAGGGGAAATTGTGTGTGCTCAACCAAATACAATTGTCTTTGCACGACAACTGGCATGGTATGCACATGCAGGAAAGATGCAGACGGCCACATCTGCCAATGCGGAAAAGGGAGCTCGATGACGGAGCGATGCGAGACGCGCCGCGTGGAACACCAGGTTCGCATCTACGACATTGACCGGACTCGAGCATCCTCTCCCGATTTCTACGACTTCCTCCTCCCGACGCAGGGCGGTCGAGAGGGTCAGGACTACTACAACGCCGGCAACCCCGACGAAATCAACAAGCTCAAGAAAAAGTTGTGGGAGGATTATGACGATGGCGATGGTCAGCCGCGGCACGAGACGAGCAGCGGTGATCAGGATGTCCGACTCTGTCGCCTTATTACCGTCAACCATCTGAGCGCCAACGTGGCCAAGCTCCTCGGAAGCCGCTACGACATCCCGGGAGACTTCTTCAATCGCCATCTGCCTGGGACGGAGGCTATATCGGGCAGGTTGATCTCCCGCCTGACATCGGCTCTCCAAGTGGACTTCGACGAGCTGTACGAGTCATCGGAGCCATTCTCGAATCTCTGGGAAGGCTGGCATAGGCTTGATGGCCACGACATCATCGGCGAGTCTCTACGGCAAAACTTTCTTTTTCACGAGCACGTCGGCTGGGATTACTTTCCCACCGCAGCAAAGGATTGGAAAGAAAGCCAGGAAAACACTCCCATGAGCTCCGGAACCGAAGCAGAGCTCAAAAACGTTTTCCAGTTCGATCTCACGCACCGTGTTTCCATCTACTCAAAGCCGCCGCACCACTCCAGCACTGGTGAGTAGAATCCCCTGCTTCTCGAACCAGTCACATTGGGAGTAACCCTCAAGCTAACCCTGCCCACCTAGCCATCATCATCTTCTATCCCACACTTCCCGTCTGCCGAGCGCGACACCATTACCACATTGACAACCAGGGCAAAAAGCGCCATGACTGCCCACACGGAGAGGAGTGCGATCTCGTCGAATTTCGGGCCGTGCCCGACACTATTCCGCAAATGTCGACGGTCACGAAACCAGACCACGACCGAAACCCGCAGCGCTCACATCAACGAAGACTGCCCAAGGACAGGGGCTTGGAGGAAGTAGATGCCAAGGGGCGCAGAGTCGCGAGGATCAAGTGGGACTACGCTCGGGCCTTTGACCGCGAGTTCCAGATTCAGGTCCAAGAGTTCTGGGAGCGGATTAGACGTCAATTGACGGAAAATCCAACCCGCGGTGTTGAGGACCCCGACTTCAGCTTTGTCGACCTCTTTGGCGTCCCGCTCTTCCGTATCATTGCTTCCAACTGGGCGCGGCTGGCCGAGCGGCGCACTCTCGACCTCAGGCTGCTTGAGTGGCGCCCGACCAGGGCGACGAACATCGACACAGTCCAAGGCATCAAGACACGCCGCATCGCCATTGCGCGCCACCAAAAGTGCATAAATACCTGCCTCGCGGTCCTGCGCAACCTACGACAGGAAGAGCGCGTTCGACGATACAAGAAAGAGCTAAGAGGATATAAAGAGCATCACAACCACCGAACAATCTCTCCTGACAGTTCAAGTATCGGCGAAGACCAACCCAGCCAGCATGGGAATCTTGACTTGATGCCCGCAATCGATATAGAGGTCATCAAATCCAGTTATATTACAAGCGACGACAACGAGTACAACAAGGGGCTCAGCAACGGCCTTGTGGGGACTGAAAAGGACGACGAATTCTCGTGGGACCGCGTCTACTACGAATTTTTCGAGCTCAAGGCCTCAATGGATGCGCTCGCTAACCGTGCCGACAAAATCCAGGAGGGAATGATTGGGCTGTTGAGCATCCAGATCTCCCAAAACAGCTCCATGCTCAGTTTTATTGGCGCCCTTTTTACCATTCTCGTTATACCCATCAGCGTCGTCAGCTGCATGTTCTCTCTCGATTCTCAACCCGGCTTTGTTGAAAAGTCATGGGGCATGGTTTGGGGTATGTTTTGGGGCACCGCTGGCGTCGTCGCCCTTCTTAACCTTTTGTTGTACTACGGCCAGAGAGCGATCGAGGTGCGGGAAAGTTTCCCCCAGAAGATCAAACGCATCAAGGGATATGTTGTTGTTCTCAGAGAGCTTGCCGCTGATTGGATAATCGGGCTCGAGACCGGGGAGCCGAGGCCGCGGAGAGTGCACTCGCACCCGGATGCAACAACAGACGAGTCTGACGAGTCTGTGTGAACGGTAGCTCTCTTTCACCCCCTTTCCCTATTTATTCTTCGTTTAAATTAAACGGCTGGATATTTAGATCAAACCCATGTGTAATAGCTTAAACATAAGTAGGATTAATCTGCTCGATAGATATACCAGTTTCTTCATGGGTTTAAACAGTGGTTTTCCTATTAACTAGTGATTTTAACGCAACAATAAGGTTTCGTGTTGTAAGACAAGTGCTTTTTCCGCTGCGGGGCTTCGCTGAGCCGAAAAGCCTCGATGATAGATGAGGGAAGAGCCTCGATCTCCTTCGGCATGCTCGATTGCAGCAATACGTTGTCATTATGGAGGCGGTTGAGTGTTTGGATGAAGCCTGAATGTTACTCACTGGATAAGGTAGAGAAGCTGGTCAGGAGCCGCGCGGATCACTTGCAGTAAAGGGGCTGGCTTACTCCTGTAAGGCATGGAGATGAAAAGTCATTTCCCGCCGGTTCTCGTCCAAGCGGAAACTCATGTGATCAATCAATTGTTTCTTTGCTCCACACAACGGCCAGAGCGGCCCGAATGCTTCCCCGTTTCGAAGGGTGGGGGTTGCACGATCGATACTTATCAAGTGACCAATGATCTCGGCGGCTCGGCGATTGCACTTTGGGCTAGGTCTTCTCGCGGCTGGGCCATTCGCCAACTGGTCCAGTTAGTGAAAAAAGTGACTTTCAAGCCCCTGCAATACCAAGAGGTATGTACCGCCAGCCCCTGCCACCCCACGAATACTCCTTCCAGTTTTCAAATACAAAAACAAAAGCTTATATCAGTGATGCATCGGCCGCGATAGAGTTTTCTATATGTATAAATACAAGCCGGAACACATACTCCAATTTCAGAATTTTCAAAATCTTCAGTTTTATAGGCGGTGGCAGCTGGTTTTCAGCGACTGAATGGCCAGGTGCCGAATGGTGAGCGTTCAAATGGCTGAATTTCTCCACCATCAATCCTTTAGGTGGATACGTCGCACCCCGTAGGAGCTGGACCTCGACCTGCGTTCCTTGCACAAGCCCCTGCTGAGAGGTCCGCCCCTCAACGACTTCGAGGCCTACCACAGACGCTTCAATCACCCGAACTCCGAGCGCAAGTGCTCAAACGGAGCAGTCGTCTCCACATTCCACCGTCGCTCTTGCCAGGCGTAGTCAACACCGGTCTCCGTCACCACCCGCCTCCCACTGGCTGGTATAAGGTGTGTGACGCCAGGCACAAACTTGTCCGGCGAGTGCGTGCCGAATGGTGGCATTGCGAGCGAAAAGGTGATAAAGATTTGATCAGGGCACTATCAATTTACTAACACCCACATGCAGCACATCCCGCCAAATCTTGTTGGATCGCTTATCACGCACGTTACACGTGATGAGCTGAATTGATCGGGCAGTCAGGCATCCCTTCGGATGTCGGGCCGCGACCACAAACCCCGCCTTGCATCGACAGTGACCACCAATCCTCCGACTCTCGCCGCCAAGGTAGACAGGATGGATCCCGCCAGCGCCATCGGCATTGCGAGCGGAGCAATCGCCTTCCTCGAGTTCACGTTCAAGTTTAGCGCCGCGCTCTTTTCCATCGTCACCGACGCTGCACCTGCCAACTACGATGGCCTCGAAGAAGCCTGCCGCAAGATGCGCGATCTGGCATCCGACATCGTGTTGTCCCAGAACGCCACAATACCCCAGTCCCCTTCCCAGCTAGCAGTCATATCGCTCTCGAATCAGTGCCGTCTACTTGCCGAGAGAATTCTTCGCAAATTGGGGAAAACGAAGCCTGCCTGCCGAAAGTTGATCCCGATTGTTAAAGCCGCCGTCAAATATGTGTGCTCCAAGGAGGAGCTCTCTGTTCTTCAGAGAAACCTCGATACAGCCCGCAGCCAGCTGCAGCTGCATCTTTCAACCATCCATGCGTATGTGTACCCGTCGAGCGTCCCAATCACCGAGGGGTTGAGCTAATAGGACTCGACCACATAGGGCGAATGTCCAAGAATCTCTCGGCAGGATGGAACTCGCCTGCGAGGACTTTCTTGAGCGTCTTGAGAAGATACGTGAGCGGGCAAATCAGACAGCAATCCAAAACGCCGTTCACTTCCGTGACTTGTCTGAGAGGTATCACGAAATCTCGGCCGCTGCGGACAATACGTTCAGTTGGATATTTAAAGACGCATCGGGGCAGCTGGCATCGAACAAACAGCTGATTCTCCCCTTTGAGGCCTGGCTGGAGAAAGGAGAGGGCATCTTCCACATTTCTGGGAAACCTGGGTCTGGCAAGTCCACGCTAATGAAATATCTGTGCGCACACACGCGCACAAAGTCAACTCTGAAGCAGTGGGCAGGTGATAAGGGGTTGGTCATCGGCCGCTTCTTCTTTTGGAGTCGGGGGGGTCAAATGCAAAAGTCGCTCTTGGGTCTTATCCGAGCTCTGGCATACCACGTCATCACTCAGTGCCCGGATGTCATCCCCGGCATCTTCCCGCAGCATTGGGATCCAGCCGCATATGATGTTTTGGGACAAGGCCCTGCTGTGTCTCTGGAAAACGATGATATACTTCGGGCGTTCCAACAGCTTGTGGCCGTCGAAGACATCTACGAGAACTACCGGTATTGCTTCTTCATTGATGGCCTGGACGAATTCGATGAGCCGCTTCAGACATACACCGGCTTGATTAGCTCTCTCTGGAGCTGGGTGAAAACATCCCAAGGCCACCTCAAGCTATGCGTGTCAAGCAGGGAGCTGCCTCCCTTTCATCAGCGGTTTGACCCTAGTCAGCGTCTTCGACTCCAAGACTTGACAATAGCCGATATCAGAAGCGTGGTTCGACAAACCATTCAGCAAGAGCAGATTTTCATGAATCAGATTTTGGCCGACAAAGAGGACATGGATCGATTACAACAGGCAATCATATCAAAGGCAGACGGCGTATTTCTCTGGGTTGTCCTCACACTAAAATCAGTGTGCGAGGCATTGCAAACGGGCGAATCCATCTCGGATACCCTACAAGTTCTGGATACCTTGCCGCAAAAGCTCGAAGACTTTCTCCAGTACATTGTGGACTCGATTCCCGTTGCCCTCCGCAAGAAGGCCGCATTTACTTTCGCTTTTGCGCTGGGCGTCGAGAGTTTGCCACTTCCATCCTGGAACTTCGAGCCTATCCCTCAACTACGGGCATTGCTATCTCCATCACTCCTTCGGTACTCCTTTCTGGACGATCTAGCGGACGATCAGGACTTTGCAACGCGTGCCAGCTCTCCTTTATCCGCCGACGCAATACAGGAACGTATGGACAACGCCCAAGTCCGTATTGCTGGGCGCTGTAAAGGCCTGCTAGAGTTTCGGGATTCCAGTCTTGCCAAAGAATTGGAACCTAATCAGAAAATAGTCAGATTTACCCACCGCTCCATTCCCGAGTTCCTCGAGCGCTATCTTGCGAAAGGCTGGAAAGAAAACATGCTAGGTTTTGAGCTAGTCCACGCCTACATTTCAACGTTCGTAGCTGCTCTCAAGCTATTTCGGCTCGACACCTCGCTAAGGACTTGCTACTACATCGATACCGAGATTTACTGCGCTCTGAGAATCCTACACAACGCTGAGGACTGCGACAGTACTGCTCTCACATGCTTAGACAACATGGAGAAAGCCCTATACACAAAACAACTAGAAGCGTCACCCGCATTCCCGAAGCTCAGGTGGGCACATTTCCACACCACATCGGGCGCGGAGCCGGCATTTTTGTCGGTATTCTTTTCGGCACTTCGCTTTCACTCCCACCGTTATATTGAATGGAGGTTGAACAGAGAGCCGACGCTCGTTGCAAATCGCAGTGATGCGGAGTCGTTTATTGCTATCATCAAGGGAATATACTTTTACGATCACCTGCCCGCATCATGGTTCGCTCGAACCACGCCTAACGATGTGCTGCTGGTAACACTAGCAATACTGAAACGGGGGGCGGACCCAAATGTCCCCTCGCTGCATCCAACTTACGGTGGGGCGACCGGTTGGGGCTATCTTCTCACCATGTTGACGAAACATGATGATCACGATGTGAAGGACTGGTACTGGGCAGTCGCAGAGGCCATTCTCCAATTTGGTGGTCCGTTGCCGCAGTGGACCCGCGTTTCTTCGTCATCAATCATCGTTTCAGTCCCAGGAACATCAACCAAAATCGACGTTCTGGACACCGTAACACAACCCTGGAGAGGCGGCAAATTCGACGAATCGAAACTTCCGAAAGTACTCGAGGATGTAGGTGCTACGGCTACGGTTGAAGACTTTGTAACCCATCAAGCCCCAGAGAATAGCGAGCTACTCCTCCAGATCCTAGCTACGAGGGAGAGGGACAGCGAGAAGGTGTGAACGATGCTAGATGATTCCGTTTCTGCTCTCACCAACACCCTCCCAATTGTGGGCATCAAGTCTGCTGGAATAAAATTTGAGGCGGAATGTGGTATCTTGTTTAATTTCATTTCTCTGGTTACTTAAATAAAACGTATTTCGTTCCTTCCCTGGTAATTCGGTGATCACACTTTACATGCTTCATTTCCTGTCTGGCGTTTCATAGAACTAGCGATCTGTTAGCACTCCGGTAGTTAGATTCTATCCATCCCCAGCTAGCTAGGTAGCGGATGCAGCTTAGCTTCGAAGCATGCATGGTAACCGCTGGAACGTATTCTAATTGAACAAGTCAGAATTACAGAGATCAAGAAGTATCGAGCATATTGACTTTTTTTCTTGCCTTAATCCATAGTACTGCAAATACTTTTCAAGAGTCGAATTCACATCCACACGCCACGTGACCCGTCACAACCAGCGTTAACTTGCGACCTGCGACTCAACCCCGCCTTTGCCTCACTGGGATTCAAGAGCGATGCCGAATTCGCCACATTCGATCTAGAACAGCGTTTCTACGACAAACCCGGGCCGTGGACAGCAGTGCTAGCCACGCAACCTCCCTGTTACCAATTCCGGGTTGTTCGTTTTAGCAAGAAGTCGCGCGACGGCACACGGTCCTACCGGTCCTACCTCATCGAATCTCCCTCCGGGACTAACCCACTCTTAGTCGGCGACATCTTAGCGGTCCTTGCAAGTGTCAACATTGGCAAGACGTAGGTGTTGATCCGCACCGCGGGGCTGTGCGCGTCTCGGGCGTAATGGGGCCCTGGGGGGACGATTTCGCGGAAAAGGATTTGGATTGGGAACTGAGCCGAATATGAAGCGAAGTTGCTCGCCGTGAGGAGCTATTAAGAAGACATGGGATACTTGGAGGATTTTCGCGACATTTTCTCGTTGCTCTCGGACGTTGAGGGGGCGAGGAAATAGGGTACGTACATGATATTTCACCTGCGCTGATTAGAAGGGAAAAAGTTCCATGCTGTCAACTGGATAACCTTAAGCATAGGACAACGTTCTCAGCATTTCCAGCTTCTAGCTAACCAAGGCTACAGCGTCAACTTTAACGTTCGCCGCAAGATTTTTCATCGACACAAAACCCAGCATATTTCTATCCAGTCATTCCTCACCCAAGAACACGCAAAAATCACGCAGCCAATCGGTCAAAATGTCCGCCGTCAGTCGTGTTCTTGGCACATACAAGCTCCTCAAGCACCTCCTCCTACAACTAGACAACGCCGACATGCTCGACATAGTCCTCTCCCAACGTGTCAATCGCACTTGGAGGGACGTCATCCGAGACTCGAAACGCCTACGAACAGTTTACTGGTACCAACCCCCAGGAATCAGACCAGCAATGGAAATTAGACCCAGTTGACAGGTGGCAGATGTACCCCGGCTGGGAACAGAAACTCAACCCTGCGCTCACAATGCTGGGGATCGTGGCAGCAGACGATTCCAGCACCATTGCGAAGCGCGACTATGTATTGGACCTGCCCGGGTCGTGGAGCAAGATGCACGCGACGCGGCCAGCCTGCTCAAACTTGATAATTCAACCTCCCAATTGTGGCCCCGACTTATTGCTGGTCATTGCATCTCCCGATAAAGCATGGCCGCTTATCGTCGGCGATATCGTGGACTGCTTCAGGCCCTTCAATTTGTCACAGTGGGCCCGCTGTCGCACTGGGTTATGGCATAGGCGCTGGCTCAGGAGCCACATACGCCAAAAGTCCGACAACAGCAAGCCCGGGCCGGTGAGCGTGAGGTGGAGGCGTAGCACAACCCTAAGGGGTGGGGTAAGGAAGAGATTTCCTGTGAATAAGATAGTGCCTGCGACAATCTGTGACTCCTGTATTCGGCTGCACTGGTGTAGGTACCTGGGGGTCTCGGGGTGTGAGGAGGAATAGGGCAATGAAAGGAGGTTGTAATTCGATACCTACCTGATGCAGAATGCCTGCACAGCGGCTAGCACCACAACTATCATTACAAGGCCCTCTCGGGCAACTTTCCTCATGTTGGACTTGTATGGCATCTAAGCGCTGCTAGTTTGTCTGGCTTTTCGGGGTGTTCCCGTTCCAAGTTCATGGAGAAGTCGGTGAGGCGTATTCGCTACCACACAAATGTTCTGGAAAATGCAACCGGAAATATCTGGAGACTTTTCTGGGCTCGGTTATTGTGTACAAAGCAATTGTCTGTTTCAGCGAATCAAACTCGTCCATCAGAGCCCTCCAATACGACGTCGCTTATTGATACAACGTCCAGAGCTAAGCACGGCTATATATTGAGCCGCGCACCCAGTTGTCTCCCGCCCCTTTCCCTTTTCCTTGATTTTTATCATACATGTACCTACTTCTCATCAACACCCGTGGCAAATTCATCCGCAATGGCAGTTTTCAAAACCTCGACTCTATCATTGGTGGTCCTCGCATTCCTTCAGGGGTAAGTCTCAGAATGAGATTCGCCAGTTCCCCTTCCTTCCCAAACTTTATCTCTGACAACATACAGCGCAATGTCCCAGCAGCTGGAATTCCTCCCCCCCTGTCCAACATGCTACACATCAACCATCTTGATCCCCCCTCCCTGCGCACCACCCATCACCTGCTCGGGACCCTCCACACCTCCGCCAGAGGGCTGCACCAGGACAATCGACATCCGCCCCACGACCTTCACCGTCCCTGGGCTGAATCCTGCCTGCCCGACCACACCTCGCGCCACCTCAAACCTGGGCTGTCCCCCTCGACCCGCGTGCTCGGAATCATTGTGCAGTACGGTGACGCTTGGAACCCCAGGGGAGGGTGGGATATGGACCACTATCACTGAGGGGCCTATGAGGTGCATTGCGACTACCACGTATACGATTCCTAGTTCGACTAGCACTTCTATTTCTTTCGATACAACGATCACCCCGCCGCCGTTTCCGAGTTTCCCGCCAGACGAGGAGGATTAAGTATCATAGGGGGGAGAGTGACCGCTACCAAATCAAATAAATAGGAAGGATTTATATTCAACAGATATGATTATTAAGTATGTATATCACTTGTATGTTTATCTTGACAAAATAAACTTATCGTCCAAATTACCCTATCATCTCCACCATCGGCACCGACAACATATTTCGACCATCATCTTTACACCCCGAACCACGCACACCACACTCAACATCACTCTCTCCACTAGCCTTCCTCCGCCCGCCCTCCCTCTCCCGCCAACGTACTCCCCGCACTAACAAACCTCTCTCCCTCTCTTTCCCTCCCATCCCCCCCCCCCCCCACAGCTATGACGTACCATATCGTCTCAAACGAGAGACATTTTGGATTGGGACTGCTAGCGGGGATATCGAGGGAAGGGGGCGTCTAGAATACCGCGACGGGGGTGCACACCAAAGGGAGAAAAATAGACAGGATGAGCGCCCACGTGGCGAGGGCAAGCAGGAAGAAGAGGGTGAGGTGTCGGAGGACGAGCTGTCAGAAAGAAAGGGGCTCTGGCCCAGAAAGAAGAGTGTGGAAACCACCAGAACAATAGATTTGTAACCATTGCCACTATTCACAGCGATAAGGAAGGTTCTCTGGCTGAGCCAGAAAAAGCAATCGAAATCACGCAGTTGCAACCCCTTCAATTCCACAGAATCCAGAGTGCAGTGCTTCCAACACGAGCTGCGAGAAGATGTGGCGGTATTGCAGGACGATGGAGATTTTAGTGAGGGTAAAAGTTATAAAGGATTATCAAGGTGTAGAAGGATTTCATGTATATGTTTAAAGTAGGCCTTTATGGCTTTAAGTACGGCTTTAAATGTGTGTTCTTTCACTCCCCTGCGTATTATAGTGTTTTAACAATTATTATAAAGGTTTGTATTGTTTTTCTTCTCCTTTCCTTAAGTCACGTTTAACCTGTAAGTGTGCTGCAAGCGCGCCAGTTTGCTTACCCCATTATTCTGAAAAATTTGTCCTTGTCTGTTTAGATGGACGTTTTCACTTATGAAAATGTGTTTATTGTTGGAAGCACTGCACTCTGGATTCTGTGGAATTGAAGGGGTTGCAACTGCGTGATTTCGATTGCTTTTTCTGGCTCAGCCAGAGAACCATCCTTATAGCTGTGAATAGTGGCAATGGTTACAAATCTATTGTTCTGGTGGTTTCCACACTCTTCTTTCTGGGCCAGAACCCCTTTCTTTCTGACAACTACACTGTCAACAACCTGCGCAATACAATCCTTTACATCTCCTGTCCCACAGACCAAAACCAGAGCCGGTTCTGGGAGGCGACAGAGCGCTGCTGCCGTCCCAACGGCGGCGGGCCGGGCACTCCGGTACAATCCCTACTTCTTATATCCTATTTTCCCTGATCTATCTTTTTATTTTTATCGAGCTGACGTCGAAGCTTGAAACTCTCCCAGCTAGCCAACCTGGACTATTGCCGTCGCATTCCCGCGGACACGGCCGAGAGCGGGCTCGGCGGCTGCTGCGGTGGTGGACTATTTGAGTGACGTCAGCAAACTTGTCCTGGGTAAGTGCTGCGGTGGTAATTTTATAGGTTTCGCAACTGCGAGCAGTAGAGGATGAGGTGTTTGGAGGGTTAGGCGGGAAAGATAATAGGAAAATCGGTTAGGGTAGCTTCGCTATTATCTCCAGTAGAGAAAGATGAACAAAGCACTTAAACGAATCGACACACTAACTTCTTTCCCAGCTCGGAAGTAGATTTGACATTACCACCCCCCCAACCTAGCTTCGTCTCAGGCAGTTGTGAGATTGACCAATAACCAGTCTAGCTACTACCGGGCCTAGTAGCAGCCCTTTCTATAGGGGCAATCCCCACCGACACGGGATAGCGCCCTCCTGCCTGCGCCTCGAGCTCCTCCATCCGGAACTCCTCCTCCCCTCTAGAGTCTGACAAGCCCGAATCCTTGACATCGTCCGTTAAGAGGTCGCTATCAAGAATATTCCTCCTCTTCCTCCGGGGAGCTCGGCCTATTGTCTCTCCTCGCTCCTCTTCTCCTCCTGTGTGGCGCTCCCCATCGCCGGACGATGGACCCAGCAGCCGTGGAAACATCCTCGACAAAAGCGGCTTGATGGTCGTCAAACAAGCACAAATCACAGCCAGATTGACCTCGACCATAGTCCAGCAGGCAATGGAGGCGGTTGCGCGGTCGCCCTTGGTGATACCACGCACAAACTGCAGCGTGCGAGCAAGCGATATAATGCATACGCTAAACGCCAGCATAAACACAAACCCCAGCGCGATCCTGTGCCTGCGCGGGACGCGCAGCTTGCGCAGAATGGCGAGCGGCAGCGCAAAGATGAGAAAATCCGTCCCGATGTTGATGCCCGCATGGCTCCAGTACACGCTAAAGCTGTGGCAGTAAAAAGTCCCGGCGGCGCGGCGCGCGGGGTCCCACAGCGCGTCGAGGGGCACGCACACGGTCAGGAGGGACGCGACGATCCAGGCGTGGGTGATGATGACGACGGCGAGCATGATTTTCGTGGCGAGCGTGACGGGCGGGTATCTCAGCGCGCGTAGGTATAGGAAGAGGATGGAGATCTTGACGGCGGTAAGGGCGACGGCGTAGACGAGGTTGATGCTGAAGCCGATCTTGTGATACGAGACCTTGGTGGCCGGCGGGAGGGACGAGTACATGCGCCCGAGGCCGTGGTGTGTCTCTGTGCACCACATGATTCAGCGGTTGCTTCGTTGTATTATGGGTGGATGGGAGTCGACTTACGGACAATATTCCCAACCGAAACGCCCGTCGCGCAGGCCTGAAGATTCGACGCATTTCCATGTCAGCAGCGATCCAGACGCAGTGGGCGGGGAGCGCCGGGACGCAGATAAGTTAGTACTTTTGCACCTACCCAACCGAGCAACAAAAACCAGTCCTCCAGGGAAATCACACGGATGATAACCCCCCTCGACCAGAACCTCATCCCCACGAAGAGGGTCGACAGCACAATGGTAACCACGGCGACAATGGTGACGGGTTCGCCGAAAAACGCGTCGGCCGCTTGCGACCCCGCAGAGCCTGCGCCTGCCGTCGCGTTCATCGTATCTCGTGTTGCAAGCGCTTCTTCAATCTCTGGGCCGTGGTCATCCCGAGATACCGGCCACGCGACGTTGGCCACATTGGCTTCAATATCGCAAAAACGATCAATGACGAGAGGAGAATGTGATGAGAAAGAGCGACAAAATTCTTGTTTCCTTTGGGGATGAGAAGTGCCGCCACCATATGCAGCTTATCGGACATAAGCTTTGCCTTTTCTCCTCGTGGAATAGGGGCTACAGGGCTTAGTTTCTATTACGTTGTGGGGTGGTCCGAGGAAGACCAATCACTCCCTGTTGCATCGCGCCCCTGTCCACGGCGATGGGTCAGCATCATGCATTTGCTGCTGTCTGTGCGTTTGCCTGCTGCACAACCGAGACAGGGAGCTGATGCCACCAACCCAAACAGGCGGGAAAAAAAAAAAAAAAAAAACAGAAGCGGGAGAACACGACTCAGCTGTCCCCGGCCGGCAAGCAGTGGGACGGTAGGTTTCGTTAATTTGGGTTGATGTGTGCGCCACGCAATCCCCATAGCGTCAGCTAATGATCGGCGGCGACGGGGAAGGGTTCTGACGGCTGAGCCTGGGTCTTCTCTCTGGCAAAGCCAGAGAGCTTCTATTATAGTTGCTCTATTGGCAGCATAAGTGGCAAATAGCAGATTTACCAAGGCAAACTAATGTTGTCAGTTTAGCTCAAATCGCAACACTCAAACATCCAGCCTCTTCTCTTCACTATCAAATACTCCTCGCGTACTACCGTACAGTCTAAGCCCCCTTCTCAATTCTGGGATCCACCATGGCAACATTGGTCCCCTTGTCGAGAACACTTCCCCCGTTCCGGCCGGCAGCGTGAGTTTGGTGAGACGGCATCTCGTCATTCTCCCCGTTTGCCGACACGAACCCTAACTTCCCACTACCAGTATCCGTGAACACCACGTTGATCTCCCTCGCCGTAGCCGCCATCCTTCTCCTCGGGCTCATCATTCCCAAATTATGCGTCATCTCCGTCGCCTGTCCGTCAAGCCCACAGAACAGCAACCCCAGGGGCGACGACCCAAGAAGCGGCGCGGCAGATCGCTTCGCGCTGAAAATGGTCGCGACTAACAACAAAGAGACCAGCACTGTCTGCACCAACAGCGGCACCAACCACCACCATCGCACTTCTATGTACGTCTCGTTCGCCCACGCGAGGCCCTCCACCGTGCTAGCTTCCGTGTTATCCCCCGCCTTGCCGCTCCGGATATAGTTGGAGAGAATTGCCGCCACGCTTTCCGCCGCACTGCGCAAGTCGGACGAATATAAGAACATCTCGAGGTAGCTACGACAGCGTCCCTTTTCCGTGCCGAGGTCTTGTACAAGAGGGGCAACGCCGGGTGTGTACTTGCCGGTGTTCAGCAAGACGGATGAATCGAGCGTCAGGCCGATGATTCCCCAAATAGAGCTTGCCGTGTCTCGATAGACGCGGTACTGCTGACCGACAGGCCCAGGGCGGAATATGACCCATTCCTGTTTCTCGTCCGAGCTCAGGTTGTAGAACTCGAGGGGCTCAGATGTGACGGAGCTGGCAGTGAGGTGGGCCGCTGTCGCGTGGGTTAGGGGGTGACTTTGGGCACACCAATACCACTGTAGCGTGAGGAATTCGATGGATGGGGGAGTCCCCGTGCGGATACTGTCGACGACGCCGGTGGTTTGGACGCGCATGGCGGTCATGGTGAAGTCGTAGGGGTTGGTAGTGGTTGTATTTGAGACGAGGAGGCGGAAGACGTCGCTTAGGCGGCCCGAAGTCTGCGGGTTGTGAGGATCGTGAGGCTTGTTGAGAGTCAGTTGGATGTCACCGCCATTCCATCTGAGGCGGCAGGTTGTCTCATTGTAGGAACCTTTGTCGCATGAGGGCTCCACGTCTTTAGTGTGGTCCTGTATTCTGCTGCAGATGCCAAGGGTCTTAAAGGCGGGATACGTGCAGTTACTTGCTGTGGGCGGGCAGGAGAAGTATGGCTGAGTTTTGATACCCAAAATTGCGTTCTCAATGTCGTTACCCAACGTCATCTTTCGTGAGAGTTTGTCTATATCGCTATTCACTACCCACTAGGTCAGCGCTGGTCCAGGGAAGGGTAGGAGGGAGTAAAGTACTGATACCACCGCTGCGGATGGATAGAGATTTATACGCTTTCGCAGTGCTAATATCTACAGTGGCTGGTGTCAAGAGACTTTCTCGGCTTCCAAAGTCAAGGATTTGTTGGGTAAATGGCTCGATCCCCAAAGCTAGAATGGTAGCTATGGCGAGCATCCTGGCAATTAATGAATTTCTCCGGACTATGAATAGCAGCTCCACTGCTCCCCACGGGCCCCGGCTTGCGTCGTCAAACACTCGAAGGTGGTCTAGGGGCTGCGGTCTTGGGCGAAAGTGTTGCCAAGACAGCTGGCTGAGGCATCCCGCTATAGGAACCATCATCGCACTCTTAGCAATTGTCGTGAATACGGCAATAAGTGAGTTTGGTTGGATAGGCAGGGACCAGGCAGCAAGGGCTAGGCCGTCGGCTTTTACCAGGGTGATCAGAACCAAGCTCACGCATATTGCGCTGACGATCGCCCCACCAACCTCCCACCACCAGCACAATGCGGTGCTTATCCATCCATCTTCTGCACTTCGCAGAGTTCGAGATTGCAATTCCAGACCATTGGCATGTTGCTGTTCTTTGGCCGAGTTTGGCTCTTGTGGTTCTGAACACTCTATCGCGATGGCCATTACAATGATTTTGTTGTTACTGCGTCTTTATCGGCGACCAGCAGTCCTCGCGTTGAGATGGCCTTTGGTATGTTTCAGGGTCGGAATGTCTGGGAGCGCCGGTAATGGGACATCTAGTTGTGGTGCATCGTTCAAAAGTCCGGTCTCCAACCAAGGGTATATATATGTCAAGGCGTTGTGACACAAGCTATCCTTTTCCCTCCACAAAATGATATTCCCGCGCTGCCGCGCCTCCGGGATGCTTAGATGATTGGCTAACAAATGCGCTACAACAGGAAGGCGGTGCGACAGCGGATCCTTTCTATTGTTACACAACTTCGACGGGTAAGCAAGAGAGCCCACATAATATGACGGGTAAAATTCCAGCCACTTACAGCCTTTTATATCTTCTTGGCATCTCGTATCTAGCTGCAACAATATAGATACACTATGACAATAAGGGCGCAGCAATGTATCATGTTCATTTTCAGCTTTAGTTTCTATACTCTTATCACGTCCCAGTCTGGCGACTAAACACGGGACTAGTAGCTGGAGCCACTGTTGTGAATTAAGGGATTAACGTAAAAGCTGCTAACGAAGTTATCGTTGCGCATCACAGACATCTAATATTTGAACAGCGCTGCTGAGAGCACTGAGTATAGTGTAAGTCACCACAGCTTTATCGTCCACTTTAAGCTAGCCCTAACGGTGGTTACTTCTATGGAACACGGCGGATGCATGGTTTCGGAGGTTTCAAAGTGGCTAAACCGAGTCCTGGGATGAACGAGAATCGTCGATACCGTCAAGCGGGATGCATGTCTCCATCGGCGGGAAGGCAATTTGCAATGGATGGGACGCGGTGGATGCATGACTTAGAGTATTCAAGCCGCCCAAACTAGTCCCATGAATGAGTGAGTACTCAACTTGTCAATTGCGTCGCTATGGGAGCCTTTATCGGTACGAAGACGATGGATTCATCCGACGAATGCATAACTTCCGGATGTCTGTAGGATCCTCAGGCGGCGTGCGCGAGAGAAAGGGCAGGCCACGTGCTGTGGCTTCTGAGTTATTAGTAGCATTACTTAAGTGTGTCGACCTTGCCAGAAAGAAGGGGATTCTGGCCAGAAGCCAGAATCGTTGCAAAGATGAGACTAGAAACCATTAGAGCTATAGATTGGTAAACATTGTTTCACCACCCTAAAATCGACAATCGCCCATGCTCATAGTCACGTGACTCTTCGTCACGTTTGATCAGCCCAGATCAGCCCCGGCTCAGCTCCGGCTAATATCTACCCATTGAACCGCACAGCCTTTCGAGAAGGCGCAGTTTTAGCCGAAGGGCCCAAAAAATGGTCCTGTGCAAGCAAAGGGCCCCCAGAATTGGGATATTCGCACCCGTAATAGCCACCACACAGAATTTCATAGATAATTCGTCCAGCCTTCCGCTTAGGAATGCTTATATCTATTACTTGTTGTTGATACTGGGGATATTTCGGAGATGCCTTTGCTAGTGGGCTTTTGGTATATTAAGACCTAGGGGTTGCGTAATTTTTGCTGCCACCCAGGCCCTTATAACGGCGGGATCACCCCACGCATATGTAAAGGCTTCATACGGTGGGAATTCCGTAGGGAGGTGTGGGAGAGCTCGCATTATACTTCGTCATCGATGGAACTGACGGGGAGTCGTCTTAGCAGGCGAATGGCCTTGGAGAAACGGTTGAGTTATAGAGGGGTGTATTTGAGTAAGGGAGGTGAAGAGTTATCTTCGGCGGGAAGTCGAGTCTGTCTATCAGAGTCGTTCGACCTACTACCCTACACTCATCAGACAATGTGTTCTTCAATTCCTTCCTCACACTATTGGTCCCCCTTAGGTAGTCCTATCATTTGATCAAAAACGTCGCCCTCTGACCCTCTCCCACATTAAGTCTCTGAACTGCTTCCCCCATCATACAGCCAGGGACGTAGACATCCCCAAGTAAGGTAAAATATTGTCCCTCCTCTCTGAGAATCACCGGCACTGAGCACCCGAACAAAACGCAGACTTTATCCCCCGGAAGTATCTGATCCGACCCCAAGCAGTACCCGATGCGGTTTGCTATAGGCGCACCTGAGACCTGATAGGAGCACATTGCCCTCCCGAAATGATGCACTATGATCGTCATGGTCCGACGTCTATCAGGAATCAAATTCTCACGCCCAGCCAATCCCTCTTCCACATTCCACTCGTCGGTCTCATCACCCGCCGCAAAGGCCTCCACGAAGTCTGCTGCACTCGGATCTTTCAATGACTCGCGTATTCCGAACACACGACAAAGTCGAGAAAAATACTCATCCACCTCTCCACCCTGTATGTCTCTCAACCAAGCAAACATCTCACTCCTATCTGCGACATTTGTTGGTTTGAAACTCGGACTAGCAACAACATCCACGCTCCCCACTTCTATCCCCTCCACACTTAGTACCCTGCCTCCCTCGATAAACTCACAACCCCCTTCCCGCCACTTCCCGCCCGCCGCATATGGTCGTCTAGCGTACTTAAATCCACTCCCTGCACTCAACGGGGTTTTTGGATCCGCGCACCATTGTGGTGTCCATGATGGGAGGTCTGGCATTGTCCGCGCGTAGCAGTGCTCGGGGAGGATTACATCCAGACTTTTGCTTTGTTCGGCGACGAGCTGTGCCATGCGCGCCCAGATAAGAGCTGGTGGTGTTGAGTAATCGATCTGTATATGCTTACGAACCTCAGAGGAAAAACATCCATAATGACCGAAGACTATGTCGCACGGATTGGTTGCCTTTTTGTGCTGGATTGTTTTAGTCCAGGTGTGTCGAGGGGGATATATGACTCGGCAAGAGCAGAGCTTGGAGAGGGGAGGACGCTGGGGCCAAATGTCGTCATGAACGAAGAGAGTTCCACGAGGCGGAGGGTGTCTTGGTTTTCTGCATCAGGAGCAAGGGATTTGAGGTGTGCCGCTAGGCGTGCCCAGACGGTGGTGAACGTGGTGTAGGGCATGCTGTGGGACTGATGCACAAGTGTGATATCCCGGGAGTACATAACTTCTTGCGTCACCCAGACACGTTGCCAGTAGCTGAGGCCACCGACGGTCGTGATGGCGCGGTACAGCCAAGCTGAGAGCGAGAGGCGAAGAAGGAGGTCGGGATTTGAGTGGAGGAGGGAAAACAGGCTAAGAACGTAGGTGACAGCTTCGTTACTGGTTGGGTCGAGACAGATGATTGTCTTCGCTGCCCCGGAGTAGATGTCTCGCATGATGGAGAGTAGTGGCATTTGATCAGTGGGCGACCGATCAATCCCAACTGATCATTCCCTTGCTCAGTGGTGGTCTTCTGCTCAGTGACTGATTGTTCGCGGTCCCCTGATCAATTTCTTATTGGCCAAAAAGGACAGTGCGTGTGGGTATTCGCACGGTATTCCGCACCGTCCTTCCTGCGGGGATTTGTAGGGCCACACCGGCCTAAGTGACGACCTGCGGGGCCGTCACACCTGACTGATTGAACCGGATCGCGCACACATGGCTTATTGGCGCAGGGCCAAGACCGACCTGACGATAAGGTCAGCTTATCAAGAACATAGGTGGAAACCGACGTCCATGAGCAGCACGGTGCCCAAAAAGTCTTGGCTAACAGGAGAGGGTAATTACTTTTGGCCCCATTATCAGCATGGCCGACAGCATCATGTCATTCAGGGGCATTCAGGCGTTGGCGAACTTGACGATTGTTGAGGAGAACTACGGGAATCGCACTAACCTACCAATGGGGATGAAGAGTCCGATCCTTGACGTTCAAGCCCACCACACCAGACGGAAAGGCGCCAGAACGGGTGTGTCTTGGCCTAGGACAAACATCGCATTTCGCAAGGGCCTTACTAAGGGGGCACTAGTGCCCCCCTAGCACGGCCCTTTCGCAAGCGCCCCGACGCCACCCCCGGCATGCAAACACCATCCCAACGGAGCGGGGTAGTGATGGGTGAGGAGAATCAGAGGGGGGCCAGATTGAGTCTCGAAGCGGTCGTTGTTGTCACTTTGCGCCCAGACACCTCGAACAGCACTTTTGGAAATCTGCTCATAATGTCAACCTCCGACCCCACAGGCACTCAAGTGACGACAGACCTCTCCATTGCGTCCGCACCATGCGATATCGACGGTGTGCCTCGCCTCCTGAATGAGCTTGCGTCGCTGGGAAGGTCCCACGACCTCCTAGCCGACCGAGATGGCCGCTTATCCCTCCTGGATAAAGCTCGCTCGCTTGTCGCCGCGCTCGAAACACCGCGGGAGACGGTCATCAGGCAGTGCGGTGCAGAGACCGCGTCCTTCTACTCCATCGCCCTGGGAGTTGACGTTGGCCTGTTCAAGGAGCTGGCCAAAGATGGCGGGAGCGCGAAGAAAGCCCCGACCCTTGCAGAGGCATTGGGTTTCGACGTCGACGTGTTACGTCTGTCACTGATTCTCTCCCCTCCGCGACAAACAGTACGCTGATTCCCTCAGGACGCATCCTCCGCCATCTCACCGCAATGAAGCACATCAAGCAGACCGGCCCTGATGAATACGCCCCTAACAACTTCACCCTGTCCCTCGCTCACCCGATCATGGCCGACGGGTATCCTGTCTAGTGCGTTTCCTCCTATATTTTTTTACCAACCGTGCCCGCCATACTGATTACCTACTCATCCTGCCAGCCGAGATTTTGCCCTCCCCTCCATATCCCACCTCCACACCTGGCTCTCCACAAAGTCATATGCCGCTCCCGTGTCTGTTGTCGACAACCCGTTCACCTTCGGTCACCAAACCTCCCTCTCCGCGTTCTCCTACCTGGCGACCCACCCGCGTATCGCCGAACAGTTCAACCACCACATGGGTGGGTACCGGCTAGGAAGACCTGATTGGTTTCACACATCCATCTACCCCGTGCAGGAACGGCTGTTAGACGGGTATGAGGATACAGATGGGGAAGCTCTACTAGTTGACGTGGGCGGAAATATGGGACACGACCTATTGTCCTTCCACGCGGCGTTCGAGCAACAGTTGAAAGGGAGGTTGATACTCCAGGATGTACCCGCCGTTATCAAGTCCGCGCCCACGGATGAGTTGAAAGCGGCAGGCATTGAAGCCATGGTGCATGATTTCTTCACGAAACAGCCAGTCAAGGGGGCGAGGGGGTACTATTTGCATCATATCTTGCATGACTGGCAGGATGAGCGTTGCGTGGAGATTGTGGGGAGGATTAAGGAGGTTATGAAACCGGGTTACAGTCGGTTGTTGGTGAATGAGCATGTGATTCCTGCGATGGGGGTGGGTTGGGAGGCGACATATTTGGATCTGTATATGATGACGATGTTTGGGGCGGCAGAGAGAACTGAGGAGGAGTTGCGGGTGTTGTTGGAGGAGAAGTGCGGGCTCAGGGTGATGAAGGTGTGGAATCCGGGGAATGGGGTGGAGGGAATTATCGAGTGTGAGGTTCCGGTTGTGTGTTAAGGGGAGGCTGAGATGTTGGTTTTCTTGGGACAGGAGGTTGAGATGTTGGGTTGATGGCAGGAACACGGAGGACCGCTGAGAACAGTGTGTGGCAGCCTCTCATCATGAAAACCTCCGGGAGGGTGTCCGCATAGCCCAGGGCGTCCTGTTATCGGCCCAATGGGTGTTCGAGTTTGAGGTTGCATTAGTGCACGGCTATTAAGGCCAACTTAAACGACCGCCAGTGTTCCGTCAGGTCAACCTAATGTCCTCTCTAACCGCCATTGTGAGCGTCCTAAATGTAGAGAAACAAACAGGCGCAGCTGCTCTCTAGCTCTTAGATACATCCTCTTGCATACAATCCACCCTAGTAAATCCAGCGCGTCCGCCCTTTAGGTCTTGCCCTGCAGCTTAGCCAGAGCGATAACGAACGGGAAAGCCATTCGGTTTTCAAAGTGGGGTCGTCTTTCGTCCTCGGGTGTGCGATAAAGGCCTTAAATGCCGTCCAGAACCGACGCTGCCATACTGGTCGTGACTTCGTCTTCGACGCTAAAGTGAAAGCGGAGTCAGCGGAACAGGAGGAGGGTAGCTCTTTGGTAGATTGCAGCCTGCGCTGTAATAACCTATATCTTTCGCCGTGCCAGCCTCGCCGCATCTTCTCTGTCTATATCGGGCCTTTAATTCCGAACAGTGATTTCGGCCCCTGTAAGTTCCTCCTAGTCCTCCGGCTTAAGAGACATTATAAAGAAGTAAGAAAAGAGACGCGGAGAGACTGATGTAGCGATCGTCGCCACCCCTAGGTGTCTGCGACGATTGTAGCTGAAAGATAGGCACCTGCTAACGAACAAGACAGTTGCACCTATCCATAAATATTAGCGACAATATCTGCTTTTCTAGCTCACCTATCTCCACCTCCCCACCCTCTAATGCACCGCTTAATAATCCAGGCGTATACCGACGAATAGAATACGCATGCAGCCTCAAATCAAGCAGATCAAACGTGACGATCCCCAGCCCAAGCACCATACTAACACTAGATCCGTCCCGCAGCTCCTTTACTGCCTGCCCTAGCACCATACTTGTTCTCCATCCCCTCCCTCTCTGCTCCTTTACCCCGGGCCATCTCCGACCCCACCAAAAGAGAAAAAAAGCCGGACCGAACACGCAAAAAAACCCACTCAGCAACGAATCCGCAGCCTCCGGAAACGCGGTCAAGGTCGGGACGGGACGCACCAGCTCGGCCTCAGCGAACGACGGCCCTAATATGAAGCGCTGAATAAAGGTTGGACGCCTCCCAGATGCTTTATTGACCATGGCCTGCAGGAGAGAAATCTCGGCAGAGGATCGATGAGCGAGAAGCCGGTTTGTAGGCCACGGGCCGAGGTCGGGTTGCGGGAGCTTGGGAGGTGGTCCGGCGGCGGCCTATACAAACTATTTACAGGGGAGAGGGAGGAGAGAGGTCTTGTCTGCTTTGCGCTGACGTCCTACGGAGTTTTTTTTTTTTTTTGTGCGAGATGTGGTACATAGTTTCCCGAGTTTTGTGCATCGGGAGTATGTCGGGCTCCGAGCGACACCCATCGTCGAGTCGTAGACGCACTTCTCCTTCATATTTTAGCATTAGTCACATGCGGTAATTGTACGCGCGGGAAGTTGCTTGGCGTCCTGTGACAGAGTGACTAGATACTCGCCCGAGGATCACTTGACGCTCCCAAACACAGACAAACCGGGGCATTGCCTTGAGCCCCCCTCAACCTTCTTGAGACGGTCCGCTTCCATCTTCCCATGGATGGCATAAACCGTTGTGGGTTAATGACACTCGGTGGCCGGGAATTGGCGTCGTCTGGTGCTGACGAATGCTGCGCTTCGCCCCTGCTGGGCGTTTCTGGTCGCCTCGATGGCACTCCGTTGGGCGCCTCCCGGCTCATCATTGTGTCGGCGCCCAGTGAGTCTACCCTAGCAGGCCGTTGGAAGGAGGTTGACGTTCGGTCGAGATGTGTCTCCTCCATGGACACCGGAATGCCGCTGTCGTCGATGCTAGTAAGGCGAGGATGAGCAACCTGTGAATGACAGCCTCTGTCGACCCGGACGCGGCAGATCTCCAGCGCTCGTCGTGAGGCAAGTGGGCGACGAGATTTTCCTCGTTCTGTCTACCGCGGGCGGTCCCGGGAAGCCCAAAGGCGGCTCTGGACCGACTGGATATCCACGAGGGCATCTGTCCTGCCCCGTCCTCTGTGCGTACTAAATCAGGAGCCCAGTGCCGGCATATAACATCCAGCGGCTTTGTCTGGTGAATGAATGGAGCGGGTGACAAATACGATGAAGAGATCCCTGGGACTGAACTTGTAATTCGGCAGCAAAGTGATGGGGTTATCCTGGACCTCCTTGCTGGTTCTGTTGTGCTTGAGCTCGAGCTGTTTGATATGAACTTCGCATTTCCGGAGCAGGTCTTCGAGCTCCGAGTGATCGTTGCGAAGAATGAGCAAGGTCTCTTCATCCATCTCCTCAAGTTCTGTGATACAATATGGTCACCTGGTTGGCCACGTGACTCGCCACCTTCCACCACTATATTACTGGCTCTCTGCCACCATCTCCTTTTTATCTAGAATAAGCAATTCCATCACTCTTTTGCCGAACGGCCAGAAAACCGCTCTGTTTTGTGTTCCACAAGTTCTGACGTAAGTCGGTCAACTTCTTTTTCTTGTCCGTTGGTCTTTGCTTCGGCTCTCTTTAATTTCATCTCCTCGAGCAGTCAAAATCGTGACTCGACGCCCGCATGGGATGTCTCCTCGCGCTTGAGATCCTCCATGGCAAGTTGTCCCTCTTTCTCTTCCGCCCCTTCGGGGCTTTGATCGATGCAGATTGCGTCCATCCAGAGATGCACATCGCCATGTCTTCGTCGCAATCGTCTGAGGGCGTCGTGGAGATTTTTGCGGATCCTGAACTCGGTGTGGCTGATGGCTCCGAGGGTCTCCCACCATTTGTACGACGAGTCATCGAGCTGCGACTTGGTCTTCATCACCGGCCTCGTCGCATTCAGATCACGCATCTGGATCTCGTGGTTGGGGGCCCCCGTGCCCCAGCAGTACGAGAGCGCCTCGTACTGGCCCTTGACACTGTCCAGCCTCCGTTTAAACAGATCGGCCTTGAGCACGTCTTCCGGGTGCTTGCTTGGGTACAGCCGCAGAATTCGGATCTCGTTCTCGCCGAGCTTTGAGTATCGGAAGCGCGAGCTCAAGTCAACGTTGGGAACGGCCTTTCCGCTCTTCTCGATGGCTCGCTTGAAGAGCTCGATGGTTGTGGGATGGTGTGTATTGGCTCTTCGAACGCGGAGAGGGGGTTCGCCGAGGCCTCGGTGGAGGATTCGCCATTCGATGGTGCCGCGGGCATATCGTACCAGGGAGTCGGGAGGGTCTGTTGGTCCATTGGTGCCCGCGTGTGGCGCCATGGTGAAGATTGAGCTTTCAGGTTTGCGACACTTCAAGCCATGGCAGCTTCAAGACAAGGACCAGTGGTATCTGCTGTGGCGTCCATAGAACACACACAATGCGGCAGGCAAAGCCTCCGCTATGTGCGCCGTCCAGAGATGCAGCTCGGCTCAGCTTGCGAGCCTGTCCGCCTTCACGGAGAGCCGCATTCATCAACAGGAGTCTGCGGGTGTGGTTGCACGGCGCAGCCTTGCCAGCTTTTATCGACCACGTTGGACTGTGATTCGCCTGACGTTAGATGACCCCGCGTCGGGGCTTGCTGGACGTGAGAGGTTAGCGAATAGGAGACTCAAGGACTTGCAGGTGTGGAGTCGGAAAGCGGGGTTGTTGACGACTTGCAGATGTCAGTTGTCTGCTTGGGTGATAACTGGGGGACCCTGATGTTGCACTTTGCGAGTTTCGGGCGCTGAATGGGCGATAAAGGGATGAGCAGGTGGTGTGCAAAATGAATTGCGAAGCAGAAGCGATTGATGGAAAGGATCGTTGGTTTCCTTTCCTCCACCCTGACACGCCTAGGACTCTAGTGATAGTTTACCCAGTTGCTTATCTAACGAGCCACGGAATCTAGTCTAGTCCTTCCTACCAGAGTCAAACTAATGCAAAGAACTATAACTCAACTTCTCTGCTTTTGCCAGCGCAACCTTCAACTGTCTGGTTTCTTGCGTAAAGGCTTTCCTCAACTGGCCAATATTTGCCTGCAGCTTCTGTGTTTCCCTCTGCAATGCCATATGCTTGTGCTCCAACAGCTTTGTCCGCTGTTGTCGGCTGAGATGCTTTAGCTTATTGATGGATGTTGGCGTTTGCCATAAGTGGTGGTCGGCTCCAAGTGTACAGAGAAAGATGCGAGGGATGCTACTTTTGCTGAGCTGGTAGGATATAACGTGGTCGGATGAGTCTGGAGTGGCACTCCTGCCACCGACGGGCTGGACGAAAAGATCACTATCGTAGCTGCCGCCATCCTAGGTGTAGGAATGAGCTTGTAAAAGCGGCGGGTTGGGTAAGGAAGCGGAGAAAAGCCGGCATTCTACGCGAGGACTGGCCGCGACGCTGGAGGCCGGAGGGAGAAGCTGCATCAGTCGGATTTGTGTAAGAAAGCCTTAGCAAAGTTAATGGGTTGATTGTTTACGGTTCGACAAGCACTGCATTTCCAAGGTGCTAGTAGACGCGCTTCAGTCCTTCGGTACATATGTTGCTGGAGTCCGTCCGTCTTCCAGAACCGAACGTTGTGTTCTAACTCCTCCCAAATTGATAATCTTTGCGAAAGATGTATAATAGGAATGTAAGAACTATGACTGAACTTCCACATATGTGTCATATTTCGCTCCAGGTATCTGCAAGGGCAATACTACCTTGATCAGACAAGAATGATTCTATCCGGTTCTTTCTGACATAGCTCCATCTTGACTTCATGGCCAATCTCCTCATCCCGTATGTGCATTGTACCAATGCGGCGATAGTGACACAAGCCGCCCGGCTCAATCGGCTGACTGTCTGTAGGTTGTATGAATATGAAGTGCCAGTGTAGTCGGCCTTCCCAGCTCAGACTTGCAACTCCGACGAGCAGCGCCGAGGCAGGAGGCGAGAGTGCGCCGATGATGTTGTATGCCTTGCAATGCTCAACAACGTGCGTGATCTTGCGGTGAGGGGGATGTTGGATGGTGCAAGAACAGCCATACGATGCATCATCGTACTCATGGTCGAAAAAGGCGATGCCAGGTCCGCGCGCAGGGCAGGGCATGCCTCCAAAGAAGCTGCCGGTGCGGCTTCGGAAACTTGCTAAGAGACTCAAGAGGGCGTCTTTGTGGAGCGCTGGGCCGGCAACTTGAACTTTGATGGGCCCGTCCTGTCCGCTTTCGTCGACGATGGACTGTACCTTGGACGAAGGCTCCCAGTCATTCTTTAAAACCCCGATCTGCGTGATGTCAAACATCACGCCTGCTTCTCTACCACACCAGTCTGCTCCAAGCCAGCTCCAAGATGGAATATTAACTCCAGTATGGTCATGTGGGTCAGGGGAAGCTTTTCTGGAAGCGCTGCCGCCGGACGATGGGGACGACTTTGGGACTGCCCAAGAAACCATGTCTTCGAGGATTCTGTTCTTGAGCAGACCGGCGACGATCTTGTGGCCTGTCATTCTGGAATATGTCTCGGCGATGCCGGAAAACGCAAACCACCGATCCGTCGAGTGCGTCAGGCGCCGGCTTGTATAGTTGCGCACGATGAACCCCCAATCGTAGTACGCACCCCAATCGTAGTGCCCATCCCTAAGCTTTACCACAATCTCCTTGCTGATTGGCAGAAACAGATGGTAAGGCCGGCCAGGTGCCAAGGAGCCCCTGTTGCTGCTCTGCCACCCCGTCAGCGTGTCCCAGGCTCCCTCCCGACATTCTAGCGTTAGGCTGCGATCAAATACAAAGAGAATTCGGGCGGAGTTGAGCCTCTCCTGGTATGTCCACCCTCGGCTATTCCACACGGACTTGGATACCAAATCCTTGTCCCTATAACCAGTTGGTTTGTCTGACAAGATCAGGTCGGAGCTCTGTTTTCCTCTCCACAGTCCGGGGAACTTGCGGGAGAAGGGCCGTTCACTGGCCTCCCCTTCCATCCCCATCCCGGAATCTGCCGAATCTGACAGGATCGGAACGATGGTGACGCGGGCGTTCCCATAGTACTGCATCATTTTCTGCGCTTCCCTGGTCCATTCGGTATTGCAGTCTTGCACAATGCAGAGCGCATCTATCCAGATGTACCGGATTTCCAACGCACGGGTGACACTAACAGCGTCTCGGAGGGTCTTGGGGAGGCCAGCGAGAGGGAACCCTATCAATCTCTCCTTGACGTTTGCCCTTGTAGTTTGTGCGACATGCATCGCATCTGACGCACCCCAACAATAACTCAACGCTGCGTAGTTATATTTTTCGCTCTCGGTGTCCTCCAGCTTGACGAAATTACCATCCATGACGTTGAGCAGTCTCAGCGGGTTTTCTCCCGGGTCCGATCCTGGACAATGAGAGCTGTGGCGCCGAACGCAGCTGTCGATCGCGCGGCGCATGTTCCTGATATTATTCACCGATACCGGGGAGAAGTCTAAGGATACCCGAAGAGGTTAGTTTAAGCCGGACCTGCAAGTTAGAAGTGATAGTTATCTTACCATCGCTATTTAAAACATACATGCTCCAGCTGCTAACCGTGTAGGGGCCAATTTTTGGATGATTGTCTTTTGGCCAGACGTCGTCTTTCGGGCCCGCGCAAATGTTGGTTATTTCTCCTAACGGCCCCTGGCACTGATAATCCCCGACTAAATTGAATTTTATGGTGATCGTCTCCTCCTCATTTTCGAGTGCATAACTGTCTGGTCGGATTCTGGGGGTGGCGACTACGTGGTTCAAAATGGCACACCACGAGCAGCCCTTGCTAGCGCTGTTGGCAAGGCCCGGCAAAGCCGGCAATCGGTCTGTAAATGTCCAAAGAACATGGTGGTGGTCGTCAGGGAAGGGCCAATGTAGACCCTCATCTCTGGCGCAGAATGCCTGTAAGGAGGACACAAAGGTCACACAGATGCTACAGCCCTCTGCTGAGTTGGCGATGCAGCTCATTCTTAATTGGCTGAGGGACCAGGGCTTCTATGGGTAAGGTCAGCTTCTTGATGACAACCATTTGGCGATATTTTAAGAAGGACACTGGTTTAATATATAATACAGACAAATTCCGTTTCACCAATAAGGAGCTAGGAGGCCTCACTTCACAACGCGTCATCCAACAATATCTCCTTTGTGGTTTTAGCCGAGCTATCTGTCAGATTACCTAACCAGCCCCAACTAATAACGTAACGTAATCCACCACCTCCTTGCCCACGCCACCTGCTTTGCCAAAACCCACCAAACTTAGAAATAGCTAATAATAAACCGGTCCACCGTCCTCGACATGTTCAGCTAAGCCGACACCTTAACTTCGTAGCCCAGAACTAGTCCCTGGTGTACGGACCAGTCCTAGTAGTCCCGAAATATGGACCGTTTAAGACAGCAGCATGCGTGTAGATTTGTAACTAGATGTTACCTGGGAGCTATACCTATAGATCACGCGTCATTTACGTTCCATGGAAAGGAAACTATAGCCGGGGGACTGAAAGCGGGCTTCTAAGGTGCAGCGGCTACGTGCGGGATCATCCTAGCTCAAGGAAGAATCAGGGAAAGGTCAGGGTAAATCAGCCACAGCTCACCCCAGCTCAGGACCACGAACAGAAAAGGAAATTTGTGACTCCAGATTCGTCTCAGATAACCAGGCCGTTACAGTACCTGTAAGTAGGTGCACAGAGTGACCTAGCGCCAGCCTGGACACTTGATACCTAGTCACACTGTTCATGTTATCTCTTCCCTTCCAGTGGTGGCTTCTTCCTTGTCATGTTCCGCTGTCGTCTTGTATTCCAAATCCGTGACTGGTCTCCTCTTGGATGGCTAAAATGATACTTAGAATCCAGCATTCACTTCAGAGTTGTAGCATGAAACCATCTTAATTCCTATCGATCAGCTCGCACGACACAATTGACCCGACATACTAGTACACCACCGCAAGTTTCCCAGCGATACGTTCTGCGGCGTAAGCTCTGTAAATACAGAGATCCAGGCCTCATTTACATTTGAGCGACCAGAGAGTTTCTTTCTCAGGGTCGTAGTCTGTGTCCAATATGTAGTGGTTGTCGTCCTTCAGCATTTGTTTCGAGTCCCAAATCGCTTTCGGTAATCTCACACGGAGAACAGGAATCTCGAATTCCCCCTTCCCTTCCGAGGACATGTCGACAGGCTCGATGTGGGGGCATCTCTTCGCCATGTTGTTCAACCACAAGTTGTCTGGTTTCGTGTTTTGAAAGTTGGTGATGGAAATCTGGACTCGATGCTTTTTCCACTGCTTGAGATCCGGGGCGGATTTGGATAGCTCCTCGGCTGCCTCTTGGACGTTGTTGACAAAGTCGTCGATGACTGTAATCCCGGATTTGAGATCCTCATCGTTAATCGTGGATAACATTCTGTCTGCGTATTCAATTGTCAGCACGTGGCCTCTTAATACGCACCTTGGAAGTGCGGCTCCTACCAGTAGACGATCGGACCCAACGATAGGATGCTGTGATGAGCAGAGTGTATTTGGTATTTGTTCGGAATGCAAATGTTTGCAGATGCGCGTTATGCGAAGATTCGACGTTGCGAGGAGGGAAGACGGAGTTCAAGTGTGGCCACCTAGGGTGGATGTTACTGCCAACTTTAAATGCTGAGGAGGTGGCCGGTATTTATCGCTGACCCTTTGCAGCCCTTGTCTCGAGTTCCATCCAAGCTGACGGGGCATGCATGACCAACAACTTACATGAAAGAACTCTGCAGCCGCCCAAATATGTAAGTAATCCCTCTGACCCTGGAAATGACAAGATTCGTGCATGATCGACCAACAGCGCTGTCCGTGCCTGCCTAAATAACTTCCTTGTTCCCCTTGGACTTGGTGCTTGGTGATATCTTTGTTGGAGAATTGATTGTTGCACACATGAACATCTGGCATCGAATCAATGAAATCCAGGCAGCTCACAAGGGCGCACCATTTGGAGGGACGCCTACCACACACTACAACGCCACAAAACAAATCCCCCCCAGTCAGTCTTCTGCCATCTCAAAAGACAATGTCTGCTGTCATCTTATTGAAGGAGGTCGGCCACAAAACTGCCCGTACTCGTATCCCCACTCCACACTTGAGTCACTGACGAAACACTGCCACACTCAGCGCCCATGTCAGCGTTCTTTGCTCTTGTCATGTCACATGTGGGATGAAAGGTGGAAGGAGCCTTCTTTCAAGATGACACTGCAGCCCCGCTCAACACCCCAAAACTCAGGGAAGAGCCCCAACAACTGCCAAACAGCGCCCCGGATTGTGATTGAGTGTCCAAGCGCATTCCACTCAACCTCCGATGCATCTGACACCTCCAACAGATCAATTAGAACCGCCCTTCTGTTTTCGCCACTGCAGCACCACCATGTCACTTCTTCCGGGATTTAATTTTGTCATCCGAACCCGTCCCGCGATAAAACTGGCGCCGCCCCATTGCTTGCGACCCCATCCCGAGTCCCCAACGTGTGAATCTGGGAACAAGCCTGGATGTAAAAACTTCCCCACTTCGCAACTGAGATTCGGTGTTGAGACGGCTAACAATTATTGGACAGGTACCGTGACCTGTCAGTTGCATCGCCAAGGACCCAAGAGGGCGATCAATCTCCAGAGGTTGGGACGGGAACAATTTCCGGCTGGGGTCCGTCCGTCAATGCCTCAACTCCACCAAGACGGGCTACCCGGCTATATCCTGCACCAAGACCGACCCGCTAGGTTGAAAACGGTGGGATGCGGCTGTCGGCCTCCGAGAATGCCACATTGCTCAAAACTTCGACGAGCTCGCTCAACATCAATCCCGCATTTGAGCTCCTTAGTCGTGTTTGTGCATGTTCCAGGGTGATGAGGTGATTGCTGCAGCCCTAAATCAACACAGATTTGCCCCTTTTATTTACTTTTCGCTCAGGACCGATGGCTGTCGCTCCCAGGAACCCGGCCGTTGCCCCCAATGACTTGGTTGGAAACCTGCCTACCAAGCGGCTCTCCAAGGAGCAGCTGGTGAAAACGCACATGGCCTATCTCCAAAAGCACCAAACGCCAGAAGATGCGCCGAAACAGGTCAAGTAGCTTAACCTGGCGGAGGTGTACCTGCCGTCCACAAAATCTATTCACGATGTGGAGATAGTAAAGATCTACCTGTAAGCATTGGCGAGAACCGACAGCTGATAATCCTCGTGCCAGATCCCGCTATCTCAGCTCCGGGTTGAGACTCACCACCGTGGATAGGGCATTATTGTCAAGGCGGCCAGTCCGCCGTATGTTGGTGGTGCCGGCGCCGTCAGCATCGTCGAGGACGAGTTCGGGAATGCCGACAAGTTGGCCGTCTATAGCCAAGCTGAGACGTCCATCTTATCCGGTGTCCCCGAAGGTTGTGTGGTAGCGGTCAAAGAGCCTTATTACAGGTTCAACGGGGCCGAGGGTGACTACATGATTTGCGTGGACCATCCCTCCGACGTCATCCTGCTGAGATTTACGGATCCCATCATTCCGGAGTCCCTACGGCTTGAGCCTGTGCTGAAGTCGGCCGAAGACTGGAAGAAGGCGGGCGACACTGCCTTTTTGCAGAAGGATTTTCCGACTGCTGTGTTCTGCTATTCCGAGGCCATCGAGCAGGCTACAGACGACACTTTCAAAGCCCCAATCTACACCAAACGAGCGGGAACAAACTTGCTCCTGGGCCGCTATGACGGGGCCATGGCCGACTCCCTCGCTTCCAGAACGGGTGCTGCTTCTGACTGGAAGGCATATTACAACGCCGGCCGCGCTGTATATGGCTTTTGCGAGTACAAGACCAGCCACGAATATCTCGAGAAGGCACTGGAGCTGAACGCAAACGGAAGTGGTGTAAGGAAAGAATACGACCGCTGTCTCGCTCGTCTCGAGGAGGAGGAGCATGGGGACTACGACTTCAAGGAAATGCACGAAATGCTCAATGCGCAGAACGTCTACCTCGACAGGGGTTCTTTCCTTCGCCGCACCTTCATCGCCAACTCGGAGCACCATGGCCGAGGCCTTTTCGCCGCTCAAGACATCAAAGTTGGCGAGCTTGTCTTTGTGGAAAAGGCTACCTTCATGCCAAATCAATACATACCAAGTCGTGCATCGGCAGCCCTCTATGCCATGATGGTGCGCCAGCTCTGCGACAATCCGTCACTGGGCAACTCCGTCCTCCAGATGCACCCGGGCGATTACGAACGCAGCGGTCTCGAAGGCACCACCGTCGACGGTGTTCCGGTTCTGGACGTCTTCCTCGTCGAAGACATCCGCATCAAAAATTGCTTCAGCACCCCCTTGTCCACCCTCGATGACTCCAAGCTCAGCAGTCCCGACGGCCGTCTCGCCAAGGGTCTCTGGGTTCACGCCGCCTGCATGAACCACAGCTGTGTGCCCAATACCATGCGCTCTTTCCTCGGCGACATGTTCATCAGCCGCACAACCAAGGATATCGCAAAGGGCGAGGAACTCTTCCAGACGTACATCCCGGTGAAGCCGCTCCCCAACCTTCGCAACGAGGGTTACCAGTCCGCCTGGGGATTTGGGTGCAACTGCCCGCTGTGCACGATCGAGCGGACCAGCTCCCCGTCGATGTTGGCGAAGCGGAGGGAGGCGTTTGCTCAGGTCGAGAAGGCCTGCAACAAGAGGGACTCATCCAAGGGCATCATTCCCGATGCGACGATTCGCAAGATCGAGAGGCTTCAGAAGCAGCTGGAAGACCTGCATGAGTCTGAGGTGTATGATGGCATGCCGAGGCTGATGCTGATTCACCCTTGCAACTGGCTCGTGGAGGCATTCAGAGGGCGGAAGAACTGGCCGAGGGCACTAAAGTACGGTGTGAGGGTGTTGCGGAACTTTGGGTTTGATGTTCCCCTGGAAGAGGGCGCGGGGTGGGATCCCAGGCGGATTTGGGATTCGAAGCATTCGCTTATGACGAATCATGCTGTGGCGGCGCTGAGGAGGCTGGCGCAAGCGTATGAAGAGACGGGGAGGAAGAAGATGGGCCAGTGGTGTCGAGAAGCGGCGGCGAAGGGGTATACCATGGTTACGGGGTTTGAGAATGAGGTGGTGGGGATTCATCATGACTGAGGGAGGTTGGGGGCATGGCTGGGTATAGCTGGGGTAAAAACTATGTGGGAAGTTGTTGTTGCTAGCCTTGTGTCACTAGTTATTATTTATGGCGTTTTGTTTTTTCTTGCAATGCTTGACATTATGATGAGACGAAAACTTTGGACAGATATACCGTGGTACACCCACACATACACACCTACATACATACCCGCACATATACTGGTCCACACACGTCTTCGTATGACACACACGTGCCCCAAGTGATTTACCCTGATAGCTTGATTTCTAGGCGCGTGGCTCCAAATAAGAGTGTCGTTCGTGGCTAGCGCTGACTAGATCAGGATAATATAGACTAGATCAGGATAATATAGTTTAATCAATGGATTTCTACAAAGATATAGCCTTTACAGGTATATATGTATCTGACAGTTAACCCCCCCCCCCCCTCGAAAAAAAAAACATCACAACGTATAACGCGATGGGTTCGTTAACTGGCTGGAGATGGTGGAGGTTATACGGTAGGGATGACGGCTACACGGAAAAATTACGTTTTAGCTGTCAAAAACAAAGGGTCTCGATACGTGGCGCACGTTAGGCGTAAGCCATAGCTGATCCGTATAAGAAATAACAAACTATCTTATCTCTGAATAGTCGGACCCGGTGGTTTACCGGGCATTTTAGAGTCTACCGAGCCAGAGGCGAGTTTCCGCATTGAATTATCTAAGGTATCCTTCAAGCTAGTGCGTTGTTCAGAACTGGGGGGTACCTAAGGACCATACCTAGTAGCCAATTCCACCTGAAGCTTTGTCTTGCAATGTGTTTGGCTCATACTCAGTGGCTCTTTTCATTGTGGACAGTCTCTTGAGAAGCGCAATCGCCACTTCACTTGGTAAGTTTTCTGTTGCGTAATGGCTGGGTGGAGGACGACATGTCTTTTTAGGATGACCACCGATGGTTCTCGTCTAGGTACGAAGGCTCCGGCGAGAATAAAGTGGCCATTCAGACAGTGCGAAAAGGCCTAAACATGATTTCGGTCGCACCTAACTGCATCCTCTCCGGGCCTTCATATACTCCTCTGAGGCCTTCTTGCATTCACTTTAGACCTTAGGTGATCAGCGATATACCTATCAGAATACTTAGAACGCCTTATCTATGGTTTAAAAGGTCTTAATGTCCATGTAATATGGCTGAAAACACCAATTCACAAATGCATCGTCGTCACGGTGCTGGCTCGCTGGTGGATCGCTCCGCGAACCTGCATGGGATTCCCTGCTGAGAGCCCTCCAGTGAACGCAGACACATCTCACTGCTTCTTGTGGTTCGACGATGGCGATCCCAAACTCGCCATGGTTCCCCACCACATTGGAACCACCTCTGACGGAGATCACTTTCCTTACGCAGCATGGTGTTCTCGCGCCGGCTTAGGTGCCATCGCCCACGGGCTCTCCCTAACCCCTAATCGGTCGCTTCCCTGAAGTCGTCTTAGCTGATCGACTTCCCGGTGCCGCGACTTGTATATTACTCTGGCGCCCTCATTCTCCGCCCGCCGCAGTGACGGAGGTGGCTCCCGTTGCTGTTGTCGCGTCTTCACACCGTCGTCGCTCGCCGTTCCCCAACATGTCAGCCCCCCATGAACCGCTGGATCTGGCCCTCTATGAGCCGCGGGCACATATTCCCATTACTGTAGTGGCGGTGGTTCTTACACTGGCCTCTACCGCTGTGGGACTACGAACCTACACCAGAGCCGTCTTGCTTCGCCAGTTCGGCATTGACGATGTGACTGCAATCCTCGCCCTCGTCCTGGCCATGGGGAGCGGTATCATGGCTGCTTCCAGTAAGCTCATGTTCTTTTAGCGCCTACTCCTTCAGCATGCTTACCTCTACCAGATACCATCTATGGGGCTGACCGCCACATTGCGGTCGTGGATCCAGAGCTCATCTGGAAGTACTTCCGGACCTTTTATTTCTCCATTGTCCTCTACAACGGCTCGTTGACAGCCATCAAGACCGCGTTCCTCCTACAATACCGCCGAATCCTGAGCACGCAGAAGATGCGAAGGGCGAAGGGTCATCCTCGGTGCCCTGGCTTTCGTCGGCTTGTGGTCCATCTCACAGCTCCTCGTCACCACCTTTACCTGCACACCGATTGAGAATTTCTGGAAGCCAGAGGTCGATGGCACATGCGTCCCCAACTTGCCGTTTTGGTACATCAACGCAGCCGGAAACATTTTGACCGACGTTATTGTCTTCGTGGTGCCCTTGCCAGCACTGGGAAGCTTGAATCTGGCGCGATCACAGAAGCTGATGCTCTTGGGAATCTTCAGTTTGGGTTTCTTTACCTGTGCCATCTCCATGTATGTTGATCTTCGTGTTTATTCCCCGCCACGAAGTCTCGCTGGAAGGCAAACAGCTAACGATAATTTTCCGTTGGTATTCGCATTCAGTATCTCAAACTCAGTCCAGACGTCACCTGGGACAATGTGGAGTCATCATGCTGGTCCATCAGCAAGCTGTGCTCAGGCATCATTTTTGCCTGCCTCCCGACTTTGCGCCCACTCTTAATCAAGATTGTGCCCTCGATGGGCTCGCGCAATAAGAGCAGCAACTACAAGCAGTACGACTCGGGGCGTGACGGTATATCTGGAACAGGGAATTCCGGAACGGGCCACTCCGGAATAGGACGGGAAAAAACGATGAGACGTCGAGCAGTCGGGGGATTGTCTACCCTGAGAACATTGAGCTCCAGGGAGACAGTGACTCGGACAAAGGTGTTCGACCAGAGGATAATCGAATATCCAATGGATACCAACACGGTGGGGTCTACGGCCCCAACAAGCTCGGACTACAGCAAGAAGTTCGGACCAAAATCGCAACTGGGGTTTCACGGGCGTCGATTATGAGAGGCGACAGAGGCATCGAGGTCAAGACGGACTTCGTCATCACAAAAGGCACGATCTAAAGTACAAAGGTCTCTTTCCGTCTGGCAACAAGCATTTGTACGGATTATATATACGATGTATGAAGATACCACAATGTAACCATGAAGTCGAATTACAACGGGAAACGGTTTGGTTCTGCCGCACTTGCATTCTGTGCCCCTGAGCCGCGTCCCCCGTTGAGCCTCAACCCTTCCCGCACAGGGGGTGCGCACTGACTGCCGCAGCCATCACCAACTGCCGACACCACTGCCGAAGCCTCGTCCAACTCACGACTATGACACTTTTTAAGCAGGGGTGGGTGTATTTTCATCAAGCTTTAGCTGGTCAACCCTCGAGTTCAGACTCTCTTCTTTGAGTCTTTGCTGTCGCTCCAACCTCCCTTCACTCTCTGGGTCAAAGTACGCTAAACACGTCCAACTTGTCAGCATCAACTGCACCAAAATCAAACCAACAACAACGGGAAAAAGAAAGACTTACGCTTCTCCCCGAACACTGTCGTCCTAATCCCCCTCCGCGGCGCCTCATAACTCCCCGGAATCGCCCGATGATTCGTGCACCGATTATCCCACATCGCCACACTCCCTACCTCCTATTTCCACCGCACCGCATGGTCATCTGCTGAATGGATATGATACGCAAAGAAATCCAACAGCTTATCCGACTCCACCTTTTTCAGCTCGGCGAACCCCGTCACGAACCCCGGGTTCACATTCAGCGCCTTGAGTCCCGTCACGGGATGCGTCCTCACCGCCGGGTGATGAGAATCAACCGGGGGCCGGTTGGGGCCTACGCCCCAGAGGTCGATGATGGTGTCGTATTGCAGCCGGGAGGTGTGCACGGCGTGCAGGCCGTCGATGAAGCGCTGCATGACCGTGCTGAGTGCGTCGTACAGGCCGTAGGTGGATACCCATGCCGTGTCGCCGCCGACCGGGGGGTGCTCTTCCATGCGCAGCATCGAGTAGGAGGGGGGGTTGATCTCGAAGGAGGTGTCGGCGTGGAAGTCGCCTGAGGGCCAGGGGGTGTATTTTGCGATTTCGCGGTGGTCTTCGCGCGAACCGCGGATGATGACGTGTTTTTGGTCCTTTTGCGCGGGGTGCTTGTCGAGGGTGCCGTAGTGCGAGAAGAGGGCGACTTGCTGCTCGGTGGTGAGGTCTTGGTTGCGGAAGAAGACGACGCCGCGCGTGGAGACGAGGAGGGCGAGCTCGTCGAGCTGGGTGGGGGTGAGGGTGGAGAGCTGGATGTTGGAGAGGACGGTGCCGAGGGATTCGGTCAGGTCGGTGCGCGTGGCGACGGAGAGGAGGGAGGAGAAGTTGGGGTCGGCGGAGAGGGCGCGGTCGGGGAGGGGGATGATTTCGGTGCGGATGGGCTCGGGAGGGACGTGGGAGGCGATTTTGGGGTTGAATTGGGGGTGGATGGTGATGGGGAAGCCGGAGTCGGGGGATATGTGTTTGCGGGCTTCGAGGTGGGCCATGGCGTATGTCTTGTTAGGGTTGGGATTTTGCTGTCTTCGTTTTGTTGTGGTGTTTTGTTAGCTGCTGACCCCTTACAGCAGGCATTTGGGATACCCAGTTTATAAAGCATTCATGCATCCGAGCAGCAGCCGAGCCCGGTGCCGTCTCCGGCGATTCGGGTCACCCTACCGAGAATCCGTGCGGGATGGTTGCAAGGATGGGACGCTCACGGAGGGGATTGTCCAATCCGAAGCGCGGCGCGGCAGGTATGCGGTGGCGCCATCGACTTACACAATGAGGTTATCGACTCAAGTCAGCTGCTGCCGCGACGCGATGTCACAAGCTCCCCAACCTTCCGGCACCGAACATGCCTCTTTTTCTATCCCGCTGACGGCGATAACAGGTTTGAAGCAGAAAGTGTAGAGGTGTCCCGCAGCTTTGGGTCGGCCTACCTGTACTTAAATCCGACCTCCCCCCCTTCATTTCAAGGGTCTGCGAAGCTTTTGACTGGTCAATTCCATGTCGCAATCAATGCAGCGCATTTGCATCGACAGCCCACGTCCAACTATCCGTCGAGTGGCGACGATGATTCGACGTCTGTTCTTCTTTTGTGCTAGAGAATGGCGTGCCGGCCCAGTCACATCACATCAACACCACCAACGCGGGGCTCTGGGGCCAGACCTCTCTGGGTATCCGAGGCATGCGAAGTTGCTGCATTCTTCTGTGCTCACCATGGCTAATGCCCACGTTGTTCGACATTTACAGCTGCTGCAAGACAGGGTATGCGTCGAAGTAGACGTGATGGGGCAGGAGGACGCAAGTTTGCCACGTGCAACGGGCAGGGTTACATATGACAAGACAGCTCCCAAGTGCTAGGTAGTTAAGAAGCTCAATGCCAGTATTTTCAGCCAAAACTCCACCCATTATCTCTTCTTCCTTCAGGTCCCTTGCATTGTTTGCGCACATGCTCGTTGCCGACCCCCTAGAATTTCTCGCATACCTTGGCGTCATACAGCAACACAAGTCAGAGATCGGAATGGCGGAGAAGCAGACGACTCTGGTGGAGAGTAGGGATGGCTCCAGTGATGAGGAGGAGTTTACTTGGACGGAGGAGGAAGAGAAGGCGCTGGTTCGGAGATGAGTGTTTACCCCTGACTGAGGTGTGGACAGTGCTGGTCGTGTGGATAGAATCGACCTCCTTGTCGTGCCCCTTTTGATCATGGGATTCTTCGTGCTGCAGCTCGACCGAGGAAACATGTATGGCCCCTTCGTTGCCATCTGACCGGTCAAAAGAAAAACTAACAATCCGCACAGCGGCAATGCCATGACGGATTTTTTCCTACAGGAGGTCGGCATCACGCAGAGCCAGTTCAATGTTGGCCAGCAGTTGCTTTCCCTCGACATTGTTCTGCTAGAAGTATTTACTCACCTTTCCCCTCTGTGGAGTGATACCCTGCTTACCCCCGATGTCAGGTTCCCAGCAACATGATTCTATACCGAACGGGCCCGACCATCTGGATTGGAACACAGATCATTGCATGGTAGGAAAACAACCGGAAGACTATCACCACCCCGATTCTAACACAACACTCTAGGGGCTTCATCGCAACATTCCAAGCCTTCCAAAAAGGCCTCGCCCCCTTCTTAGTCACCAGACTACTCCTAGGGTGCGCGCTCTACCTCCCCCTCTAGCTATCTTCCCCTTTTAAACACAAACTCCTAGATTCTGCGAGTCAGACTTCATCCCCACCGGCCTCTTCACCATCAATCGATGGTACAAGCGCGACGAAACCAGCAAGCGCTTCTCCTAGTTCTTCATCGGCAACATGTCAGCCGGAGCCTGCTCAGGTCTCATCGCCTACGGCATGTAAGTTATTTCCACCAACCCATCTCTCGAATACCAACAAAACTAACACCACCAACACCAGCCTCCACATGCGCGGCATCTGCGGTCTCGGCGGCTGGCAATGGCTCTTCCTCGTAAGCCTCTCCCCCCCCTCCCCCTCAAACCTCCCCCTCACTAACCACCACCCCCAGATCGAAGGCATGCTAACCATCCTCGCCGGCATAATCTTCCTAACCCTCTTCCCCCCCTCCCCCAGCCCAACCTCCCTCCTCCATCACACCTACTTCACCCCCGCGAATCCCAAATCCTCCACCGCCGCATCCTCCTCGACGACGCCACCAAATCCCAACTCTCCCGACACGCCTCCCTCACCGAGCTCAAGCACACCCTCTCCAACTGGCGACTCATCCCCCACATCCTACTCATCATCTGCGGCCTCGCGCCCTCGTCACTCTTCATGGCCTACGCCCCGTCGCTCGTCGTATCTTTCGGCTTTGATCGGCTCCGCGCGAACGCAATGACGAGCATAGGGGCTTGGATCCTGCTCCTCACGAATATCGCATGGGGTATGATTTCAGATCGGATTGGGAAACGCGGACCGATGGTTACGTTGGGGTTGATTTTGTTTTGGGGGGCTACAGTTCGTTTTCTCTCTCTCCTCTGCCTACCTAATATCATGACGGCAGAAAAAACAAACTAACAAGTAATGCTAGTTAGGAAACCGCCTCTTGATTGAATCCAAGAATGCAAACCTGAGATTCGCTTTCATCACCCTGGGCATCATCTTCTCGTCCAACTGGCGTAAGTACCGGACTGGGCTGCTCGGCCAAGTCCAGAACGCTGACAGATTTGTAAACCCGTCAACGGCTCAGGGATGGCTCTGAACACCGAGACATCCGGGGAGCGGTTCGTCACCATGGCGGTGCTCATCATGTCGGCCAACACGTCCGGAATCGTCGGAAGTCAAATCTTCCAGCAAGAAGACCGGCCACTCTACCGAAATGGTTGGACAATCATCATCACTCTCGCGTCGTTTTCTCTCCATGTCAGTAGTAGCCAACCTTCAGTATCGATGTTTGAACCGCCGCGGGAAGACAAAGAAGGATGGTTCACAGTTCAGTTGGTAAAGAAGAGCAGGAGTAATATCTTGAGACTCTTGTCCGCTATTATGAATCCTCTAATCATACCAGTATTTCTGTTCGATCACATAGGATCATGATGTAACCCCTAGTCCCGCAAGGCCCGCATCCAACGGCATTCGCCAAACTGTTCCAAGCTTCGTCAGACAACGGAAGAAGGATGGACCGTTTTCTCGTCTTTTGCATCAGAGAAGAAGGCCCATGCCAGCACTGCTCCGACAACGCACAAAGCCGCCAGAGACAAACTCAGGAACCAGTAACCAAAGGTTGTTCTCAGTGAGGCGCCCCAGTAGTTTCTAACAAGCAATCCCGAACTTGACACAAGTGTGTTCAAACCAAACATCTGGCCCATCGCTCCTCTGGGGCCGAATCTCTCAGGACTCGCTAGCACCGCCTTTTCAACTACCCGTTTAGCCTTGACCACCCCAGGCGTTGATACCAAGGCAACGCATATGCCCTGCAAGACCAAGAAGCCGAAGAAGAGTGGAAAGTGACACGAGGAGCTCGTGCACAAACATGTCGGTATAACCATGCCGGCAAGTGCTGGAACAAAGCATCCATAACCAATCGTGGCAATTCTCCTCGGTCCGTACCGATCAACAGCCCATCCAGCAACATGGACAAAAAGCAACACGGGGATGGCCAACCCGAGAAATGTGGCACCCACCGCACCCGGAGAGAGCCCAAACTGCGCGCCGGCCTCCATAGACAAGGTCGAGTCATAACTGCCGAGGATAACGTACTGAATGAAGCCGAGAAGCAAAGCAACAACCAGCTGAGCGTCCGATAGACAAGTCAGGATAGGTAGCGGATTTCGGAACGTAGCCGGCTTGGACGACGCAAGGGAGGAACCGCGCTGGGGCTCTATCGTCCGTAGTTGACAGAGTCATCCCCGTCTATGAGCTTCCCGCTCACATCCCTCGGCCTCTCCACCATCAGCACTCTCAGGACCAAATCCACCGCCAACACCATCAAGCTAACATTGAGTATCCCGTCGAAGCCCTATCTCGCGAAGATGAATCCCCCCAACGGTGGCCCAATCAGATCCCCCACCGCGACAATCGATCGAATCTGCTCGTGTCAGCCAGCCTCAACAACCCTAGAAGAAAAAAACCAACGTACTGCACCAAAAGCCTTGCCCAAATCCTCTCCCCTCACCGCATCCGCCACCATGCTAAACCCCGCCGCATACACCACCGCCGCACTCCCGCCATTCAACACTCGACTTGCCACCATCATGTCAAAGCTCCGACTAGTATAAAACGTCACCGTCGCCGAAAATAGCGCCCCCAACCCTACCAGGTATAAGCGTCCCCTCCACGCCCTAAAATCCGCGACCCAGCCCGCCGGGACCGCCACGACGAGTAGGGCGAGACTACAAGAGGCGAGGAGCGTCGCGACGCGGGATTGCACCTCGGATTCGGGCACAGACGGGAGGTGGGCGTGTATGAGATACGGAAGCAGGGGGACGCGCATCCCGAAGAGGAAAAAGTCGGAGAACTGGCCGATGGCGACGGTCAGGATGATGAAGCTGGGGTGGGAGCGCCGCTGGTGTTTCTTCTCCGTCGACCGCGGCGGTGCAGGAGACTCCATAGCGGTGGCTATAAAGTGAGTGAGTGCCTCTGGGTGTCGAAATTGAGCCAGGGGGAGAGAGCTCGGTGGGTTTGCGCGGGAGAGGTGTCGGGGGATCGGGGCCCAGGGCAGATGAGGGGAGGTGGCCATGCTAAGCCGACGTCGGTAACGTTATCGTGTAGAACATGGGTAGAGCGACTTCGTCAGACGTTGTTGATGCAGGCACTCTCCAGGGATTAATTGAGTGGTGCCTTCCGGGCTGCACGCATCAACGCCCTATTCTCGGCTGAGATTCCATGTTGTCGTTCTGAACAAGAACAGGAAGAGTTGATTGAAAATGAAAACGTGTTTGACGAGGGCCGACCCGAGACTCAGCAGAGCTTTCACGTTCGCCCTTTCCATTGAATCTCCAGGTTGCTGGGCACATTGGGGGCAAGGCAGGTTCCGAGCTCACGGGCAACCCCCCCTGACGCCCAGCCCCCGATGATGCCAAGCAGCCCCGGGCCAGCCGACCAAAAGCCGAAGGTATGCATGGCGGCCCGTGTTCGGCGGGTTTGTTGCGTTCCGTAGGAAGCGGCGTCATGGTTGGGAGAAGAGCGACTTGATGGTTCAAATAATACGAGTGTGCGGGACCGGGCTAGTCCGAGGTGCGCCAACTGCCTTTTGCACCTGCTCAGTTCTTCGCCGCCGTCCCTCGCTGCATTGCCCTCGATATTCGTCAACAATGTCGGCCGCGTCACCAACAACCACATTCCCCACATCATTGACATCGAGACTTTCCGCTTGGCCCACACCGACCCGCACCTCGTTCACCATCACATCCTTCCCTTACGTCCCACTCACGACCACCTTCACCGCAAGCGACCCAAGTTGCTCAGATATTCAGGCGGCCTACTTCGGTGGCTTCCTGCTCATTGACCCCCTACCTGAGTCATGTCTCCCAAGCGGTTTCAGCACGCAACCGACGGCTTTCTTCTCGCCCGGCATCGTATGTCCGAGTGGTTACTGGACGGCCTGTGTCAATAACCTAGTTGTCAAGTCCATCACCATCGTTACCTGCTGCCCGACCCGCGGAACCTCGATACACCTGTCGTGTGTTAATGAGCTGGACTAGGCGCCTTCTGGAGCAGGGAAGGACCACAACTGCATGTGGACACCAGCCGCCTATCCAATCTCCATAACTGCGGTACAGTTAGTAGGCGGAGATACGTCTCGCTGGGTCACGACCTTGTCGGGCACCAACAGGATCGGCGCCCTGGGTGTGAGGATGGTGTATCAGGCCACTGACGTTACTACTGCTCCGCCTTCCTTAACAACAGAAACAGCAACAACAACAGCAACAACAACAACAACACCAGAAACCCTTCCCGAGACATCAACCACCTTGCAAACCGACTCTCCAACCAACTTGCAACTGCTGGCGCCCTTGATTCCAAATCTAACGGGAGTCATGAAACCCTCGCATAGCCAGGAGCACTCGATCAGTTCAGCCGCGATTAACGGCTCTGCTGCGGCCCTGGCTATAATAGTTGCGCTTGTTGCATTCTTCGTATTCTTGCGAATACTGCGCCGAGAAATACTTGATGCGGCCTAGACCCACTTTGAGAAGACCCATGTCGATGATGATGTCGATGACCAGAGACATGACGACCATGTCAACCATCAGATAGACGATGTGAGCCATGTCGACGACCAGATCAGCATTGACCCCACCCACACCGACAGGGTCAACGTCGACCAGAAGACCCTCCGACAAACCGAAGTTGAGAACAAGGTATTATTACGGTGGAGTGTCGCAAGGAATCTCCGTCCTTGGGTTAGGTCCTCGGGTTAGGTTGTAGAGGGGCTGTTGGAGTCAAAGCCTGCGACCAGGGGTTGTGGACCTGTCCGGTAGTCAACACAAGACCAGAGGCTTGGCAGCGCAGGAAGCCGTGATATGATATCGAAACCTCGTAGATAGTTATTTGCAATTAGATATCATAGAGAGCAATCTGGATAGATTAGTTGTGTTGTGCAAACAAAATAGATAGGTAGAGACGAACCCGCATTCGAAGTCGCAGCACACAGCGAGCTAGATGACTCTGGTCAGCATTCAACTTCCAAAGAGAAGTGCCATGCTGGAATCGAATCAAGGTCCGGTATCGCAATCCCTTGAACGACGAAGAGGCTGGTCTTCGGTCACGGTGTGTGAAACTGAATGCTCAAGGGACCCGCGTTGGGCCTGTTCGTCTGTGTTGAAATATCAAGTCTTGACAAGCTGAGTCCTCCATCCGACATTCAAAAGGCCTACCATCACCGAAACTTCTTGCTGGCCTCAGTAAACGTCATTCCCTTGGCAATCTCGACCGCCATCGCCGAGTCCGCTGCCACTTGCTTGGCCATCAGGGGAATGGCGGCTTCGGCAATCTCCTTTGGCAGCACAACGACGCCGTTGATATCCCCGATAATGTAGTCACCTGGTCGAATCGTCATGTCCTGCTCGTCGGTCTGCAGCTTGACTGGAACGTTGACAGCAGCAACCTTGAGAAGCTCAGCGGGTGGCGCCGTGTGTGGAACAATATGGATGTAGTCGCTGTTACTAAATGCTAGTATCAGTGGATTCACTTTTGCAGTGTTTTGGTGCAGCGGTCTAGTTCGACACCGTGCCAACATCACGAGCAAATATCTGCCGCCCCGTTAGCCTTCATCTAAAACGAAAGATGGACATGATGACGCACGGGATAGTTCTGCTCTCTCTGTTCCTGAATATCGCGGAATCGGCCGTCAATGACTGACCCAACGGCACCGCTAGCCTTGGCCCGGGTTGTCATGAGACCCCCGTAGACAGCATTGGGCATCTTGGGAGGGTAGTAGACAAAAACCACAGCGCCCTCCGGGACAGAGTCGATCTGCATGCCGTCTTAGCCCAAGGAAGCCTTCGAAGGCACGGGAGGGGGTCAGACGTAGTGCGTAGGGTGCTTTGGACTCGGATCATCCAGCGGCACATACTGAACTGTGTAGGCCGGGCCGACGACCTTGGTATCGCCTTCCTGACGGCGAGGCGACCACATGGTGAGCCCCGAAAGGAAGACACCGTTGCGGAACTTCAGCTTGCAGAGGGCATCCGAGACATCGCAGCTGGCATCGCGCTGCGTGTGAGCACCTTGATACACCCGAATACCGGGCCGGGCCGTAACATACGTTGTGTATTCCTGGAGAGCTCTCACAATAGGGTTGTCCATGGCATTTGGCATAGTGGAGACTCCGCGTTTGATTAGAAATATAAAAGCCCCTTAGTTCCCCAAACCAAGCTCCCTTAACTTATTACATCCTGCAGCACGGCCCAGTGTCCCTTCGCTCGGCTAGCTACTCCAACACTGGTTGCTCAGTGCTCACACACATATTCTCGCTCACCCATCCAGAGCACCCATCCCCTAGCGCCTACCTATACCGAGCGCCCATCCAGAATCGCCTCGTCCTTTTCACTCCAGTGCTATCTACACGTGTTATCCATCTCGTCACCCTCTACACGAGCACTTACGCAACATGTGCTCTCGGGTGTACCAGCGCTGCACGTGCGGCGCCGTTTTCGATTCTGGCACGTACGATTTATGTGACAAGGCCCAAAAACGCCAAAGACAGTGCGCTCCAGGCAGAGATGTGTCTTAAAAGGACATTACAAGCTGCCTAGAGTGCTTAAGAGTCCTTCCACAAAATACTCAACGCTGAGACCCGCTATCATAACACCTTATTTCTCAGAGGGTTCAAAACCGTCATGTCCAAGTTGAGCTATGGGAAAGGGGCACGGTCTAGCAATGAGGAAAGAGGAATATCGTCAGAAATAAAGTTAGGGGGGATTTCTAGCTGGGGGCTGCAGAGAGAGACAAAGGGATTTTCTGGCATCGGACAAGGCTGTTATGGAAGCTGCGCTTTATAGTGGACTGGGGCGGTGGGAGTTAGAAGGGGGGGCCTAGTGTAAGAAAGTCATAGGGATAAGAGTATTAGCCACGGCAGAAAGCTTAGAAACCGTACTGGTGCCCTGTAGGCTCCAACATCAATTTTCAAGGCCTATATTGCTTGCCAGAGTTCTTTACAATAGTTTTTCACAATCTATTATGAACCTCACAATGCATGTTGGGCCAGTGTTAGCTCTGATTGGTCTAAAAAAGGTGGGTCCCCTGGGCCGGTCGGCAAGGGGGGGGACCCGACTGCCACTATTCGCAACTGTTTGCAAATAGTGGCAGTCGGGCGAAGAAAAAAAGTAATTGGCACGAGCAGGAATTGAAATGGGGATCTGTTTTCACTCGAAAACGATAGAAAGAAAGAGCAATCACTTGACCGCTAGACCACTGGCTTGTAGAATTTGAGAAGCGCCGTCATTCTTGCCGTTGATGTAGTCGGGGGAGCCCCGAGGAAGGAGCGAGAGCTCTGGGCAATCCGGAGAGGGGGCTGGGGGGGGGGGGGG
>Ga0247760_1000284_pt1 | contig 56861 bp, 60 predicted proteins | sample UWRJL171409R4_FD_179936 | JGI IMG/M metagenome (GOLD analysis project Ga0247760, IMG submission 179936) | Plant litter microbial communities from Arlington Agricultural Research Station in Wisconsin, United States - UWRJ-L171-409R-4 | ecosystem: Environmental > Terrestrial > Plant litter >...
GACTGGCAGTTGGCATCTCGGGACTTCCGACCCATCGAATCATCAAAAGTCCCAACTTCGGTGAGCTGGTGGCGCGGGGCCAGAGATACATCCCGACCTTTGATTTCAAGATATCTGGGATCCCCCCCCCCCCTTTTTTTTTTTTTCTAACTTCCCAGCCCGCATCTCACCCCTTTTTCCGTCTCCACCTTTCCTTCCAGTCCCGCCCCCCTGGGAACCACTTCAACCCTAACCCAAATGGCCTCCGACAGCCTCTCCCCTGATGGCCGGCCCAGCCCCTCGGTCGCCCCCGCCATCGTCATCTTCGGCAGCCTAACCCTCTACAACGCGCTCGAGCTCTCCGTTATCATCTACACGACCTTCAAGAGGCGCTCCACGCTTTACTTCTGGTCCTTCCTCGCGTCCACCTTCGGGCTCGTCCCCCAGAGCATTATCTGGCTCCTCAAAGCCAGCAGCCCCTTCCACCTCGGGCCCGCCTGGCCCACCATCGTGCTCATCGGATGGATCTGCATGGTTACGGGACAATCCCTAGTCCTCTACTCGAGGCTGCACATCATCTGCCTAAGCGAGGCGCGCCTGCGCCTGGTGCGCAACATGATCATTTTCAACGCGTTTGTGCTGCACATCCCCACCATAGTCCTTTCGTTCGGGAGGGACTACTCCAACTCGAGCGGGCGGTTCGACCTGGCCATGGCTGTGTTTGAGAAGATTCAGGTCTCGGGGTTCTTTCTACAGGAGGTTTCCATTTCCGGGATCTACATTTGGGAGACGGTCGTGTGGCTGAAGGAAAGGAAGGGGTTTGGCCCGGGCGAGGAGCAGCGTGGGAGGCGCATGATGGTGCATTTGGTGCTGGTCAACGTGGTGGTGTTGGTGCTGGATATAACTATCTTGGTGTTGGAGTGTGTGGGACTTCGCGATGTGCAGAGGGCGTACAAGTTTTTTGCGTACAGTGTCAAGTTAAAGGTGGAGTTTAGCATTTTGAATCAGCTAGTGGAGCTGACGACGGGAGGTGGGAGGGGGGGCTTTTCTGTGGGATTAGAGTGGGAGGGACGGCGGCGGATGAGTGATGGGACGCGGGACTAGTAAGTGTTAGAAACACTGCAACTTGGACTTTGTGGAAATTGTGTGGGTTGTAGCGGGTTAATTGTATTGCGTGTATAGGTTGCTTGCCTTGGTGCACTCTAGCTTTTCCAGAGTGCTCCCTTTTATCTTTATGAATAGTGGCAAACTTAGTACGTGGCCCTCACTACACCAGCTGAACCTAGTGGCAAATAGTTACCACATTAGCTAAACTAACTCCGTCAGCATAGTTCCTATAAGCTTCTTTTTGGCTTAACTGGATTCTATCTTCCATACTAGAACTCGCGACCTCATAACCGATCGACTCTACTACCGATCATTTAGCACCAGCCCCCCTCCCCCCCCCCAACATTAAAATGTACAAAACATTTATATATATAGCGATTTATATATAACAAAATGCTTAATCCATTTCCTCAAGCCGGTGGAGGTTATCCAGCCCATGAATGATCATTTCTTACACTTCCTCCAGTTGCTTCGCGCGGTCCTCGGACTTAGTGTTACGACCTGACTTCACAGGGAACCTTAACAGGGTCGCGGGGTTAAGTGACGCTCAGGGGGGAGCGAAAGGCAACACCCTTGGGTTACGGTTAAGGAAGGTAGAATGTCAAAGCAAGTCCTCTCAGACGGGGGGTCACGATGTCAATCGGTCGTATGCAATTAGGGCACAATTGAAGAGGGTTCAATTGACAAAGCGAATACTTGCGTGAAGAACTAAGAGGTCCTTCACACCATCGTGGGCACGATGATGGCTATCTATACTACAGGGCAAACGAGGTAACTTGTACCCTGCTCTGTGCTTTTCCCTTACTCTGTGCCGAGCGTGCCAAGCGCGGCAAGCGCTCCGTGTCTAACACGGTACGCACACTGTTCACGTGCTGACGGGCGGGCTGTCTCACCCTCCGACCTAAAGGGTCTGTCAGCAAGAAGGGGGGGTCTGGCCGGAGGCTGTCAGAAAGGAGGGGGTTCTGGGCAGAGCCCAGAACACTACCGGCCGGAGTATGGTGGAATACGGCTGATCGGAGCTGATAAAGCTGAACGGAGCTGAAAGGAGCTGAACTGGCACAGCCTCTTCAGCTGAGTGCAACAAAGCTTTATAAAGAAAGGGGTTCTGGCTGCAAGCTAGAACTCAACAAGCAAGAGTAATTCAATCAAGCAGTTAAAACCCCATCAATTCCACAGAATTCCAGTGTGCAGTGTTTCCAACAGAGTCTAGTAGCTCTAGCTCTAGCTCTAGCTTTAGGTCTAGGCTTAGTTTGGGCCCCTTTTCAACGTTTAAAGCCGCTGGTAATTTGCTAGCTACAGCTTCGTGTACGTAAAGAGAGCTAGTTGTAGTCAGGAGTATACCTCTCTCCAGGGCTATTTTCAGAACTTACTAACCTTCCGAAGCTAGTACCTGTATTACTACCTTCTATAGTATTACAATTTTTAGAATAAGTAATGTTTTAAATAGTTAGTCGGCTGCCGCTGCTTGTAAGCTTAAGCGCTCTAGCCTTACTACTTTATAGTTAAAACCAGGCCCCTTAAGGCCAGCACCCCTTCTTTGGTACTAGCCTGTATTAAAAAGTGTATCTATAAGCACAAACAATAATTATAATCGCAAGTGCTCTTTTTAAACTTTCTAATAATAGAAAGTACTATATGAACCTCATAGCTTAGTTCTATGAAATCGGAAACCTAATTAATTTAGGACTTTTCTTATAGGGTAAATTCATAGCACAGTTCATAGTATACTCTAGGTAGGGATGAAGAGTAGAAATGGTGTTATGGCCCGCACCCAGGAGATAAGTTAAAACAAGTCGCGGGAGTGGCAAGCCGTGACGTGAGGCTACACCACCCAGGTTGGCATCAGAAGGCTGTGTGTTGAAGTAATCACTTTCAGACGGTGGTTAATCACACTTGTTAATGTAGGCCGCTGCTCTATAACGCACAGAACGAACAGAATAGTAAACAGAAATGAAGTATATTTGTATTCCTTATCGTGGTTAACTTTCTTCTTTGTACATCTTTTCGTAGGATTCAACCTTCGTCACCACATTGGCTCACTGGCGCTCTGGCAGTCCCAGGGCCTCCGAGCTTCTTTCTTTCTAACAGTTGGTCTCCTTATCTAGTACCTGACTAAGATATGGTAAATCATCACGGGTGCGAGGGTAACGCTCATAGGTGTTCTTGATGATCTCCCATTCATTCCGTGTCAGTTTCTGAGCCTGCGGTAGTAAGAAATTCCTAGTGGGGCTGTGAACTAACGGCCCGAGAACTTCGCGAGCGACGCTTTCGGCAGATTGTTGGGCCAGGTCTGAGTTTTGGTGAAATCTTGCAGCAGGTTGGTTCTGAGGGCCGGAGGCAGGCGGCTCGTCCAACCGTTCATCGCTGCTAGTTGATTCACCTGTGGTTGAAGAGGCCTTCCTCTCATCATCGGTGTCTGCCTCGGATGAACATGCTGATTCAGGATAGGCAGTGGTCAGGACCGCAAGTGAGATTTCTTCCAGGTGTTGGCCTATATGCCTGATAAGATGGAACTTCCCTTGGGGCGTTGACTCTTTGCACAGCGGGCAGTCGATACTTTCCCCTCCGGTGCAAAGGCATGGTCCCAAGCTAGGTGCTGAACCCACTCCTCTCGGGCTGTGAACTGCTTGGAGCATTTCATGTCAAGGCAAAGATAGGGACGAAGGTCGAGAACCAAGTGTTTCCTGGGAGACGTCAGACTCGTTCTTAGTTTGGGGGCATTATGTCACTTACTTCCATGCTGAGTTACTTGTGATAATCTTTAGCTTTCCCACAAGCAACACACTCGAACTCTTTCCCATCCCTTGCGCCCTCCGGCAAAACAGGAATACGAACAGATGAAGACTTGTCTTGCCTGTAAGACATGACTGTCTCCGCGTACAAACTTGGTGTTGTAATTGATGTGCCGAGCGCTGAGTCGTGAAACTTGGTTCCACCTTCGGAGGCTGGTGAGATGACAGCAGCTAGCTCGGATTTCACTCGCTCTTGTTCTGATTGGTTCTTTTCCCTCTCCATATTTGTTGTCAGGAAGCGGCTCAGGTTGGCTGTAGCAAGGTGGTCGACTAGGGTAGCCTCGGCTCTGGGGAAGCGTTAAGATATTCGCTCACAATAAAGAGACTGTGGAGTCCAGTGCTCAGAAGCAGTGTTCTCAGTAGACTTCTGGAAATTTGGTTCGCCTTGAGATTGCGACAACTTAGGGGGGTCTGGAACTGCCGCTCGAATCAGGGGATCAAGATCCATCAAACATCGTGTGTCGGTGAGAAGATCTCGCGAAATCTCATCAAGATCCCCTGCTGACCAACTTAGCGAGCTATTATCGGTGTCATAGTCGCTATCCTCTGTTGGCGCGTTGCTCGCCTCTTCCTGGAGTATGGTCTTGGCTTCCTGGCTTAGTGCGCGCAGTATTTCAAAGTCTGGCAGTCTTATTGCCTCGATATGGTGAAGAAGCCCTAATTAGAGTTAGATTATGTGGCTGATTGTCAGATGCCAAAGGAAAACTACATACTCTTCTCAAGTGTGTTGCTGATGCTTGTTAGCAATTCTGTCAGGGAATGTCGGAGAACCCGGGAACTTGACAGGGAGGCATCTAGATACGCCTCCTCAATCCCGTAGCCATCTACCCACAGCGCAAATGAGCCATAGCTTTGTTGAATCCTTCTTTGACAGCGACTGTCCTCTTATTGGCCATTTTAAGACATTGAACCATGGCTTTAAATGTTCGCAGAACCTCGGATGCCAGTCTTGTAATGACACTGAGTTCGTTGAAGCTATGACTCTCAGACCTGAGTTGCTTAATCCAGTTCTGAGCTTTCTGATGCGTCTGCAGCTCCTGCAGGTGCGCTATTATGTGTTTGCTGTTTATTTGAAGGTTATCGGCGAGAGTTTTCGAACGGTGACAATTCGCAAGCTGTCTGGGACAGTCTGGGACTCGGGCGATATTGGCAAAACTGAACATACCTAACCTGCCGGCCTTCTGTCGGAGTGCCGCGTGGGGTCGACGTGTCTTGCACCGCCCGTTGTTGGGTTACTGCACTGCCACCGCCCTGGTTGGGTTGCTGCACTGCCACCGCAAGATGCAGGCGATTTTTGCTCCGAGCCTAATGACCAGATGCTCCACCTTCCCATGAAATAAACCCCGCAGCAGCAACCCCGGCCATGAACCATCGCACCGCCTATCCTTTTCCCCGACCTTTGGCGCAACCTCCTAACAACAGGATCAAATGGCAGATCCTGCTTCCGTTGTACTCGGTGTCATTCCCTTGGTGGAATTGTTTTCAAGAGCTATGCCGCAGTTGCCAATAAGTTTCTACATTTGTGCACTATTCGGAGGCAGTCAAGCGAATCTGGAAGAGTTTTAAAGTACAGCGGCGTCTTTTCGAAAATGAATGTCATATCTTGCTTCTCTTTGTGCTGGATGGTGACAAGGTTCGGTTGATGAAACATGACTCTAACCACGGAGGATGGGGTGATGACGCGGTAGATGCCCAGTTGAGGGATGAAATTGGGGAAAGTTATGAATGCTGCCTCGAGGTTATACAAGACATATACAAAGCGGTGGTTGATATGTAGTAAAAGCTTGATCAATTCGATGTCATCTTCACGCACCAACTTAAGGTGTGTCCTAGAAGAGAGCAGGGGAATTGCATACACTAAATTTCATCCACAGGGCGAAAAGCTGAAACATACCATCAAACGTCTCCGGGGACAGATTGAGGTTGCTTTTAACGAGCCAAGTTACGAAAAAGTCATTAACAAGGTCAAGGCTGGGAACAGTAACCTCACTCAACTGCGCGAGCAAATCACGGCCCTCAAGGGTGTGCAACAGCCTTGACTCCAGAACAAGTCCCCTTCAACCACAGCATCAGATGGCTGGGAAGCTATTTGTCGGATGCGGCAAGCATCCAAGAGCCTCCCTAACGCCCTTTTTGACGGTTGGTTATGCAGACAAGCAAGCCATGCTTGAAATTTGTTTAAGCTTCTCATCTCTCCCAAGAGGGTAGCAACGAGTCTTCTAGACGGCCAAGTACACATGGATCTTATCGCCATAATTCCCCCTGCGAACGACCAAATAACGGAAGCAAATTTGCTGGCCTAGTCCGCGAAATACTAGAGGCAGGGCTTTTCACAGGCTTTATCACCGCCGACCTAGTCTGATATACTTTAGCTGAGCAAGAAAGCTAAAAGGGTTAGCTTTATCGACGAATCGGCCTCCCAGTCTCCCACTCCAGCAATCACGAGAAGCGCCAGCAGTCAGGCTAAACCCGGAACCGAGAGAGAGTCTAACCGTGTCATCCCAATACCATCGTTCGTTTTCGATCACACCCAAGACATCTGCTCGAGACTCATACAGAGCATTCCATCCTCTGGAAAAGGTGTCGCCTGGAAATTTTATTAGTTATATAGACTTCAAACAAGACTTATACCGGTATTCGTTCTACCCTCATTCCGAATCTGTCTGGAGTGAGACATACAAGGGAGTAATCAGCGACAAAGACTTCAACTCAATTGACAAGCTTATCGCCCCAGGCACAAACACTGTTCTCACAACAATCGAGAAATTTCATCTTATACGATCTCTTGTGGAGACAGTACTCCAGTTCCACAACACGCTCTGGATGAAAGATATGTTGAAGCTGGGCGACTTATCTTTTTTCCGACACGGCAAGGATCTCGCAAGCTCACTTCGGACACTTCACCTATCTATCAAGTTCGCACAGTTGGGAACCCAGCCGGCAACCGTAAACACTCGTCCAATCCCGGTGGCCTTCCCAGATAACAATGCTTTACTCACACCCCTTAACTCCACCCCCGAAGGCAGTATTTCTCTCATTAACCCAGATGATCAGCTCCGATATGGGATCTACAATATACCATTACACAGTTTGGGGGTCGCTCTCCTACAGATAGACCGATGGAGCGCGCTTGATCCAGAAGACGTCTTAAGCGCAAGGGAAATAGCGGCTAGTCCGTTAAGCTTAAGTCTAAGGTTCCTTAAGATGGCTAACAAGTGTCTTCGGTGTGGTTTTGGATACGGAACAGACTTGCGTAAGCCCCAGTTGAGGAAGGCCGTATATGATAGTTTGGTGGGGGCTTTGGACCACTTGATCAAATGTTTGGATGTGTCAGAGGAGGGATAAAGAGATAACTCAGCGATCTACAGTCGATAAGTGAAAACCCTTAGTTAAGAAAACATAATATACACTTTATCGGCCCAACTCATCTAGCTTGCTTATTTTATTAACTTTATGTAGGCCTGGCTTACCCTCCACTCTAGGGTGGTACCCTTAGCGATGAGGCCTTTAGTGAACCCCGAGGAAGCTTTGAACACAAATTTTACAAGACCCATCAATATTACTGCTTACTACCACCACTTTATAAACATAACGTTAATAAGAAAATCGCTCTAACACTTGCTGTGTAGATTATACTCTGCTATATGGCTACTAAAGGATTTATAGCCAAAGCCTCGCGAACAGTAGGATAGTGATTGATAGGATGCGCGATGAGTAGTTGGAAGGAAATACCTATGGCACACCACACACTAAACCATTTACCCCTGAGCACCATACAACCCCTAGCACACCGACCACCACCAGCTTGTATTTAGATAACAGCCCTTGTCTACTTCTCGGCTCAGGTTGAAATCTTACCCCTTTGCCAATTCTTGCTCGCTACCATTATAACTATGTTGGAATGTAGGGTCACGGAAGCGTAAGAAGGAATAAGAGCTGAAGTCGAAGGCTTGGAAAACAAAGGAATTATATAGGCCAAATGCACCTCCTTCCAGCTGTTGTCAGCTGGTCACGGGTGGAGCTAGCCTAAATCGGAAGTTAGTACATCGCAGTCAGGTAATTAAAGTGGATCTTAAATAACTGTGAAAAAAAAGAAGTTATGAATTAATATTGTGATAAGTGCTTAAAAAGATGACTATAATGTAGGAGACTTAGCCTTTCTATATAACGTATTTTATAAGTGAGCTGATAATATAAGCGAGCCGATAATTTTCCCTTACCTTACCACAAGTATCCTTAATTATATAATTACTACACTAGGAAATAATAATAACTGAATTGGAAACAGATAAAACAGACAATTCTCTAACCTCCTGACAGGTACGGGCATTATAGCCAGGCTTTCCACACACACTATAACACCAAGTCTTTATACGTGCCCCCTTTACACTACTGCTACCTTGTCTTGTTTCCTAAGCTAATTGCTCACTAACAGCCTTCTGATCTAGTAGATCCTGTGCCTGTTATACAGTAAGAGACACTCTAAACTGTAAACGTGTTTTTTTTAGCCCTCCGTCACTTCTAAGGTCCTTATTAGTCTTTCATAATACTAAGACCTCTATACGTAACAAGGCCACCTTATGCATTACAGCTATTGTACTTTTAACTAATTAGTCTATAGCAGCTAGTATAAGTGTCGGAGAGCTGTCCTGATGGTTAGATATCTAACTTTTAATAAGATCCTTTTAAGAGGTAGCTTCTCAGGCGTTTCATGGTGTCTGAGATAGCTAAGGTAGTGTGTTTAGCGGTATAGTTTGTAGAGTTAGAGTTCGAAACTAAATAGTTATCTTCGATAATACTCTGTTTAGATTATATGGTATAAGGCCAGCTCCAGTAAATGCTCTTTAGATGTTTTTGTCAGTAAAGGCTGTAAAAAAAGCCTTTTTAAATGCATAGAGGAAATCCATCTTTGTAATATGTGTAATGTATATCCGTATTAACTCATTGATTTGATTACCATAAGCCTTTTTCAATAGCCTAAAACAACTAACATCTAATAGCTGGGCCAGATGTAAGGAATGCGGAGGCATATAAAACGTATAAATAGAGTGCTCTTGGTAATAAGCCTTGAAATCGTCAGAGTGGTGGCTTCGTAGCCGTCAAGGACTAGGAGCCGGTGTTTCCCCTTTATACGAGATGTTATATAATGATCGAAGTGCTGAATAAACTCTAAGCCTTTTACATTCGTAATCCAGCCGTTATCGATTACTTTAATATACTAGGTCTTTAGAAGCCTACATTAATACCAGCCCTCCTAGTGGTATTTCCCTTTTAAAAGAATAAATAGAGAGATAGCCTAACCTTAAGTATTTACTACCTGGATAACTGTAACCCACTCACGATTACCAGGTTAGACTTTTTTAGCCTTCCCATAACTATCAGAGGTAGTAATAACCATTCCAGTAGTAATTATACCCATTATAAAGCCAGTTTCGTTAAAGTTATAGATATCGTCATTAAAGATACTGTATTTAGCCTTTATGTTATACATAAGTGTAATCCACTTACGAATAACATTTAGATCTTCGCATTTAGCCCTTTAATAGTTATATCTACGCGAAAAACGCGTCTGGAGCTCTAGTTAGCGTTTGATAAAGTTATAAGCCTAGAGCTTACCAACAAGAGGCGCGTCGCGTTCGCGTAACAGTCGGTTAGCTATATCTTTCACAAAACGAAGCCGAGGAGGAAATACGTGTACAGAGCTCAGTTATGTACTGAATAATCGAATCCTCCTCTAGATCTGTAAGTTTACGTGAGTTGGCTGGAATATCGCGTCGTGAAGGCCGACCAGCGCGTCGATTATGAAGGGTAGTATAAGGGACAGAATAAATCTTTACTGCAGCTGAAAGACGAAGTTTAGGGTCTTTTTCAAGAGATTGAAATGCTAAGTTCAATTACGCATCTTTCGAAGGCGGTGTCATTTTGTGTGGTAGAGGAAAAATGCTACAAAAGGTAAAGAGAGTGGAGTGGTGGAAAAATTATCAGCTTACTTATATTATCAGCTCGCTTATAAAATATGTTACTATTTTCTAAGCATTACTTTTTCAATCGGTAAAAGAATATAAGCAGCTATATTTTCAATAAGTGGCGAAATCTAGTAGAACTAGCCGTGCAGCTGTATGATTTACGTACGTGAAGATATTAGCTTTTGAAATTTTCTTATCTCTTTTATAACGTGTAAAAGCTCCTTTTTAGCATGTGCTTATTATTATCTATTAAAGTCGTTATAGATCTAAGCTACTGATAAGCCCTTAAAGTTTTATTAGTTATTAAGCTAATAGTTTGTAATAAAGTTAACGCCCCTTTTATTAAGCTTTAAAAGGCTTTAATAAGCTTCTTTTCAAAGTGATGTAAGTGTTTTCTTTTATTTTTTAACGTTTATAATAAGCGAGATGACCAGATAAATAAATTAACTACTTTTCTATACACCACGACAATCCTCAATTACACAACTACAACATTAGGAAATAATAATAACTGAATCTGAAACAGATAAATCAGACAATTCTACAGCTTCCTTATATATATGTATTAGTGTTCGGTAACGGTAACGGTCATGTTACCGATTTCCAGCTTTTGGCCCCTTTCCATTTCCTAACTCCGGTAATCAGGTAATGCCAAGATTACCCAGCCCCCTAGGGCCCACAATTTTGGCTGACTGGGCACTTGACTGGGCGAGGGTTTGGTGTCTGAAAAAGTGATGTTTTGCTAGGTTTAACTACTAAAAATAGAAATCTAAGACAGGGCTTCCCATTCTTTGTCTTCTTCGCCTACCTTATCCATGACAGCCTCGAAGAATTCCTCTGCTCTAGGGCCTTTAAATAGATTCTAGTGTTTATCCTCCATCTCTAGTAGTTCGGCTGCATTAACAGACTCCTAAGAATCTAAACGCTCTTTCCTGTTATTACCGTCTTCTGGATTCCTAAGTCTTTCCAAAGCGTTAGTATTCAGCAAGATAAAGGCAGTGTAGTTAGCTCTTTCTAATATAAGCTAGTTACGTACTTTACTGTAGAGAAACTTCGTTACAGAAAAGGAGCGTTTAGAAGGCATATTATTAACTAGAGTAGAAAAGACTCTCTTAGCCAGAACGGCTAATTTAAGATTCGTAATGTCATGCTAGAGTTAGAAATCGTAAGGTTTAACCTCTTAATTAGCTACGTAATCCACTTTAAAATATACTTTATCCCGGTTTTTAAACTAATAAAACTGAGAGATTACTACTAGTTCAAATCCTGTAATATAATATCGCTGTAAAAAGGCCTTTACACGCGTAAGAGTTTTGATAAAGAGTAACTTATTCTAAAAAGAAAGATCTAAAGCTTAAATAATAAAGTAAAGGTTTAAGGTTTACTTTTATTACCTAATAGCGATTATATAGTATAATTAATATTAGTTAACCTTAAATTACTTTACAGACCTCTTTAAATATTACTACCTAACCTAGATCGATTACTAATTCTTAATAATGTAGCTAACGTGTAGACAGTCTAATTCTAAGCGTTCTTAAACTGCGCTAACTAGCCTTAAAACCTTTATAAAAACCTCTACATAACACTAGAAAACATAATCTTTAAGATACGTAATAACCTTAGCTTAACGCTATCGTATCTCGTAATCTATAATAAAAACCAATTTACATACCCAGGCCTAAAGAGCCTCTTTACTACTAGAAACAGACTGGAAAGCTAATAATTAAATACCTTACTAAATGATAACCAAATTAATTATAGCCTTCTTCTTATTATAAAGCCGTTATTAGTAGTTATACAAAAAGGCTAACTAAAGCTTAGATTTCTTAAAGAAAGCTAGAACTTTCGAAACAGCAGCTATTACCTCCTTTTATCTTAATATTTATAAGATATCCTTAATTAATAACTAAAAGCTGTGGGAATCGTAAAGTGTATAGAAAACGTGTAAGAAACTAAATCTCTTAATTATCTTACAGTAGAACTTACATATTGTAAAATTTATATCAGTTATTATTATGTTAATCTTTAATATATTCAGGCTAATAATATCTTTAATAATAAGCTTAAAGAGCGATACGTAACCCTCAGTAAAGTAGCTCTCAGTACTAGTATTAATCGTCTCTTAGTAAAACGCTAGTAAATAAAGTATCTAAATCGATACATTAATTATTCGGTTATTAACAGTATCGTCTAAACTATTAATAATAAGGTTAATTAATTAAGCTTAGTTAATATACTTCTTAACCTCCTTACAGCACTCTAACTACACCTAAGGCAGTTAAAGTGTAATTATATTATTAGACAGTAAAGTATAGTTCGGATTAAGCTCTTAAAGTAGATCTTTTATCGCAGGGTATTCAAACAGCGTAAATAACAGTCCTATAGTAAAAACTGCAGTAGCTGCCATCTTCATAACTCTTTCTTAATAGTTCTTCAGCACCTTGCTAATCGTAACAGAGGGTAAAATCGACTACTATACTAACTCGCGCTTACGGTACTAGAAGTTATACACTTAATAAGATACCTTCTCTACCGTGTAACGTTACGCGTAAAGGTTATAAAGCACTACCAGCACCTAAACTACTTACCGAAATTAAAGTTATAGTATTTAACGAGAATACTTTCGGTATTAAGAGAATTAACGTAATCGTAGTAAGGTGAAATAGCCTCCGTAGATAGAGCTATCAAGGTTAAGAATAAAAGTTAAGAATAGAGTTATTACAAAGAAGGTAGGTTATGGGAGCTGTGAGAGCGGTGTGTGTAAAGTTTACCCTAGCAGAACGGGGCTATAGATTTCCCCTATAGAAAACCCTAACCCGGCCCCACTTAAGTCACGTGTAGTTGTTATATAGGGTAAATTACCAGTTACGGGCTTGGGTAAGGTAAAAGGTGGTAATTCTTACCGCCTTGGGTAGGTATGGTAATTACTGAATATTAATATGTATTATATAACTCTCTGGCACTTATACGAGCTAACTCTTCTAGCTTAATTTCCCTTATAAGCAACGTCGGATTCGTAGCACCTTTACATGGCATTTTATAAGGTTATTAAAATATCTAGATAAATAGAGGAATCTGACATCACTTCTGCAAAGAGCGTAAGGTAGCAGATGTAATAACGGTGCAGAATATATATAGAAAATATTTAGGCGCTAAGAGAAGAATGCTTATAGAAAGATAATCTTACTTAGATAACCAGTTAAGTAAAAGCTAAAGAAGTGGTAAAGTGGCAAAGCCTAAAGGAAAACATCCAGGTGCGTATACTATAAGCTAAAGGTCTCTCTTACAAGTTATTTAATAGCTTATAAAGGTGGGAAACAGTGTAACAATTAGTGGAGAACTATATACGTTACGTTTACACTATTACTATAAGCGAAAGAAAGGTAATAGGGCATGTAAGTAGTCGAAGCCGCCTAATTCGGCAGCAGATGCTGCCAAATCGAGAGGTAGAAACTGCAACACTGAGACTAATGATATAATAATATCTTTAGTAAAATCTTTTAATAAGGTATCTTTATACTCTTTTAAAGCTTCCTACTTAAAGGTTATAAATGTCTTATTATTACTATTCTCCTGTAAGTAGCTGTTTTCCTTAGTAATTATACGTAGCTTTACATTATTAGTAAAAGCCTTATCTAACTATTTTAAAGTTTCTCGTTATTTAGACTGTTATTTAAAGAGCTCTTTAGTCTCTCTAAACCTATTATAATATGTAAAAAGTAATCTAACACTCTTGCTAATTAAGTAAAGGTATAAGCCTTAAGTTTAAAGCTAAGCTTTAACCTTTAACGTTAACTTTAAAGTTATAAGTTTTAGTTTAATGCTTACAGAGCTTTCCTTAAGCTTTATAAGCTTATCCTTAATGTAAAGGAGCGTTACTCTATCTTTAAGCGCACTTACCCTTAAGTTCTTGTGACGATCCTGCAGACCGTCACTTGGGCCGGAGCGGCCTGACGGATTCCCCGCAGAAGGAACAGTGCGGAAAGGCAGTACGTACGGTGCTGCGCACTGGGCCAGGTGTGCAAAGACCCGAAGCCCCTATAACCAGTCAGCGGTCGCTCAGTCTTAGCAAACACGCTCACGTACTGAGCATCCTTAAGGTCACTAAGCAGGAAGTGCTTAGTGGCAAGGTGCTCAGTCCCCTATTAAGCAGAAACCCTCTAAGCAAGGTACAAGGTACCTCTTAGCTAGTTAGTATAAATAGTCATCATCGTGACCACGATAGACGTAAGGGACTCCTAGTTCCTCACGCTAGTATTTAATGATTCATTTATGTCCTACTGTTTAGACTTACCTCTATACATTATAGTGACAGCGACCTACAGTGACATTAAACCCCCGTCTAAGAGTGCTAGCTTAACAAGCCGCCTTCGGAACGCCCCCTACCTGTTAGCATCCTGCCATACGTTCTGTCTTAACCCGCGCCAGTCCTCTCGAGGCCTATATCGGGTGCAAGTCGTAATAGTTCTAACCCTTAAAAGCATCGTTATTAGCAGATTTAGAAGTTAAAGCTTCGTTATTAGTAAATATAAGTATAACGTTTAAGTTTAAAATATTATGTAATAAGCTTAGGTATAGATAAAGCGTCTTGTATTTACAGCTTAGTTTTAATAAAGCTAAGTAACTGTTAAGTAACTTACACTAATAATACCTTTACTTCCTTACTCTCCTTTTTATAAAAGACTTTTTTATTAAATATTATATTACGTATTATAAGTACTGTTTTCAGTTATAGGTATTAAATACGGTAAATGTTAAAGGCTACGTATTTAACTAAGTACTTAATATACCCTTAAGATTTAGTTTTAAAACTAAGCTTATCTTACTTTACCTTTTACCTTTTATTAAGAACGTAAGCTTAGTATCTATAAGTGTAGACCTTACTTTAATCTAAGCGGTAATCGTTTACTAAGCTTTTGCTAAGCTTACTTAATAATATATATTACTGGAAATACTATTTAAACAACATATAAAGCTTCTTATTAAGTAATATTTAGTCGTTACGGTTTGGCACGCCATGCAGAACAAATCTCTAGAGCAGACCGCTGGCAGGTTGAGGGATCTTAAGCGAGCGTTGGCGAACGGAGCGGATCTTACGATATATCAGGACTCTATGAACCGCGAGAAGTTCAACACGCTCAAGAAGGTCGCGACTGAGATCAAGGAGAATCGTGATCGTGTTCTGGAGGCTTGAGTTTAGGTATATGCTAGATTCATTTCATACGTCGTGGTGTGTACGGCTCCAAGTTTCAAAGGCTAGGATAAGGATTGTCTCATTTCTGGCACTACGGACTTGGAGTACGGTCAATATTATCCAGATGGCCACCCTATTATATCATATGATCACTTGATATGGGAATACGTAAATTTGGGAAAGCGAATTTGGTTTAGTTAAAAACAGCCCTGGCCACTTGTTGAACAATGTAGCCATCGTGTTACAGGGCCTACCTAAGGGTGAAATGGAGTCAGACTGATAGAGATATAGCTAAGATAACCCATGCAGTGGCAAAGGGAGCAAGAAACACAAGGGCTTCTTGATAGGGGGTACGTGCTGGGCTATCATCAGCAGTGACGGAGGGAGCAAGAGTCACAAGGGCTTCTTGACAGGGGGTAGATTGTTGACAACCGGCGGGGGAAGCTCGTGAAGAGTATTTCTGACAAAAACAGCCAGGTCAATCCCATCGAGCTCGGTAGCCTGCCACTCAATGGATGACTCAGGCGTCGTATAAACTTGCCGGTTAGCTCTGCGGCCAATGTGCGTCAAAATAGTCCAGGGCGGAGAACCTGCAGGAAGAAGCATTGGGTGGCCTGCTGAGAACCAAGGGAATTTGGTCTGTGCCTCGGCAAGAAGAGGTTACTCTCCTTTCTCCCGAACCTCCGAGTTCCTTCCGCAAGACAAACAGTACATCCGACGAGGGGCTTCGATTCCGTAAACACTAGGGGGGTATCTACACTCTTGGGGAATGAACTCACCGCAATCCGGGAAAGCGCAGCATCGCCTGTCAGGTGGTTCGCTCATCCACTTGACGCGCAAAAAGAAGGCTTTGGATAGAGCGGGAGTTAGACAGCTCACGAGGTTTCTAGTCAAGACGCAACGTCCATAACGTCCATAACGTCCACAGCACTCAAGTCTAAGCCCAGCAGCTGTATAAGCGTCCTGTTCAAGTCTTCCCTCTCGTCCATTGCCCACCGACATATCAAAGAGCCAGGGGCATGACCTGTAGTAAGGCACGTCATGATACCGATCGCATTGCTTGTTCGCCCATGATAACTCAAGTCTGAACTCTTCTCTTTCGTCCTGCAGTCTCTTCACTTCGCCCACGCGGGTTGGGCTGTCTATGATCTCGACGTGCTTGGAAGCGATTGCCCTGGCGCAACGGAGACAGAAGCCTGAGTTGATCATACAGCCTAAGTTGATGATGGGTTCGTTTGCCGGGATGATCTCATAGCATATACCGCAAGAAATCCGATCATTCCCACGATCTTCCAAGTCATGGCCTGGATGGCTGTCCTTGTCACATCGACCGTGCTTGTAGAAGTCCACACTCTCACCAATACCAAGATTGGATCGGATGGCGTCGGGTATATACCCTCGGTTGTGTCGAAACTTTTCGTGGAGGCGAATCATCTTGAGATGCTGGTTGTGATAACCAAACTTTCGAGACGATTTGGTGGAAGATGAATAGGAATCTGGGTTTGAAGGAGAGAGCTAACTTGAGGTGGTTGTTGGTGTCTGCTTTTATTGAATTCCGTCGGCGAAGGCTGGGAATCCTACCGGTGTGTACTCAGGTATCGACACAAAGCCGCAAAGCATTTGTTCTGCCAGGTAATGGATGTGGACACACGAAGACCCCTTTGGCTTTGTCGTCGCACTCAAGGACATTGTGCAATCCTCATCTCTTTCAACGAAATACAGTCGCGTCAATGCGGTCAGGCTCGGCGGCTTATCTTTCAAAGACTCGGATGGAGCGAAAGGCTCGAGAGTAGCATCATGCACCAAGTCACGATGGATCTGCAATCTTGACCAAGACCCAGGGTCGCTCGACCAGACAACAAAAGACAGATGGTACCTGCTTAGGATAGCCACGGCTGTTTCGACAACCCTCGGCCCCCAGCCGTCGTCAGTCCGGCACTGGGTCATCATGCTGCGAGGTGTGGATTCTATGCCAGGACCATCAATATTAGGAATTCCATGCTTTCAGAGGCTCGGTGTAGCCTATTTAATTGTTATCCCCAATCAAATGTTCCAGCGGCGTAACATTGGCGAGGGCAGGTTGTTGGAGGATGAGACATTGTGGTCCTTTCACTCTGATGAAATATGGCCAGGAACAGAGATACGATTGATTTAAACGTTTTCTTTTGTTTATTTTATTATAACCCTACCAGAGTTTTGAATGCAGCCTGCCCCCGTTACATGGAGTGATGTCTCCTTGGGATTTGGGCCTTATAATAAAGCGCATATTCGCACCTTCTGAACTTCGGAACAGCTCCGCAGCCAGCAGAATTTCTCCGACAACCCCCTGACAGATTCTGGGTCAAATGGCAATGCCGCGGAACCATCGAAGGCGCCGTCAGGCTGAACTTCCCGACGCTCGGCCCGCCCCAACTGCGAGAATGCCTGTTTAGATGGCTACCTGTTCTTCCCCCCAATTCAGCTGATGAGGCTTCCCATCACACCACCGCGGAGTTAAGCAGAGCGATAAGATCGAGCTGACTGGATTGGATTCACAATCTCCGGGCGTGGGGGTGCGTGCTCGGGCTGTAAAAGCTCCGGCGCTAAGCTTTGTGGGAGTGGGCCGAACCTGAGGCTATTCCAAGAGAGGAGCCCCTTTCCTATATTGGTGGGAGTTAGTGCCATTCCGTACCACGCCTTGACAGATTGCTAGGGACAGAGGGTGTGGACTCTAACACTTCGAATGCCATCAAGGGGCGGCAATGCACGGTTTCTTGTGGAAAGCTGCAGTGTCCCTCGTAAACTACCACGTTCGAGTCTTCTCCGGAGGAGTTCCTTGTTGGTTGAGCGTTGTGCAACATACAGTTGGTGGCGTTTGGCTAAGCTGCAAGGTACTCAATAATTCTGCTTCGAAGGAATCAATACTCCTACGGAGAAGAGGCTCCTCTGGGAATAGCCGCATTTCAGGTTACACAGGCTGCGTGCATTACCATTCCGCAGCCGAGCATCCGAGCATCCGATCAGCTTCGGCACTTAGCATACAATTTAGGAGTCCTCGTAGCAAAATATAACACTCGCAGTCTCTCTACTAGGAAAGGGAATATTTGGAGATGGGTCAAATTCACTCATATTGTTATCAAGCTTGCTAGGCCATGAATAAGCCGCAGCGGCCTCTCAGCACCCGTATCGCTTGCCCGAGGCCTTATACGCGGCTTTGCCGTTGTAGTCAACGGACGACCAGCCAGTGTTCCAAGTGTAAATAGCGTGAGGCGTTCCATAGGTGACATGCCAGTCGGACCGGGGACAAGGACCCGTGGCACCGCAAATTGACACCTCGACCCTGTAGCCGCTCGAGCACGTTGGCGCCCAATAGTATTGCCCCGACCCTCCCTGCCAGGTATACCATGTTCCCGAACACTTCACAGAGCCATTGTCCTTGAAATTGAAGATAACCCCGCTGTTGGTGAAGTCATCGATGACGCTCCACTCCAGGCAGGCCTGAGCCGTGCTGATGAGGCTACCGAGGCCTATGGGGGATATCAGTGACATTCTTCGGATGACCTGGACTTGGAACTGATAGCCACTCACCAATGAGGCTTGCAAAACGCATGGTGATAGACTCTTGGGGGAGGACTGAGACGGTAGTGGTGAAGACAATGTGTTGACGGGGACACTGTTTCTGAGCCATCAAGACGAGGGCACAGCTCGATACTTTATAGACATCTTGATGATCCTCAATGCTCCCCCATCTCTAGGTACACCATGTTCCCCAGCCTTCCCGATATTCCCAAGAGGCAGCGATTATTGATGTTGGTCCCAATTGAGTTGCTGCTGTTGTTGGTCTCCACAGTCAGCCCACAGCTCCCACCATCCTGCAGGATCCAGGCAGACGAGCCTTACCTATTACGGAATATTAACTCCTTTACATAACTTGTGTAGTCTGCACCGTCTGCACTGCCAGGCATTGTTGCATTACAGCAGTGCTGCACACACTCCAAAATAGATCCACAGGGTGCCGAAGATGTGTGGCCGTCTACGGCTGGGATCAGCAAGGTATCGACTGAGCATTCTAGGGATCGAGTGGTCACTCATTCTCTATTGGTATCACTTTGCACGGTTCAAATGGTTTTGATAAATGCAAACCAATCTATTGTTTTGTTCTCCAACGGACTTCGGCTTATGTTCATGTGTTACATGGAGGGCATACTCGGGCATGAATCCCGCTGGACTTACACGGCCCACTTCTTTCCAAACACCGACAGCGACGAGTGCAAGCGCGCAACAGCTGGCGGTAGTTCGTAATCGGGATTACCGACAAACGCAGCCAAGTCAATCTTGTCGAGCTCAGTAGCCTGCCATTCAAATGGGGAGTCAGGATCCAGCAAAGGCATCTTGTCCCACATCTCGTCATCGCCCAAATCCTGGTACTCTTCCCGATCCATCACACAGGCTGGTGGTGTGCCGGCGGGAAGAAGCATCCGGTGGCCTGCTGGAAGCCAGGGGAACTTCTTCTGCGCCTCGGCTAGCACTGGAGCGTCAGGGTCATCATCTGGTGGGATTTCCGAGTCTCTTTCGCAGGACAGGCAGCATACCCGACGAGGAGCCTGGGGCCCGTACATACGAGGCGCAGTGGCCTGGTCTGCTGGCGGGTCATAGATGGGGTACTGGCAAAAGTCGGACAGGAACTCACCACAGTCTGGAAAGGCGCAGTATTTCCGGAGCCAGGGAGGCGTGTTCATCCACTTGGTGCGGAGGAGTACCTTTTCGGACAGAGCCCGAGGAAGACATCTCTGGTAGGGGTCGCCGAGCTCAATCAGTGTGCCGCAGCACTTCGAACTGAGCCCGGCCAGTGCATTCGCCTGATCCCACTCTTTCACACGGGCCCTAAACCAGTCAACTTCTTCCATGTACCAGGGAGGCGCCACGCCTTCCCATCTTAGATAAGAAATATTGGAGCACCAGTCCTTCTCCGGACTATTCTCAAGCTCATGATGCTCGCGCAGAGACTCGTTTAGTGTGCGAAAGCAATCCGGGTGTTCCAAACAGTCGAGAAAATCCCGAGCCGTGGCGAGAAGACAAGACCGACAAAGGGGGTGGCGGCACCATAACCACCGGTGCCCTTCGTGCTCGGCAGTGACTGCATTGCATCTGCCACAGTTGCGACTTTGACCCGCCAACTGCTAGCGAAATGGTGGGGAATCATGCATATGTTGCGTATTCAGCCAACACTGACCATGACGGTGAAAGTTGATGTCGCGCTCAAGGCTGATGTGCCGGGGTTGCGGCTTCTCTTTGTCATAGCCAGTCCAAGAGGGTTCTTCCTCGTGGAAACGATTCTGAAAGTTTTCTAAATATTCTGGATCGACAATAAAGACAACCATTTTGGATAGAGATATCAGTGGCGATGATAACAAGATTGTAGCTGTGGTGTTGAATGGTACCTTGTTGATGGCACGAAGCTTTACCGCTGATGAGAGATCTGCTTCTACCGTTCTGAATACTCGATATTCGAACCCCTCGGCTTTTTATAACCCAAATCTGTAAGGCGTTGTTCACACTAGGCGCACATGCCAACACCCACTAATGTCTTTATCGTCGACACTAGGCCATTGTCGAGAAGTCCATTGTTTAGGGGACGCCCCAGCCAACGGCAGCCATCAAACAAAGTGAACGAGCGGAATGCGAACCCAATCATTTTGATATACGGCAAAACCAGACACTCCTTGCCCACAGACGGCGATGCATCGCCCCTTTTTAGTACTACATGCACAAAGTCGATGAATGTCCCTCCCACATACAGGCTCAAAAATTCCTCCCCCTTCCTCCCCATTCCCATGACCTCCACCCTCAAAGCCCACAAACACCACCCTTGCAAATGATCAAGTCAAACCCACAGTCCGCATCCGTCCTGCAGCTGACTCCTATTTCCAAAAATTAGCACCATTCCCAGCTCAAACACCAAAGCAGTCAGTACTAACCAATGCAAGCCAAAGGATTATCCCCACACGACGGCGTCTGCCCAGCACCGCCCGTCGGCCTCGGCACCACAACTACACTTGTCCGGATAACTGGCCCCGACCCAGGGCGCGTGCTCGTCACTGGTCCGCTGCCAGGACGCGTAGCCGTTACCAGGGTGGACTGTACATTAGCGCACTTGTTCGCACGGCAGACCAACTGGCCGTCGCAGTCGTTCTCAGTCTTGCAGGTCGCGCCGAGGCAGTGGCCTTCCCATTCGCAGGCGGGCTGGGGGGTGACGCCGCCGCCGCCGGGACGGGCGGTGGTGGGTCGGGGCTGGGTCACGAAGACAGTTGTGGTGCGGCGGGCGGTGGTTGTGGGGCCTGGGCGGGCGGTGGTGCGGGCGGTGGTGCGGACGGTTGGGGCCGGGGCACCGCCGGCGGAAGCGCACTTGCGGTTGGTGCAGATGTAGTCTGCGTCGCAGTCGTTTTCGGTCTGGCAGGTGTCACCTGATAGGGGGTTAGTTGATGGGAGGTTGGGGAGTGTTGCTGGGGGTGGAAATACCGATGCAGTGGCCGGTCCACTCGCAGAGGGTGACTGTTCCACCTCCCTGTCTCTGTCGGGCCTCGAGCTCGGCGTGGGCCTGCAGCCCGAGGGCGAGCGCGGCGAGGATGAAAGACGACTTCATGTTTACTTTTTTAAGATGAGTCGCAGATCGGAAGGTCTAGACGGCTGCGGAAAGGACAACAGGCTGCCCAGCTTTCTCTTGCCGTTGGGTCTTATATAGCAGCCCACAATACCGATGCGTGGCCGGGTCGGGTGGGATGTCTTTCAGACCGCCAAAATTGCCGTCCTGCGCGCGCATATTGGGCCCAATCTGCGGCGTGGCCCAGAGTAAGGAGGCCGGTCCGTTCGACCTTGCAGAGTGACGGTGACGTGGTGGTCAGTTTTCGTTCCTGGCAGAATTTTTGTCGGCCTGGGCCAGACCCCATCCCAGGTCATCTCGAGGCTATCACCCGGTTGGCGGACGACGGTCGAGATTTAGCCAGCGGGGGCGCCAAGCCTGGTTCGACGGGTGACGGGTGCTATATCGGGGAAAAAAGGTTTGGCGAGACCCAATAGCTGATGCGCGGCGCCCAATTTGCCGGTGGTTGAAGGTCGACATCGTGTAGCGAGCGAGACACGGGCCAGGAACATGAAGGGAAGAATCTGGGGTACAGGGCGGAATCGCGGAGTCTGGGGCGGTCGAGACCAAACGTGGGCGACGCAATAAAGCTGTCGAATTTGTGCGCGCGTTAGCGGTCGAGTAAACGGAGAGCAAAAATAGACTGGGGCACTTTTCGTCTACGCGTCCTCGCTGCATGCTGCAGCATGGTCGGAAAATTCAGGTACCACCGTGACCATGATCCGGCAGCCGAGCGCGGAGAAACCAGACCAGACATGAAGAAACACATTTGTTTTGGCCCCGTTTCCCGGATGCGGTTGATGCCACGGCCGAAAAATGACAGTCAGGATTTGGTGACTCGGGTCTGGCTAAGGCCGATCAAGTCGCTATCTATCTCTCGCATGACCGTCCATTCATTGGACCTGGTGTCTGTTGGGATTGCTTGTACGAATTTGGCAACGGCCTCGGCATGCTGCTGGAAGAGCTTGTCGGGTTTCTGATCTCGGCGCGCCATTGAGAGAGCTTGTGCGAGTTGGCACCTGGCTGGGTAGGCTGTTCGCAGAGCTTGTTCGGGTTTGGCTTCGATCTTGGCATCGACGCAACGTCGGGTCTGGGCACTTTACGCGGAAGGAGCTAGCCATGTTGCCATATCTGCTGGTTGCGCACAACATTGTGGGTCGCTGAGTCGCACTAAGCGCGGGGAAAACGGACACCTTACGTAGTTCGAGGAAAGAGCCTCTTTTCTTCAAAATCGTCGACACGTAACGTATCCTTTTGGTGCATGTTTCCTGTTGGTTGTGTTTGACTCGGAATCTGGCCGAAGCGAGGGTTCGGCTGGCAGAATGTGTGGATCGAGACTGAAACCCAGCACGAACCGGCATATCTGTCATGCTAAGATTGCTGCGCGACTCGACATCGCTGAACCCAGGTTTCCAAGCTCAGGTTCAACTCACCATGTGAGTCAAGTGAGGCCACATAGCTTGTGCGACCTGATCTTGCGATCTTCGACGTCCCGTCCCGAATTTTATACCACCGGCGGCGTTGGGGTCGCCATAACTTGGAGGATCTGTATTCTGCTCCAGTTTTGGGTTTGTTATCTTTCAGGACCGGTATCTGTGGGCGTTGGGCAAAGATGAAGCTTGTGAGAATATCACGGTGATGTACAGACAGAACTGAGAAGAGCGGGTCAATCGAAGTCCTGCTAACAACTGCTCCTTCCTTCAAGCGATCAAACATGATCCCTTTAGCTCAAGCCATTCGTCACCGCCATCTTAGCCCAATGGATCTGGAACCTTCCAAACTCCACTACATTCGATTTTCTTGCGTTTGGTAACCAGCTCTATTTTTGAATCTCCAAGGACAACATCCCCAGCCCCACAATCAGACCACTTTTGGCCTACTTGCAGATATTTCAGTGCCTCGGCGCCCAAGACAAAGTTCTCCAAAGCTTCCACTTTGCAAACCAGAGACCACAGCCCCCAAGCCTGAAGATCTCTCCCAGTCCCACAACTTTGCACTGACTCGCAATGAACGACCACAGCATGGAAACCAATTCTGTTAGTTGAACCCGAGAGTTTCGTCTGATCGTCTCGCCACCTCGACAGAATGAAGGACGCTTCCGATCCTGAACCGGAATTCCCTAGCAGAGCCAATGCCAAGCCTGACAGTGAAAGGCTTAACTTGCATCTCGAAAGGCCCCGACTGCATTAAACTTAAAGCAAGACTAGTGATATCAAAATCTCTGGATTTGGGTATTGCTACCCGGTAGGCTTATCCGTGGAATTATAAGTAGTGCAAGCGAGACAAAGACCATAATACAAAGAGACGTTCTCAACTTGAATGCCATTAACACGCTTCCGAAATGCAATCTAGTACACTGCCCAGCACAACCTGAAACACCAACAATGCGTCTACCCCCCAGGTATCTATGTCTTCGCCTGCTTCTCCTTGCGTATCCCAACTCTCAACACCTCGCTCAGCCCAACCTGAAACTCCTTCTTCTCCACCGCGTCCACCCACTGCTCAATCCTCTTCAGATAAAAACCCGCCCCACACTTTGAAACCGCCTCTAGGAAATCCACCTTCAGCTGGCCCTCCGTCGCCTCGACATCCCACTCGGGCCGCAAATGCCGCATCCGCATCGCATACACCTTCCGCAGCTGCGTCTGCTCATACTCCATCAGATGAATCCAATACAGCTCCGTCTTGCCTTCGTTGTCCAAGCTGTCTTCTAGTCCTTCGCCGACAGAGACGTCGCTCCCATGTTCGCTGACATCTGTGTAGTGACTTCGATCTGGCTTCTGTTCGCGCCGCGCGCCGCGCAGAAACTCAGGCATCTGCGACGCCACCCACCGCGGCATGGTCGACACGCACTCCCAGTCGATAACGGCGGTGATGCGCCCCGAGTCGTCGACCATGAGGTTCATGAGGGACAGGTCGTCGTGCCAGAGGACGGTGCGCTCGGGCGGGTGCATGAGCTGCGGGAAGATCTTGGGCAGGAGCCGGAGCAGCTTGCGCGTCACGCGGAGCACGCCCTCGGCGTACTCGCGGTCGGTGGCGTCGGCGTTGGCGAGGGCGGTGGTGTGCTCTTTGATGATGATCATGAGGTGCGCGCGCAGCCAGTCGTGGGACGAGTTGAAGGGCCCGCGGGGGACGGTATAGTGGTAGTGGGGGCCGGCGAAGAATACGCTGGAGACGATGGGGCCGGGCTCGGGGGTTTCGGACGGGTGGGAGTGGGTGCTGAGGGTGCCGATGCCGCGGAAGCCGGGGGTCATGGCTCCGCAGCGGAAGAGCTGGGATTGGAACTCGGCGACGCGCGAGACGAGGGTTTCCTTCTGGGACATGGTCATGCGGCGCCAGCGGTAGTAGGCGGGGCGGCCGGACATGAGCTCCATGAGGATCCACTCGAAGCCGATCTCGCTGTTGCTGGTGTCGTCGAAGGCCACGACCTTGGGCACGGGCACGTCGGTCTTGCGGCGCACGAGTTGGAGAGTGGCGACCTCGCCGCGGGTCTTGTTAGCCGGGTCGACGGGCAGCGACACGCGCATGATGAAGCGGCCGCGCGTGCTGTCGACGAGGTACAGCTTGTTGTAGGTGCCGGCGGTGTGGAAGTAGACGGCGCAGTCGGTCTCGGGCGCGGCGGCGCGGATGCCGAGGTGCCGGCGGCACACGGCGGCAATGGCGTCGATGTTGGGCTCCCGCGTCCACCGCGCGGCGACGTCCAGGCTGTTGGGCGCATCGTCCCACGCGAGCCCGTCGCGCGTGGCGTCGCGCATTTCTTTCTTTCCCCTCTTCCTCTTCGTCCCGAGGCTCAGGCCAGACGGCGTGGAGCGGGTGCGTGGCCGTGCCGGTGGTGGTGGCCGATTGTCAGTCGCATCGTTCGTCGCGCGGAGGGGGCCGTTGTTGCGCGCGCACTTTTTGCGCTTGCGGCGGATTGAGATTGGGATTGCAGGTCGCGATTGGACTGCGAAAAAAGAAAACAAAAGTGGGACTGCGTTGAGGTCCTATTGGTCCATGCAGCTGTCCATCTTGGCTGTCACAGCGACAGCCATCGAGGTTCACGTCTCACAACGTGACGCCATCGCGCAAACAGCGAATGCGCTGCGGTCTGCGGCCGTGGATCGCGTTCGTGAGAGGTCCAATCGGGGCGATGTTGTGGTGCCAGTCGAAAGGACGACATGGAACGGCAGAGCGTCGCCAGACATCCGCGCGGCGCGTGGCAAGAACGTTGTCTTTTGCGAATGAGCTTGCGATGCGGGGTGATTGAAGCAATTCCCAGTCCATCACGTCCCTAGTAATGAACATACCAAACGAGTGGTCGTCACCAAGATAAGCAACTCGCGATAAGCAACCTCTTCGCTATCGTCCAGGGTCTGTCCACTATTCTACGGGCGGGCCCCTGGCCTGCGAGACCTGATCCACTGCCCCCCGGATTGGCTGGCATTGTCTTGGTATTGGCTGCTGCTTCCAAGGATTCGGCCGCTGTTTCCTAGTCTTGGCTCCTCCACCTCGAATTGTCAACCTCACGTCGTCTCCAGCGACAACCTTTCCATCCCACAGCTCAGCCGTTATCGTCCCAGCTATACCTAACGGCTATCTCGCATCATTCAACGCCTCTTTCCTCTGCGTGGACGGGCAAAATGCTGAGAGCGTGGCTCCATGACGCCCGACCAGAAAGGCAGGTGCACACGCCAGGCAGCTCAGGAGAGGTGCTGTGCCCCTGCAGCACTTCCCCGCATCCTGCGTGACCCTGGCTCCCGCGCTCCCAACCATGCACATTTGATAGGTCGGGGGCAGTGCAACCTGGTCCAACACGAGTTGCTCCACGTAAGCTCGACATTGGCATTCCTCTGAGCTTGAGCTTCTTCCCACTTCAATCGATCCATTGCCGCCCCAGCCACGGGCATCAAGAAAACCACAACGGCGAGCATCAATCACCGCAGCCATGATGAACACCACAACGTCAGCGGCCAAAACAGGTGACGAGGCCACCCGCGCCTTCTTCAAGCACTCCGCGGGCAAGCGCGTCAACACCGATGCCGTCATCGCCGCCGCCCTCACCAAGCAGTACCCCAACCTCGAGCTGGTCATCGTGCCCGGGTATGGCGTCGACCTCCTAGGCTTCGCCGGCAGCGGCCACGCGACGTACACGCTACTAGACACCAACAACGACGAGCTGCCCTCATCGCTGGTCTGGAAGAGCTACATCCCCCCCGCCCGCCGCATCGATGGCAACCCCGGAGGCCTGGGCCAGGAGGTGTCCTTCGCCAAGCTCATGTACAAATGGAAGGACCTCGAGCTGATCCTGTACATGGTCGACGGCCGCGATGGAGTCTCGCCGTACCCGCAGGTGCGCAACAGCTATCTCCTGACAGCCGATACCCACAAGGCCGAGGCCCTCATCATCGCCGCCGGCCAATGGACTAACGAGCTGCACGAGGAAGTCTGGATGTTCGACAACGGCTACTGGCAGAAGAGCGCCGAGCTGTATCGCAGCGTTATGAAGGCGTCGTGGGACTCCGTCATCCTGGACCCGGAAATGAAGGAGACCATCATCAACGACCATCTGTCCTTCTTTGATTCCCGCGACACGTACGAGGAGTTCAAGGTCCCCTGGAAGCGTGGCCTGATCTACTATGGCCCCCCCGGGAACGGCAAGACCATCTCCATCAAGGCCATGATGCACACGCTGTACACACAGAAGGATCCCATCCCGACGCTCTACGTGCGGAATTTCTCTTCGGTACGTTTTGTGTCGTCATTGTCGCTGGTCATCAGCTAACGAGTTCAGTGGGGCGGCCCCGAGGCTGCCATCAGCCAGATCTTTAGCCTGGCGCGGCAGACGGCACCGTGCTACCTGATCTTCGAGGATCTCGACTCGCTCGTGACAGACCAAGTGCGCAGCTACTTCCTCAATGAGATTGATGGGCTCAAGAACAATGACGGTATCTTCATCGTCGGGAGCACCAATCATCTGGACAGGCTGGACCCAGGCATTGCGGTATGTACCCCTTGAATCCGATAACTTCGACATGCAGTGACTGACCGCACCAGAAACGACCTTCTCGCTTCGACCGGCTGTACTTCTTCCCCGACCCAGACTTCAAGCAGCGCGTAGCCTACTGCAAGTTCTGGCAGAAGAAGCTCGCCGACAACAAGGAAATCGAGTTCCCCGACGAGCTTTGCGACGCCATCGCAGACATCACGCACGACTTCAGCTTTGCCTACATCCAAGAGGCCTTCGTCGCGACGCTTCTTGTCATTGCGCGCGAAGCCAAGGACAAGCGCGCGTTCAAGTGGGAGTCGGTACGAAACCCAGCAGACGAGGATGACGAGTGGGTGGTGACTTCGAAGCGGGATGATTTGGAAGACCTCCAGTTGTGGGTCGAGATCCAGAAGCAGGTGGCCATCCTGCGAGAGAGTGTTGGCAATGAAATGCCCACTGGTAAGGAGGCTGCTGGTACGAAGCTTGCTGTCCTGACTAACTGAGCGTCATGTTTTGTTGTATAAGAGCAATCTTTCCATCTTCTATTTGGTGAGACAAGTCTGGGCTTACGCAGTTTCCATTTTAGTCCTATCATGCCAACATATCGTTGGTAGTCTGATTTCAATAGAGCTCTAATCCATTTCAGACTTCAGCAATCGCGCGTCTCCCTTTACATATCATATGGCATCGTTCCATTGACCACTCAATCACAATGCTCCCTGTCGGTACATCAACAAGGCATCCATCACCCATCGAACACCAACTTCATAAGCAGCCTCTCGAGCTCGTCCAGCTGAATGCTCTGTCGTTTAATTTTCCTTGCTGCAGATCAGCACTTGCTCGCAAAACGGAGTGGGGAGCGCCGCTCACTGCAACAAAAATGTCAACTGGATCGCCCCTAAATACTGCAGCTGAGTCTCGACCCTCGCCAACGATGACGTTATATCCTGTCGCCGATACCACCACTGCAAACGTCCCTTGATAGCACCGAGATCCCTTTCCATATCCAGATGTCTCTTCTTCAGACTTGCTAAGGAGTTCCCGATGATGTGCTTTATGCGCGAGTCCTCAAAGTCAGCGTCTGCAGCGACGTCCAGCTCCTCGAAGTACCGCTCGAGTTCGTCAACATGGAGTTTTCTCTCCTCGATAGCCTCCTTGAGGCTTTGGATCTCCCCGTGCGCATTGTATGTGATGGCGTAAAATGCTGCGCAAAATGAGAACACGCCGAGGGCGAAGGTCAGAATACCGGTGACATTTCCGGCTATGCTGAGGGGGCTGTCGGCGGGGCCTTCGGAGTCTGCCATCGTGTCTGGTTGAGCTTTTTTTCTTCTCTTCGCTGCAAGCTGGGCCTTTGAACGACTGCCGGTTTTCTGCAATGTCGAGAGGGGAGGGTCTCTTGTTGAGCGAAAGAGGGAAGGCCAGGGGGGTTACGTGGGCCTGTTACAGCCTATCGAGGCTCTGATCGGCAACGTGGAAGATGCCGTGTAACCAAATGCATGCATACGCCAGGGCGCTCGGTTGGCCTAACATCGCTTCAGCATGCAGCAGGTACCGAGGATCTAGCGGTGGGTGGTCAGCATCACCGCTTGTGGCGGTTGCGATTGTGGCTCCTCCGCTCGTCAAAATCCCTATACTGGTAGATTCCCCAGAAGCCGGAAGTCCCCTGTGTTAATGACCCACAGTCCATCTGATTACCCCTTTGAAACACATCAGCTGCGGGAACATGTTGCCGACAAGCACTGATGAGGTCCTCCTCCAATCCACCAAAGGCAGTCTCAAACTGGGAATTTTCCAGGTCCCTCGGGTCGAGGATAATCCCAACCCACATCACCAGCGTGTTCACACCTTTGATACGTCGAGACCCGGCGTCATCCCCATCTCGTTTTCTCCTCTCCCTCTCTTCGGCGAGCCAGAGGCGCCGGACTGTGTGTCCTCGGGAAAGATATCGTCGAGAACTCGTCACTATGTGACTTGTCTGGAAGGTAGCGACATCTCCCCCTGGCAAGCTCATACGTCTGATTAACAAAACTGTGCAAGCGCGCAAAGCTATTGCCATCAGGGTCCTTTCACTTGATGAAGCACCCTTTAAGTTTTGCGTTGATGCTGGCGGGGTGAACGTGGCGAGTGCAGATACGCCAGGACTACAAGACTACTTCGTCGCCCCGGATCAAGAATGGATATTCGGCGTGCGGGTGGCAGATGGCTTGGTTCGACAGTTTCAGATCCTCGGGGCTGTATCTAGGTAGGTGGAACTCCATGTGTACCTTGTTATTCGGCCGCCCATCCCTGAGTTTACTGACACTGGACTACAACATGGCATAATCACTGACCTAAGTGATCTCACAGAGACTTCTCACTTGGAACGCTGGTCCACGGCAGCAGCAAGCCTGAGACCAACTACATCGAGATCAAGACCTTCACCGAGATAATTAAACCGAAAGCGCCGGGTGAATCTTTTGACGCCAACCAACTGCCACACATCGAGGAGCAAGAGAACCCGGTGGATATGGCACCAGCTGAAGCCAAGCCATCCAAGAACACATTAGCTGCCTCGTTCTCAAAGACATCAATTAACCCATCCCAGTCCCAGGTCCCAGATTATGCCTTCGAGACAACCATCTCTTTCAACAGTTCTTCGTGGCTGGCAGAGCCGTCTACCGAGGCTGTTACTGTTGAGCTATACAAAGTTGTCGGCCGCGACGACGACGAAGCCGATGCTGAGACCGAGGACAAGAGTGACGAGTCAGAGACGTTTAACAAGAACTTACTCGACTCTCCCGTTCCGCTACACCATGCTGTTCTATCTACGCTGGAGCCCGGGAACGAGCTAACGCCGCGACTGTCGCGAAGCGGCAAGGCTCAGCCGGCGCGGGACCCCGTGCAGGCGGAAGCAGACCGGGCATACCGCGCGCACCGCATGCACCGCATGCAAGCTTGGATTGCCGAGGAAGAGGTTCGGTCGCATAACGCATCGCCCGAGCCGTCGGTGGTTGGCGAATGGAATGAGGAGGTCTGGGAGCCCGCCACACATATTGTCACGCCGCCTGAGGCTACTCCAAGCCACGAGCGGTGGAGGGAGGGAATGTCGGCGGAGGGGATACAGCAAGACAGGGAGAAAGAGACAGGTCCGCCACTACCAGCAAGGGTTACCACTGCCGAGCCACGGACATCAAACGAGGATAACGGCATCCCCTTCGCCAGCTACACTAGCCCTCCAACCGATATCGGAGACTGGGAGGAACCGGGCACCAGGAAGAAGCGAGACAAAAAAGACAAGAAGGGCAAAAGTCGTCTCTATCATGAATTGGAAACTGTTAGCTACCGCTCGCAGGCTGTCGCCGCGGAGATCCAAGGCGACATCATGGTTCCCGACCCCCAGTTCGGCGTTGGGGCCTCTGGCTCCGGTTCCCGTCTCCCTGATACGATTGGTGACGAGGACCTGTGGGCGGTCCCTGCCAAGAAAAGCAAAAAGGACAAGAAGGTCAAACGTCGCCTCTATCATGAATTGGAAACTGTTAGCTACCGCTCGCAGGCTGTCGCCGCCGAGATCCAAGGCGGCACCATGGTTCCCGACACCCAGTGCAGCGACGCCACCCATTTGCCGCCCAGTGTGCCCAGGACCCAAGAGCAGACAATTAGCACCGGCGGCTTGATCCAGCAGGCCATCGTCAAGGACACTGCACCAGAGCGATGGGAAGAAGACCCGTTCCAGACCGTTCGGATCTACATTGTCGACCCGGAGCAGTTCAAGGCCGAAACCGGAATCAACATATCCCCTTCAAAAAATAGCACCGGAAACAGAGGCCTCCTCGGAACATCTCCCATCGTTCGGGACCCGACAGTTCTGGACCAGAATCTCCAGTCCTTTGCGTTCTTACATCAACAGATGCCGGGTCGCGATGGGAATCCAACCCGGAATCCCATTGCGAGTCCCTTTGCCCGTCCACTGCATGAGCGCAACGACTCTGCGACCGCCATTGCGTCGGTGGCAGCGCATGGGCAGGGACAAAACCCCATGGAAAAGAGCGCAGTCGGCCAGACACGTAGCAAAAGTGAGCTGGACGCCCATGTTAGTAGGTGTGGCGAGAACAATGTGGTGACCAAAGCATCAAAGGAGAGTGACGAGGGTAGCACGGATCGGGGTGCCGGTGTTTTGCCGTTGAAATTGAGGCCGCTCTGGAAGACGATATGTTGCTGTGGGCTTGGTTTGTGAAGCGTTGTGGGCTTTTGGACGGAACAAGCTTCGGGCGTGTACCTTGACATTGAACCCTAACTCGCCCGTCTTCCTCCCACAAATCGGTTTCTTCCCAATTTGAGCTTGACTATTCCGGCCTGCTGGCACCATCATCTCGTGGCATCAGACTGCGATCCAAACTCTTTCACCGAGGAAAGGGTATCAGCCATGTACTCCTCACGATACCACGCCGCGTATTGGCTCATCTCGGTCTGTGCAACGGTAACATACCGGCTCACGTCCAAGATTTGCGGCGAAGCCTTCCTCTCCTACCTGCTAGTCCCACTGGCACTCCGCGCACTCTACGTCATGTGAAAAGGCCCGCAACAACAACCACAGAATACGTTTCCCCCCTTCGACCACGCCTTCTTCCTTCTCGTCTGTCTAGGATCCCTTGCGAAATGCATCCATGTCCCGGGTTTAGACACCACTCCAATCCTTGGTGGTATCCAGACATTCCTTGCATTTTCGGCTCTGGGGGCCCTGGAACCTATCAGGCAGAATGTAGGTCCCCCGACACACACTCATCAAGGTAGGAAGGTGTCTGACTTGTTCCTCGGATTGATACGTCTGGTTGACATGCGTCTCAACTCGGTTTAAGGGCAGGGCATCTCGTGTGTTTTTGTGATAAAAGCGATGTTCAATGACATCTTGAGTAATATCTGGACCGTGGCGCTTGTGATTCCGTACATTCTAATGCCACTGTGGGATGTTAGTGAGACCGTGAGTGGGGTGGGACATAGATACACACGGGCACACATGCTGACGGGGAATGCATCTAGATATTCTATCTCGTCCACGGGTATATCACACCGCAATGGATAGAACCGCGAGTGGGGCCACTTCGGGCAACTGGGGAGGACTGGAGAATGCGACGACTCCGCGCAGTGGATTGATTCTTGGTTTGGACGGGGTTATCGGTCGTGATGTACTTTGCTGAGCCCACCGAGCGCACTGTTTCGGGTTGTAAGGTCATTAAAAGTTCAAGGAATGTCTGAAGGTGGGTGCTGGAGAATGCTCAGTTGGACCTGAAGATTGGAAGTTTGGCCTTAGAAGAAGTAGGTTGATAAATCGGAGTTGAACGATCTATAAACATCTCCGCAATTTCTTTCCAGCTATTCAGATAGCTGGATCGATTGTGTTCCTATCTTTGAAAAGACTGCTCTCAAAGACGTATTTGATACATCACCCATCTGTTCGAATCTCCTTGCTTAGTGTCACCTCTAATAAAATGAACACCGTGTTTGAGCTTTAGGTTTTCGTAAACTGGGGTAAAGCTGGTGAATGGGAGCGACCTGATGTTTTGCGGTAAGAGGAAGAGGCTTCACAGTTGTGAAATATAGCGGTGTATTATTTGTAAAAAGATAGCGCGAGCTAAGATGTTAGCTTGCGCAACTCTGTCACGTGACCACGTGACTACCCCTCCATTGCCAATGCGGGGTCTCAAGTCGCACCTCCGTGTTTCCGCATCAGTATGTAACCGTCCCATTAAATCTGCTACATATTTGTAAGGTGTTTATTATTCCAGATGTAACCCCTTTCATTTATTTTGCAATTTCTCAAACAGACGATTGGCGTCTAATAAAACATGTCTAGGTCCCCCCTAGGTAGGTACCACGCACGAATTATTACGAATTATTACGTGTCTTCCCAAACTGACCCCACGAGGCTCCCAGCCATTATGTAGAGCCTCACCACGCTGCATTTACCCCTGTCCGAGGATCAAGCACGAGACAAACCAGGTTCTTTTGCTATGGATAATGCCCTCCTAGAGCCCCAGCGTCATGCAAACTGCAAGGGTCCCCAGTACCTCCTAAACATACGTTATACCTATGTGAGAGCCCATGTGTCGGCGGTCAGACCTGGACGCATTACAAAACCCCTTTCTCTTTAGGCACTCTTTGGGCACCTGCCGGATGTGAGACGCAAGAGTGTGGTTCTGCGGCAAGAGTTGTTTTCGGTCTCCGGCACCTGGCGTCGACGTCGTACCCTGTACCTTTCCAGTCTGCTCCAATCGTTTAGCATATGGTCATCGTAATAGGTGCCTGAGACGTATTTGCACAGAAATTGAAAAAGCTGACTTGGTTTGTAACACCCGTTGTCAGAGTATTTCTACCAGAGTGAAGGAGTTCAACAGAGGCGAACGCGAGGCTCAAAGCTAGATTAGTAGGGGTGTTGAGGGCATCACATTGAAATCTGAACATTCGAACTACAGGGTATTCCTCTCCTTATCCCCAAGAGCCCAAATTCATTCACACCGCCTCTGAGTGCTACCCCGCGCGCCCGCAGCGCCCCACGCCCGCAGCCACCCCGTATAGCCAATCTAGGGGTGGGGGGGGCAACCACTTCAGAAACAAGACTCAAAACTAATCGCTCTAGCCGATGGCTAAGCCTAGACCTCCTTCTTCTGGATCGGCCGGCGGGGGCGGAAACACTTCGACACCCGTTCCTTCCCCGCATAATAAGATACTGTAAGACCAGCTTTTTCATTTCGGGCGGGCGAATGGGGCGTTCTCTTCTGTTACACTCAAACACAGCGTTCAGCGACCTCTTCAATCAGTGTATCACCGCCAACACTATGGGACAGGGTTCATCTCTACGCCAGTATCTTCCCTCCTGGGCAAAAGACGTCCCACCGTCTGATGTATGTTAATGCGCACAGGTGGCCTTCAAAACTGACAAGCGATCTTCCAGACCACTCGCCAGCGTCTTGAAGCCTCTTTCGTCAGTATCGAGAAGCTCAGGAAAATCTGCCAGGTTCCATCGATCTCAATCGGTGTGGTTCACCATGGGGAACTCGTGCTGACTAAGGGCTTTGGCGCGCTCGACCCGAGAGTGGAGAATCCGGTCTTGCCCGACGACAAGACTCTCTACACCCTCTCTTCGATCTCCAAGACCCTCGTGTCCGCCGCAGTCGGAATACTGGTTGATGAGGGGAAGCTAAAGTGGACTGATGTAGTAGGATCGTACTTGCCGGAATTTAGGCCAAAACACGATCATCGAGTGGCTACGGAAGCAACCTTCAATGACTTCTTGCGGCACTCAGGCGGACTCTCCAACCCAGTGGTCACGATCCTGGCCCAGGGGGGTAAGGTCCTTGTCCCGCAGCGAGATTTCATTGAGCTTGTCAATGATGCCCCAACTGACGGTATGTCGCTGCCCCCGATGCCCGCCCGGACTTGTACTTACTAATGCACCGGTTGGCATTCGTCGAAGCCAATGGTCAGCCCTACTTCAACCGCGAATGGCAATACTCGAACATCGCCTATGGCTTGATTACGTTGGTGATTGAGAAAGTGTCGGGCATGAAATTCGCACAATTTCTGCAGAACCGCATCTTGGACCCCTTGGGCTTGAATAACACGACAGTCTTCCGAGAGCGCCTCACGGAGAACTCGAATGTGGCCTATGCATATGCCCAGTTAGACGACGGGTCGTGGGCCTTTCTCGACCACGAATGGACATCCGAGGACAACAGCCCCGTTCTGGGGATGGTGGGAATACGAAGCTCGGTGAGAGACATGACCATCTTCAGTGCGGCCGTGATGGAGGCCTGGTTCAGCGACATGAACATTTCGAATTTCGGCATTTTGGCAGACTTGGGCCTCCGAGAGAACCCCCTGAAGCAGATGGGCCCCATACTCAACGGCTATTACTGGACTCATTCTCACAACGACCCATTTCAGAACGAGGCTGCCTACCACCTTGGATGGTTTCGGGCAACCATGCCGACTTGCATGGTGTCATGGGGTGCCTGGAACTCGGTGCTAGCCAAAATGGCAACGGAAGAGGAGAAGGCGTTCCGCGACCAACACATAATCGGCAAAGAATCTAAGCGGCGACTCCTATTCAAGTCTGTCGGCATCGGATTCTGTGGCACAGGGTCTGTCAACCTCTTCCCGGAAACCCAAAGCGCGGTTGTGGTGTTCTCCAACGGGCTGAACTGTTCAGATGCATCTGACCTCGTCGCCTCGTCGCTCATCCAAGCCCTGTTTGACCTCCAGCCCCCAGTCGACCTGCTTCCGGTAGCCCTGAAAGAAAAAGACGCCCGCAAGGCGCAGTTTCAGCAGATTATGAGGGACCTCGATCAATCACGCGACCTTTCCCGCCCAGAGGCCAATCTTGACGAATATGTCGGGCGATACCATGGCCTCGCAATCGAGTTGGCAGTTCGACGAGGCAGTGAAGACGGCAAACTGCAACTCTGCCTGAATAACAGGGAGGATAGCGTCCATACACTAGAGCACCACGGTATCGACCAGTACAGCTACTGGCCCAAAACGCGAGACGACTGGCTAAGAGGAGGGTGGCTCGACTGGGACGACCCCATGATTGGACTGTTGACTTTCAAGAGAAACGGCTCCGGCACAGTTCACGGTGCTACCTGGGTGTGGGAGCGAGGGGCTGAGCCGTTCTTCTTCTTCAGAGTGGGCGAGTAATTAATCGTGTTCCCTGAAATGAAGAAGGCATTGTCTGGTTTTGCTTGCCTTTCTGCAAATTTTCGCCACCGAATTGACAGGAATTGTTGGTGTGAGAAAGGCGGCCCAAAGGGCAAAAGGGGGGCCCAGATCAGGCGCCCCCTACCCGAGTTTGGCCACTTGGTTCCAATGCTGGTTATGGCCGCTCACACCCCTCGGACTCGGGGGCTATGTTGGGGCCACCTGCATTGGGTTGCGTTTTCAGCACCCTGCAGACGCAATGCCGGCCTTACCGCTTTCGTCCTGTTCACCGAAAATGGGTGCGGCACCCAAAAGGGAAATGTTTCTAGATAAGCTCGAGATGATGTTCGATGATCTGGGTCTTAGCCCCTGATTGGTTTCAGCGAGGCGGCTCTTTTTTTCCCGAGGACCTGCCATTCAATTCTTGCACTTTGGGCTTCTAGTATCCGGCAGGCAACAAAATGCGTTGTCAGGCTCGACACAGCCCCCTTTTCCTTTTCCGCGTTTTGCGTCGCATCAATTACGAAGGCCACGAGCTGAAGTTTTCACTTACGCAAGTGAATCTGTCAAACACGCAGTGTGATTCACTTTAAACCTCATGCAATGAAGGAATCAGAAGACGCGCTCAAGTACAGCAACAAAAGCCAAAGAAATCAAACAAAAATCAAAGATCGAGGCTATGATGCGGCGCAGGCAAAGCAAGGCTCGCAGTTTTTGCAGCGTGACATGGAATCCCATCACTGAGGTGAGGTCACGGAGCACATGAGGCGATTAAGACGTGAATATATAAAGGTGCCACTGGAGGTCGAAGATACATCGTAGGATTTGCACTGCTCATCATTACTATTCAAGCCAGCTTTACAATCACACATCGCTCATTTCACACACATCATATTTTTGCCGACACCACAAGCAGTAGGTATTAACCCATGACGTGAAGTAATGAGACTCGGTCTGACGGCACCGTGCCATCTACAGAATCACACTGCTATTTGATAGCGTGAACATGGGCGACTCTATTGTTGACAGCAGTACGGGGGGCGGTGGCGGCGGCAGCGGCAGCGGCAGTGGCGGCAGTGGTGGTGGTGGTGGTGGTGGTGGAGGCAATGGTGGAGGCAATGGTGGAGGCAATGGTGGAGGCGGTCAGGGCCAGGGAAACAAACGGCAGTGAGATCTGGCTGCACACATGCACACATGCACCCCCAGCAAAAGGCTGCATGGGCGGCTCTGCCCAATTCGCAGTTATTTTCTTAGTTACCGTCTGCATGGGTCCGGGTGGCCGTCATTGGCAGCGACGTGCCCACGCGTGTAAGGAGGAGACGCCAGCGAAGCGTGCTGAGCATCAACTTCTGTCGCAAGCAATCAGGCACCGCCGGTCACTCTTCTTTTTCATTACTTTGCGCCTGCCGCACTTTTATCTCAATCGGATGTACACTGGCTGTATCGAGGAGTAGATATTCTCTGTCTGTCTGCCCAAAGGCTGCCAATACAAGCATGCACACACACACATACACAGTTGGCGATAGGTCGTCTTCACTCAGCCATCGCTACGTGCACAATGCGAGGCTTTCCTGACCCTGGATGTAGTGGTAGCATAATCTTCTGTCGACACTGCTATAAGCCTGATCGATGCGCTCATATGAGTCTCACAAGCTCGTCACACATATCGTTCTCTCACACGGTGTTACTACTACCCCCAACTATTGGGAACTTCTCACTCGTACTTGACTTTTCTCCACATTCTTCACCTCATTCTGTCCTATGTGTGATAATGCACGACACCAGCAGGAGTGGGACGCAGGGAACAGTCCAGAATTTACCCGGCAAGGAAATATTGGATGCGGCGCTTGCGCAGTTCGAAGCTTCCCTGACAGGCGAGCAGAAAAAGTGCCTAGGTACAGTCACGAGCTTGGAGGACCTGGTTGGATTGGTCGAAAAGTTGCAGAAGAAATATGGAGACAAGTCTTCGTCCCGATGGTTCGGCAAGCTCGCTCCGGTGCTGTCGTGGCTCACTGGCTTGAACCAATGCGTACACGCCTTTTTGCAGGCAAGTCCGCGGGAATTTGTGCTACTGTGGGGATCCTTGTCGCTGGTGCTGGAGGTAAGCACACTCCAACTCCCTTATAACCAAGCCAATTCCCCCCAAACTGCCATCAGCGTGCGCAAAACCCCAACTAACACCCGGCTGAATTTCAACAGACTGCTGCCAGGTATATTGGCGGCCTCGAGCAAGTGGTCGAAGCTCTTGACTCGGCTCGTTGGATACAGCCGCGATTTGGACACTACGCCTCGCTGCTGCAGAAGGGGCTATCGTGCCCCTCGCTTGAGAAAGGCCTTGTCAACATTTACGTTGAGTTCATCGGTATTTGCCACGACTCTATTGCGTTCTTCACACGGCACCCGATCGGTAAGGATCCCTAGCTCCATCATGACCAACTCCCGACAGCAGAACAAGCTGACAGCCTGCTGACCGACAGTGAACTTCTTCCTTGCATTTTTTTCCCCCCTCAAGAGTAAGACAGCGCCGCGTCTGAAAAGGATCGACAAATACACATACCACATCGACCAAAACGCCACCATTGCAGAACGGTATATACAGAAAGTGCAGTGGGAGAAGCAACATTGCGAACTCATCAACCTGATCACTCCACGTCTACATCGCCCCTTGTACGGCACGATGCTGTTTGGGAAAATCCCCTTCCATCATCTTCCCTCGAGGCGGAATTCGGCCTTTTTTGGCCGCGAAGACGAGCTCAATGCGCTGTGGGTGGCGCTTGACCCTCAGGCGCGCCATTCAACTTTGACGTTCTCGGCGTGTTTTGGACTCGCTGGGGTGGGCAAGACACAGCTCGCTCTAGAGTTTGCTCATCGCCATCTTGACGACTTCGACGCCATCTTGTGGGTCGCGGCTGAGACGCCGCTCAAGATGGAGGAGTCATTCCACCAAATTGCGCTGGGCCTGGGCGCCACCGATGAATTGGCCCAGCATCCGGACAATGTTCGGGACGCCATGATGGCGTGGTTTATGCGCATGAGCGTGATAGACGGTGAAAGCAACATGCCAGCCGCCAAGTGGCTCGTCATTTTCGACAATGTCGAGGATGCGTCCATCGTTGAGCCGTGCTGGGCACGGACGTCCGCTGGGGCGATTCTTGTGACGTGCAGGAATGGAGAAACCGCGCGTCAAGTCTCCACACGACGCAACGGCATACCGTTGACTGTGGAGGTTGAGCCCTTCAGTCTGCTTCCAGCCGCCGAGTTTCTGCTGACCGGCCTCGGAATTTCGCCCCCCTCGCGCGGGGATGAGAAAGCGGCCATTCATATTGCCCGATGTGTTGGCCATCACCCGCTTGCGCTCGACCTCATTGGAGGCTACATCCGCAGGTGCGGTCTGACCATGGAGCAGTTTACCCGACAATACCCCACCCCCGAGAGAGACGTCCTCTTTCATGAGTCGTCTGTTGCCAACCTGTGGGACATGTACCTCGGCGACAATGGTGAGTCGGGACGCGGCCTCGACGCCAACGCCAAGCTACTCATCCAGATGCTCGCCCTGCTCGACGGGGATGGGGCTCCGCTATTCTTGTTTACCAACATGGTTCGAGAAGACATGCAAGTTATCCTCGTGCAAGCTTGCAACAGCTCGCACTGACACTTCTTCGTCAGGCTCTTCGAAGGTCCCGACATTTGTGGCGAGTTTCCGCATCTAGAAGCCACCCTCGCCACGCCTTTCAACAACCCTCTGAGGTAAGGTTTTCGAGGAAAGACTGTGTCCGTTCTCACACATCCTCCCTCGTCATATCATGGGACCTGTATTTCTCTCTGACCTACACAGTTTCGATCAAGCCCGAAGCTCGCTTCTCGGCCCATCGCTCGCCAGAGTCGACAAGGGCGGGGCCCGCATCAAATGCCATCGCCTCGTCCAGTTAGCTGTCGCTAAATCCATGAGTCCACAAACAATTTCAATTGTATTCCATCAGCTTGTATTCTTCCTCAACGCTTCCTTTCCCCGACAGGCGGACGGGCGTCCTCTCCTTGACCAGTGGGGGAAGTGCGAAGAATTAAGCAGCCAAGTTGAAGCGCTGCTGGAGTCTTACAAGCAGTACCAAAAGGATCTTGGCGAGCCAATCCTCCTTTGTGAGATAATCTGTCGATGTGCATGGTGGGTGTTTGCGCAGTGTCCCGTAGCGGCTAAAATCCACGCTTACAAATTTCTAGGTATTTCTATGAGAGAGGACAGTACGAGAGCTCACTGCGGATGGTCGATGACGGCCTCTCCATTTGCTATCAAGCGCTCACATGCGGCCATCATCCCGGCTACTCCCGCTGGTTCGTCAAGGACATGATCAGCCACCTTGTAAACGTGCAGGCCACGGTTTACCGAGAACAGCCTGCTGCCGATCACGGCCTTGACCTCGCGCAAAAGGTGCTCGACATGCGGTGTGAGAACCAAAAGTCGGCCGGCGGGCTCTCGGCTTCAGAACAATACTGGATCTCGCTCGCCAAGGGCAACCTCGCCGTATCTCTAATGGGTGTGGACCGGGACAAAGAAGCGCTCGACCTCTTGCTGGAGCTTCTTGGGAGGGAAGACACAAAGTCCAATGAAGATATCTATCTTGAAAATGCCGCCCTATGTTGTTCGAGACTTGGCGGTCTCGAGGACGCCAGCGGGTACATTTCTCGTGCCTTTGAATCCGTGAAAGCACTCCGGGGAGAGGATGCCGCTAGGGGGGCAGTGTGAGTTTGTGTGGGTCTTCCTTCCTCCCCTTGCAGGGCTAATTCTTGACTGCTGTAGGTGCTATTTCTATCTTTCCACAATTGATCGCAAAAGAGGGGATATTCACTTGGCCAGGACGCACATGCAACGCTGCCTTGAGATTCGGGAGAAGCACATGCCACATCACCATCACACCGGCTTTACCCACCACCAGATGGGCCTCCTGATGCAGATGAGTGGGGATGACGAAGAAGCAGTGTAAGGCTCTTGCTACTTACCAGACACCGGTTCTCACGCGCTAACTGACGCAGCAAACACTTCACCGAAGCCTGTGAGATTTTATCGAGCGGCGAGTGTCATCCCGGCGCGGTCTGCCGGACAGCACTCGCCCTTGCTCAGTCGTACCAGCGTCTCAATGATTCCAGGGCATTGGCATGTCTCAAGGTCGCAGAGACATATCGGTCTAAGATCCGCGGGGTTGACACTGGCAATTTTGGCCACGACTCCGACAAGTACGATCGCTTTGTGACTGTTGGCCTCCGGGGATGAGATGGGTTGCTCCGTACCGAGGCTATCACACGTCTTTAATACAGGGTTATTGTCTCTGAGGACTCGAAAGGCGGCTTGGATGAAGAGTTGTACTTGGAACGAACTCCGATGCAGCATTCGTGGAACTCAGGATCCAGCCAGCTTCGAGGCTGATTCAGAGGATGGGAAGCCTCATCTGCAATGAAGAGGAAAAATAGGACTGAATATCGAGGGAAGTTGGAGTTTCATCTGTCGATATGTTAGTTGCTTTGGGCTCTCCGTGGGGGAGACAATCCTGTTGAACTCAACAACAAAGCCGGAGGGGTCTGAGCATGTGTTGACCCGTATGAGAATGTAGCCATTCTGGTACTGTCTTTCTCCATCATACTTTGATAAGATAAGATCTCAGAGGGACATCCCTCTCGGTTTATTTGTCTTGGGTTTGTGGTTGCTTTTGTTTAGTTGCCAATCAACCTCGCAGCATGGACTCTATCAACCTTGATTAGTGTCTCCCATGGCTGGCCAAAGCTATCTCCCAATAAGAGGAGGACGGAAAGCGAAGCTATTCAGTAACTTCCTCGCTGTGGATACGGCCTTTTCACCACCCTAAAACCGACACTACGATTTTCCTTTTTCTTTTTCGGAACTGAGCAGTTGCCGCCTTAGCCTGAGCCAGACTGAGCCAGACTGAGCGAAGGGTCACTGTTCTGGCCCGCGCCATGTACCGCCTTCGACCTCGCCCTCACTCTTATCACTGACCTAGCCTCCAAGATTGTCGACGATTCCCTTCTTTTGAAACTTGAAAGTTGGGTGCCGACCCTCCCCGACTCTCAGCCATCTCTGCTCACCAACAAGCGACAGTATGGATCCAACTCGTACCAACCGCCGACATGACACTGTCCCAGGCACCCAGCTCCCTTCCCCTCTTGGGTCGACACCATTCACCCCCAGCGTGAAAGCCCTACATTGGTTGCAGCTCAAACCCCTGCTGGCGGCACCGTCCCAAACCAGGCACTGCGCATGGCATTAGACATAATCGACCGATCTTCTTCGGTGAGTCTCCCAAACAGATGCTTCACATGCTCCACATCCGTCACCAACGCCACGTTCTTCAGCTCGACATGACCTCCCCCGGATTCCATTGCCATTCGCTCTGCCAACCATGCCTTCTCCAGCAACATAGACGCTTTGACGATTTCCTCCACCGACCTCGGCCTGCATTCGTAGAAGAGGGGCGCCAGGGCAGCCGTGCTTCGCAACCCGCGCACCCAGTCGCGGTACTCCATGATATGGTCGGGCGGAGGTGCTTGGAATCGAAGGAGGCCGATCGCGTTTACTCGAACCATCACCACTGTGTGCTTTTCCCTTTGACCTTCATTGTCGTCAAGGAATTCGTGGATCCGCTCGAGGATCCGCCTCTTGTCCGGCGGCAGCTCCTGCTCGTCCTTGCGCGACTCTCGGGGCAATCTTCTGGGGTTGCCAAAACACATATTGGGTCCTGTGGGCGGGGAGAGCTACAGGGAGACTGGATGATCGGTCAATCGGTTACAAAAAAAATGTAGGCATGCCTGAGAAGACGTTCAGGAGGTGTGGCATTCTTATCTTCGATCCTATGGCTTTTTGACGCCGTCTCTCGGGAAATTGGATTGAACAGCTGAAGCACCCTTGTCGAAGCCGAACGCCACATCTCTCTGGGGCATTTTGGAGTCTCCAATAAGGCCAGTGATAACAACGCCACATCACGAATACAACGGGCTATTTCGGGGCGGCAATTTCCGCCAACGCCAAATATTGGAGCCGTGCGTGGCAATACCACTCAGCCGCACTGGCAGACATAACCAATGAGTTTCATGGCACGTGGTGGAAGATAGTTCTTTTGCAGTCCCAAAGGTATATTTATGTTGCAAATACCCCTTTTAAGCAAAGGGGAACACCTTTCTTAAGGCAATCATGCCTTAATTCAGCTATTCAAGGAGTAATATATATCCTAAAATGTCTGTCATTGATGGGCCCCAAATGCACCACTTTCCTCTCCGGGGTCCTCCTCCCTGGCATTTCATCAATAGCGCTTTCGTCGCTAGCGTCGTCATTTCGAGCTAATGCCTCGGGAGGTATCCCCTTGTTGCATGGCTTTAGTCCTTCACGTTCGTCATCCGCTTCCAAGTTCCTAAGTGAGGTACGTTAGCCATTCGTATATGTTGGTACATAATTAAGAAAACAGTGATCCATAGGAATTAAGCCAACAACTGTACCAAGAGAATACTTACCAGGACGGCATCCTTCAACCAGTCTCTGTTTGTTTTCGGTACCTGGTATATGCGCGGGGAGACAGATGCGAGTTGATAATGCCTTATGGAGTCATCCTACGCGTTTTCACTACACAAGTAATACTTTCCACAACTGGTATGGTAACCAGAAAGATACGCACTTTCACCGCCCAGTAACTCTCCATAAGACGATATCAAATTGTAAAGATAGCTTTTATTTTAACTGATAACCTCCCACCCCTCATCGTCTCCGTCACTTGTTTCCTGCTCCTCCCTCAATGTCAACTTCTCGACCTTATCAGCAACAGTCCTTTCCTCCTCTACACCACCATCAACAGCTCTCTTCTCCTTCACGCTAGCCTTCCCCTTTCCATTCAAGTATAGCCCTAAATCCAGCCCTAAACCCCATCCCCTCTCCTCCTTGCCCCCTACTACACCCGCTCCCTCTTCCCACCCCCCTTAGTTTTCCCCCAAACCCTCTTAGTCTGAGCAGAAACCCCTCCCAAGCCAACGCCGCATTAAACCTCATAAAATTCTGTGAAACAAACGGTCACCTGGTTAGCCACGTGACTCCCCACTTTCACCACTATAATACTGGCTCTCTGCCCCTCTCTCCTTTTTATCTAGAATAAGCAATTCCATAACTCTTTTGCCGAACGGCCAGAAAACACTCTGTTTTGTGTACCACAAATTCTCCCACGGATCCCACCCCAACGTCCTCGGCCTGGCCACCAGCCCCGCCGTCCGCTTCTCAACCTCCTCCCAGCTCGCATACCCCTCTGTACATGCCTGCGCGGATCTATCGTGATCGATATCTTCTCCCTTGTGGTAGTAACACGTGTGTGTAAACTGCAGGGGGTGCGAGTACGCGATGCAGATGCGCGGAAACACGATTGTCTCGTGCAGCGGCGACTTCCGCGTCAAGCTCTGGAACATCGACACGGGCCGCAACATCCGCGCCTGGCGTCACCGCCCCAAATCGGCGCTCCTCGAACGCAGCGACCGATATGCATCAGTTGACAGACCCGCTGTTCGCGGCGCGGCAGCGGCCGGCCATGCCGCCCCGAAACAAGAACACCACAGCATGTTCAAGGGAGTCCTCCGGCGGGCTTCTGTCTCACTTCGATCTGGCGTAAAAAAGCTTATACACCAGCGCACATCTGTTCCTGCCGGATCAAGCTTAGACAAACATAGGCACCGACAGTGACCACGTTTCCTGGACCTCACGGCCCACAGGTTAGTGGCTCACACTAGCACCTCACAGGACCCCTCATCTTCAAGCCACCAGCGCTCCTTAACCACCAAGATAATAACTCCCTGAGTTCCTGGTCCGTTGCCCTAGCGTCGCCCTCAGCAATTAAAAGCGCCTACACCTAACCTCCGTCTCCTTATACCCATTCCCATAATCCTCCTCCCACTCCCAACAATGAAACCCATCCACAATCCTCTGTCCCGCATAAGAAACTCAAAACCCGCCAACGATCCCGAAAGCGGCAACCGCTTAATCTCCACGGTCCATAGTAGTTGCAAGGTCAGAGATAAAGGCGGGTGCGGGCTTTGCTTCCAGCCGATTTGTCGACAGGTGTTGTCGTAGATGTGTAACGAGGTCTAGTAGTAGGTTTGGGGTTGATATTGGAGGCTGGTGAGGTGGAAGACTTGAGCGGAAGGACTTGAGCATGTAATTGAGATTTCCCTGAGGCGTGGAAGATTCGACTGCTAGGAGCAGAGGTTAAATATGTCAAACATGGACATGTCGTTTTGGTGGATTATGCCTGGCGATGACAGAAGGATCAGATCAATTCCGCAGTAATCCAGCAAGTCATCCTAGCTCTGGAATTCGTAGCATTCAATGGACATTAGCGCGGCATCCTGTTGTTAGCCCTGTAACGGTTTTCAGGGGCATGAGGATTTTGGTAGCGGATAAATGATACCCTGCCGAGCCTGCACTGCAAAAGGATGGCTCGTGGGCCCGGCGTGCAAATGCTACGCCTCGCATTTTGGTAGGTCGAATCCTTCGTTTGACAATACCTGGAACAATGTGCAATGAGCGAGGAACCTGGCTTCACAATACTGAATGAGGTTGAATTGTTGTTGAGCTGACAGGCTGTTATTTCGGCGGCCGTCCCTGAAAGTCTGGGGCAAGGCCAGTTGTTAATGACTGTTCCAAGGATGGCGGATTTGTGGAATGCCTCGATCTCCCGTCTCATATGGTTGGACTGTAGTTTGTCGAATGTCACCTACTCAGTATAAACCTCTGGAATAGCTTCCAGGTCCGCTAATATGACTTTTGCCCCACCTTCCGTGGTTGGATGGGGCGAAAGCAGCTTGGTTCTCATGGTGTCAGCAGCCGATGAAATGAGTTCACCATGTGGGCCGCTTCAGGCTTCTTTCTATGTAGGACATGGCTTTGGAGGGGCTGTACTCATTGCCGGCGTCAAAAAGGGTTTCACAGAGGCGAGCACTGGTTGCAAAACAGAGGCAGTAGAAGGTGGATAAATCTCAGCAAGATTGAACCCTGGCGGTCTCAAAATACAAAGGGCATACGGGCCCCTCAGGGGTTAACCCCTAACCAATATAGAAGCCCCTGACCAAAAAATTTCTATCTGAAGAAGAGAAGGTAACAAAAGAAACAATGAATGATCCAACGAGAAGAGCCATACACTCTCTCTTTCTTCACTCACGTGCGGGTACTCTTTGCGGCAACATTGTTGTTCTGGTGGAAGAAGCGCGACAGATTGACTTCAGCAGGAATCTTGCCTGTTGGCTTGGGGGGCGCAGGGTCTTCCTCGGCCCCAGCAATAACAATGAGGATAGGATCTTTCACCCCAGTCGGGGCCTGCCAGCGAAGAGCATCCGAGACGGTCAAGATGTTGCCCTCCCGTACTCCCGAAGGAAAGTTTGCGCGGCCGATGAGCTTCCATTCGGCTGGAGTGAGGGCGGTCGAGGCGTCGGTCCAATAAACCTCGGCGAAGGATTGCTCTGCGGGTCGAGAGCCACGATTGCGGGCTCGGACGTAGATGAAGTTCTCGCGGCCGGTAAGCACGGTCTGCGAGAGGGCGTCGTTATTCTCTTGGCCGCTGCCAGCGCCGAACTGCGAGGCGGGATTCGCGACTTGGGTTTGGCGGGTGATGATGTCAGGGCTAGCAAAGGTGGCGTTTCCGGAGCGAGGAGTTCCGTCATCGCCGATCACGTCGCGGACGTAGAGATCGGGAGCGAGGTTGAGGTATTGGCCGTCGATGAGCCCCCTCAGGTTCGGCATCAAGCCGATCTTGTCAAAGGCCGGGTTTGACGTGGACGTTCCTGACACGGTGATGAGACGACGCATCTGGAGCGGTGCAAGCTTGAAGCCGAGTGTGGCCTGCACCATGGACTGGATGAGAGCAGCGACACCGGTGACGATGGGGCTTGCACCGGAGGTCCCGCCGAAGTCATCGTCGTACCCGGTTTCGTTGTTGAACGAGGTGCTGTAAATGCCCTCGAACCAGCTGTAGGCGTCGATGCGGTTGCCAAAGTTGGTCGCCGTGTTGTCGGAAGTGCCTTCTCTCCGGAAGTGTGGGACCGTTTTCGACGACCCCCCGACTATGATGGCGCCCGAGTCGCGGAAGTCAGCATGGTTTCGATTGAAGACGCGCCGGAAGGTGAGACCGTTGTCGCCGCTGATCGGCAAGTCGAGATCATGACCACCATTACCTCCCGCCTCAATGACGGTGATGCCAAGCGCTGTAGCGAGCCGCAAGACATCGAAATATCGGTCGTAAATCTCAATCGGGGACTGGCGCCAGCCCAACGTGGTAGTGACGGCCGGGTATTGCACCTCAATGAGCATGAGCTCGCCAAACTGCATATTTTGGATGGCCAAGACAATTGCATCCAAGATTCCATCCGTGGCATCCCAGTCGTTGATTTGCGAGACGCGGCCTCTCGCCCGCGGTGCAATGCCGATACCGCCCACCGTGTTGTCAACCATGAACATTTCACCAAGGACATTGGTGCCGTGGTCCGTATAAAGCGCGGGGTTTGGATGGGGCCTCAGCGGGCCATTGATGGCCGTAATGTTTGCCGCCGCCTATCATAACTGTCAGTGTCTGTTCTTGCCTTTGCTTTCAGTGGCCGATCGTTCTTACCAAGTCGGGATGGTCCAACTTCCAATCCCACTCCACATCCACAATGCTTGCAAACTCGCCATCCCCACCGGGCCTAGCCCATGCGCTCCGCACATCGATGCCTTGCGGCGCGGCATTCAAGTAGCCCTGTTCTTTGCTCAGCGGGTCGTTGTCTGGGAAGACGGGCGCTGGGGGAGAGGCTTGGACGATAGGCTGCGCCGACTCGATCTCGGGCATGTCCAAGAGTCTTTTCAAGAGCTCATCGACCATTTCACGACGGGGCTGTCCGCCCTGATCCGGGCGCACTCTCTCCTTGCCTGCAGCCGTGGTGCCTGCGAGGACGACGGAAAAATACGAGTTGAAGTTGACAGGAACGTAGGTGGGGTCTAAGTCAGCGGCTTGGGCAACCAGCTCGTCCACGGCTGCGGCCTGGACCGAGGTGATGGCCGTCTCGGCTTGGATGTCGACATCCTCCAGGAACTGAGTGTTGGCGCTGCGCACGAGATTGCTGACAAAGGCAGTTGGGTCACCACGGTTCTGTTGAAGAGCTTGCTCGGTGAGCTTTATGGAGAGCTTGGTAGTCTCGGACTCCTGGGCGAGCGCGAGGCCAGCCACCGCCCCAGCGAGGAGCGTGGCCCGGGCGAAAAATCTCATGCTGAAGGCTCGGTTGACTGGACTGGACTGTTGCTGTTGTTCATTCAATTGCTACAGTCATTTGAGACAGTCTCTCGGTCCCTTTTATACACCTGCGGACGCCCCCTGACCCCATTTCAATCACAGGTATCCACCTACAACCCGCCCTTGATGTGTTCGTATATCCTCTCCCCGCCGGGGACTTATACGAGGCTGTGCCTCTTTACCTACCTACTCAATATCTAGGTGGAGATATAGACAGGCTATTGTCCTGCTGGACCCGGTATTATACCCCGTCTAGTCTTTCCAGTTTGTTCACCTGAGATCCAAAAGAGAGACCCCACACGTCAGGCAAGGTCAATAGAGGGGTGTGATAGGGTCACTAGACCGGTGATTTCCGGATGTCGTTTCTCGTAAGCTGATCGTTGCTTACGAACTCGCTAGCTAGGTACTCAACAGACTGCGACGACCTTTTGTAGCCATTCTGCTGACCGCACTGTCTGGGTGCTGGACTTTTCTCGAATCAGATCTTACTCATGCTGCACTCACAGGAACAAAAAATAAGACGAACATGTTCTTCCGTGCCGCTTGTGCCTCATTGCATACTGGAGTCCAACATCAGACGCCAAGACAATGCCATGCGTAAGTCTCGACGTGTGAGATCTTGGCATGTTGGTAAAAGGTCATGCGGTCCTCTAGCATTAATGTACAGGGGACAGCCGAAAAGAGATATGACAGAAAAGAGCCCGTTGCCGGTATATAACGTGGATTATCTTGACAGGCGTGCGATTTTTGATTGGAGGATATTAGCTGGACAACGACCAGGATACAGTTAGGTATTTATTGTCAGAGAGTCTGATAACAATAGGGAAAGCATTCTTGTTGCGGTAACCGCTCAACCAAGTGTCCCCTTCATTCCCCCCTTTCCCTCCCCAACCCCTCCAAAACCATCCCCCTAGTCGTCTCATACGCAAACCGTATCTCCCTCATCTCACACACTCCCGCTTTAACATCCCCCTCCGTCGCCCAGACAAAATCCCCATGCTCCTCCGCACTTAACACCACCTCTCCAACCTGTTCCCCCACCTCTACCAAAAACGTAACCTTCCTGCAAATTCCCTCCCCCCACTGAAACTCAACCCCATCATCCAACATCTCCACCACCTTCGTCATAACCAACCCAGTCTCCTCGAATAATTCCCGCTGCAAACCGTGTAGTATCGTCTCATCTGAAGCATCGACGCTCCCGCCGGGGCATTCCCATTGAAGGGGGAATCCGTCGGATGCGGCGCGTTGGAGGAGGAGGACGCGGGGGACAGGACCGGGATGAATGACGACGGCGCTGGTGATGAGGCGGGAGATGGTGGGGTTTGAGGTGAGGTAGGATTGGAGGTTTACTGAGTAGGGTGTTAGAGTTGGATTGGGGTTGGAGAGGGTGAAAGGGGGGATGTTGGGGGTGGTGGTGGTCATTGTATGGGGAGGCCGGTTTTCGGTGAGATTGTGAGGTTTGGGATGTGTAAATGGTGAGGAAAATAGAGAAAAAGACGGATATCAGAGCAATCATTCCGGCGATTTAATCGCTCGTATTATATCCTCGGGATTGGAACACGTTGCCCCTGATAAGTGGCCGGGGGCTTGGCAGCTGCCTGACGGGCCGCGCGTTGAAGTCCACCCACCACAAGGCAACAAACTTGAAGTATTGAAAAATGCAAATCGCAGTGATCAACGTTGCATCCGACAGAATGAAACACAAAAATTCAAAAATGGATTGGTCGATTTCCTGAAGCTGCCCCTATAACCAAAAACTCGAAACGAAAACAAAACGAACGCCCTTCAACTCGATTCTCGTGTTTTGCCTCTTTTACTTCCCTTTCAGCCACTTCTCGATCAATCCCTGGTAACGAGCCGCCGTCATGGTATCCACAAACTCCAACATCTTGGTAATTTTCTTGCCTTCATCATCCAACTCAAGAAAGCAAGCAAACTGCATCGTCTCCTCGGCGCCGCCGGTGAACTCGCTCGTGTAGATGCTTGTGGCCGCCGCTGTCTTTTCGATAACGTCGACAACAACATTTTGGATCGATTCCACGCGCGTGGGCCGTGCGGCGGGCAACTCCTTGGCGAACTGGGCCTCGTACTGCTCGTTGGTGAACGCCAGGTCGGTTGGCATGTCTATTGAGGCGAGGAAGCGGCTGGCGCTACGCGCCGGGCGCAAGTGGGTACCAGTGTTGTTGAGAGGAGTGACGGGTCGGAATTCTCGACTGCCTTGACGTAGCCGCTGAGGAGAGCGTTCGCCAGCGGAGGTCGCTGAAGGATGCTTGGCAATCCTCTCATTGCGACCTCCCGGGCTATTTCCTGAAAAAGGCAGACACCGGCACTGAGACTGCCTCTCATTGGCATGGGAGTTCATCGTTGTGAGGTTGTTGTGCAACTGCGTAAATACGGACACGTGATAGTGTTGGATGCTATGGAACTGGCGTGTCTAGAAAGGGACTGAGCCTGAGGAAGGGGTGTTCAGGAATTACGGATCTCTCGGCCGGGCCGTTCGATTGATCATTGACACACCAGGGTCAACCCTAACGGTGGGACGTCGAATTTGGCTTAGACTCTAAAAGCCAGCGCGTCGGCAATATCCAGAAGGAACTATCGAGGCCAACATGGAGCTAGCAGCACCATCAGCCAGCTTCACAGGTCTTGGCATCAGCTGTAACCGCGACGCCCTATTTAGGAACGAAAGCAAACAGGAGAATGACTTTCTTCCGTCCACCCTATTTCGCTGCTGCTTTCTTTCTTCGCTCTCTCAGCCGAGAGAAACTGTTCGCATGGTTCGTTTTCTAACCCAAGTCACTCTTTCTTTTGACAAAGAAATGCGATCTGCGGCGCTCTTGGCCATTGCGGCAGCCATCGCTGCAGTCGGGGCCGCACCAAACGCCGCAACAAGCATCACCCGAGCTCAGTTTCCAGCGCAATTTCAGTTTCTAGCGCGGCTTCATCGGGGTCGAGTGTTCAATCCTCGAGCGCAATTCAATCGAGCATCTCGGTCCAGCCCTCCGTCCTCTCGAGTGCGGTCCCCAGTGTCTCGCTCAGCAGCACACCGATTTCGTCCCAAGTCCCATCCAACTCAATTCAACCATTAAGCCCCGACGCTCCTTCCAGCTCCACTGCTACCATTGCTTCCTCAAGCAGCATCCCAATTTCCAGCGGTATCCCGTCCTCAAGCTTCGTTCCGTCTTCCAGCATCGCGCCTGCATCATCCGTCTTCTCAATCGACACCCTAATTTCGAGCAGCATCCCAGTTTCGAGCGGCGTTCCATCTTTCAGCGTCGCCCCTTCGTCCTCAGCCTGCCCTCAGGCTCCAGCCCCTACCAACGTCATCTACAACGGAGACTTTGAGCGTTCTGACGGGAACGGGTGGGCCGTGGCGAGCAGCATGGACAGCATCGTCTACATCAACTCTGCCGCCACAGATAGCCCACGGTCTGGGACCCAGTGTGCTTCTGTAGGGTTCACCACTAACCCCTACTCTGATTTTGGGGAGCCATCTGTGCTTAGCAATCTCTTCACACTCAAGCCCAACACTCGCTACGATTTCAGCGGCTGGTGAGGTCCTCTATCAACAGTCCCGACTACTATACTCGAGTCACAATATTCGACAAGGATTCTATCGTCTCTGCTGCAATTTTCAACAGTGCTGGACTTTCCCCTCAGAAGAAGGAATTGTCTGGAAGTTATCACACACCCTCGGGTGGTTCAAGTTCTCAGTGGAAAATCCACGTCTATCTTGCCTGCTCTGCTACGGCCAAGACAGTCTCGTTTGACGACTTTGAGCTTATAGAGGCTGCCTGCGTTCAAGGTTAGCCCGTTCCGCATGGGTATATCATTTTTTTCTTTGTTCATCTATCTGTCTTGTGTATCTAGGTGAGAGACTTGTTTACATCATTGCCTGACGTTCCATCAAATTGGAAACGTGGGAGGGATGAAGGGGCAATTTAGACGCCATGATAGACAAATATACACCCCGTATCACTGAGGCACTCGGCACGACCTCTTTGTGGGAATGCAATGTGGATTGGTCATCCCTCTATGCTGGTAATGTAGTCATAGGCTAGATGAGAAATAGATCGTAACAGAGAACAGCCAAAGCGGTGCTGCGGCTTGGGGGCGTAGCAGAGGCGTTAGCCTCCTCCTCCCCTTATCAGTTCCAGGATCTAGAAAAGTCTTACCGCGGCGCAGTGGCGGTTAATCCTACGACGGATATGTTTATATCTCCGTTTATGTTGACCTATATGCTTGCAACAGTGAGGCTTTTATTACGATCTATCTTCTTAAACTTTAAGATTGGGAATGTAACTTACACCGTTAGTTGTTGAACGCGCGGAGCTAATTAAGGAAATACAAGGGAGAATAGCAGTTATAATACAGTTATTACTAAGGGAGGAGGAGGGTGTTATCCAACAGGAGTACCGTAATAAAACGTAGTTTACAGAGGCCATAGGGAGGATTGGAAATATAAGGAGGGAGTTTAAGGGGTTATTATTAGTAATTCAAAATACGGAGGATTTACTAATGCCGTTTTGGGGGACGGTAGGAGCGGTGAATAAGACAGCGACACTATTTCCAGGGAGGGATTTAGAGTTTCTGGTAATGAAAGTGTAGGGTATACATAGGTGTTAGATGCATTAAGGAAGTTTTGGTTAGAGTAGATTAAGGAGAGGTTAAAAGGTAAGCCGCTTTGGTAGAGGGGGTTTAAGAGGACTGAAGTAGGGAGTGTTTAGCCTGTTAAGCGGTATATGCATGTTGTGAATTCGGTGACTGTGTGGGTTGGGCTGCCTGTGTTTTAGCACTTGGTTAAGTTGAGGCTTTAGATCAGGAGTGTCTATTTGCACCATAGTCTGAGTATATTTACACCACGGGGCCTTAGCAATAGTGTAAAAGGCGTTGGCGACATCGCAGGAAGCCTTCAGTCGGTCGGCAAAGGCGTTAACGATATCGCAAGATGCCTTAGTGCATTGTAAATGGCCTTCTTTTGTATGCCGAAGACTGTGACGATGGAGCGGAAGACCTTAGCTACATTAGCCACATAGTGCAAATAAACCAAGGCTATGGTGCAAATGGGCGTTCTCTCGATGAGATTATACTAGGTGCTTGAGAGTTAAAGTCGTTCGCCGACCAAGGTGGCCAAAAAAGACCTCAAAGAAGGTTTTAACACGACTAGAGACGCCCAAGGCTTACTTCAAGCCAACTAGGAAACCCAAGACGATAAATCTGACTTTGAAACGGGACCAGCGCCTTGACGAGTGTTGAAGTGCAAAAAAGCATTCCTTGCCTGTAACACAGCAAACTGACAAAAAAATCCCACCATTCATCAGCCGGTGAGGACGTGCACCTCGGTCGAGCCCGTACCAGTCCCACTCTTCTTGATGGCCGCAATGTCCGGACGGCCATTACGATCCCAATTCGTCACGGTAAACGCAAACGTTGAATCCATCCAGTCAGCGGAGCTGACTGGATGCTTGGCACTGCCAGAACGCCAGTGAGCCTCAGCCACCAGAGTGACGAAGCCTGAATCCTGCAGAATAGTTTATAAAGAAGGCTCTGGCTGGAAGCCAGAGCCAGAAGGACAGAGTTCACAAGCAATACAATCACATCGTTGCAATCCAAGAGTGCCGTGCTATCTAACAGTAACCGAGGGCTTAATATTTTACCGCGGGCTTGATGCCCTGCTGAATGGGATCCCTTAGCGGCGCTTAACTACGTGGAAATGGCTGTGTGGGATGTTAGTGCACACCAGCTAAAATGAACGTACGCACTAACATCCAAAATGTTCAGAAGGGGGTGTGTTTAGAAAATAGGGGTCAATCTTAGCAATGGACCGCGTCGAGATGTCAGCAAGCGTAATGTTCGCCCGCTCCACATTGCCATCAACGTCCGAGCGGCAACTTTGAGCCAAGACACCTGAGTAGCTTGAATGGCCGGGACAAGACCCCATTGGTATGCGTTTTTTCTGTGTTACCGCTTGCTGACAGCCTCGGTGAACTCGGGGTCGTGTCGGCCGTAAGCATGTCCGGGCCTCCCTTTGGGTTTACCAAGGCGAGGAATCGTTGTAACCTCGCTATGAGCAATAATACCGTCCACTCCCGGGCCGTGAAATAACATCTATAAAAGTGATGCCACGCAATACCGGCACAGGGCGCAACGGCTCCCCTACAATTCATTGGTGTGCTCAAACATACACACACGGTTAAGGAAGACCGAATTCCCAGTTTAGTAAAGGAGGTCGATGAAGGGACATCAAGTAACCTGTTGAAAACCAGTCTAGAACTGTAAATACAGCGAAGCGAAACCGACGAATCAATGACAAAGAAATCCTTTCCCCATACCCGTCTCAATCGCCCACCACTCACACTTCACAACGGCATCTCCTCCTCTCTCAAGTATTCCCAGTGCACGTCCCTTACTGGGGAGAGGGGCAGATCTGCTGGGTGCAGGACCCTCCGGGAGATACGCAAACGCCGCAGCTGGCGTTGCAGCACTCGAGTCCGGCTGCGCACTCAGTCTTGCCGCACTTCTTAGCGGCCGGGGCGCAGAACTCCTGGGTGCAGAAGCCGCCGGGGGCCGTGCAGATGCCGCAGCTCTCATTGCAGCACTGTTGACCGTTGGTGCACACGGTAGGGCCGCACTGTACAGCTTCTCTGGCGGTAACGGGCGTGTCGGGGATCGTGGGCACGCAGACGGGCTTCCCCCCGATCATCTCGCATCGCTGGGGGCAGCGAACGTTGGCGCAAGTAATGGCGGAGGTGTTCGTCTCGATGGGCGTGGCGAGGACACCGAGTCCCAGGGCGGCAAGGACAAGGACTTGAGCACGGAAAGCTACCATTTTAACGATGTGGTCTGGGGTGTTGGGGGCTGGGTTTTTGAGAGATGTATGGTTGGTAGTGAGAGACTTGGGTAGGTGGGAAGCAGCGAAGCTTGCTGACTGACCGGAGGCTGAGATGAAGTTGTAAGGATAAGGGGGAAATGACAACATCGACGCAAGAGACTGCCCGGCATTTTATACATAGGAGACATGATGTGGTGGCGGTCTCGATACGATGCGGCGCCATGTAACACGAGTACACTTCGATTGATGGCAACCCTCTCGCGGTGCTGTCCTTAGGTCTGCCTCACATCACGGCCAACGTCAGCAGCAAGTAGAATTCAGGGGCATCAGGGCCGCCGAGATGACGGAATCGGCCTGACTTTGGGATGATGACGCCGAAAAGCTCAGCTCGGGCAGGGGCTCGCGGCGCAGACACCCCCCCCCCCGTCATTTGCCTGGCTGCAGGGCATAGCGTATTCGATCTGATCAATTCTGATTCGTTGCGCCTTGGTTTGCTGTATGGTGATCCCAGTTGTGTTTTGAATTTGGCTGGGTGGAATTGTGTGGAGAAGGCCAAGGCTGAACCGACGTCGCATTGACGGGTCAGCTTATTTCCACCCGCTGGTCCCGACGACCAGGACTGGAAAGGGAGCGGCGGTGCGGAGAATATGGACCACGGTACTCATTCTGAGCATAACGTAACTGTCAAATAACGTAGACTCCATATTTAGCACACGCGCGCGCGCCCAATGTGACCTTGTCTTGATCGATTTTTTTTTTTTTCACAAAAGAAAAATTAGACATATCGGCTTGATTCTTGCGCTGTTGGCCGCGCCTTTTTGTGCCACGTCGTTGGAATGGATTGGCAAAATGAAGGATGTAAGGATTTTTCTGCGAGCTGTACGAAAACTCCTAACGCTGCTGCAGTGCGACTTCTGTGGTAATGCGCTGCACAATTTTCCCAGGTTTGTTTTCTGACAAGCACGTGGGCAATAGCCCTAACACAACCGACTATTGCTTTCTGGTTGCTCATTGGTCGGTTTCTGTCCTCGTGTAAGCTTACTAACCTCTCAATATGAGAGACCATTGTCAAGATCAAGAGGACCAGTCGGAAACCGAGATTGCGAAAACCACACCAGACACCAGAACCAGCGGGGCGCAGCACCCAACCGATGAGCTCCACTATCAGCCCAGGACGGGAAGCCCCGACGTATAGACATTCCTTCTGCGTGGACAGACCTTGTGTGACCACCGTTGGTGATGCACTTGGCGCGACTGTCTAAACATGGCCACTGCTGTGCCTGCTTGTCGTACCCGCAGCTACTAGCCGTACAATGGGGGCCAAAAAGTCTCGGACCCCCCGCTAGCACCACCCCACCAACTTTGAAAACGCGTAACTCCACGAAAACACAACCAAACAACTTCAAATTAAAAACATGCATAGATCTATCAATAT
>Ga0247760_1000285_pt1 | contig 56775 bp, 41 predicted proteins | sample UWRJL171409R4_FD_179936 | JGI IMG/M metagenome (GOLD analysis project Ga0247760, IMG submission 179936) | Plant litter microbial communities from Arlington Agricultural Research Station in Wisconsin, United States - UWRJ-L171-409R-4 | ecosystem: Environmental > Terrestrial > Plant litter >...
GACAGTAGTCACCAATCGGTGTGTTCGCATCTCCGAGTTGGCCGTAGATATTCCAACCCCAGCAGTATGCATTTCCACCGGCCAGAACTGCGCAGCTGGTATGGTCACCGGTTGATGCGTTCTGAACAGTGCCTGAGTTGGCCAGACCCGTGACGTAGGACGGTAATACCACGGATGTATTGTTGGGAATGGGTTGGCCGGCTTGCCCTTCACCGTTAGCTCCCCAACACAGCAAGCTGCCGCCAACAGTCGCGCAAACGGTAGTGCCGACGGAGACGGCTGTGGCGACGCCAAGCCCGGCAATTTTGACCGGCACCGCGGATACGTTGAGCTCAGTTGAGGGTGCGTCGGTGCCGAGTTGGCCAAAGATGTTATTTCCCCAGCAGTAGAGCGCACCACTGGCGCCAACCAACGCGCAGGTTACATTGTAGCCCGAGTCGATTGCCGTGATGCCGCTAGGAAGGCCAGTGACAGCGACCGGAGTCGACGTATGGACCCCACCGGTGTCGGGGGGCAGAATGCCATTACCTAGTTGCCCACTCCCCGACGCGCCCCAGCACCAGACGGTACCGCTCGTGGACAATACGCAAGCATGATTCCAGCCTGCGCTGATTGCTTTGACGGTCGCCAAACCATTCACCTTGACGGGACTTGTGCTCATCGTGGCATCTCCAGAATTGACCGCGGTTCCCAGCTGGCCAAAACGGTTGTCGCCCCAGCACATGACCGAGCCATCGCTCAGCCGCGCACAGCTGAATGCGGCGCCTGTCTCGATCTGCGTGGCAGCGAGATGGCACTTGTTCTCTTGGCAGTACGATCCCGCTACGCAGTCCAAATCTGCAGAGCAAGAAGCCTTGCACGCGCTTCCAACACACGCGAAGTTACCGCCGCAAGCCTGAGCCGTCGGCGTCACGCACGCTCCGCTCGAGCACTTTGCTTGCGCGACGAAGTCCGAGCCAGAACATGACGCAGCGCCGCCACAACTGCTCGTTGGGAAGCTGCATTTGCCATCCGCACGTCCGGTGCAACTTCCCGCGCAGCTTGCATCGCTACCGCAAGTGGGGCGATTTCCATGTGGTTTTCCCGAGGCCACGGGGGTGCAGGTCCCCTCGGAGCCCGCGATGTCGCACGCTTGGCACGCCTCCGCGCACGAGCTGTTGCAGCAGTAACCGTCGGGAGCGCAAGTGGTACCAGAGACGCAGCCACCAGCGGTGGTCAGGCAGGTTTGCCCGAGCTTGCTCTTGCACGCACCGCTCGCGTCGCATGTACCAGCGCAGCTATCGGGATCGGCGGCACCTTTGACGGCAACGCAGCTTCCCTCACCCGAGCAGGTCGTGCACGTACCGCCACAATCTGCGGCCGAGCAGCAGTTTGCTTCCGGAATGCAAGCGCCCGGTCCGCACGGCTTCGAGCCGACGGCGCAATCGTAGCGGCACGTGTTCGTCGAGCTATCGCACTTTCCAGCCTTGCCTTCTTTGGCCGCGCAATCATTGTCCGTGCAGCAACCGGCCGTGCAGATTGTCCCGCACTTTTTCAGATCGCCACAGTCTATCCCGCAGGTTCCGGCATCGCAGGTCGCCGTTCCGTTGCCGGGGGCGGCGCAAGGTTCGCAGCGCGCGCCACAGTGATCGATCGAATCGTTGCTCACGCATTCGCCAGCGCAGTTGTGGGAGCCACTCGGACAGAGTTCAATGCTATCCGAACCTGCTTCACCGCCAGCGCCGGCGGGGCGTTCTCCTATTCCACCGCCCGTCCCACCAGATTCGGCTCCGGCCGCACCTCCACCGGCTTCTTCGCCTGCGGCACCGGCGTCATCGTGGGGGACCTTAGGACACGTTTTGGTCCGGTAGCAGGAACTAAATCTTGGTGAGCACGCCGCACTTTGGGCTCCGGCAACCCCGAGGACACCGAGTAAGAGCCACACACCCGCCTTCGAAACCTTGGTTAAAACTGCCATGCCGTCCCTATCGACCGCGCCCCAAAGCCAGTTGCGCGCTTTCTCGACCTCTCCCTGAGGCCCCGCGGACGGGGAGTCTGCATCAACGCCGGCCGGCCGCGCAACCCGGGAGAGCCTGAGCTCCAACTCCGGCACGCTCGTAGCTTCAGACTTCACACTCGCCGTGAAGTGCTTCGCGCCGTTTCAACGACCCGTAACCGGACAGCGGGCATGGCGGAAATCGACAGAACGCATACTGAGCCCATGTTCTGGAGCGACTTCTGGCGCCGCCAACGCGCGTGCAAACGTCGAAAGGTGATCGAGATCCGCGGAATGCGGCGACAAACAAAGCTCCGCCCTTCGCCGCGGGCGCGGGAAGGGCGGACCTCGTTTCACACTCCGAACGTCGTAATTACGGCGTCGGGAAATTGCCGCTCAGGGCGAGCAGCGAGAGTAGGCCGACGGTGGACGGGAAGTAGGTGTGGTTGTAGTCACCGTTCTCCAACATATCCAACATGGCTCGGAATGCGCGATCGCGCATCGCCGTGTTGCCCATGGCCATGGCACCCACGCCGACCGGGCCGATGTACGAGCCCTGCATATTCTGGGATTTCGGGTGCACCGCGCCCGAACCCTTGATCCAGCCTGCCTTCATCAGATCGATTGTCGCGCCTGCGTCGTACTTCGCCGCGAAGAAGTCCACGATCGATTTGAGCGCGGCGGTGTTGCCGCCGCCGAGGCAAGCATCCATGCCCAGGCGCCACGGCACGCGCGCTGCGTCGTAGCCCATCGCACCGCTGGCATCTTGGATTTCGCTAGTGACTTGTGCGCTGCCCGGACCGGACGGCTTGCCATCTGACAAGTTAGCCCAGTCGGTCGGGAGTCCACCGGTCGGCGCGCTCACGTTGGCGTTGACCAGCGTATAGTTGGCATTGACCGAGCCAGAGAGACCGGTCAATTTCCTCATCCAAGCTGGTGAGAAATACGAGGGATTGAACGGCGCGCTCTGGAACTGACTGCCACCGGTGAGAACGCCGCTGCCATTGAGATCCTTGCTGGCGACGTTGGCTGCCATGTCATCGGACATCTTTTTGTAGCCTCCGCTCGGCCATTGCAGATTCGCCATCAGATAGGCATAGGCGATGTCCAAGTCGGCATCGCTGGCCGAGCCGCTGCCGCCGTTCTTCCAGTTCATCAAGCCGCCGCTGAGATTGTTCCCCACGTAGCCAGAGAACTTGTCGAACGCCGCCTTGTCGCCCATGGCAGCGGCGATCATCATGCCGTAGCCCATGGCTTCGGAAGTGGTGTCGTTGTTTTGCTCGGGAGCTACGATCTTGTTGTTCTGAACGAAGGTCTTGGTCCAGTTGGCGTAGATCTGAGCGATGGCCGAGCTGAATTTGGCCGCGTTGGTGGCGGGCATGCAGCTACCCACGGCCGCGTTTTGTGGGAAGGGCTTGGCCGGTGATCCGTTCGAGGGCGCCGGCGCGGTGTTGGAGCTCGTGCACTCGCCAGTGACGAACTCGACGTCGTCGACCCAGATGTCGAATGGTAGCCCGAGTTGGAACGGCGGGTATCCGGCTTTCTGATAAGCGCCGCTGTAGTCTTTGCCTTGGTTGAACTGGAACTGCAGCTTGAGCAAATTGGCGGCCGTACCGTCACGTTGCGCATTGCTCAAGTTGCTGGGCAACGAGAGCGGATACAGGTCGCGATCGAAGCAGTAGGTGAACGTCTTGAACGTGCTCCCCAACTGGCCTTCGCCTGTGCCTGGCGGGATGAATCTCCCGACGTGCTGATAGCAGGGCAACGCCGCCTTGGTCGTCGACATCGCGGTAGCCGTGCACTTCCCGCCGGGGTTCGCCGCATCCTCGGTGAACGGGGTCGAGATGTTGAGGCGCACGGGTGACTTCGGGTCGGCGCCAGTGCCTGCTTTGGCCTTGAAGCGGACGCCGGTGAACTGTTTGGCTGCTGCGTCGTAGACGGTGGGGGCTTCGCCGGTTCCGGCGAAGTTCATGCCGAAGCCCACGTATTCGTTGTAGCCGGAGCCGGTGACGTGCAGCGCGAACTTGTCGCAATCAGCCGTGCCGCCGGAGGCTTCGACCTTGATGGTCTGGGTCGTCTTCGACATATCATTGAAGATTTCCCAGGTGCCGCTGCGACCTTCGCTCGCGATCACGACTGCGGGCATGGCAGTCGCGCCTTCCTCGAAGTCTGAGATCAGGCCTGCCTTGACCGCGCAGCCATTGCGACCGGGGGGCGGCGGGACGACCGAGCCGCCCCCGCTTCCACCGTTGCCGCTGCCCGCGGTGCCGCTGGTGCCGCCAGCGCCTGCGCTGCCGGTGGGAATGGCGACGCACAGGCTGTTCGTACAAGTTTCGTTCCCCGCGCACACCTTGCCGCACGAGCCGCAGTTTTGGGCGCTGTTCGTGAGGTTCGCACAGACGCCAGAACAGATCGTCCCGGCGCAAGTCGAGGAGCACATCGAGTTCGAGCAGAACGGCGTCGCTGCGCCACACACGTTGCCGCACGAGCCGCAATTGGCGGCGTTCGACGTCAGGTCGGTACAGACGTTGTTGCACTTGGACGCGCACTGCGGGGCCCCGCCGCCCGCTCCGCCAGCGCCGGGCGAATTGCCGCTGCCGCTGGCGCCCGTGGGCCCGCTCGTGGGCGAACCCGCCGAACAGCTCATCGCAAGTACGGCCGGAAACGCGAGCGTCAGTAGGCCACCGACGAATTGCGCGCGAAACGAGCTAGGATTTAGCAGGAACCGGTTCCACATAGGGGCACCCAATCTCAAAGTTCGAAAGGTCACGGAGGAGGCGCCACCTCGGCGCCGCTCGGCTTGCTTCACTCTGCTGCCACTGTAGCGCGTCAATCGCCCAGGGAAAGTGCGCAGAAATCAACGCTCTCGCTGAAACTCGCAACCACGTCTCAAATTAATGCCCATGCGAGGCAAGAACTCTTCCTAACTCCTGCCTTATTTCGCGCGAGGTCGGCGCGGCGTTGCTTTGTCGGCGAATTTGTGATCGCGGGACGCCGATGTCGACGTGTCCGGCGTCGGGATGGCACACGACTTGCTGAGACGGATTCGTCGCGGTTGTGGCAGTCTCTGTGCGCCCGTCAGGTGGAAATTCATGAGTGCTCTCAAGGTCCTAGTGGTCGACGATCAACCCGCGGTCTGCGCCGCGCTCGAGCTGCTCTTCGACGTACACGGACTGGAGACACTGACAGCGCGCACTCCGGAGCGCGCGCTCGAGCTCGTACGCTCGGAGGATTTGGGGGTCGTGCTGCAGGACATGAACTTTCACCGCGACGCCACCAGTGGCGCCGAGGGTGAGGCATTACTCCGGCAAATCAAGCAGCTCGACCCGGATTTGCCGGTGCTGCTGATGACCGCATTTCAATCTTTGGAGACCGCCGTGCGCCTGGTCCGCGAGGGCGCGAGCGACTACATCGCCAAGCCCTGGAACGACGACAAGCTGGTCGCTACGGTCAAGAACTTGCTGCGGCTGCGTGAGCTATCGCGCGAAAATTTGCGGCTTCGCACGCAGACCAATCGCGCCCGCGCCGATCTGGCCCACGGTCACGATCTGTGCGGCTTGGTCTACGCCAGCGCGGCCATGCACGAGGTCGTCACTCTGGCCGCCAAGGTCGCGCCGTCGGAGGCAGCGGTGCTGATCACGGGCCCCAACGGCGCTGGCAAAGAGCGGCTCGCGCAGATCGTGCAAGCCAATTCACGGCGCAAGGCTCGGCCTTTCGTGCAGGTGAATGCGGGCGGGCTGCCCGATGAACTCTTGGAGGCGGAGCTATTCGGCGCGGAAGCGGGCGCTTATACCGGCGCCAAGAAGTTGCGCATCGGCCGCTTCGAGGAAGCCGACGGCGGCACGTTGTTCTTGGACGAAATCGCCAATCTGTCGCTGATGGGCCAAATGAAGCTGCTGCGCGTGCTCCAGACCGGCGAATTTCAGCGCCTGGGCAGCAACACCACGCGCAAGAGCGACGTGCGCCTGATCAGCGCGACCAACGCGGATTTGCCGCGCGCCATCGCCCAGGGCACGTTCCGCGAAGACCTATTTTTCCGGCTGAACGTGATTGAGCTGAAGATCATCGCGCTGCGCGACCGGCCGGATGACATCTTGCCGATCGCCGAGTTTCTGCTCGGCCGACACGCCGAGCGCAACGGCCGCTACTACGAGCTCGATAGCGAGGCGCGCCGCGCGCTCGTCGATCACGACTGGCCCGGCAACGTGCGCGAGCTCGAAAATCGCATTCAACGCGCAACGTTGGTGTGTCAGGCCGCTCGCGTCACCTCGGGCGATCTCGGGCTGGGCGCGGCCGCCAGCGGCTCGCGACGGCTGACTCAAGCGGCCCTCGAGCAACCCTTCGTTTCGCCGGCCCCAGCGGTGCCGGCCGCGATCTCCGCGCACGATCCCGAACGCATGGAAATCGAGCGCGTTTTGGTGGAAAGCGGTGGGGTGATCGCGACGGCGGCGGCGCTGCTCGGGATCAGCCGTCAGGCCCTGTACCGGCGCATGGATCGCCTGGGGATCGAGCTCGAGCGCAGGCCAAAGGCTTGATGACGCTGGCCACGATCGGTCTCGTGCTGACCAGCGTGGGCTTGCTGATCGCGCTGTCCTTGGCCCGCAAATACGCGCTCAAAGCCAGCGCCCTCTCGCAAGCCCTCTCGAACGCGCGCGCCGAGCACGAGCAAAAAGAACGCCTGCTTCAGACCGTGGTCGAAAACGCGCCGATGGCGATCGTGCTCTACGGGCACACCGGCAGATTGCTCTATTCCAACGCTGAAGCGCGGGAATTGTTCTTCGAAGGGCGCTCGCTCACGGGCGAGAACTTCTTGCGTCTACTCGACCGCGCGCCCGAAGCCCTGCGCCAGGGCCTACTGACCGAGACCGACGCGCTGTTCACGGTCGAACAAGACGGCGAATCGGGGACTTATCACCTCGCCAAGCGCTACTTCGATCTCGAGCAAGAGCCGCACACGCTGTTGATGGTGAAGCACCTGACGGCCGAGCTGGGTCGGCAAGAGATCGAGGTCTGGAAGAAGGTGATTCGGATCATCAACCACGAGTTGAACAACTCGCTCGCGCCCATCTCATCCATGGTCCATTCGGCGCGCTTGATCGCCAAAAATCCGACGCAGATCGCCAAGCTCGATCGCGTCTTCGACACGATCGAGGAGCGCTCCTCCCACTTGGCCGCGTTCCTCGAGGGCTACGCGCGCTTTGCGCGCTTGCCCAAGCCGCGCTCGGAGCGCGTGCCCTGGGCACCGTTCTTGGACGGCATCCGCATGCTGTACCCGGTGCTGCAGGTGGGCGAAGCGCCCACCCAAGACGGCTTTTTCGACGCCGGACAGCTCCAGCAAGCGTTGATCAACTTGCTCAAGAACGCCTTCGAAGCCAGCAGCGACCCCTCTGGCGTCGAGCTCTCGGTCACCCCGGGTGAGGGCGGCGCCGCCACGCTGACCGTCGCCGATCGCGGCACGGGCATGACCGACGAGGTGCTGAAGAACGCGCTCCTGCCCTTCTTTTCCACGAAGGAAAAGGGCACCGGCTTGGGGCTAGCGCTGTGCCGAGAAATCGTGGAAGCGCACCGCGGGAAGCTGCGCGTGGCGCGCCGCGAGGGCGGCGGACTGATCGTCTCGATCTGGCTGCCGAGCCGTCATGTCGCGCTGCCCAGCCGCACCGGCCGACTCACGCTGACGCGCGGCTGAGCGGACATTCGGACACTCGTCCGGACAGCTGTCCGAAAAACGCTCAGCGAAACGAGTAGCCGAGCGCAATCGTGATCACGACGCTGCTGCGGAATGCCACGTTCAACGCCTGCTCTTCTTCCGGAGTCGGCGTGCCGGTGACGATTTTGACCGGATCGTCACTCAACACGGAGGCCCAGCCGGCAGAGCCGATCAACGTAAAGCCGCTGGACGCGACCCAATCCACACCCGCGACGCTCTGCAGCCAGGTCGAGGGCTGGATCGTGACGTTCAAGGGCACGCGGTTTGGCTCTTCGTTCTTGTCGCTGATCTCGATCGGCTCGGAGCCGAAGCCGCTGCCCGCCATGAGCCCCACGCCGATGAACGGCGTGACCGGACCCTTGAGCAGCAAGTAGCGAGTGCGCAGCCCCACCTTCCAACCCGCGAGCGAGGGCCCTGCGCCCAGATCGATCGAGAGGTTCGGGTGCGCGCGAAACGTCAAATTTGGGCCAAAACCAGCGATCCCGTTCCAACCGATTTCGCCCAATAAGGCCAACCGGCGCTGCGCGCGGATCGGTCCAACCGGCGGTCGAGCGGGCTTTTGTGAAGGATCGAGGACCACCACGGGCGGGACCGGCGCGGTCGGCTCCGGAGGCGCGGCCGGCGGCGTCGTGTCGTCCAACGTGGGGAGCGTGTCCGAGCCCTGCGCGTAGGCGATGCGCGGCATGAACGCAAAAGCCGCAGCCGCACCAACAGCGAGGCAGCGGACATCCAGGGTCATGCTCGCTACACAAGCACGAGTCGGGCCAAGTCTACGAGAGCTCAAAACGTACCTCCAAGCGCGGCACCGAAGCCATTTGCATAAAAGACAGGAGCCACTTGCAGCTGCGCCTTGGGTGCCGCCGGAACTGCATGCGGCAGCTCGGCTCCCGGTCGCGGGCCCGTCCGGTAGAGTAACTGCGGGTTGGGCTGATCGAGCTCATGCAAGAACAAGCCGGTGATGAAGAGGCCGGCCGACGCCGCCAGCGACACGCCGCTAGCGAGCCGGTAGCGATCGCGCTCGACTATCGATGTCCTGTAGCTGGTCAAGTCCGCGGCGCTGACGTTCTTGACCTCGAGATCACCCAAGATATCTTCGGCGCGGCCTTCCGCTCGGATCGCGAACGCGCTGAAGAAAATGCTGGCGCTGATCGACGCGGTGCCGGCGACGAACAGCAGTTGGGACGCGATCCGCTGCGGAGTTTGCTCGAGCACGACCCGGATATTCTGCGTCTTGCCGCGCTGCAGGGTCACCTCACGCAGCGCGACGACGTGGCCTTTTTGGCCCACTGCCAAGCGATGCTTGCCGCTCGGCAAGTGCACCCTCACGCCATCGCCGCCGGGGCTCAGGTAAGCTCCGTCGATGTAGATGTCCGCGTCGGGCGACGTCCAAATGCCAAGCGTGCTCGGCCGCTCGCGCAGCGGCACCGGAGTCGAGCTGAGCTCGCCGGGGATCGCGTTGAGCTCGCGCTCGGTCGGGAAGAAGCCGGGCGCGCTGACTCGCACCCGATGTTTGCCGGGTTCGACCTCGCGAATCAACGGCGAGGGCGCGGCGGGCGCGCCGTCGAGCACGAGCTCCGCGCCGGGCGCGTCCGAGGTGATCAGCACGCGCGTGCGACGCACCGTGTCCGCGTTGTTTTCGCCCAGCGACGGAGCCCGGGGGCGCGCTGCGGCGAGCGGCTCTAGCTGCGACAGCGCGTCGAGCGCGTCGGCGCGCCGCGAGCCGGTCGGCGAGAGCTCCACGTACTGACGAAAGAGCGCGATCGAGCGATCCAAATGCTCGCGCTCGTGGTCCACGAAGTATTGCCGGCGATGCGCCTGGGCGAGCGAAAATGCGATCGCCGGCAAGGGAGTGAGCTGATAGGCCGCGTCGAGCGCTTGAATCGCGGCCGAATAGTCACCTGCGGCGTACGCGGTCGCGCCCGCCTTGAAAGACTCTTTGGCGCGATCCAGATCCGAAGGCGGATCGGCTGCGACGGCCAACGCTGGCAAAAGAGAGGCGCTCAGGGCGAGCGCAAAGACCGCGCGCCTCATGGCACTCTCAAGCCCGCCCTGAGCACGCGCAGCCTGCCGGACTCGGCAAACACCAGATCGGTCACGCGGTCGCCGTCCACGTCGGCGGCGGTGATCCCGCTGCCGCCGACGACGCTCACGTCGACGGACAACGCGACCGGAGCGGGGAACTCGTGCTCGCTCGGTCCGTGGACCACGCGCAGGGAGTCTTTCGTGACGTAGGCGAAGTCAGGCTGGCCATCGCCGAGCGGCAAGACCGTGAACGCTTGCGGTGAGTCGCCTGCGGAGACGAGCGCGGTGTTCGTGCCTGAAAACCGCCCGCTGCGGTCGTTCCACAGCACGAACAGCTGGCGGTCGTCAGCACCGGCAGTGCCGGTGAGCAACGCCAGATCAGCGTACCCGTCGTTGTCGGCGTCGACGGCGGTAATGCGAGGATCCGCGCACGGCTGATCGATGACGACGGGCGCGCGCCCGGCGCTGCCGAGCCCGCCCTCCGAGTCTGCGCCGATCAAGAGCAGGCCGCAGTGCCGCCCGCCGTCCGCAGGCATGGCGAAGATCCCTTCGTCGCGGCCATCACCGTCGAGATCGGCCGATGCGCCGACGACGTCCGCCGTGTAGCGGGTGTTGCCGAGTGAGAAGGTGAGCGGGCTCAGCCGCGCATCCAGCTCACCGGGTAGACGCTTGGAGGAGCTGCCAGGAGCCGTGATGGCGGGCAACGACCAGACATTGATCGTCGGGGCCGCCGAGTTGGCTCCGACGAAGAAGCCTAGCGCCATCAGGTCGGATTGCTTTTCTTTCGTGAAATCTCCGGCGATGACCGCGAACGCGCCCGCGCCTTCCACCGACTGCGTAGACGAAAACTCCGTCAGCGTGAAGGGCGCGAACGGGACGTGATCCGGGCCGCCCGAGAGCAGCGTGAGCGCGCCGTAGTCGACGCCATCGATGAGCTCGGTGGAGCACACGGTCAGGCTGTCGAAGCCGGCATTTTTATAGCTGTTGAGCGCCCCTGGCTCACTGACGTGAGCGACCGCGATCGGTGTTGGGAGCGGTGCAAACGCAGCGCCGAACGAGATTTTCAAGGTGCTCTTCGATTGGCCCGGTGAGGGCGCTTCGAACAGCGCCAGATCGGTCGTCTGATTCCCGTCGAAGTCGCCTGCGGTGAGAAATTGCACTGGCGAATCGGTGTAAACCAGCGATTCGGTGAAGTACTCCGTACCCGTGCCGTTGAAGAACGCGAGGTTCAAGCTGCCGTTCGATGCGGCAACCACGTCCAGCTTGCCGTTGCCGTTGAAGTCCGCGATTTTCGCGACGGTCCACGGAGTACTCAGGCGGTTGCCCAATGGGGAGTAGCTCGGCGTGGCTCCGGCGGAGGCGGTCACCGAAACGAGCAAGCGATCCGGAAACACGAAGTCGGGAGCGCCATCACCCGTGAAGTCTCCCACGGCCAAGGGGCTAGCCTTGGGAATGATGCCAGCTTCGTCGTCCGTCAAATAGGGCACGGCAGTGGCCAGCGTGCTGCCGTCGCCGAGCGAGACGTAGGCGCGGCTTTGAGCTCCGAGCAGCACGTCCAAATGTCCGTCACCGTTCAGGTCGAAGATCTGCGGCGCGGCATCGATGGCTGCCGGAGGATCGAGCGCAATTTGCCTCAGTTCGGCCTGCTGCCGCCAAACCGGCGCGCCATCTTCGCCGCTATCGCAGATGTTCACGACGCTGAAGTGTTTCGCCCCGCGCATCGCCAATACCGGCTCGAGACACGGCGAGTGGACGGCATCTTCGATCAGGTTTCCGCTCACCAGATCGCCGACCAAGTCCGAGATCTTGCCCGAAATTGCCACGCGCTTCGTGAGTTTGCCGATCCTCGAGTCGTGAGCGTAGAAGTGCGTGCCCGACGGGTCGGTGATCAACGAAGCGAACGGCGGACCGAAGTCTACGTCTCGATCATGTATCCCCACGACGCGCACGGCCGCGTTGGGAACGCGGTACGAGCTGTAAGTCTCCGGCACCCAGTTGCGATCGGCGCGCCCGAACATCACTCCCAACGAGCCCTGCGTGAACACGATATCGCTCAACGCGTCGCCTGAAATATTTTTGATCGTCGGCGAAAGCAGCGATTTCCCGAACAGGTGCGTGTCCGCGAGCACGCCCTGTTTGTCGAAGTAGAAGAAGCGCAGCCGGGTCGCCCCGATCGCATCGAGCGGCTCGCTGCTCATCACGTCCTCTCGGCCGTCCCCGTCGAAGTCACCGGTGCTGAGGGACCAGGCGCCGACATCGACCGCGAGCGACGGCTCGGTAAACTCACCGCTCGGCTTGCGACAAACGTTGTCCGCGTCGCAGCCCCAGCCCGGGCGGCACTCCGTGCGGACGCCGGCTTTCGGCGAGCAGTCGAGGTGACACTCGAAAGGCGCGCCCGGCGGGCGACAACCGTCGCGCGGGAACGTATCGCAATCTTCCGTGGGCTCCTCGACCACGCCGTTCCCGCAGCCAGTGTCGGGAATGCTGGGAAATTCAGTGCAGCCAGCGCTGAGCAAGCAAAGCGAGCCGAGTGCGACCAGCCGACGTAGCGTCAAAATGGACTCTCGAGGTCGCTCGGGATGCGCGGGCGGGCGGAGGGCGGACCTGGCATGCGCTTCGCCGGCTTCACCGGGACCGCCTCGCGCATGCTGGGTTCCGGCGTGCTGGGTTCCGGCGCATTGGGCGCGACTCCGGGGCTCGGCGCAACAGAGGGAGCCGCCGCGGCGGGCACGGGCACAGCCTCAGGCACGGGCGCACGAGACGGCGCAGACGCGGACGGTGACGAAGCCAGCGGGGAGTCATGCCAACCGCGGCCGAACCACACGCTGGCGGCGGCACCGGCGGCGACGAGCAGCACCCACAGCCGCCAACGCGAGCGCTCCTTGTGCGAAAGGCTCGCGCTGCGCACCATCGCGGCGCGCCCTTGATCCGGATCGCTGAGCCCGCTCGGTCCGGACGAAAAGGGCTGCAGCGTGGTGTCTGCGGTCTCCTGCGAATGCTCGAGGTTGCCTTCGACATCGGGCGAAGGCCGCGACAAGCGCGGCGGGCCCGAAGGCACCTGCACCCCGGCGCGCTCGGCGGCGCGTGCCAGTTCACTCAACGCTTCAGAAGCGGTCGCCGGGCGTTGCTCCGGCTTCTTCTCCAACATGCGCAAGACGGGCGCATCGAGCTCGGGCGAAAGATCTGGACACACCTCCGACACGCGCGGCGGCGCTTGGATGATGTGCGCCATCAACACCGCGATCGTATTTTCACCCGTGATCGGCAGGCGGCCCGTCAATAGCTCGTGGCACAGCACACCGAGCGCGTACACGTCCGAACGACCGTCGACGATGTCACCACGGGCCTGCTCGGGCGACATGTACAGCGGCGTGCCGAGCGGTGTGCCGCTGACCGTGTGCACGCGCGAATCACCGAGCAGCTTGGCCATGCCGAAATCCAGCAACTTCGGCACCGTTTCACCGGTCGAGTCCCAAACCAGGTAGATGTTCTGCGGCTTCAGATCCCGGTGTACGACGCCGGCCGCGTGCGCCGCATCCAAGGCTTCGGCGATCGGTCGTAGCAATTGCACCGTGTTCTCGACGCAGCAACGACCCTCGCGCAGGAGGAAGCGATCGAGCGGCTCGCCTTCGAGCAAATCCATCACGTAGAAGTGACGCCCGTCGGTCAGCTTACCGAACGAGAAGATGTCGATGATGTGGCGGTTCTTGATCTGGTTCACCGCGCGCGCCTCAGCCACGAAGCGCAGCACCGAGTCCGAGTCCGAGCCTGCGATTCGATGCAGCACCTTCACCGCCGCGCGTCGTTTGAGCAGCGGGTGCACGGCTTCGTACACGGTTCCGAAGCCGCCCTCCCCCAGCTTTCGGCCCAGGCGGTACTCGCCTGCCATCCAACCCGTGATCTCGGGCGCAACGCTGGTGGCTTTGGGTGACGGAGAATCGGCCATGGGCGCCCGCGGGGCCCAGAAGATAGCATTTGCGCATCCAAGCCGGACCCCGAAACTCAGCGGCTAAAGCGCAGATTCACGCGAATCGCGGTGGCAGCAGCGTTTCCGGCGTGATCGAGAGCGGGCACAAAAGTCTGGCTGGCCAAACAGGTGCGGGCCGCCGCGCCGAAGCCCTGGCCGCTCGGCGATTCGGAGACCAGCTGGGTCTGCGCTACGCGGCCGGATTTGCCGATCGTCACCATCACCGCCACGTCGCCCACGTCGTCCGTGGCTGCGCCCGGGAAAAAGCCGCGGCAGGGGTCGCTGCCCGGAAGCCGCGGCTTGCGGCTCAGATCCGAGACCGGCGTGAGCGCGTCACCCGCGGGCCGCGCAGTCACCGGCGCGAGCGGCGCTTTACCGCCGACAGGGACGACGCGCGCGCCGGCCGCACCGAAGGTGGCGGTGCCGCCCACGGCGACGACGCCTCCGCCGTAGCTTGCGCCGTGTGGATCGGTGGTGAAGTCGACGGCTTCCTCGGCTTGCTGCGCGGGCGCTGCATCGGGCTTGGCGAGGTGCAGTGCGCCGGCGCGCGCGGCGGCGGGCGGGGCGGCGGCCTGAGTGGGCGCCGCTTTGGCTTCTTCCGGCGCGGCTTCTGGCGGCGGTGGCGGTGGCGGCTCGGGCGGAGCCAGGAACTCCACTTCGACCGGCGGAGGCGTGCGTTCGAGAGCCGTCGTCCCGTGCTGGTTGGCGAACCAGAAGGCGGCCGCCGCGTGACTGCCGATCGCCAACACCCAACCGACTGCCACTAGACCACGCTTTCTAGATGCGCGTCCGAAGAGCTCCGCGACCAGCGAGTCGAGGGGTAGTTCGGCTTGATTCATGATGATCATCGTCGTCTCCGATCGGGGTGCGGCTATTTGGTGACGCTCGAAGCGACTTTGTCGGCGGCGAACGCGATCTTGACCGCGCCAGCGTCGCGTACGGTGTCGACGACGTGCATCACGCTGCCGTGACTGGCCGCTGCAGATGCCGCAATCACCGTGCGCAGCTCCGGATTTTGCTTGAGCGCGCGGTGCGTCCGGTCACGTAAGGCGGCGTCGTTGGCGACCGGCTCACCGTTGGCCAAGACCTTGCCCTGCGCGTCGATGCTCAAGGTCAACATGGTCTGGGTGACGCCTGCGGTTGCCGCCTTCGGCAGATCGAGCGGGACACCGTGACCCGCGATGATCTTGGCCGTGACCATGAAGATGATGAGTAGAACCAAGGTCACGTCCACCAGAGGCGTGACGTTGATGCCGTTGATGCCTTCGTCGTCGTTGCTGCTGACACTTGCCATGGGGATGCTTCCTTTCAATCAGCCGGGCAAGGTGCTGATGCTCGGCATGCTGAAGGATTCCGACTGTTCGCGAGCAGCTCCGGCGCGGCGCGCAGCTGCGTACTCCGATTGACCGCCGCCACCGCCGCCGTGCAACAGAGCTTCACCCTTGGCGTACGCCAGCAAGATGTGCGTCAAGGCGTCGGAGTTCGCGAGCGTGGCGCGAATTCTGCGTTGGAAGTAGTTGAAGGCCGCGACCGCAGGGATTGCCACGACCAAGCCGATGGCAGTGGCCACGAGCGCTTCGGCGATCGAGCCCATCACGTCGCTGGCAGGCCCTGCGGCGCCGCCACCAGCGCCGGCGTTCTGCAGCTTCTCGAAGGCTTGGACGATGCCGATCACCGTGCCCAGCAGGCCGATGAAGGGCGCGTTGTTACCGACCGTGCCGAGGAACGCCAAACGCCGCTCGAGCCGCATGCGCTGCAGCGCCGTTGCGCTGGCCATCGCCTCTTCCGCCGCTTCCGCGCCGCGCCCGAGTTGCTTCAGACCGGCCGCGACGATCGCCGCTTCGGCAGACTTCGAAGCAGAGACGAGATCGCCCGCGCCGCTCAGGTCGTGTGCGTTCAAGCGTTCTGCGAGCCCATGGGCGAGCTTGGCGATGTTCTCGCTGACCACGGTGAAGAACCAGCCGCGCTCGATGATGATGGCGACGCTCACGACGCTGAGCAGCATCATCAAGTACATGATTGGGGTGGCGCCGACTTCGAGTAAAATCTGTTTGGACCGTTCGACGATGTTCGAGTTCATGCGGCGCCACTAAGCACGGCGCGTGCCACGCGGACCGGACGCCCTGTTCGCCTTGAATTTGGCTATTTTCTCGATGTGCGCACACAGCTCCGCGCTCACGAACGGACAGCTGTCCGCGTCACACGGACAGCGAGAGCCGGACTCGGACAGCTGTCCCGAACCGCTACCAGAGGCGATCGGGCGCGCCTTAAGGAGAACCTAGTGACTCGCGGTTGCTTGGCGCACCTGGCCCGAAGGTTGCTCTAGGCGGCGCAGAGGCAAACCATGAAACTCAGTTGGATCGCAGTTGCTTGTGCGCTCGCCTATCCGAGCATCGCCGTTGGACAACCCAATAGTTCGGACACAGTCGCGCTCGTGCCTCCGAAGCTGATCGAAAGCGTCGAACCGACTTATCCCGAAGCCAAGCGCGAAAGTGGCGAAGCCGCGACCGTCACGCTCACGCTCACCATCGATCGCACCGGCCAGGTGACGGACGTGGCCGTGCTCGAATCGGCGGGCCCCGAGTTCGACGAGGCGGCGGTCGATGCCGCTCGCAAGCTGCGCTTCGAGCCAGCGCAAAAGAACGGCGAAGCGGTGCCGGCCAAAATTCGCTATCCGTTCGACTTCAAGCTCGCGCCCCCGAGCGAACCCGCGGCGCCTCCGGTCGTGGCGGCAGCGCCAGCGGCGGTGGCAGAGGCCCCTGCTCGTGCGCTGCCGCCCCTGACCGCCGCCGAGGCCGCAGCTCTGGCCGCCCAAGGTGAAGCCTTGGATCTGGAAGTTCAGGGCGAAAAGCCGCCGCGCGAACCGACCAAGCACGCCATCGCCGCCGAGGAAATCAGCCGCATTCCCGGCACCAACGGCGACGCCATTCGAGCCATCGGCAACATGCCGGGCGTAGCGCGCCCACCGGGCGGCGATGGCATGTTGATCGTGCGCGGCTCGTCACCGAACGACACGCAGGTGTTCGTCGACGGCACGAACATTCCGATGGTGTATCACTTTGGCGGGCTGTCCTCGGTCATCCCCACCGAAATGCTGGAGAAGCTCGACTTCTACCCAGGCAATTTCGGGCCACAGTACGGTCGGGCCATGGGCGGCGTGGTCGATGTCGGCGTTCGCTCGCCGCGCAAAGATCGCCTGGGCGGGCTGTTGCAGTTCGATTTGGTCGACGGTCGTCTGCTGGTCGAGGGCCCGCTCGGCAAGAGCACGCGCTTCATGCTCGCGGGTCGGCGCTCGTGGCTCGATGCTTGGCTCGGACCGGTGCTGAAGGAGGCCGGCGTGGGCGTGACGAGGGCGCCGGTCTACTACGACTACCAAGCGATGATCGAGCACGATCTCTCGCGTGAGACCACGCTGCGCATATTCGCGTTCGGCGCCGACGATCGCTTCAAATTGACCTTGAATAGCCCTGATTCGAAGGATCCGGCGATCGGCGGGGACGCCGCGCTGATGGGCAGCTTCGGGCGCGTTCAAGCGCGCATCGAGACCCGGCCGTCGACCACTACCCGCGTCAGCTCGCAGGTCTCGGTAGGTCGGGAGGGGCAGCACACTTCGATCGGTACTCTGGGCTTCGACTTGACGCTCGACTCAATCGACGCTCGCTCGGACGTCCGCGTGCAGTTCTCGCCAGCGGTGACCGCGGTCGCTGGCATCGATTTGCAATACTTGGACTACGACGTGACCTGGAAAGCGCCGCCGAACGACTTCGACTCCACCCAAAGCTCGGGGCCACTGTTCGGACGGCCCAGCGTGGAGCTGAGGGGCAAAGGCGACGTGTTTCGACCCGCGGGTTACACCATGCTCGAGCTCAAGCCGGTGGCGGGGCTCAAGCTCTTTCCCGGCGTGCGCGCAGACTACAACACCGACACCAAGGGTTGGACGGTCGATCCGCGACTGGGCGCTCGCTACGATGTCCACGCCGGCTATCCGCGCACGACGCTCAAAGGCGGCGTCGGGCTCTACCATCAACCGCCGCAGCCCTACCAAAGCATCGAGCCCTTCGGCACCAAAGGCGTCGGTAGCCCGAGCGCGGTCCACACCAGCCTCGGTATCGAGCAGGAAATCTCCGGGCCGATCGAGCTATCGGTGGAAGGGTTTTACAAGGATCTGAACAACCTGGTGGTCCCGGTAGCCGCCGCCAACAGCTCCGCGAACGGACAATCTTACCAGAACATCGGCACGGGTCGCGTGTACGGCTCGGAGTTCTTGCTCCGCCACAAACCGCAAGGGCGCTTCTTCGGTTGGATCGCCTACACCTTGTCGCGCAGCGAGCGAAAGGATGCAGACGGCGACGCGACGTACATCTTCGACTACGATCAAACGCACATCTTGACCGCGCTCGGCAGCTACAAGCTCGGTCGAGGTTGGCAGGTCGGCGGGCGCTTCCGTTTCATCTCCGGCACGCCGTACACGCCCGAGATCGGCGGCGTGATGGACTACGACGCGGGCACCTACGCGCCGATCAGCTCGAATGCTCGCAACTCGGCGCGCACGGGTGCCTTTCATCAGCTCGATGTGCGCGTCGACAAGACCTGGACGTTCAGCACCTGGAAATTGAGCGCGTATCTCGATCTACAGAACACCTACCTGCACCAAAATCCCGAGGGTGTTTCCTACAACTACAACTACTCGAAGAGCTCGAACCTGACTGGGATCCCGTTCTTGCCGATCATCGGCCTGCGAGGCGAACTATGAAAAAGCTAGCGACTGTCGGATTTTTCCTGGGCCTATTGACCATGCTCGGTTGCGAAGCGGACTTCGACCCCGCCTCTCGCATCAACTCTTTTCGCGTGCTGGGCCAGCAAACGGACCTCCCCTTCGCCAAGCCGGATGAAACGGTGAACATCACCTCGCTCAGCTACGACCCGCAAGGTCGCAGCGTCACCTGGGCCTGGGGCGCGTGCGTGAACCCCGCGGCTTCCACCGTCGACGCCTGCTTGACCAAGATCGCGACCGACGCGGCGGCCTCCGGCGGCTCGGGGATCTTGGCTCAAGGGCCCGAGCTCGATCACTTCAGCTACACGGTTCCCGCAGACGCGCTGGATTCATTGCCGGAGGACGCGAAGGCCTCGGCCATGATCGGAGTCGTCAGCATCGCTTGCCCGGGTGATTTGAGCTTCGAGCAAAGCTCGAACAGCGTGCCGTTCTCCTGCAAGGAAAAGGACACTGGGCGGGCCTTCGCGCTCGATGAATACATCGTCGGCTTGAAGCGCATTCAGGTTCGAAGCGCGGACCGCAATCAAAACCCTCAAATCGAACAAGTATCGTTCGACGGCCAAGACTGGCCCGCAGACGAGGTCAAGCAAGTGATCGCTTGTGACAGCGACAACAACGAATACGCGCCGTGCGCCGCAAACACCAAGCATGCCATCAGCGCGCGCCCGACGGCCGACAGCGTCGAGTCCGGCAAGACCGAGTTCGGTGCCGACTTCAGCGAGCAGGTGATCATCCAGTATTTCGCCACCGAGGGGATCTTCGAATACGAGGTCAAGATCGCGGGCGACGCCGAAACCCACTGGGCGGCCCGCAAGGCCGCGTCGGGCAAAGATCTCACGCTTTGGATGGTCGTGCACGACGACCGCGGCGGAGCGACCTGGACCGAACGACACGTGCACGTGCAGTGAACGCGCGCTAAGCGCGCCGTGACGACCGCGCCGTGTCCGGCTGGGCACGGCGCGGTTCGGCATTTTACCTAAGCTCGAAATACGACATGCTGTCGGAGCAAACCCATGACCGAGATCGTGCTCCGCATCGAGGCTGATCTGTGCGGGCCGATGAGTATCGGCACCGTGGCCGTGATCCGCGCCATCGAGAAGCATTTGGAGCTATCGCTCGCTCAGGCGAGCGACATCGTGGATCGCTGCGTGTTCGAAGGCGAACGGCTCACGCTGCCTGCGCCCACCCGCGCCCGGGCCGAGGCCCTGCTCGCCGAACTCGAGCAGCTGCCCGCTGCCCGGCGCATTCACGCATCGATTACCGACTGCTGATCGCCCGCTGGTACAAGCGGACTTGCAGACGCTCGACGGCCTCGCCTCGGGCCCTCGCGCAAGCTCCATTTGCACTCATCACCTCTGCCGCCCAGAGGACGATCTGCGCAGTGCTTGGGATGCTCGGTGAATCGGATATCGCAGAGGTCTACTTAAGGGCCGCGGAGATCGCGGAGATCGCGGCCCTCACGACTGAGTCACTGCGCGATGCAGTTGTCCTGCATGGTTGCCCAGATCAGGTCCGCGATGACAATCGCGCCTGCTTCCGAAGACTGAATGCCATCCGAGGCGGTGTACTCGGGATGTCCCGCCCAGTAGGGTTGCAGATCGATGAAGTGGCAAGGCACCGAACTTTCGGCGCACGCTTGCTGCAGCCGCGGTCTCATCGTGGCGACGCCAGGCACGGTGGGGAGCTCCGGAACGAGGAAATACACGATGTGCTCGACGGTGCCGTCGCTTGCGACCTTGAGCAGAAACTGTTGGAACGTACTGATCGACTTGTCGATTGCGGCCGGCACCGCGGACGGACCTCCTGACATCTGGGCGACGATGGGATCCCAGGTGCCTCCGTCCATGAGTAGGACCTTGACCTTGGTGCTGCCGCTCTCTCGAGTGTCGTACTGCTTTGCGACCGTCGCCATACTAGAGGCGTCCGCAGCCAAGTTGACGTAGTTTTCTTCGGGACCAATGGCTCCGGCTTCGCGCGCGAGATCCCTGACTCGAACGTGCTGCGTTCCAGGTCGTTGAATCCAGGAGTCCCCGATCCAGAGCACTTCATCGGCAGACACCGCGGCGTGCACACAGGTCTGGCTGGTGCCGGCTGCTCCGCCATCACCACCCGGCCCCGTGACCATTTCCCCACCACTGCTCATCATGCTACCTGCGCTGCCCATCCCACTCGTTGTTCCTCCGCTCCCGGCCACATTTTCTGGGGCCCTCTGGTCACCAAGGCGAATGACCTCGCCGCTGCAACACGGCACGGCGCACAAGATGATTGCCATGCCGCCGAACCTCAGCGCAGATGCCATCTGATTCATTCGGCGATGCTCCGACTCGCACTGATTAGCACCCAGGCCCGACGCGCGTCCCTGCCGTTCGCGGCATTGGCGTTTGCGGCGAAGCTACGCTTCGCAGCTGCGGAACCGAGCGCTGCTGTCGCATCGGCGAATCTTACTGTCAAGGCAGAGCCGAGCTGCACAAACCGTGCGGACGTGATTGCCAGGGTGCGTGCGCGCTCCCCGCGCGTGCGTTTCGTCGACCATGGGGAGGGGCTCGTGATTCGCGCCCGGGTTGAGGCCGCGGCATCGGGAGCAGTGGTCGCCGACGTGACCCTGGCGAGCCCGGGAACGAAACCATCGCTCCGCCATGTAAACGCGCGCAGCTGCACGGAGGCGGCTGATGCGGTGGCTTTGATCATCGCCGTGACTCTCGACCCGACGTCGGTTGGCACTCGCATCCACCCTAGCACGGCGAAGACCGGGTCTGTACCAACGCTCGGTGAGCCCAGCTCTGTGGACGGAGAGGCCAGCCGCTCTGACCTGGCGACTTCGCCCGCGGTTACTGCGAGCTCGCCAACGCGGCCTCCCTCAGCCGTACCAATTGAGGGGATGCAGGAGACACACGCACTCAATGAAGGTGCGGGCTCTGGGAGTCGATTCACCGTCGGTGCACAGTTGGCGGCTGAGTCGCTCGTGGGCTTGGCGCCTCGAGTCATGCCAGGCGTCGCTCTGTTCACGATCGTGGGTCTGGAGCGCCCATCTGTCTTTTCCCCTGCGCTCGTGCTGGCCGCGCACCATGCTTTTCGCACAGGTGTCCAAGAGCAAGGCGGTAAAGTGTCTTTCAAGCTGGATGCGGCTACGCTCGATGTCTGCCCGCTACGACTTCGGTGGGCGGTGCTCGAAGCTCGCCCCTGCGCTTCGGCGCTAATTGGGCGCTTCGCTGCGCGAGCGACGGACACCATCAACCCTGCGGCCGAGAGCGCGCGACCATTTGGGGTTCTGGGCGGCGCCGTGATCGTCGCCGCCCACTTGGGAGGGGTAATAGAGGCGTCTGCTCGCCTCGCCGTTGGGGCAAATCTGGTGCGCGACTCGTTCGAATTCAGCCCCGCCATCTTCCACACGGTACCGCCGGTCAGTGCGGCGGGCAGCATCGGCATCGGCGTCCGTTGGCGCTGAGCATTCGGCGTGCCGCTAGCCGCCATCGCCGACATTCCTACGGTTGCGCGATGTGGGCGAGGCGCGCCACGCGAGCCGCAAGCGGACCCTGCCCGTATGCGACTACGAAGCGTTCAGCGAGGGTGCGTGCCTCGGTCATCCGTCCCAGTTTGACCAGGGCTTCGATCTTGACGGCAGACACCTCCGGGCGGAACGTCCCGGTCGGGTAGGCGCTCTGATACTCTTTCACAATGGCGAGCGCCCGTTGGGCGTCACCGCCCGTGAGCGCACTTCGGGCCGCGTCGACGAGGGCGATTTGATTGGCGAGTTCGCCCGCGGTGGTTCCCCGACGGCCACGTGTGGAGGGCAAGGCTGGCTTCAGCGGCGGCTCGTCACTGACACCCGGCAGCGACTCGGTAGCTTGCGGGACGAGCGGCGCTAGCACGCTGGTCGTAGGCAATGGCGCCGCTGCCGACTCCGACAGCGCCGCGGAAGTCACGGACAACTGTACGGCAGGCTTTGCATCAGGGCGCGTCGCAACGAAAGCCCCGACCGCCAGTCCGACGGCTACCAGCGCCCCTGAGATCCACGGCAGCAGCGAACTCGACGCTTTTGCTGCTTCGACGACTTGCGTGTTGGTCGTTGCAGTTTCGGTCGGCGCGCTTCCGGGCGCGGCGATGGACACTCCAATTGCTCGCGCCATGCGCTCGGACAAGTCGGGTGAAGGTCGTTCGCGACCGGCAGCATCGAGCAACCGCCTCTCGAACTTCGTCGCCCCCGCCACTCGCAGTCGTTCGGGCGGGGCGCTCTCGTGCTTGCTCATGGCCGACCCCTCAGACTTAGCAGTCCGCGCTCGATCCGCGTGACGACTTCGCGAAATTGTTCACGTGCGCGCCGAAGGCGCGAGGCGACGCTGCCCAGCGGAACTTCGAGCAAGGCGGCGATTTCTGGCGAGGACAGCCCCTCGATTTCGTATAGAACGAATGTCTCGGCCAGCTCGGGGCTCAACTTCGAAAGAGCGACATCGCAAAGTTCCACATCGGCTTGTGCTTCGCCAGCGTCGCGCGCGTTGGAGATGCGCTGGTCCATGTCGTCATCGAGCTGAAATCGAACGGTTTTACGCCCGAGGTTGAGCGCAACACGGCGAGCCGTACCCATCAGAAAGGCCCGCTCGCTGTCTTCTGGAATGTCGGCGAGTCGAGCTAGGGCAATCATGAACGTCTCCTGCACGGCGTCTGCCGCCTCGTCCGGACTCAAGCCGCGCCGCCGAAGAGAGCGCCAGACCATCACGTGATGAGCCGCGAACATCCGCCCGAGTCGGAGCCGGTCGGCATCTGAAGCTATTGCGGGCCGATCGCCGGTCACCTCGGGTTCGCTCATTCGGGCCAGCAAGTTCCAACTCAAGATGCGCCGTGGGGCTTGTTTCGATCAAAGAATCTGCCGCCACGGTCAAAATGCTCTCGCCGCGCTGGTGACGACAGGAACGGCCGTCGGCCCGACGTCTGCAAGCTCTGCGTGAATCCTTCTCGTTCCTCAATCAATTGCAACAGTTGCGCTGCGAAATGCCCGCGAGGAAAGGGCGATTCCTCGAACGCACCAAAACTCACACGGGCCCCGGGAGCAATTCGCGCTCAACGCGCCCGAGCGCAGCGGCCACCAACCACCCCGCGGTATTCGGGAACCGAGACATGGCGGGAGGCGGCGAGCAGAGTCGACGCAATGTCGTTGTTGCTACCGCCCAGAAAGACTCGGTAGGAGCCCGCCGTGACCTCTGCGCAGTCGTGGCACGGCATGATGTAACGCGTGGGAGCCCAGTCGAGCGTCCATTCCCAGGCGTTCCCGCCCAGGTCGGATTGACCCCACTTCGCGTCGCCCTTGGGCGCCTTGGTGCCGACGTTGTGAGGTACGCATGCGCTACCGCAGTAGACGGCATAGCTGTCATCGACCGTCTCCGAGGTGGCAGGGACTGACCACGGATAATATCGATGCTCGCTGCCGCCCGAGGCGGCGTAGTTCCACTCGGCGTACGTTGGCAACCGTCCGCCGTCCCAGGCGCAGAATGCAAACGCCATGAACCAATCGAGGCATTCGATCGGCTTACTCTCGTTGTCACCCGGCACGTCGGTCCAGGTTCCAAAGGTCGGGTCGCACTTCAGCGCCGCCTTCAAGCCAGCCGTATCTGCGGCAAGCTGCGCGTTCCATTGCGAACTCCAGCCCGAGTTCGCGACTTTCGGATGTACACCCGACCCCGGTTCCGGAGGGCGCTTCTGCGTGCCCAAGCCTGCGTTCACGAACGCGCGAAAGCGGCCGACCGTGATCTCGTACTTGTCGAGGTAGAAGTCGCTGACCGTCGCGGGATGGTTCGCTTCCTTGTACAGGATGCCGTCGTAGCCGCGATTGAAGGTTCCGCCCGAGACGAGCAAGCTCTTGCAGCAGTCGTCATTTCCTGCAAAGCCGCAGGTTGCCTCTAGCTCCTTGCAGCTCGGCGCCGCGCTCGAGAAACCATGCGGACTGCTGCGCCCCAGGTTGCAACCGGTCGTGAGGAGCAGTCCGCAAATCACGCCCAAGAAGCCGAGGGGAGCACTCGACATGGAGGTCTTGCAACTGGACGAGTGACTATTTTCCAGGACCAAGCTCCGGCCGCGCGCTGGCGAATGGCCGCGCGACCTCACTCCTCCAAGGTCGTCACGCCGTCGGCCTGAGGCTACCGAGCTGGTTGGGAGGCTAGCCACCCCAGTATGCTTTAGCCTGATTGCCGAGCGACGTGAGGCCAGGGCCTGCGGCGTGGCAACCATCGGAGCTCTCGCCCTTCGTGGTGTCGAGCTTGAACTGACCGAGGTAAGTCAGGTCCTTGTTGACTGTGGAATCCATGGCCATCTTTTGCGCCGTGGCTTCGGTCCATTCAGCCCCACCGTTTCCCGCGAGGAAGCAGCTGTGGCCAGCCTCGTAACTCGGCTGCCCGACGAGGTAGATGTGAGTGCCGGGATTGACGTGATCACGCGCAGCTTGAATCATCGCCTTGACGTTTGCTTCACTATGGGTGCTGAGAACGCAAATCTGGACCATGATCGCCTTGACCTTGTCCTTGCCGCCCATCGCATTCAACTTGGTCGTGAAGAGCGGCCAGCCGTCTCCGCTCGGTCCCCAGTTTTCGACGACCTTGGCGCCCGTGCCGTAGCCACTGTTGGTCCACATCACCTTGCCGCCGACTTGGCCGTATCCTTGGCCGATGTTGTCGGCCATCGAGCAGCCGATGTAGGCCAGTGAATTCGGCTCTGTCGGCGGACAGGGTTTGGCCGTGGCTCCGTTCGGACAAGTTCCACCACCACCCGCAGTGCCGCTACCGCCGGCGCCGCTGCCACCGCCTGCGGTGCCGCTGCTGCCTGCGGCACTACTACCGCCGCTCCCAGCAACTGAGGTCGTTCCTCCCGACGGCGCGCCGGCCGAGTTCGTGCCGCCGGTTCCCGCCTGGCTCGGCGCGCCGCTGCTTCCAATGCCGCCCGTTGCCGGGGAGCCACTCGCGCCAGCGGTGCCAGGAACCGTGGGGGTACCCGCCGTACCGTTCGACGCCCCGCCGCCGCTTCTGCCCGCGCTCGCGGCGCCCGCGCTGCCTACGGACGCACCCGCCGAGCCGCCTTGGTTCTCGTCCGCGCTACCGGAGCAGGCGACCGCGAGGGTCACAGCGGCGCCCAACTGGAGGCCCCGCGTCATCGAAAGTCTCGGCTTATTGTGCATCGTGGTTCATTCCGCGAAAGTTGCCCTTGCCGTCTTTGCGCAAGGCGAATCGATCGAAACTCGAAAATGCCAGCCGTCAGGCACCCGACAGAGCGCCGATGCCGAAGGCCGGAGTGACGGTGGACATCACCGTCATCTCCCTATTCGGCTGCAGCCCGAGATCGATCACGGAATCTTCGCTTTCGACATACATGTCCGATTGGCGCCATCGGTCGAAGAGGCGACCGCATTGCCGGCGGCGATGTTGGAGGCTTCGGTCACGCCGGAAGCGTCACTGCGGGCCGCCCGACTGGCGGCGGAGGCGGATCGGCGCCAGCCTGTGCCCGGCGTCGGTGACAATCAAGACCGGAGATTGCCGGCGTTCAGCGCACCTACCTGGTTCACGCACGGTCCGGCTACACCGGTCAGGCCGCGGGACCAGTGTTTTTTGAATATCTTCGACGACGCGATACGCAGCATCTCGCCGAGTGGAGCCGTGCAAACGTTGATCGTCCCACCGCCGCGAAGTCGCGCTATGGGGAAGCCAATGGGCATCTCCCCGTACATGAAGAACTTGCGCACGCATTTCGGCACTCAGCTGGTCCTGGCGCCCAGCGTGGCCGCGATCATTCGCGACGAAGCGGGGCGGATCCTATTTCTGGTGCGCTCCGACAACGGACTGTGGGATCTGCCAGCGGGTGCCGTCGACCCTGGTGAGACCCCCGCGCAAGCGATCGTGCGCGAGGTGCGCGAAGAGACCGGCTTGATCGTCGAACCCACCGCGGTTTTAGGCGTGTTCGGCGGTGAGAGCTTCCGTCTTTGTTACGACAACGGAGACATCGTCGAGTACACGGTGATCGTGTTCGAGTGCCGCGTGATCGGCGGCGAACTCGGTGGGCTGGACGACGAAACCGCCGAGCTCCACTTCATCAGCGCTGCCGAGCGCCCGCCGCTGCCGGCTGAGTTCCCGGACGCATTGTTCGCTCCACCCGGGACTCACCGCACGCTGTTCTGAGCCAGCGTGAACGGTCGTCCTCAGAAGGGGGCGATCGCGCTCCAGCAACGCACCTCGCGGCCGCGCGAGTTTCCCGTCATTCAGCTCTTCAGCCGATAGCCGGTCTGGAGCAGCCAGCGGGTGACACCCAGACAGACGAACAAGAATAGCACAGTCATGCCGAAGCTGACGCCCACGCTCACGTCCGATGCGTCGTAGAAGCTCCAGCGAAAACCGTTGACCAGGTACACCACTGGATTGAACAAGGTCAGCTTCTGCCAAAACGGAGGCAGCATTTTGATCGAATAGAAGCTGCCACCGAGGAAGGTCAGCGGGGTCACGACCAACATCGGCACCAGCTGCAACTTCTGAAAGCCATCTGCCCACAGGCCGATCATGAAGCCGAACAAACTGAAGGTGACCGAGGTCAAGACCAGAAACGCGACCATCCACAGCGGGTGCGCGATGTGATAGGTCACGAACACGCGCGCGGTGATCAAAATGATCGTGCCGATGATCACCGATTTGGTCGCTGCTGCGCCCACGTAGCCCAACACCACCTCGACGTACGACACCGGCGCCGAGAGCACCTCGTAGATCGTGCCCGAGAACTTGGGCATGTAGATGCCGAACGAGGCATTGGAGATGCTCTCGTTGAGCAACGACAGCATGGTCAACCCAGGGACGATGAACGCAGCGTAGCCCACGCCCTCGATGTCGGTCATGCGTGAGCCGATCGCGGAGCCGAAGACGATGAAGTAAAGCGAGGTCGAGATCACCGGACCTGCGATGCTTTGCGAGAGCGTGCGGTAGAAGCGCGCCATCTCGAACATGAAAATTGCGCGGATCGCGTAGCGATTCATGATTGCGACCTGACCAAGTTGACGAAAATATCTTCCAGCGAACTCTCGCGAGTCTGCAAATCTTTGAACTCGATTCCGAGCTCCGCCAGCCGGCGGAGCAGCGCGGCCATCTTCGTGCGATCGCGCTCGGCGTGGAAGGTATACGTGAGCTGCCGCCCCTCCTGCGCGAGCACGAGTTCGAACTCGGACAGCTCCGCGGGCAGCGCGGGCAGCGGCTCTTGAAGCTGCAAAATGAGCTCCTTCTTGCCCAGCTTCTCCATCAGCGCGGTCTTCTCTTCGACCAGGATGATTTCGCCCTTGTTGATCACGCCGATGCGATCGGCCATCTGCTCCGCCTCTTCGATGTAGTGCGTGGTCAGAATGATGGTGACCCCGGTCTCGCGCAGGGAGCGGACCATCTGCCACATGTCACGCCGCAGATCGACGTCCACACCGGCGGTCGGTTCATCCAGGAACAGGATCTGCGGTTCATGCGAGAGCGCCTTGGCGATCAGCACTCGCCGCTTCATGCCGCCCGATAGCGTCATGATTTTGCTGTCACGCTTGTCCCACAGCGAAAGATCGCGCAGCACCTGCTCGATGTGCTGCGAATTCTTCGATTTGCCGAATAGGCCGCGACTGAAGCTCACCGTGTCCCAAACCGTCTCGAACATGTCGGTCGATAGCTCTTGCGGCACGAGGCCGATCTTCGAGCGGGCCGCGCGATAGTCACGAACGATGTCGTGGCCGTCAGCGACCACGGTGCCCGAAGTCGGGTTCACGGTGCCGCACACGACGCCGATCAGCGTGGTCTTACCCGCGCCATTCGGCCCCAATAGCGCGAAGATCTCACCGCGCCGGATCTCCAGATTGATGTTTTTGAGCGCCTGAAACCCCGAGGCATACGTCTTGGTCAGATTCGTAACGGAAATGATCGAATGCACGCGCTCTCCTCGCCGCCCCAGATCCCATACTCTCAGGAAACGAGCAACTCACGACTACTGTCGCACCGTCTCAGTGAAAGACACTACCGCGGCACCGGGATTTTCTGTGGGATTGATGGTGACGAAGATCGCCCATCCGGCTCTCGGCGTTCGCCGCCGGATATCGCTCGACCCTGACCGATCGGGCAGAGTGTCGGCGCGCGGCTTCGGGTGTTAGGTTCCTCGGCTTGCAGGTCGCTCCTTCACCGTCTTCACCCGCCAAGCCCGGCTTACTCGCTACCAAGGAGCTGTTTGGACACACCCGGCGCACCTTGCGCTTGGTTTGGGATTCGTCACCGTCGCTCTTGGTCTATTTGTCCGGGCTCAGCGTAGCCGGGGCGATATTGCCGCTGTGGATTGCGTACGCGGGCAAGCGCATCATCGATGCAGTGGTGCAACACAGCCGGCCGCTCACCTTGCATTGGGTGGGGCTGGAGCTCTTGTTCGTGGCGCTGTCCGCGGCCACCCAGCGTGGGCAGGGCCTCGTGCGCTCGCTCCTGGGCGCTCGGCTGGGTACGGACGTGAACGTACAGATTTTGGACCGGGCGCTGCGCCTCGATCTGTCGTTTTTCGAGGATGCAGAGTTCTACGACAAGTTGACCCGCGCCCGGCGCGAAGCGTCGTCCAGGCCGGTGGCCTTGCTCAGCGAGAGCTTTGCGCTGGTCCAAAATGTGGTGACGCTACTCGGCTACGCCGTGATGCTCTCGCACTTCAGCGCCTGGATCGTGCTCGGCCTGTTGCTGGCGACGCTGCCCGCGACGCTCTCGGAGATGCGTTACTCCAAGATCGCGTTTCGCATCCGAAATTGGCGCTCGCCGGAGTCACGCAAGCTTTTGTACCTGGAGTACGTGCTGGCCAACGATGAGCACGTGAAAGAGGTCAAGCTGTTCGGGATCGGGCCGCACCTGCTCGAGCGCTACCGCACGCTCGCCGAGTCTTTCTTCGTGGAAGACAAGAAGCTTGCCATCCGGCGCGCTGTGCTCACTCACGCCTTCAGTCTGATCGGCACCTTTGCCTTCTACGCCACGTACGGGGTGATGGCGGTAGCCGCCGCGCTTTCACGCATCACGCTCGGCAATCTGACCTTGTATGTGGTCTCGCTACGTCAAGGCCAACAAGCCTTTCAATCGGTGCTGAGCGGAATCGGCAATTTGTACGAGCACAATTTGTACATGTCGAACTTGTTCAGTTACATCGAACTGGCCGAGGCCAGTGAGCAGGCCCAGCGCGAACGTGCCGAGCGCGCCCAGCGCGCCGAGCCTCGGCCCGGCGTCGCTGCGGGCAGCGAGACTGGGATCCGCTTCGAGGACGTGGGCTTTCACTATCCCGGCAAAGACAGCTGGGCCTTGCGCCACATCGATCTAGCGATCGCACCCGGTGACAGCATCGCCTTGGTCGGCGAAAATGGCGCAGGAAAGACCACGTTCGTCAAGCTCTTGGCCGGCCTGTACGAGCCGAGTGAAGGCCGCATCGTGCTCGACGGCCGCGAGCTGTCGACCTGGGATCCGCAGCAACTGCGCCAGCGCTTCGGCGTTTTGTTTCAGGACTTCAACAAGTACCAACTCAAGTTGCGTGAGAACATCGGCTTCGGCAGCGTGGCTCACCTGAGCGATGTGCTGCGCATCGAACGGGCCGCGGAACGCGGCGGCGCGAGCGAGCTGCTGAAGACGCTGCCCGGTGGCCTCGACGCGCCGCTCGGGCATTGGTTCGAAAAGGGCAGCGAACTGTCCGGCGGCCAATGGCAGAAGGTCGCCCTCGCGCGCGCCTTCATGCGCGAAGAAGCCGATATCTTGGTGCTCGACGAACCCACCGCGGCCCTGGACGCGGAGTCCGAACACGCGGTCTTCGAGCGCTTCCGTGAGCTCGCCAAAGGGCGCACCACGATCGTGATCTCGCACCGCTTTCCGACGGTGCGCATGGCCAAGAACATCATCGTGCTCGAGCAAGGCCAGATCGTGGAACACGGCTCGCACGAGCTCTTGCTCGAGAGAGACGGCAAGTACGCGCGCATGTTCCAGCTGCAAGCGCAGGGGTACCAGTGAGCGGTCGCGTGCGGCGTTAACCGACACCGACGATCGACACCGAGTGCCGCGCAGGCCCGAGTTGATTTCGACATGCACTGTCGTGGTCCCTCTGGGCTCCGTCCGCGCCGCCGAAGGCCACGCCGTTCGCGGCGCGCTCGGTGACCATCAAACCAATCCTCAAGCCTGAAAAGCCGCGGCGCGTCGCCTGATCGCGCTTGCCGACATGTAGTTATGCTGCCGGGCCGACGGGCTTTTACCGCTGTTTGTGAGCGCTGGCTCTAGATGGCAGGTTCGAAGTTGGGCTAGCTTCGAAAGCTCTGTAGGGAGAGTTAAGAACTGTGGGTCTAGAGTCGTCCATATCGGCCATGGTCAGTGCGCGTCGGATTTCGGCTCTGGGATTGCTGCTGGCCTTCTCGAGCCTGCTGGGTTTGTCGAGCTGCCTGTACGACTCGAGCGATCGTTGCGACCCGGGCCAAGTTCACGACGCAAACGCGGGCTTGTGTGTCTGCACGGGCAATACGATTGCCGGCACCGACGCCGAGGGCAACCAAGGTTGCGTCGCTTGCGCGGAGCATGAGGTCGCCAAAAATGACGCCTGCTCTTGTGAAGAGGGTTACCAGCGGCCGACCCCCGATGCCGCTTGTGTGATCGTGCCCGATGCGCTGGGTCTCGCTTGTGAGTCCGACCAGGATTGTACCCGCGCCACTTACGACACCTGTCACTTGCTGGACGACGGCTCGGGCTACTGCACCAACGTGGGCTGCGCGCAAAACGAGTGTACGGGCGGCTACGCCTGCGACACGCGGGCTACGCCCCCTTACTGCGCGCGCCCACCGAATGGCGCCGGCAAGTCGTGTGCGTCTGACGCCGATTGCGCTGATACCGACGCGACTTGGTGCGACACGTTCCAATCCCACGTCTGTTACGTCGAAGGTTGCGCGCTCGACGGCGACGATTGCCCCGGCAAAGAGTGTTGTGATCTGGCGCTGGCCTCCGGTGGCCTGCTCAAGAAGACCATCTGTGTCGACCCGGGGACCTGCAAAGGCGTTGATTGATGCGTGTTTCTAGCGTGGCACTCAGCGTTTGGTGGTTGTCGCGAGCGGGCCTCACTCTGGCGGCAGAACCGTTGCCCGCACCCGCCGCGCCGGCAACGGCGGGAGAGCCCGCGCCGGTCATGGCCGCGCCTGCCGTGGCGCCCGCAGCCGCTCCTGCCGCGGCCCCTGGTCCCACCGCGACCAGTGCAGACGCGGAGGCCGAGGGGAAGTTCGCCGCCGCGCCTGAAACGGTCAGCGATAGCTTCACGGGTGAGGAGGGCGGCAGCGACAGTGACAGTGACAGTGATACGCAGCGCAAGCTGGATTTGTACGGCTTCGCCGACTTCACTTATCAACGGCTACTGATCGACAAAGAAAACGTCTGGAACCGCACCTATCCGAGCGTGAACTCGTTTGCGGTCGGCAACTTCAATCTCTACCTCAGCAGTAACCTGGGTGATCGGTGGCGCGCGCTGGCCGAGGTGCGCTTCATGTATCTGCCCAACGGCGCGACCAAGCCCGATGGCGCCGGCAACGCGATCCGCACGGACACCACCGTGCTCGACTACGCGGGCTTCTCGGAGCCGATTCGCTGGGGCGGCATTCGCATCGAGCGCATTTACGTCGAGCACGAGTTCAATGGCCTGCTCAAGCTGCAGGTCGGTCAGTTTCTCACGCCATACGGTATTTGGAACGTGGACCACGGCTCGCCCACGATCATCGGCATCAAGAAGCCATTCGTGGTCTCGAACCAGCTCTTTCCCGAGCAGCAAGTGGGCCTCCAGCTCTACGGCAGCTATTTCTTCGATCCGCTGGAAATTGGCTACCATCTGACCCTTTCCAACGGGCGCGGCCCGGTCGAATACCAAGATTTCGATGACGACAAGGCCCTCGGCGGGCGGTTGTACCTGAAGACCGACGTGCTGGGCTCACTCACCTTCGGCGCGTCGTTCTACCGCGGTGGCTACTATGATCGCTCCGCGAAATACGTAGTCAAAAACGGCGGCTCCACGGTCGATCAAGAGTTCACCACCATCTCCAAGTACCAGGAGCTGTCGCTCGGCGCGGATCTGAAGTGGGAATACAAGTCGTGGCTGGTTCAGGGCGAAGCCATCATGAACGAGGCCCACTTCGACGAAGGCGCCCGGCCGCGGCACCCCGTGCTGAAGCCTCCGCAAGGCTTCTTGCCCGACTATCGACGCTGGGGTGCGTACGGCTTGGTCGGTTATCGCTTGCCGTTCGTGCCGCTGATGCCGTACGTGATCGTGCAGCACGCCTACTCGCCGGACTCGCCCAGCACCCCGCCCGCGACCGCCTATGAAGTGGGCGTGAACTATCGGCCCACGGCGGCCGTGGTGGTAAAGCTCGAGTACACCGATTGGCACTTCAGCGCTCCGGGCTCGGCTGGCTTCGGCAGCTACCCGCTCAGAATTTTGGCTTCTCAAGTCGCGTGGGCATTCTGAAATGCAGCGCATGACGAAGCTCGGCAGTGATCGTCGTCGCCTGCTCCTCGCGCTCGGAGTGGCGCTCCCCGGGTTGTGCGCGCTGCCCAGCATCGAGCGCACGGCGCGCGCCGCCGAGCGGGTCACGCTGGCGGTGTTCGTGGCCAAAGATTCGAACCTGCAAAACCTGAAAATGAACGAGCTACGCCGCATTTTCACGAACGCAGACGACAGCGGTTTCTCCGGCCGACGCAGCGTGCCGTTCAATCACCCCGCGCGCTCGAACGATCGCGTCGGCTTCGACGTGACCGTACTCCACATGAAACCGGAAGATGTCAGCCGTTTCTGGATCGATCGCAAGATCCGTGGCTTGCCCGGTCCACCGCGAGCCGTGGATTCATTGTCGCAGCTGCTGCGGCTGGTCTCGCGTACGAGCGGTGGCCTGGGCTACGCGCGGCCGAGCCAGCTCACGAACGACGTGCGGGCGATTCGCATCGACGGCAAGCTGCCCTCAGAACCCGGCTATCCGCTGCAGTTCAACGAATAGTCGAGGTCGCCTCGCTCACGCAGGTTGACGCAGCGACTCGGTGACCAGCTCGATCAGCTCGTCAGCGCCGATGCCGGCGATGGCATCGCCGTCGTCGAGCAAGGCGCCCGCGAGCTCGCGCTTCGAAGCGTGCATCTTGACGATACTGTCTTCGATGCTGTCGCGAGTAATCAGCCGGTAGACCGTGACTGGCCGCTCTTGACCGATGCGGTGCGCACGGTCGGTGGCTTGCGCCTGCACCGCGGGGTTCCACCACGGGTCGAGGTGAATGACGTAGTCCGCGGCCGTCAAATTGAGGCCAAAGCCGCCGGCTTTGAGGCTGATCAGGAATAGCGGCGCGTCGCCCTCTTGGAAGGCCGCCACGCGCGCTTGGCGCTCGGCCTGCGGCGTGCTGCCGTCCAAATATTCGTAGCGGATCTGGCGTTCGTCCAGCTGTTCGCGCACGAGCGCCAGGAAATCCACGAATTGACTGAACACCAGCGCGCGGTGGCGATTTTCTCGCAGCTCTTCGACCAGATCCAAGAAAGCATCGATCTTGGAGCACTCCCTCGGCGCGTCGGGGAAGACCAACACCGGGTGGCAGCAGAAGCGCCGGAGTCGCATGATCTCGGCCAGCACTTCGAGCTTGTTGTTGCGCTTGCCGTGAACGGTGTAGAGCTTGTCGTGGATTTGTTTGCGGAGCAGCGCATAACGCAAGCTCTCGTCTTCCGACCAATGCACGTCGTGCTGCACCTCCGTGAGCGGAGGCAGATCGGACAGGACGTCCTTCTTCAGACGCCTGAGTAGGAACGGCCGCACCAACTTTTGTAACAGCTCGGTCGACTCGCGCCCCGCGTCGCGTTCGACCGGCATCAAGAACGTGTGCTTGAAGTGCTGCCAGTCACCCAACAGCCCCGGGTTCAGGAAGCGGAAGATCCCCCACAGATCGCCGAGGTGATTTTCTACCGGGGTGCCGGTGGCGGCGATGCGCTGCTCGGCAGACAGTGAATAGGCCGCTTTTGCCCGCAAAGACTGAGGATTTTTGATGAACTGTGCTTCATCGAGCACGACCGTGCCCCAGCGCAGCGCCGACAGCTCGGCCTGATCCTGCTGCAGCAGCGTGTAGCTGCACACGACCACGCTGTCCGAGCCGGCCCCGGATGCCGACGCGGGCAGCCGCGCAGCGCGCTCTTTGCCGACGTATTCGATCGCCTTCAGCGTGGGCGCGAAGCGGATGATCTCTGCCATCCAATTGCCGCACACCGAGGTCGGCGCGACCACCAACGTCGGGCCGTGCGCTTCGCCGACGCGCGCCGAGAGCAGCGCCAGGATCTGAATCGTTTTGCCGAGCCCCATGTCGTCGGCCAGGCACGCGCCCAAGCCGAGCTCACTCAGGGACGACAGCCAGCGGAAACCTTCGATTTGGTACGGCCGCAGCGTGGCGCGCAAGCCGCTCGGCAGCGTGAACTCCCGGTGCGACAGGCGGGCCACGCGTTCGAGCCAGCTCTGACTCTCGACGTCGAGCTCGAAGCCGCTGTCCGCTCCGCTCAACTCACCGAGCGCAAACAGCGCGCTCTTCGGCAAGCGCAGCTCGGCGCCGGGGCGCGGCGCGGAATTGACGGCCTTCAGCGCAGCAATCACCCGCCGGATGCGCGCCTCGATTTCGACGTATGCCCCGCTTTCCAGGCGCACGAAGCGCCCATGGCCGAGCGCCGGAGCGCGCACCAATTCATTGAGCGTGACTTCGGTCACGGAGTCGATGCGTATTCCGCCGGTCACCAGGTACCAGCCTTTATCGCTGCGCAAACGCCCGTGCAGCGTCTTCGAGCTCGCCTGCGCGCTCAGCTTCATCGCGCCAGACTCCGGCCATTCCAGCCCGCAAGGCAGGGCCGCGTCGCGCAGCTCGCTGAGCAGCGAGAGCACGCCTTCCTCACCCAAGGTCCAGCTGTCGGGCGTATCGAAAGCAGACTGCTCGTCGGGGTCAGAGGGAGTCGCGAGGGTCGGGCAAGCTTGGCGCAGGGCCAGGCCCTGAGCGCGCTCGAGCTTCAAGTCACGTTCGCACCGCAGGCGCTGCCCGCCCGCGTAGGCGCTGAGGCTGGCGCGTCCGACGCCGGCCAGGAAGAAGCGCCCCTGCTCGGAAAAAGGGCGCACGCCGAGCTGCACCAGCCAGGCTCCGGCGTGCACCGCGAAGCGCAAGCAGGGCGTTGGATCGGCCACGATCGCGCGCTCGCTGCCGAGTTCGGGGCTGCGCACCTCCACGCTTTCGGCGAGCTTTCCGAGCACGGACAACAGCTCACGTTCGTGGCTCTTGGGGATGCGTGTCCCGCCGCGCAAGGCCTCGCTGGCCCGGAAGATGCCGTCTGGAACGCGATACACGAGCAGGCGGGTCTCACTCTCCGGAACCACGTTGACGCCGAGCACGGCGCCGGCGGGTTCGACGAAGACTTGCACGTAGCCGCGTTCTTCACGGGTCTCGATGCGCGGCGTGCCGCGCGCGACTTCCACCGCAGCGCGCGCCCGCAAGCCATTGACCACGCGCGGGTGCCCAATCAGCGCCTCGGGTGCTTCGGGCGTGAAATCGCGTTGTCCGTTGTGCTGTTCGCGCGTGCAATCCAAAACACGCTGATCTTCCGGGGACAATTCGGCGTACAGGGCGTGGAGCTCGCTGAGCGTGGCGCGGCGTCCCTCGCTCCAACCCTCGGCGGGCCGGCACTCTTGTAAGGCAGGCCGGTTGAGCTCACCGCGCACCATGTCGACGTACCAGGCGACGCGATAGCCGTGCGCTCGGTCCAGCGGCTTTGCTTCGGAGATCTGCGCCAGCGCGTCGAGCGCCTTCTGCCACTCGGGCTTGGTCGAGATCAGATCCCAAAGCACGAGCTCTCGCGGCGAGCGCGCGAGCACTAGCTCGAACTCGAGCCGCCGCAGCTCTTGGCTGAAGTGCTCCTCGTTCAACATTTGGGCCAAAAAGAAGCCTTGCCGGGCCAGAAACTCATAGCCCGCGCGCTGCCACTCACGCGCCCGGCGGAGCACGTCCTGGCACCAGTTCGCGCGCGCCCATTTGTCGGCTGAATGCAGGTTCACGGTCAGCGCCAGGATCAAAATCTCCCAAGCGCCAATCTCGGGCGAGAGCTGATGCACGTCGAGTCGGCGCTGCTCCTCGGGGGCTTCCGACAAATGCTTGAGCAACGTGCGCAGCGCGCGCTGCGCGCCGCGCACGAGCTCACCATCGCCCACGCTCAAGACGCGCTTGGCCGCCGCGCGTCCGGCGTCGCTGTCGCGCGAGCACAGGAGCAGCGCGAGCAACGGAGCCAAGCCGCCGCAGTCGGGGATCGATGCTCGTTTGCGAGCGCCCGAGAGTAGCTGATCGAGTCTTCGGTGGGCGTCGACGAGATCGCCTTCGGCGAAGCGCGCGGCGACCGCGAAGGCCAGCCGAACCTCGCTGGAGACTAGCGGCACCAAGCGCGCTACGCGCGCGAGCTGACCGCGCAAGATGGCGTGCTGGTAAAGCACCGCGCACAGTTCGGGATCGGCCTCGGCGCCCGCGGCTTCACTGCGTTGCTCGAGCCAGGCGTACAGCTCGTCGCACGCGCTCGGGGCGATCAAGCACTCCGCCAGCACCAAGCTTGCGACCCGCTCTGCGTCTCCGCCCCAGACTTGAGTCAGCCAGACGGGATCGAAGGGCTCGCACAGCGCGCGCCGCAGCCACTCCGCGCGGGTGCTGGGCCCTGACTCCGGCGCCCGCTTGCGAGCCGCGTAGCGCCGCTGAAAATCACTCAGCGTGCCCGCCTGCAAGGAAAGAGTGAGATCGCTGACCGAGCGCACGGTCAGCAGCGTGCGCATGGCTCTCGCGATCTCTTCGAGCTTGCCCGTGCTCGCTAGCCGACGCAGCACCAGTTGCTCGTAGTCCGGGTGAACCGAGTAGTGCGGTCTGAGCGAGCCGCTGCGCTGCAGGCGCGCCGAGATCACCCAACCCGCGGTCTCGGCTTGCTTCAGCCAAGCCGCCGCCGGCATTGCCGGCGCGGGGCTGAGTTGCTCGATCACGCTCTGGGGCAAAGCTCGTTCGCTGGCGAGCGCGCCGAGCAGGGTCCAATCTTGGGCACCGAACCGCGCGCTCAGAGCGTCGAATCGTTCTTGCAGCGCGGCCAGCGTCAGTGTCACCGCCGTCGGGGCTAGCAGGGAAAAGCGCCGCATGCCATGGTAAAGCCGCATGCCGACCCTGCGTCGAGGAGAGACCACGATCGAGTACGAGGTGCATGGCAGCGGTCACCCGCTATTGCTGCTCGCGCCAGGCGGGATGCGCTCGTCAAGGTCCTTTTGGGCCCGCGCGCCGTTCAATCCGATCGCTGAGTTTTCGGCGCAGTACCGCGTGATCGCGATGGACCAACGCAACGCTGGCGGCTCGCGCGCGCCGATCACCGCTGCCGACGGCTGGCACTCGTACGCAGACGACCAGCTCGCGTTGCTCGACGAGCTCGAGGTCGAGCGCTGTCATGTGCTCGGTGGTTGCATCGGCGGCGCGTTCGCGCTCTCGCTGATCGCGCGCGCGCCGACGCGCGTGAGCGGGGCAGTGCTGCAGCAGCCGATCGGCTTCAGCGGCAGCAATCGAGAGGTGTTTTACGAGCTGTTCGACGGCTGGATCGCCGAGCTGAAGCAAACCCGCACGGACATCGCGGACGACACCCTGCCGCCGTTCCGGGAGCGCATGTACGACGGAGACTTCGTGTTCAGCGTCGATCGCGAGTCCGTCGCCGCATGCCCAGTGCCGCTGCTCGTGCTGCGCGGCAACGACGTGTACCACCCCGCCGCCATCTCCGAAGAAATCGCGCGTTTGGCCCCGCGCGCCGAGCTCGTGCAGGACTGGAAGACCGACGATGATTTGCCGCGCGCCGTGGCCAGAGTGCGCAGCTTCCTGGGCGAGCTGCAGTGACCGCCGCGGCGAAGCCTTGCCGGATATTTTTCTACGGCACGCTCTTGCCCGGTGAGCGCGACCACGCGCTCTTGGCCAACGCTGAGTTGCTCGGTCCCGCGCTGACCGAGCCGCTCTACCAGTTGGTCGAACTCAACGTGTACGCCGCGCTGATCCCCGACGGAAAAGTGGCGGTCCACGGCGAGCTCTATGCCGTGGATCTCGAGACTCGTCGCCAAATCGACGTCAAACGCCAAGTCCCGATCCTGTTCCAGCGCAGCACGATCCGCCTGGCAGACGGCAGCGACGCAGAGACCTATCTGATGACCGCCGATCAAGTGCGCGGCAAACGAAGGCTCGCCCACGGTGATTGGCGCAAGCGCTTCGCCCCGACGCTCGAACGCCCCGCGCCCGGAAAGCTCGTCAGCTGGACGCGCACGCGCTTCGACAAATAGAGTTCTATGCAGGAACGTAAGCGCCCGTAATTCGTACGCAAATCGTCCCAGCAGCTATTCGTTGGATGCCGAGTTCGTGGGCGCGCTCAGAGCGGAGAGGGAACCGCGCAAGAAGAGACGCCTTGCAAGGTGGGCGCTTCGAGCTTGAGCGAGTTCATGGGGGTAGCGAGGGTCGCGACGTCACTCGCCACGATGCCGCCGTAGGAGATCGAATATACGACGTTCTCGAAGAAGACTCCGCGGCGCACGGAACCGTCGAAATAGCCGCCGCAGTAGCCGTAGCTGCCGTCCGGCGTGGTTCCGAGCAAGGACGAGTGATCGACGCTGCCGAGCTTCTGAATGCCGCTCGCGACATCGACGTGGAACACTTCCAGCGTGCTGGAGGGCCCGCTGTTCGCGGACGCGCCGAAGCCGGCCTGCCGCACGTACGGGAACGCGAGCAGCTTGCGATCGTCGAAGTAGGTGAAGGCCTTGTGGTTCTGCGTGGCCTCCGAGGTGGCGAAGTCACCGCCGCCGTAGATGTACTTGTGAGCCAGCGCGGGCTTCAGCGGATCAGTGACGTCGAATACCTGAATGCTGAGGCCGTACCAATAGCCGTCGGCGGTGTGTTGGTGGCCCGTCTCATCGGTCTCGCGTCCGATGGTCAAAAGGTGCGTGTCGTCGAGCGGGTGCATGTACTCGCTGAAGCCCGGGATCTTCAGCTCACCCAAGATCTTCGGGTGCGCGGCGTCGGCGAGATCGATCACGAACAGCGGATCGGTGACGTGCCAGGTCACGACATAAGCCTTGTCGCCGATGTAGCGCGTCGCGTAGAGCTGCTCGCCGGGTGCGATCGGCCCGGCGTCGCCGTGTAGAGCTAGGCCCTCGGCGCCGTTCTTCAGCACGAAGACGTGGCTCACCTCGTTCTGCCTGCCGTCCGAGAGCGGCGGCCCGCTGCGTCGCTCGGTGGTGGTCACGCGCACGAAGCCCTGCTTTTCGTCGAGCGCGAACTGATCCCTCACGTCGCCTGGCACCGTGCCGGAAGCCACGTATTGCGGCTGGAAGGCATCACTCACCACATCGAACAGGTGCAAATGAGTGTAATTCAACGTCTCGACCGGGGCGGGCGGCAGGCTCGTGCCGTTCGCGTCGGTCGCCGTGACGTAGGATGTGCGAACCAACCACGGATCCATGTACGCGCGACCCGCGAGCACCATCGAGTCGAAGTTGCCATAGACGGTGTCGGTCGCGCCCACGATCGCTACTGCGTGCGGCGGCTCGGTCGGCACGTCCAGATCGAACGCCTGGATTTGCGTCATCCCGAACTCGGTCGAGCCCGCGGTCGGCACGTAGAACTCGTCGCAGTCCATCGACCCAGCACGGACGGCGCCAGAGTCCTTGCCGAAGCTCAGCGGAACCCAATCGCTGTACTGGGTTTTGTCGATCGCCGCGAGATTCTTGGCACGCAGCGCGTCCCACGCCGCGATCTGCTCGGCTTGCGAGGGAGCTTGATACTGCCCCGTCGCGGAAGTCTGAGCTGGAAACACCGGGTTATAGTCGAGCGTCGGACCGTGCGCGCCACCCTGCAGGACCAAGCGCACCTTGCTCGCCACGCGCCGCGAGGAAAGGTAGTCACCCTCGAAGTAGAGCTCGCGCAGCACGCTCGCGTTACTCCCGTCGAGGGCCAGCACCGTTACCTTCGTCAGCGGATTCTGGGCGGAGGCTCCGTTCGAATTGCCCGGCGCGATATCGGCGGCTTCGTCATAGACCCGCGAGCCGTAAGCATCGCTGTAGCTCGTTCGCGGTGCGACCCCGGCGGCCGCGTACAACGCGGTGCCATCGGCCCTCGAGAAAACCACGGCTCGACCATTGGCGACGAACATTTCGAGCGGAGTGCCCTCGATAGCGATGCCGCCCGCGAGGCCGAGCTTCGCCGCCGGCCAAGCGTCGACAATCAGGAACTTCTGACCGTGCAACACGTACAGTTTGGTGCCGTCTGCCTTGACGATGTCCGCCTCGTCCACGCCCTTCACCTGCGTCTCGGTCTCCGAGTGCGCGGGCATGGCTGCCGCGTCGTCTGTCTGCGCCCCTTGGCCATTGCCGGGCGCTGCTCCGGCATTCACCTCGGCGCCGAACGAGGGGTCGATGCCCACGACCCCCGAGCCGCGGTAGTAGTTGGTATACCCCTCGCGAATGGCGCGAATCTCTGCGTCAATCCGGCGATTCAGCTTCGAGCGCGCGTCTTCACGCAAAGTCAACGTCAGATCCTGGCACGACTGAGTTCGACGCAGCGCGGCACTGGTATTTGCTAGCGGCGCCCCCGGCGAGCTCCCAGAACTCGAACAGCCGAGCACCAGGGGACAAGCGACCGCGGCCAACAGAGCGAGAGCTGTCTTGGTTTGCATGGGGACCTCGTAGAAGTGGAGCTGTGCACGAGCTAAGCAAACGGGGGGCCAACCAGGAAACAGTGGGAATTTGCGAGCTCGACCCCGCTCGGCCGCGACTTTTTCGCCGACCGGTGTGCCAAGTGGCACAAGGTTTCGCGGGGGCCACCCCCCAGACACAGGCCGCTCTCGCTATCGAGGATGGGGCGGTCGATAGTGTCCGAATGCTGAGTCGGAGAGCATCGTCGAGCACTGAGAACAGCGAGGAGGAGCGCGCCTTCCTCCAGACCAGGCTGGTCCTGTTCTGGAAAGTCACGTTCTTCATCGTTCTGTTCGGATGCGTGCTCGGTGCCGCCGGGGCAGTCGTCAAGCCAGGCGTGGATTTGCTCCTGACGTTGGCTTCGACGGCTCAAGCGGGGCTCTTCTGGTGGCTGTGCGGGCGCGGGCAGCGCTCCATCCAGTTCTCGCGCCGGATGGAGGCCGGCGGCGTGCTTCTCAACTCGGGCATCAGCGCCTTGATGGGGCGCTACATGTTCGCCGCGTTCGCGCGCGATCACGCGGTGGTGAGCGCAGAAGGAGCGGTGCTGGCCGATGCCTACGTGTCGCTGATGCAGCTGGGTGGCATGGCGATGCTGCTGGCCGTCCGCGCCGCGCTGGTTCCGTCACGGCCGGGACGCACCATCATCCTCACGGCTCTGTTCGGCGCGCCGATGATCTTGGTCAACTCTTTGCTGGTGCCGACGACGGGCGGCGGCTTCGCCGTGCGCGCGCTCGACTCGGGCGCCTTTCCTTGGGTGCCCGCAAACCTGACCATCATGTGGGGCTTCGCCGTCATCACCTGCGTGGTCATCTCTCGGATCATCTATGGCCTCCGTGCCGAGGTCCGACACGCCCGGCAGCTCGGGCAGTACGTGCTCGAGCAGAAGCTGGGTGAAGGCGGGATGGGCGAGGTATACCGCGCCCGCCACGGGCTGATGCGCCGGCCCAGCGCGATCAAGCTGCTGCGCAGCGATCGCGCGGGCGAGCTCAACCTGCTGCGCTTCGAGCGCGAAGTACAGCTCACTGCGCGTCTGACTCACCCGAACACCATCACCATCTTCGATTACGGTCGAACCGATGACGGCGTCCTTTACTACGCGATGGAGTTGCTCGACGGCGCGAACCTGCAGAAAATCGTGGCCGTCTCCGGCGCGCAACCGGCAGGCCGAGTGGCGCGAATTCTGAGCATGGTCTGCGGAGCACTGACCGAAGCCCACGGCATTGGCCTGATCCACCGCGACATCAAGCCAGCCAACATCATGCTGTGCGCCCAGGGAGGGGAGCGGGACGTGGTCAAGTTGCTCGACTTCGGCCTGGTCAAGCAGTTCGAGGTCGGTCGAGATGTCCAGCTGACGGGCGCGAGCACCATGCTGGGCACGCCTCAGTACATGGCCCCCGAGTCGATCCTCACGCCGGACTCCGCCGATGTTCGCACTGATATCTACGCGCTCGGCGCGGTTGCCTACTTCCTGCTCGCGGGGCTCGATGTCTTCGAAGCCAATTCGATCGTCGAAATCTGCATCAAGCACATTCACGAACGGCCGCAATCTCTGTCGGCGCGAGGCGTAGCGATCTCAGCCGAACTCGACGCGCTGGTACTTTCCTGTCTCGAAAAGGATCCCGCCCGCAGGCCCCAGAGCGCCGCTGAGCTTCGGCGTCGGCTCGAAGCCTGCGTGCTCGAGCCTTGGGACAGCGAAAGCGCGCGGGCCTGGTGGGCCCGGTATCAAGCGCAGCTCGACGACAACGACGTCCCGAACATGGCCCAGCCTCGGACGATCGCGATCGAGGCTTCAGTGTGGTCATCGGCTGAACTTGCCGGCTGAGTGCGCGCTCAGCCTGAGCCCGACGCTCAGTCCCCCAGCGACGTCAGCGACTTCTCAATCGCCGCGATCGCGTGACGCCGAAACTTCGGGACGTCTTGTTCGCGGCAAAGTAGCGGCAAGGGGGAGGCGAGCGGACTCTGGAAGGCTCGGCTCGGTCGCGTGCCGAGGACCAAGACCTTGAACACGGGATTGCCGACGAACCTCGTCAATGAGTCGCGCTCGGCGCAGGCCAGGAGCAGCTGCGGCAGGGCATCGCCAGCCACGTCCCGCTCCGGACCGAAGTGCACCACCTCTAGCCCCGCCGCTTGGCCCGCCCGCGCAAAGTCCGTGAAGTTGACGTCTGCGGTGAGATCCTGGCTGCCGGGCGCGGCGTACGGATCGTTGGGCCTCGGCACGTAATCTTGCCAATGACCATAAACGCGAAACGGGAAATCGCCGCGCCGCGCGCCCTGAAGGAGGCCCCAAGTGGTGTCCCCATAGTCGAGCGTCACGATGAAGCCCGCCGCGAGCGATGAAGCGAGCTCGGCGATGAAGCGGCTTGCGTGCAGGTTCACGTAGCTCACGACGCCCGAAGCCTCGGCGGCGAGGGCCAGCGCGTATTGGGCCGCGTTGGCGCGCAAATGGGCAGCCAGCTCAGGCACCGCCGCGGCGGCCACGTAGGCTTCCTCGAACCAAAGCCCGCCCAGCAGCGCGTCGCGCCGCTGGCTGGGAAACCGCGTCAGAGCATTCATGAGCTCGGCGTAGGTCGCGGCGTCCAGATAGAAGTCAGCGGCGTTGCCGGAAAGTCCGAAGGTGCTGCGCGTGGCTTCGTTGGCTCGGGCGATCCGCGAACTCAGGCCTTCGTCGAGCGCTTCCTTCAGTGTCGACTCCACGCGCGGGACCACCAGCGCCACCCGCGCCGAGCCTTCGGCGCCCAGCACGAGCTTGTGCACACCAAAAGCATCAGGCAGTTCGTTGCTGAGCACGAGCCCTCGGACGCCGTTCGGAAAGTCCTGCTTCAGCGTCTCGCGCGGACAGCGGGCGTCCCCCGCCAGGACCAGAGCGCTCTCGCCGAGTAGCGCTCGTTGTTTGTCTCGCAGCGAGGCGGATCTCTCGTAGATGCGGTATTGAACGCGCGCGGCGAACGTCTGCCAGCGCGGCCGCTCGCCCGCGTTTCGCTCGTCTGCCCCTCGAGCGAGCGCGTCCAGGAAATCACGCGCCAGCCGTCCATTGCCGGCGCCGAACTCGATCACCGGGAAGACGTCCGTGTCAGCCAGATCGCCGTGCACGACCAGATCGACCCAAGCCTTGAAGGCCCAGGCCGCCACCCACTTGCCGTAGTCGGGAGACTGCTCTTCCGGGTGAGTGTCGAAATGCCCTGATTTTCCGATCAGCACGCTGTGCGCGTAGTAGCCCCAGGTCGGATCGTGGAGCGCCATGTCCATGTACGCTTCGAACGTGAGAAACGTTCGAGCCGCTGTGGCGTGCAGCGCCGGCTCGAGGGAGAGCACGCCAAACAGCTCGGGATTGGCCAGAGCACGGCTCGCGCTGCCCTCCTTCGGCAGCGGCGAGAGGCTCGTCAGCGTGCCTTCGTCCGCGTCCGAAACCACGCGTCCGAACGAGAGGCGACTCTTCATTCGGCGCAGGCCTCGCGCGCTGGGCACTTGGGCAAGCAGCGTGTCCAAGCTTCGGTAGGGCCAATGACCGAGTAGCTCGTCAGCGATCGCCTCGCGCGCCTCGCGCGGAGTTCTTGCTTCGTCGAGCAGCGCGAGGAGATCTTCCCGCCCGAGTTCGTTGATGGAGCGCGCGCCCGGCTCAGGCGCCGGCGTTCTGCCGATTTCGCGCGAAAGGCGCTCGAGGAACGCCTTCAGGGTGCGCGCCGAGCGAGCCTCGGCGCAGGCCGGATCGCGCCGACCGGCAAGCTCGAGCACCCCGAGTTTGGTTTGCAGTGGCATGAACCGCCACCAACGTTCGCGCAGATCGGTGCCGAACGAGAGCGGAAGACGCCCGGCGAGGAAACGTTCCACCCATGGACGGTAGGCGCGTCCTTCAGGCGATCGCCCGAAGTCAGAAATCCAACGCTCGGCCTCACGCCTGCCCTGCTCCTCCGGCTGTCCCAGATCTCGATAGCGATAGCAGAGGCCGCGCACCACGCCCTCGAACGCCAGTGACGGGTTTCCGAGCAGCACCGGTAAGCCCACGAGAGCGCCGTCCACGCTCCAATCCTCGTAGGCCATCAGCTGAACGAGGTACAAGAGCAGCAAGCTCGGGCCGATGCCGCCTTCACGCGCGCGCGCCGCCAGCAGTCGAAGCTCGAAGGAGCCGTCGCTGCGGCGCCGCACGGCGAAGTCCCCGTCATTGACGCATACGTCGGTGATGGCAGTGCCGCCCAGAACGTGGGGCTCGTAGTGGTAAACGAGCGCAGCCACCAGCTCGGCCAGCAGCTCCGCGGTCGCTTCCGGCCCGAGCGCGACGACCCACGATCGGTTGCCCTCCGACAGCTCAATCTGCGCCGATCCCTGGCCGAAGGTGAGCGTGTGGTGATCCGGCAAGGCTTCGAAGATCGCGCCCGGCACGTTGCCCTCGAGCACGATCAGAGCTCTTGGCTCGATCACGAAGCGCATCAAGCCCTGGTCGATGAAGGACCTCATGTGCTCGAAATTCAGCCGCGGCACTTCGCGCTTCGAGCGGCCGCGCCTGCCGCGCTCATCCAAGACCCGGGGCACCTGCAAGATGAACGGGCCAGCGCTGCTGTCGCAGGCGATATCCCAAGTGAAGACTCCCATACGCCCCCAGCCCAACTGGCAGGGGCCGCGAAAACGCTGCAGATCCCTGACCAAATACTCGAGCGCTGCGAGCTCGATCGACTCCAGGATCCTGCCGTCGTAGAGCCGCGCTGGGTGAGAGGTCACGAGGTTGTCGCGCGACCACCGGCTCGACATCAGCGAGGAAGGCGCTGCCAGGTCATCGCTCGGCGTCATGCGCCGCTCAGCGTAGGCCATCCAACGCGGCCCACGCGTGCCTTAGTTTGGCTCGGCAAACGCGCAGGTGGGTCGATTGACGGGCAGTTCCGGGCCTGGTATGAGCTTTTCGCCGCACGCCGGGGTTTTTCATAGTGATCGATGTCCTCTAACTCGTCGGCGTCTGACTCGTCGGCGTCCACAATATCCGGCCGCCGCGTGCTTTGGGCATCCTGGCTCTCCCGGCGAGCCGGCAGAGCGCTCGAGCGACTGCGCACGGGTGGAGACGTGTACGCGCTGACGGTCTTCCTGGCCTCGCTGGCCGCGTTCATGACGGTCGTTCCCTTCGGTGATTTCGACACCATCATCGGTGACAACATCGCCCAGGTCGGCTACTGGCGAATTCTATTCAATCACGCGTTCGCCGGCAGCGTGGGCGCATCATCGATGAAACCGGGGCTGATCGTGCTGCTCGGCGCAGTCCACGACTTTTCGCGGGCGTTGTTCGGGTCCACCGCGCTGATCAGGGTCGTCTTCGCGCTCGCCGGATCTGGGCTCACGACCATCGTCGCCTGTATCGCTCGTCAGGGTGGGGGCAAGCTCGCAGGCGTCGGCGCGGTCGTCTACCTGATGACCATGACGCCCGTGCCGTGGATGTTCATCGACGGCACGTCGATGATCGTGTTTTTTCCGCTGCTGCTCTGGGGAGTGTGGCTGTTCAGCCGCGGCCGTGACGGCGCGGGGGCGGTGGTGTTGTGTCTAGCCGCGTTGATTCGCATCGAGGCGTTTGCCGTGCTGCTCTGGCTGGCGCTGGCAGAACAACTATTCAAGCGCCGCTTTCGCGCCTTCTCGTTCAGCACGATCGTAGTGACTCTCACGGTCGCTTTCACGGTGCTGGTCTACTACCGTCTCCAAGGCAGCGCGGCGCGCTTCAACGCCGGGGGGCCACCCGTCGGTTACATCTTCTCTCGCGAGCCCAGCGCCTGGATCCGCTTCCTCAGCGCGCTCAGATATCCGCTCTCGGCCAGCGCCGAGATGGCCTTCGAAGATTGCGGCTTTCCTTCCCTGGGCATCCCCGCGCTGCTCGGCTGCGCGCTCAGCCCGGGCCGCCGTTTCTACCTCTCGCTGCTCGGCATCCCGCTCTTTTTGCTGGTGTATGTCTCAGCCGGCCAGGGCTTCGGTGAGGTGCGCTACTTCCAGTTCCTGGCGCCCGTGATCGCCGCGTTGGGCGCTTTGGGTATCGCACGAGCCATTGACCTCGGCCTTTCGCGCACGAACGCGCCCAAATGGCCGTGGCCGCTCGGCGCACTCGGCGGCGTGTGCTGCTTCGTCTTCGATGCCCCCAAGCCGGCTTGTTCGCTGGCGCTGATTTTCATCGCGGCTGGGCTCGGCGCGCTGCTCGGGAAGTTGCCGTTCGCCCTCTCCCCGTCGCTGTTGAGGTCGGGTTGGGCGCTGCTGTTCTGGTTTCTGCTGCTGCGCAAGCTGGAACACAATGACTGGCGAGCCTCGCCTCGACCCGCTGCGTTCTCGATCGACGCCGTGAACCTGCTGAAAGGGAACCGGGTGCCGAGGGGCCAGCGCATATTGACCGAAGATGACGTGATTGCCGGCGTCTTGGCGCGCAGCCGGCGCTTCTTTCGTCAGGCCGCGGCGTTGCAATATTTCAACGTCCAAGACGACGCGCGGCGGGCAGAGATGCTCCGCGCGACCGACTACATCGTGGTCTCGAGGCGCAGTTTCTCGTTTTATTACCTGAAATACGATCCGCTCGGGCGCGGCCGCTCCGACCCATTTCGCGCGGCCATCCTCGACGCGCGCAAGGGCAAGCCCGCCAGCCTGTATGGCTCTCTGCTAGTCCCGCTCGAAACCTCGTCGGACTTGATCGTGATCAAGGTGGAACCTCAGCCCAGCGCAGGCTAGTCATCGAGTGATGCATCGAGCTCGCGCAGAGCAGGCGCTCTCTGCTCACGACCGCTTCATTCATACGGATCTTTCCGAGCAACTCCAGGAGCACGCGAGTTCGGAGCCGACACCGCACTTGCTCGAGCTGTTCGAGCGCGCGCGCACGACCGTGCCTGCCTATGCGGCATTCCTCGCCGAGCAGGGGGTGGATCCGGCACAGGTCCGCTCTCTGGCTGACTTTCGAGCGCTGCCGCTCACGACCAAGGTCAATTACCATCACCGCTATCCGCTCGCCGAGCGCTGCCGCGCGGGGGACCTGAGCTCGACTGACATGATCGCGGCTTCCTCGGGCTCGACCGGGGAGCCCACCTTCTGGCCGCGCTTCTTCACGGACGAGCTTCTGGTGAGCGCGCGCTTCGAGCAAGTGTTTCGAGATAGCTTTGCCGCCGATGCTCGGCGCACCTTGGCCGTGGTTTGCTTTCCACTCGGCACGTGGGTGGGCGGCATGTTCACCGCCAGCTGCTGCCAAAAGCTCGCGACCAAGGGCTACCCGCTCACGCTGGTCACCCCGGGCAACCAAAAGGCCGAGATTTTTCGGGTCGTGCGCGCCCTGGCCCCGCTGTTCCAGCAGACGGTGTTGCTCGGCTATCCGCCGTTCTTGAAAGACGTGATCGACGCGGGCCTCGCCTCCGGCGTGCCGTGGCATTCGTACTCGCTCAAGCTCGTGCTCGCGGGTGAAGTATTCAGCGAAGAGTGGCGCTCACTCGTCGCCGAACGGGCAGGCATGACCAACCCCACCAGCGACTTTGCCTCCCTCTACGGCACCGCGGACGGCGGTGTGCTCGGCAACGAAACGCCGCTCTCCGTAGGCATTCGTCGTTTTCTCGCCCAGCGCGGCGACGCCGCCCAGGCGCTGTTCGGGCAAGCGCGCCTGCCCACGCTCGTACAATACGATCCCTGGCAACGCTACTTCGAGGAACATCAGCGCACGCTCGTGTTCTCGGGCGACGGAGGCGTACCGCACCTTCGCTATCACATCGAAGATGCCGGCGGCGTCATCCCCTATCAAGCGCTGCTCGAGCGCTTGCGTGATTTCGGCTTCGATGCGGAGCTCGAGGCTCGAAAGGCAGGGGCCACGCGCTTGCATCGGTTGCCTTTCGTGTACGTCTTCGGTCGCTCGCATTTCGCGGTCTCCTACTATGGCGCCAATATCTTCCCCGACACCGTGAGCATCGGCCTCGAGCAACCAGAGACCCGCGCGTTCGTCACCGGCAAGTTCGTGCTCGAGGTGCAAGAAGACGAGCAGCGCAATCGGCAGCTCACGGTCGCCGTCGAGCTCGCCCCCGGAGTCACAGCCCCCACGCCGCCCGAGCTCGGCGACCGAGTCGCCGAAGCGATCCTCGCGGTACTGCTCCGCCTCAATAGCGAGTTTGCGAATTACGTCCCGGTGGAACGCAGGTTGCCGGTCGTGACGCTATGGCCCGCTGGGCACCCCGAATACTTCCCAATCGGCGTGAAGCACCGCTACGCGCGGAAGTAGCCGAGGACTAGAACGTCGGCACGCGGCTCGCGGCTCGCGGCTCGCGGACGCGATCGGCACGGTATTCGCATCGATGCGTGTATGCGCCTCTACGCGCCGATCTTCGCGCAAAAACTGCGTCGCAGCACAGGGATCACGAAAATCATGCGTCGCCCCCGCCGTTCTTCAGGCCGTTATTTGCTGCCGAGTGTCATGCTCTTGTTTGCCTGCAGCGCGGCACCGCAATCTGACATCGGCGGCGCCGCGGGGCGGCCGGCCGCTACCACTTGCCAACCGCCCGCAGGAGTGAGCGGCTCGCCACGAACGATCGAAGAGGCAGTCGCGCTCTTGAATGCGCTGCCGAAACCGACCAGCGTCGCCTGCTTCTTGGAGAGCTTGGACCGTCCGCTGTACGCTTCCGCTACCAACAATACCATCAGCGCTCAGCCTGCCTTCTCGGCCGCGAGCCCTCGAATATTCCTTCGTCTGGGGCAGCTCGTGCTGTCGGTGGTACCGGAAGGGCCACCCAGTCACCTGCTCGAATTCAGCTACCTGCTGGAAGCCGACGCGCGCTCCATCAAGGCCGAGCTGGACCTACCGCTCACCGATAGCGTCTCCGCGTCTGCCCCCTACGAGCACGTGCTCTCTACCGACCCGCTGCTGCTGACACGCGGTGGCACCGTGTGCGGCGGCTGCCACGCGCAGGAGCAACGTGTCCAGGGGATTGATTTCGCACCAGCCTTCTCCTCCGTGGCCTTCCGCCCAAACCCCGCACACCGGGTTTCACTCGAGACGCTCGGGCAAGCGCAAATAGCCTGCGACGCGCGCGCTCAGCCCGAGCGCTGCGCCATGCTCACGGCGCTGTTTGGCCACGGTCCGGTCCTTCAGGCTGAGTTTCCGAACACGATGGTCATCTTCAACTAGGCCCCCATCGTGCGACCCATCTGGCGGGCAGCAGGGTTCGTGCCGCCGAATCGGCCCTGGTTTTGCGCTGCGCTGCGGGCAGAATTGCCAGCGGCCACGGCACGCGGTACCTCTGCCGCGCGCAGATGAAACGGTTCGGGCCCAATTACCAATCGCTGCGAGCCCTGTTCGGGCTGGCGGTGATCGTGCTCCAGGTGCTGGGCGCGCTGCACTTCGCGTTGGTGCGACACGGCTACTCGGCTGCTTTGGGCGGAGTGGTACATGTGCATGCCTCGGCGCGAGCCGAGCAGGGGCCGCGAACGAAGAGCGTAGCGCCGCGAACGACCGCGTTGGCGGCTGATGCGCCCTCTTGTGCCGCAGATCTGTGTCCGGACGCGAATGCTCCGCACGGCTCGGCGCCGCGCTTCGAGCTCGTGGCTACGGGTGTGGTCGACTTTGGCGAGGCCCGCCTGCTGTGCAAACGCGCCGCCTGCTCGACTGAGTCGCAGCGCGTGTTTCTGAGTGCGCCGAAGACCTCACCGCCCGCCTGAATCGCTACTTCCCGCTCGAAGCTCGCGATGCAGTGAGTCCGCGCCCAGTCGCGGACGTGGCAATTTTCCAGGTTTATCGGTGTCTCATGTTCCGTACGATGTTGCTGGCGCGCCCGCTCGGCGCCCTGGCTTGCTTGGTCTCACTATTGGTCGGAAGCGTCGCGCAGGCAGCCGATGCGATCGTGCCGCCGCACGTCCGCGAGCAGACAGCCCCTGAGTGGCCGGCGAACGCGCCGGCCGACCGCGACATCGACGTGGTCGTGGTGGTCACGGTCGCGGCCGACGGCGCGGTGCTCGACGCGCACGTCGACGATAGCGCGGGCGTCGAATACGATCAGGCGGCGATCGCGGCGGTCAAGCGCTGGCAGTTCGAACCCGCGACGCGCAATGGCCAGCCGATCCCCGCGCGCGTGCGGGCGCTGGTTCACTTCGCTCCCGCCGCGGCGACGCCGAGCCCCGTCGCAACACCCGACGCGCCTCGCGACGCCCGACCGCCCGCGGCTCCAGCGGCGAAGCCGGATCCGGTCGTGCCCGATAGCGCCTCCAAAGAGGCGGCCGAAGATCCTCACGGTCCGACCGAAATCACCGTCGCCGGGCGGGCGCGACCGCCCACGCGCGGCGCTTCGGACTATGCGATCACCGTGGGCGAGCTTTCGCTGGTACCGCGCCAAAACGCCGCCGATCTGTTGAAGCTCGCGCCCGGCATCCTACTCAGCAACGAAGGCGGACAAGGCCACGCGCAGCAAATCTTCTTGCGCGGCTTCGACGCCAAGGACGGCCAAGACATCGAATTCTCATTGGGCGGCATGCCGATCAACGAGAGCGGCAACTTGCACGGCAATGGCTACGCAGACACGCACTTCATCATCCCGGAGCTCGTGTCATCGCTGCGCGTCGTCGAAGGGCCGTTCGATCCGCGACAGGGCAACTACGCGGTCGCGGGCAGCGCCAACTACGAGCTCGGTCTAGCCAAGCGCGGCTTCACGGGCAAGTTCAGCGGCGGCAGCTTCGGCACGCAGCGCTTGCTGCTGCTCTGGGGACCCGCGGGCGAGAGCCGCGGCACCCTGGCCGGCGTCGAAGTGTTCAAGACCGACGGCTTCGGCCAGAACCGCGATGCCCAGCGCGCCACCGCGATGGGCCAATACGAGGGCCGGCTGGGCGCGGAGGGCTCGTACCGCGTGCTCGCCACCGCTTACGCCACGCACTACCACGCGGCCGGCGTGATTCGCCAAGACGACTATCAGCGCGGGCGCATCGGCTTTTACGACAGCTACGCCGCGTCGTCTTTCGCGCACCAGGCAGTGCCCGAAGGCGGGGACTCTTCGCGCTATTCGCTTTCGGCAGATCTCGATTCGCGCGCGGCCGACACGACGCTCTCACAGCAGCTGTTCTTGACCTATCGCAGCATGCGCATCCTCAGCAATTTTACGGGCTTTTTGCTGGATACGCAGGAGCCCCTGCAGAGCGTGCACACGCAGCGCGGCGACATGATCGATCTCGCGGTCAAGGAGGTCACGATCGGCGCGCGCGGCGCGGCGCGCTGGCACGGCCAGGCGTTCAACGAGCCGCAGCACTTCGAGCTCGGCTACTTCGCGCGCGGGGATTTTACGAGCGGCACTCAGCAGCGCCTCGCCGCGGCCACCGGGCACCCGTACAAGACCGAGACCAACCTCGATGCGACGCTGGGCGACATCGGCTTGTACGCCGACGCGGATCTGAAGCCGGTGCATTGGGTCAGCGTGCGCGGAGGCGTGCGCAGCGATCTGTTCAGTTACGATGTGCTCGACAACTGCGCGGTGCACGACGTCGACCATCCCTCGGCCAGCAATCCACCGATCGACCAGAGCTGCCTCGGCCAAGAAGACTATGGCAAGCCACGCGAGCCCAACCAGCGCGCGTCGACCTCGAGCATCGCGGTGTTGCCGCGCGCTTCGCTGCTGTTTGGCCCGTTCGCGGGCTTCACGTTGACTGCCAGCTACGGCGTGGGCGTGCGCTCGATTGACCCGAACTACATCACGCAAGACGTGAAGACGCCGTTTGCCAGCATCAATTCCTATGAAGGCGGCGTGATGTACGCCCATCAAAGCGATAGCCTCGCGCTCTCGGCGCGCTCGGTCTTCTTCCTGACTCGTGTCGACAAAGACCTGATTTTCAGCGAGACCGAGGGGAGGAACGTGCTCGGAGTGGGCACCACGCGCACCGGCTGGGCCGGCAACGTGCGCGCCACGGGCAGGTTCTTCGACGAATCGGCCAGCTTGACCCTGGTCAAATCCGCGTTCAACGACACGCACCTGCTGGTCGCGTACGTGCCGGGCGTCGTATTGCGCTCGGACACTGCCTTGTTCAAAGAGCTGCCCTGGCCGCTGCTCGGTCACCCGGCGCGCGCAGCGCTCGGCTTGGGCGTCACTTACGTGGGGCCTCGCCCGCTGCCGTTCGGCGAGCGCAGCGCTGCGGTCTTCACGCTCGACGCGTCGGCAACGCTGAGCTTTTCGCACTACGAGCTGGGCTTGACCGTGACCAACCTGCTCGACACTCAGTACCGGTTGGGTGAATACAACTACGCCTCGGACTTTCGCAGCTCCCGCAGCCAGCCGGGCGGAGGCAGCGCTCAGCCCAGCTTGGTGCCCGAGCGCACGTTCACGGCCGGGGCGCCGCGGGCGATCTACGGATCCTTCGCGATCAATTTCGGAGGTGTGTGATGCGTTGCTCGCTCGTCCCGCTAGTCCTCGCGTTGGCAGCGCTCGCTCCGGCGTGTACCGGCACCACCGGTGATCAAATCGTCGACTTCGAAGCGGCCGCTTCGGGACCCGCGGACGCCGTTCGGGGCCAGCCGCTTTCGTTCGCAGGTTCGCGCGGCTGGCAGATCACGCTGACGACCGCTCGCTTGCACATCGGGGCGCTCTATTTGGCGGACGCCATGCCGGTCTCGGGCGCGCAGGCCACGAGCTGCATTTTACCCGGCAGCTATGTCGCGCAAGTCGTGCAAGGCCGGGAGATCGACCTCTTGTCGAGCGAGCCGCAAACATTCCCCGCGCTCGGCCGCGGCACCACGCTCGAAGCGCACGCCGGGCAAGTTTGGCTGACCGCGTCCGACGTGAACCTGGCGGATGTCCCGGCTCCGCCAAAGGTGATCTTGCAATTGGTAGGCAGCGCCGAGCGCGGCGCCGAGCGACGGCCGTTCGAAGCCGAGCTGACCATCGCGGGCAATCGCGTGAAGGCCAGCGGAGGCGCGGCTGGCGGCTCGCCGATTTGCAAAGAGCGCATCGTCTCGCCCATTCCGATCGCGTTCCGGGTCGAAGAAAATGGTGGGCTCTGGCTGCGAGTCGACCCTCGCCGGCTATTCACGAACGTGGATGTGGGCGCGCTCGAGGCGAACGGTGAGGTGTTCGTCTTCAAGGACGACTCGAGCGATCAACCGAGCGCGAATTTATACAACAACCTGAAGCAAGCGGGCGAGCTGTACGATTTTTCTTGGTCCGCTGAGCTGCGCTGAGCCCTTCGAGCCAGCGTCAGGGCGCCTGAATCGGCGCGTTCTGCGCGCCGGGACGCGGGGTCTGATCTTTCTTGTTCTTGACGGCTTGGCTGAGATCTTCGCAACGCTCGATGAAGGCGCGCGCGCTCTTCGGCATCGGTACGCGAGCGCGAGCCATGGACGAGACCAGCACCGAACCGGCGCGCAAGAGCTCACTGAACTGAGCGCACAGCTGCGGATCGGCGCCGGCGGCGCTCGGCAGCGAGGGCTGGAAGCTGCACAGCGTCTCACTCGCGACCACGAACGACGACCAGACCTCGAACACCTCGACGTCCGTGCGCAGCGTTTCGGTCTTGAGCTTGGCTGCGCGCACGAAGGAATCGAGCACCGGCGTCAGCGATCCGAACGGCGTAAACCCAGCGATCGTGCTCCTCAGCGCATCACCGATGGCGTCGATGGTGCGCATGGTGAGCGCGATCTTCACGTAGCGGCTCTTGTAAAATTCCTCGATCGGAAAGGCGAAGGCCTTGAAGGGCTCGCCCCACAGCTCGTCGATGCCCTCTTCACCGCTCCGGTGCAGCACCATCTTGCCGAGCGCGAGCGACTCCTGCAAATGTTCACCGCACTGGCGCATCAAGGCGTTGTCGGCTTGAATTTCGACGCCGCACGCTTGCAGCTCGACCAGCTTGGTGAAGATGTCCGTGGCGCGGTTGAAGAGCGCTCCGGCGAGCATGCCGCCCTTGACTCGCTTCTTGGCGAGATCGGTCTCGTCGAGGAAGGCGCGACGCGCTTCATTCAGGCGCGTGCCCGGCACGTTGAGCCCGTATTCGACGTGATTGAACAGCCGATGCGTGAGCGCTTCGATCAGCCGCTTCTTGGCCAGCAGCGTGTCGGCCGGCACGTCGTATTTTTTGATCCAGTAGCCGTCGTAATAGACGCGGACTTGGCCCTCGATCACGCGCTGTTCGCCTTGCGGTATCTCGACGTCCGTCATGAGCTTGTCACCTACGGCAGTGATGTGATCGATGCCAGCAGATGATCACAAATGTTGGCTCGCGTTGGAACCACTGATGTTGGAACCACTGATGTTGGAACCACTGATGTTGGAACCACTGATGTAACTGTGGCGGGTGTGGTTGCGAGCCGCGCCAGCGTGAGCGCTGAGCACGAAACCCAAACGCAAGCGCACTCGAAACATTCGCGAAGCAATCTCCGATCGTCGCGGAGCGAGCCGGAGCGACTGGGCTCGTCAGTCGGACTCACCAGTCGGACTGGTCAGGTGGACTCATTCGGCGCGGGTCGCTATTCCGTGACTCGCAGCAAGCCAGTAAAATCCGTGGCAACGGAATACTACCGTCCCAATATCGAGGACTGTGGCGCGCCTGCCGTTTGCCCCAAATAAAGACGCATTTTCACGCGCTTTTGCACAAGCTGTGATTTGCGCCGAGCAGGCGATGGGCCTATGCAAAGCCGGCATGACTGCGAATCGGAATTCGGGTCCACCAATAAAAGCGGACGCCAGCGTTGGCGCGCCGCGTAGCGTGCCTTCGGGGCCACCGCCTCCGCCGGTGCGGCGTCCGCAGTCTGCGCGCCCACCACCGCCGCCACGACCGCTGCCGAGCGAGCCACCGCTCACGGTCGCGCAAGCGCGCCCCATGATCAGCCAGCCGCCGCCGCCACCGAAGCGCAGCCGGCCGCCCGAACCGCTGAGCGTCGCGCCCGCAGCGCGCAGCGCCGCACCCGCAGCGCGCAGCGCTGCGCCGCCCTCAGCGCCCCCGCCGGCCCCGATTCGCAAAGCATCGGCCGGCTTGCCCTCGCAGCCGCCGCCCGCCCCGATCCGCAGGCAGCCGTCTAGCTTGCCGCCTCCTTTGCCCGCGCAGCTCGCTCCGTGGAGCCCGCCCGTGCAAGGCCGGCCAGTCTCGATGCCCGCCTTCGAAGCGCCCATCGCAGCGCCGCCGGCGCAGGAGAGCGCGGTCGCGCAGCCCTTGCACGCGAACCCCGTTGTGATGCCGTCCGTGCACGCGAACCCGCTCATGCCGCCGGTGAACACGGGCCCCGCCGAAGTGCCCGTGCACACGAGCCCGGTCGTGATGCCGTCCGTGCATGCGAACCCATTCATGCCGCCAGTGCAGGCGAGCCCCGTCGAAGCACCCGTGGCCGCGAGCACCGCTGCGCCGCCGGTACAAGAGAACCCCTTCGCGCAGTCGCTACACGCGAACCCCTTCGCCGCGCCGCCGATGCAGGCGCACCCCTTCGCGCCGCCGCCGGTGCCAGCCAATCCCTTCGCGCAGTCCGCGCAGGCGAACCCTGTCGAAGCGCCTATGGCCGCGAGCCCAGTCCCGCCGCAGGTGCACACGAGCCCCGTCGAAGCGACGGCAGCCGCGAGCCCACTCCCGCCGCAGGTGCACGCGAGCCCGCCGCAGGTGCACACGAGCCCACTCCCGCCGCAGGTGCACACGAGCCCCCCCCAGCCCC
>Ga0247760_1000286_pt1 | contig 56430 bp, 40 predicted proteins | sample UWRJL171409R4_FD_179936 | JGI IMG/M metagenome (GOLD analysis project Ga0247760, IMG submission 179936) | Plant litter microbial communities from Arlington Agricultural Research Station in Wisconsin, United States - UWRJ-L171-409R-4 | ecosystem: Environmental > Terrestrial > Plant litter >...
TGGTTAGATATAGCCTTGTTTTTATTTCCGAATACCCATTTGTTTAATTTTTTCAAACGCGAATAACTCCTGAACCGTAACCCTAACCCTGAATCTGACTTCAGATTTGGACTCCTGGTCACGTGACATATCTCAAAACATATTGTATCACGTGATTTGGAGCCCGAGTAGGGGCCCGAGCAGACCCACTTTTGATAGTAAACCGACCAGTCCTAGGTCGAGTTGAATTTCCTTATCATTTTTGACTGAATTTCCCATAGTAATTTTTTTTTGGACCACTCTTATAACAAATTGTCCTCCGGACAGGATTAAAGAGTTTTAAAACATTAAACTGTTTAAAGTCGACTAGACGTTAAAATGCGAAAACTTAAGAAAGGTTAACTGTTAAGTTTACTAAAGCTATCTATTTTTTTAAAAGGAATTGGGAAAAGGCTGTAAGCCCTTTAAAAGGGCTGGAAACTAGTAGTTCGCTAATTAGTAAAAACCTTAAGAAGAAGAAAAGGTATTTAAAGGTTAAGTTAGATAAGACTTTAAGGATAAATAATTACTATAATTTAGATATTAAAAAAGCATAAGTATTATTCTGTTAATATCGACTTAATAGACGGAAAAGGGAAACTATTTAAAGTAAAAGTAATAATTAATAACAGGAGTGTTTCTAACTTAATGTACCCCTTATTAGTTAACTGAAGGAAACTCCCTAACGAAGAGTATAAAGAGGCTATTCCTATTTGAAATGGAGAAGAAAGCCTGTATTAATATAATAATAGTATTATTTGTGACGGCTTGCCCGCCTCCGGAAGGTGCGGCACACACCTGCTATTTCTAACACCTGTTAAGTTGGGAAAATCTCGGTTGCGCCGCATCCCGCTGCGCTTGCGGCCCATAAAGAGAGCCCGGTCGCCTAATATACCTCTAAGTCCCTCTAAATGTCACTTTTCTGCCCCACCCTCTCTTTTTCGCCAAGCCCCAGCTAATAACTCAGCCCTAACTAGACGCTCTTATCGTTGCGAATTTCATCGTTCAGACATTAATGCGTATGTTATTAAAACTTCCGGCACGTTACGGTTTATGCTCTCCAGCTTAGTAAGTTCTTCGCTAACTCCATTAACGTACTTAAAACAGCTATAAGGAGCGTCGTAAGTTAAAACGTATTGTCTTTAAATAGGTAAGCTTTAGCTTACACTTATTAAGGTAATTACGCGTAAATGGACCTGTAAGTAAAAAAGCTGGTTTAGTATTAATAAGCCCTTAGGGTTAGAGTTAAATTTACCGGAATTAGGAGTAGCCTGTACACTGATATATTTATAAAGCCTTAGCCAGATAGGGTCTGTTAGGTTTACTGCTTTGTGACGGGAACGTATCGCCGGAGGTTACGTTACGGCTTAGAAGGAATAAACAGAGACGACTACACTTTCTAGATTTAATATAAGGAGTTACGTGGCTTACATTTTCCTAACATAGCACTGGGCGATTACGTGTTTATAATAACTTATTAAGAGTGTGTCTTATTAAGGAAAGTATGGGAAGGGAGGCGGTTAGGTAACTTACACTTTTTAAACACAGTATAAAGGATTACGTTTTTATAATGGTACATTCTTTTAGGAAAATATTAAAAGATGGCTAGGCAGATAACACTTTTTAAATACGGCGAGATAAATATTATATTTTATTTTAGGGATATAAGTTATATATTCGATGGTGGTATTAACCACTTACTTGACTTGGCTGCCTTTGTTTGACTAATACATTAGTAATCGTGACGAGAACGTTATTAATCTACATTAGGTATGGAATGTAGGATTTAGGAGAAGTACGCCCGCGTTAGAGTTAACACCGTAGTGAAGTCTTTAAATTACTTAATAAGGAAGGTTTAGTACCTTTAAAAAGGCTTAGGGGCCCCCTTATAGTTTAACTAAGACTGAGGATTACCTAAGCGGGATAAGAATAACACAGGATGGGGAGTTACTAGGCGATAGGCAGTAGCTATCTATAGATAGCGATAGTGGTAAGGACGGCACTAGGGCTAACTAAACTAATTAATAGGTAAGGAGGAGGGGAAAGAAGGGGAGTATCAGATTTATAAACTAAAGTATATAAACAGTATAAAAATAATTAACTAAGTATAACATTTATCTAAGAGAGCTAGTCCCTAAAGATTAATAAAGGGCTAACTGGGAAGTTAATAAGTAAGGAGTAAGGAGGAGTAAAATCCCTTAACACTTTACTCTCGACGAAAATAACTTAGGTCTGCTTTTTAGCTAGTTAAGGGTGGGGATTAAGGTGCCAGTAGCGGGCGCATTTAAGGGATATTTATAATGTAGGGGTACCCCCTTCTTTACCGGTATAGGGACTTGCTTAGTGGTGGGGTGATTAACTGATAAATCGTATTAAAAGGGGGAGGGGGGAGGGGGGAGGGGGAGTTAACAGTGTAGGAATAGGCCCCTTACACGTTACACTGGTTTATAATTAAGCGTAGGTATTTATCGCCAGAGATGCTCTCGTATTAAAGTGAGCCGTTGGGGACTGGCAGATGTGGATAGGCTGTCCTGCCCTAAAGCGGACGCCTTGAACTGGGGTATATATCCCCGGTCCCCGCTGTATACTTCCTGTGTAAGAGTGTGTAAAAACTCTAGTTATTTTAACGAAAGCTGAGAGTTAGGATGATCTTCTTAATAATAACGCGACTAGGGATGGGATTAATTAACTTTAAACCGCCCCTTAAAAGAGTGTTTAACCGTGGTGCCTTAAGGCTGAAGTTTAAAGCTGATCTAATTAAGTAACTTCTCAGTTTGTATAAAACTGAAGTGACGCTACCTTAAAATAGTTAGATTCCTTTAAGTGGCGTAATTGGTGATGTAAGCCATATGTTAAGTATATTCTCGGAGATCTTAAAGATTAACCCCTCCGCTTATAATTCTTAAGAGATTAAATGTATGGATTTAATAACTTTAGCCAGATTAACCTCCTTGGCGCCAATATATAGAGCGACGAATGCTTAAGTTATAATGAAGACTGGATAGCACTGGCTTAAACGCCCTTATCCCTGGCTGGAGAGGGTTGGAGTGACGAAGTTTTAGATCCTCTACCACTTAAACTTATTATGGGGCAGTTATACTTAACAGGTAGTAAAGGTGAGAGCAGGACTTAGCTAAGATTGTTAGATAAGCTAACTTAGATTTACAGGTAAAGTAATTATAATGTATATTAATAATGTGTTAACTTAGTATAAGCTTCACTTTATAACTCTAAGTAAAGTATTAAATCTCACTCCTTTATTAAGCTTACTGGAGCTTACAGAAGAATAACGTCGGCTTTTACACACGGGGCCACTTCCGCCTTAATCCCTGTGTTAAATCGCTCCAGCAGCGACAATTAGGGTCTAGAGTTTAAGCCCCACTTATTAAAACAGGCAAGGCATAATCTGGCCTAGTATTTATTAGGTTAAGGTTAAATAATATTATTATAATACGAGGTAATATATTAATATACAGATACCTGGGTAATATAGTAACATAAATATATGGAATATAATAAATACCCTAAAATCCCAGTTATTAGCTTTTGAGATTACTAATAACATAGTTAAACCTATCTCCGTTTCCACACCTGCCCCATTTTACTTTCAGCTTCCCTCCTTATAACCTACTAAGTAAATATCTAAGTATAAGACTAGTCCTCTTAAGATATTGCTGCCGACAGCCACATTAAGCGTTACCCTAAACGGCCCGTGTAGGTTAATAGGAGTTAACATTGTTACCATTAAGTTAAGTTATTAGTAGTTAGGCCCTGAAAAACCTGGCTTGTAAAAAAAGCTCTACTTAAAAATTAACGTGGATAGAGATGTTATAAATAACAGTAGGGGCACACGTACTGTTAAATAACTAAAGTTAAGGGCTATTTACAGTAACATATTAACTGGCCGTGTTACTTACCCTCTTAATAAAAGGAGGCTTAAAAGGTAAAGTCCGTTACTAATTAAAGATAAGCCTGGTAATATAACTCTTATAAAACTTCTCCACTAACTACTTACTTATATGTTAGCTGAGAGTCCTGGCGCTAATTAATAGGAGCTGGCCCGTTTATAAAGCTAATAAGATTTGATATTGAGAGGTAATAACCATAAAGTTCACAATTCCAGACAGCTATAAGGCCCTCAGGCAAGACTTATAAAACCCATTAATCTGGAAACCTTAAGGGAGATCTTAATAAATAATTATAAAATATACGGCTTTTATACTAAGTACCTTTTTTAACTAATAGAGATGGTATGGAGGTGGATTCCTAAGGATAACGTATCCTTTAAGGCCTTATTTGAGAGCGACTTTAGCTTCTCGGACATAAATAAGAGCGCGATTATGTTACGGCTGTGCCTTAGATCTATACGTGATTACACTTGGGAAATAGCCACAGTATAGAGACAGCTAAGCTATCCTCTTTAACTTATAATAACGTTGCCTAAATACATTAAGACTGAAAAGATAAATAATACCATATCGAGTTAAAGTGATTTTCTTTTTAACGTTAATAATAATAATAATAATAATAATAATCTTTCTAAAGGTATTAAGACTAATAGCGAATCTGATATTATTAATAGAGTAAGGAGTAAGTGGAATAGCCAGGCCCGTGGTAAGGCCCCTTATTAGTCGCCTCTTAAAGAGTGACAGTTACAGTTATATATAAAGGAGAATAAAGATTAATCGTGGATTACCTGCTAATTAGGTCGGTTTGAGAATGCTGTGAAATAACATTAGGAAAAGATAAGTTAAAGGTTATAAAAATATACATAAAGACGTTATATAATACTCCTTACTCCCGTTTATTTTAAAGTAAAAGCTTTATTATTAACGTTTTTATTTAGCCGTCCACATAACGATACATTTCGTTAAGGTTAGGGCTTTATTAATAAAAGGAGTAACTTCCCCCTCCCTTTAAAGGTGATAACTGTGATAACTTCTCTCTTACATTATCTCGCTACGTTTATATTACGGCCACTGCTGTTAATTACCTTAACCCTAACCACAGCATCTTGTGATGGGGGCGGTAATGGCGGCCTTGCCGGCCCTTTTAATCTGACCGTATAAATGACATTGTGAGGCTCCTCACCCCTATTTGCTTTGGGGTATAGGCGTTACTGTCGGCGTTTCTATTTATCCGTCCACGTGGCGGCGCAGTGCCTCTTCGTCGATAAAAGGAGCTGTTCCCCCCTCCCTCTTAAGGATAACGGCTGTAACAACTTGCCTCTTACATTTATCTCAACACCCATAACCACCACTTCCTATTAATGGCCTAGGCTAGCATTTCTTCATAATGCCTAACTCTCCGATCTTTAAGAAACGGCAGCTGTTATTTAGAAGAACAGTTATTCCATTCAAGGCCCGTGGTAAGCCTAGGACTTGCTGGTTTATCTAGTATAAGCGTATGTTTAGAGGGACCTAACGCTATTTTAATAAGCGTAGTTAAAAGCTTTATGATCTAGTATGGGCTGAGAAATGTGTCACCTATATCCCGGCTCTTAACAGTAAAGGTACCCTTATAGATTTTAAATTATATAAGTTTTATTAATAAAAGTACTATCCTTACTTTATTAAAGATTATAAAGGTGACTTATACTGTTAATATATTTAGAAATATTACTTTAAAGAGGTGTGTGTATAATATAAAGTTAAAGGTGAGATTAATAAAGTGGATAATAATAAGCTTGCCTTTTAGGCTGTGGGTATTAAGTAAGTTAATATTACTAACTTCTTTTAATTAATAGTGTATATAGGCTTAAAGGAGAATGGGAAGGAATTAAGTGGGACATTAGGTAATAGACTGACGATTTAAATACTGATAAACCTAAGTTTAAGTCTCCCTTTTACCTTACAGGTAAGTAGATTACCCTGACCTAATAAGAAGATTATAATATTTTACTTATATATTAAGAAGCGGTAGGGTGTAAGGGAGAAGGTAAAGATAGACTGGACTTAGGTGGACGTTAACGTTAGAGAATATAAGGGTTAATATTAAGTAAACTACTAGAATTTTAGGCCGTAATATGGTATATATGTATTTAATTTCTAATAGTTTTTAAATGTTTATATAGTTTATAAAGATGTGTTATTAGCTTTCTATAAGTGCTGTTTTATCTTATATCTCTTACTTTAATAGCAGACTATTACCACCTCCTTAACGTAACTCCTCCACTGCTTAGGCAGCACGCTAGCAGCCCTTACAGAGCATTATATGATGACATTTACCAGATATTAATATATTATATGTTGTCCTTAGGATGTGTTACCTGCCGCCTTTATCCACGGGATAGTAAGTTAATTATGTATTATCCTTTAGATAGCTTGCTATATGATATGAACGTTAAATTAGAGTTAGCTAACTCCGTATAGGTATTTATTTTTCTAATACCCTCCGCTTACACTTTAACTTATCGCATTTCCAGTCTTATGGTGGCCTTCTCTTAGTTATAAGGTGGTAAATTAATATTATTATTATAAACTGGATGCTTAACTTACTAGCCTCTACACCGTCACTTTTATATTACTATTAGTGTTAAAAATTCAATTAGATAATTATTTAGTATTATAAGGCTTTACGTTAAGAAATTAGTTAAACAGATGTTAATTAAGCACATGTTTATTAAGCTAAATAGTTTGTGATTCGGCTTTATAATATATATTCCCTCTGTTTATCCCTCACTTCTCTATCCTATAATAATCATCCCACTTTGAAATTTATGTAAGATGTCGAATCCAGCCGATAAAACGGAGCTACAGCGTCTGATAGAGGAGAGGGATGTTACCTTAGCTTACCTTGCCATTTATAAAGCTGCCTAAGCTAGCATTAATTAAGCTTATTAGTGTATTAACGAAAAGTGTTAACTAAATATGTAAAAAGATAATAAGTGCGTTATCTCTAGCCTCTCAGAGCTGATTAGAACCGACAAACCATTCCGCACTAGCAGTAAGGTAGATGGGGATACTGCTAGTCCATCGCAGCGCACTAATTTAGCCTATCGGTAGTGGAAATTTCTACTTACTACTAAAGATCTTAACCAGATTAGGGCGAGTGATAGCTGAGGGCAGGATTTAGAGGGAGAACCGCATGAGGACTTGTTTGTAATGGTGGAAAGGGAGGATTCAGATGAGGGGCGTAGCTGAGATTTTATAACGTAATATTATGATCATTAAGCAGCTAAGCTATGGCTAAAAGATGGTTACGAAAGTAACTGTCCGTCCAGGTAGTTATTAATAAAGGGAGGCTCTTACCTTATCAAGGGACATGTGCATCCAATCTCACCCGTATAAGTGGATTCTTACATGACTCTGGGACTGAGAAATCCTTATTTTAAACAGGTTCCTTAATTAGATTTCCACAGTTTATCTAAGCCTCCTTACCAGTAACTGCTGCAGCCTAAAAGGTAAGCACTAAAAAGCCCTACTTATTCTGGTCTATATTACACAGCGTTAAATATCTCTCCTCTCTTTTGTTCCTTTACTTAACTCTTCCACTTTTCAACCACTAACCACGTTATCCTACGGCAACTTTTAAGGTCTTAGCCGCAGTCCCTCTATATTCTCCAGCTTTTATAAACTAAAGTATAAAATTAAATAAAGGAAGACTTTTTATAACTACTTGTTTAACCTTTTAAATATCCCCCCCACATTTGCTGGTTATTTTCTAACTGGTAAATGTGGGGCTCCTCTTAATTATGGTACATTACATTAAACTTACTTAATTTATTTATTTTGTAGTTATGGAGTACTTAATATAGATAAAAATGCCACATGTAGTTAAGGTGTATGTTAAATTACACCTTACTTAGCTTTAAGAGGTTTAATTAGGTAAGCCTTTACCGAAGCCTGTTATCCACATTAAGGTCGATAAGCTGTGCGCCTGCCTAGCCGCTAATACCGCCAATAAGGGCGCCGTTATACGTTTAAATTATGTTTAAATAGCTTTAATAACCGATATTATTACTAAGTACGCCTTTATTAAGTTATACGACTAGTTTAAAAGCCCTGATTTTACTAACATGCTAAATAAGGCCTTAATGGCTATTTACATTACAGGTCACTTTACCTTATATTTCCCCATTGTCTTCCCTATCCTTAACTTACTTCTTAAATGGTTTATCTGTTAAGGACAGCCTGATATTATACCTGTTATATGATTGTGAAAGGTATGTTATCTTTCCCCTTATTAGGTTTAAGTTAGGTGGCTAATCCCACGTCTTTATATTTTTTAAAACCTTAGCGCTTAAGTGCACTAGATTTAAGACGGTATTAACATGGAGTATAAGGCTGTGTCTTATCCTACTATCTTTTATAAAGTGCTTAATAATGCGGAGCTGCCTAAGGGCGAGAAGACGGACGCTTACCTTAGCGACGAGGCCTAGCTTATTATGGCGGCTGGCCTGATTATAATGTTGTGGGTGCTTAGTGTCGCCAGTTACTACATGGCTGCCCAGCCTAAGCTCGCTGCTGTCCCGCAGCTGTACGACTGGCGCCAGCTTGAAAAGGTGCCCTTCCTTTACGGCGTCGTGCACGAGGCTATGCGCCTGGCCCACAGCATTATCACGCAGGACCCTTAGCTGGCCCTGGACGCTGAGTTACAGTATGGCAAGTGGGTTATCCCACGTAACACGCCTGTGAGCATGACGACGTACGATATTTTAATGAACGATAAGCTCTTCTTAGAGCTTAAGGCCTTTTAGCCGGACTGCTGGATCGACCACCCTGAGCTGGATAGATATTTTGTGCCGTTTGGAAAGGGCTCGCGGCAGTGTATAGGCATTAAGTAAGTTAATGCGCATTTATAAGTAATAATCCTGATATATGTGTAATTTAATATTGGTTACAGTCTTACATTTGCAGTTACATCACCATTGCCACTGTTTACTCGCACTTTGAGTTCGAGCTGTTTGAAACGGACGACTTAGATGGGAGTCGCAGGGGATCCGGGCCACGGTAAAGAAGCTGGCATAGGTACCTAGTATAAGCTTTAGCACGGGGCCTTATTAAGGGACTGGGCACATTTTAGTGGCCGTACAGTACTGCTCTTAAGCTGTGGTTTATCTACGTGCCACTGCACGGACGGCTGCTAGGGAGCAAGTGGTGGATATGGTGTTAATAGCTAAGCATGGCAGGTATTAGTACATGTACTTATTAAATTTGTTAGTACGTTACTAAGGTTCTCTCTATTGCTTCGTTACTGCCAGCTAGCCTAAGCCGGGCGCAGCTGTCGCCTTTCGTAGCAGATGGGTTTCATTAATAATAATTAGGGTTAAAAAGCTCTTTAATCATTTATATAATCATTGACACATGGGATCCGTGGGCATAAAGATCTTTAAGAAAAAAAAAAGCACTGACTTATATGGGCACCCTCTAGAAGGCTTCAGCCTGTCGTCCCTTGGATGTGTAGATGGGCTGATTCTTTATCGCCGATTGCCGGCACAGGAATTAAACTTGCGAGAGGTATAGCTGCTGGCTTAGGGGATCTGAGCCCTCGTTAAGGATGGCAGAGTGGCGCTTCTGCAGAGGCTCATATTCCAGCTTCGTTCCTTAAGACTCTCTCTCTTATGGTTTGTATTATTTGTGCCTTGTATGTGAGGATGAGCCTTATATTAGGTGGTTGAAAAATAACCAGCGGATGTGGGCTATTATTAGGGAATATTATTAGTTTATTTAGTCGCTTAAGGCGCGTGGGTTTAGCTTAACGCCATTTATGCCGTGTCGTATGTCACTAGTCGTGACGCTTATCATGTATACGCTGTAGGTTATCGTCAACTACTGCAACCGCTTAACGGCGGGCTGTAGCATTATAAGGACGGCATGGTTTACACAGATGTTAAGCTGGATAATATTTTTGTTAATTACGGCCATTGGGCCTTAACCCCGGGTCGGCGCGTATTGAGCGGACCGCCCGGAAAGATGGCGGAGCCATCTTTGCTCTGGGGCGGCGAGACCGATCATCACCTTGGCTTCGGAGTTCTCGTCTAGGTGGAGGCGTGCTCCTCGGCACGAGAGTCATCTATCGCCTGACGGTTACGCTGGGGGTTTATTAGCGTTTATATATCCGGGTTTACAAACGCCCCCTGGTCCTGCATGCAGAAAAGGTGGACACGGTGGGAATCACTTTTACTAAGGCTTGCCCTTTAGTTACGGTGTGGATGGTTGTCATGTTGCTAAGTTAAGGGCGCTGGGCCCTATAGCTTTACGCGGCCAGTGCAGCGTTAACGGCGTAGTGCCCTTCTTCCCATACAGAGTTATATTAAGCCTGATTAGGAGAAAATTACGGGATTGTAACTGTATTAAAGGCAGAGCCGGACACGCGGTGGGTAATGTTACCTGTAACACTATTATAACACTTACTGTCGTTAGATTTTGTACCTGTAAATAATTAACAGCACGTCTTTACAAACCATATAAACATTTAAGAACTGTTAGAAACTAAATACATATATGCCCATATTATAGCCTAAGATTCCAGTGGTTTATTAAGTATTAAGCCCTGTGTTTTTTAATATTAGCGTCTACCTAAGTCTAGTCTGTTTTTACCTTCTCCCCCACGCCTTATTACTTCTTAATATATAAGTAAAACGCTGTAATCTTCCTGTTAGGTTAGGGTGGTCTGCTTACCTGTAAGGTAAGAGGGAGACCTAAACCTAGGCTTATTAATGTTTAAATCGTCAGCTTACCGCTTGGTGTCCCACTTAATTCCTTCTTATTCTCTTTTAAGCCTATATATGCTGTTAATTAAAAGAAGTTAGTGACATTAACTTACTTAATACCCACAGCTTAAAGGGTGAGTTTATCGTTGTCCACTTTATTAATCTCACCCTTAACTCCACACTGTATATACACCCTTTTAAAGTGATATTTCTAGGTATATTAACAGTGTAAGTCACCTTTATAATCTTTAATGAAGTAAGGATAGCGCTTTTATTAGTAAAGCTTATACAGTTCTGAGTTTATAGGGATACCCTTACCGTTAAGAGTTGGGATGTAAGTAACACATTTCTTAACTTATATTAAATTATAAAGCTTTTAATCACTTTTATTAAAATGCCGTTAGGTCCCTCTAAACGCGCGCTTATACTGGATAAACTAGTAAGGTTTAGGTTTATTATAGGCCTTAAATGGAATAGTTGTTCTCCTAAATGGCAGCCGCTGTTTCTTAAAGATTGGGGAGTTAGGTATTATAAGGTAAATGCTGGCCTGGGCCATTGTGATAAGAAGTGGTGGTTATAAGCGTTAAGATAAATGTAAGAAGTAAGTTATTACAGCCGTTGCCTTTAAGAGGGAGGGGGGAAACTGCTCCTTTTATTAATAAAGCTTTAAAGGCACTGCGCCGCTATGCAGACGGATAAATAAAAACACTAATGGTGACACTTATACCTTAGAGCGAATGGGGGTGAGGAGCCTTATAATGTCGTTTATGCGGTCGGATTAAAGAGCCGGCAAAGCTACCACCGCTGCCCCCATTATGAGATGCCTGAGGAGTTGGTAATAATGTAACGAGGCAGGTTATGGTTGGGGTTAAGGTGATTAAAAGCAGCAGCCGTGGTATAAATGTGGCGAGATGATATAGGAGAGAAGTTGTTACAGTTGTCGCCTTTAAGGGGAGGTAGGGAGAATAAAGTTAGAGATAGGTAGGTATATGTGCCTTTAAATACATGGTCTGAACTGCAGATTTAAAAGCCACCTGTAAGTATGTCATATTAGTTAAGTGCCTTAAGTACAGACGGTAAAAGTAAATTAAGACCCATAACGTAACCTAGTTATTACTAGTATATTAGGATGACGATATGGCGTAGTGGAATTACTTTTTTAGGGTTGTTATAGATGGGACTAAACACCTCTTAGCTTTAAAAGAAGTAGTGTGTTGTTAAGGTTGTGATGTTATTTAGTATTACTAGTGGGCCTTTAAGTGAGAGAAATATTAGAATAAATTATACATTACGGCACGTAAAGTCCTTATGTGGTAAGAAGTTTTAATTAGTTTAAATTAGTTGATGTTTTAATGATTTAAGGATCTTTAGTGACGGCTGGTAAAAGCGTTTGTTAACCTAATCGAGTAAGTTGATCTGGATAGCCTTAAGACTTAGCCGCGGGAATATCCGTTTCCGTGCTAAAAACTAACTGTGGAAGACTTGCTGGAAGCCTTTAAGTTTGATAAGTATGGTCTTATGGTTTATAAGGAGTTTACTGTGCTTAGGCCGGTAATAGTCTTTTTTATTATCTGCCGTTATTATAATTATATATTCTGTGATCCTTAATTCTAAACTAATTAATTTCCTAATTTAATAACCGCTTCTTTTATAATCTGGACCTTACTCCCTTTCCAGTTAAGCAGAAGCTTTATCACAGCTTTCCCTTTCCACTAATTCCTTACTATTATTATAACCACACCTTTTATAATCTGAACCTTACTCCTTTTCCAGTTAAGTAAAAGCTTTATCACTACTTCCCCTCTTTATAAATTCCTTACTGCTGTGATTATACTTTTTATAATCTGGACCTCACTCCCTTTCCAGTTAAGTAGAAGCTTTATCACTGCTTCCCCACTTTATGAATTCCGTGCTATTATTATAACCACACCTTTTATGATCTGGACCTTACTCCCTTTCTAGTTAAGTAGAAGCTTCATTACTGCTTCCCCACTCCGTGAATTCCCTATTACTGCTATAACCACACCTTCTGTAATCTGGACCTTACTCCCTTTTTAGTTAAGTAGAAGCTTTATTACTGCTTCCCCACTCCGTGAATTCCCTGCTGCTGCTGTGACCACACCTTCTGTGATCTGGACTTTATTCCCTTTTCGGTCGACCAGAAGCTTCATCACAGCTTTCCCACTCCACTCATTCCCTGCTGCTGCTCTAACCACACCTTCTGTGATCTGGACCTCGCTCCCTTTCCGGTTAAGCAGAAGCTCCATCGTTTCTGGACTAAATGACTTTGCGATTTGAACCACAGCTTCTTTTGTGATCTGGACCTCGCTCCCTTTCCGGTCAAGCAGAAGCTTCATCACTGCTTCCCCACTCCCTAAATTCCCTGCTGCTGCTCTGACCATACCTTCCGTGATGTGGACCTCGTTCCCTCTTCGTTCGACCAGAAGCTCCATTACGTCCATATCAAATGATCTCATGATCCTGAGTACTCCTTCCTCCGTGATCTGTACGAAATCCCCCTTTCGTACTAGTATATCTATCATCATATCCACCTTCTTCGCCTCCCGGAAATCGCCTCGGTCTCGATATGTTGATTCCAGGTGTGCCATGCTGCTTAATGTGTCTGGATGATCTGCCCCTTGTACCTCCTTTCTCGTCTGTACGACTCGCTCGAACAACCCTTCTGCCTCCTTCCATTGCTTTGTTTTCTTGTATCTCAGTGCCAGCTCATCCTTGCTTCTTAGCGTACGTAGATCCTCTTTTCCAAACTCGGTCTCATAGCCCTGTACAGCTTCTCGAAGCCTCTCTTCTGCCTTTCCATACTCTTCCGCGTCTTCTAATACCAGCGCTGCGTCCCATAATCTGGCTATCTTGTCTAAATGCGCTCCCACGTCTGCGCCCAAATTCTCAGGCACTCGACGTTTTATCAACGTTTCGTATTCTTCTCGATCTTGCGACTTCCCCTGAAACTTCTCCCAGTCCCAGACAAGGAGGAGGTCACGCAAGGAATTTGTTGGCGGCTGTTCTAGCTCTAGAGGAGTTGTAATCATAATGACAGAATAATAATCCTTGTAAAGCCTGATGATAGTAGGCTTCGCAGCCCCACGGAGCAGGCAGACGAGGTTACCGACCTGGATGGATTTCGCCGACGGTGGGAGAATCCACTTCCTGTTGGATTCCAAGTGTCCAGACGCATCTCTCGGAGCGATACCCACCTGCTGTCTGCCATCGCCGCCCATATGTTCTGCCGAGGACACCTGGCCAAGAACTGAACCTTTGCTCTTGATTACCGCCATCTCCGTTTCGGGCCAAGTCTCCACTGATATCTCTCCACCGAGCAGGAACCTAACAAGGCGCCCCATAAGAATCTCCCAAGAGATTTTATAGTCCGGCAATAAACCAGCCGCGATCGGATCGTCGGAGCTCATGCCGAGTAAGGCAAACACCTTGTCGTGGCGGATGGTAGCCTTGCGGGAGTGATACATCTCTATCAGCTCGCCCATGGGGTGTATGCATAAGGAGAACCGGCCTGAAGACCTTGGCACTTTTTTCCGTCGGAACACCGCTCCTCTCACTAGGAAGGTCACTGAACGGATTACACTCCGTATGTGTAAAGAAGTTTCGTAGATGTAGTCAAACGGAGTTGAGTTTAGAGCTACGCTGAATGCGTATCCATCGATCTCTGTGGATCCACACTTAATCAGAACGCTGCGGGCGGCGGCAACCTCCTGAAGCACCTAAGTCAACCTTGTTAGTAACATATCTCGTTGCCGTTGAGTGTCTGTTCCCTTACCCAAACACGCTCAAACCACGGCCGTTGAAGTAGTGCGAGGATTGATTGTTTAATTGGCTCGTTGGCTAAGGGCTCGGTGGGTGTCTTGTCCGCAGCAACGCGTATTGCTTCAAGCGCTTCATCGCTGCCGGCAGCCGGTTCCCCAAGCCAAATAATTACACGGCTTGCTCTGCTATAGATCTCAGCCATGCACTGGACTTGTTGTCCCTGTTCTTCCTTGTCGTCCTGATTGATGCAAATAGCATCTATCCATATGATCCGTTCCAAAAAGCGACCTCGAAGATGCAACAGCGCTGCATGGAGGTTTGCTGTGACGCGCAAAGAATACTGGTCTACTGAGACACGGTGATCCTTTTCCGAGCCCCCCCATGCGTAGGACAGAGCCTCGTACAGCTGAGTCCCATCGTCTGATTCGTGTAAAGGGTAGTCGAAGAGCTGGCATTGTACGCGGGCGTTTTCGTCTTTATCCGGCATCAGACGAAGTAAGCGAATATCACCAGGCGACAAGTGAGCGTAGCAGTACGGATTCTTCACGGGTATCGTTAGCGTCATTCTGGAATGTTGTCGGAGGAAGAGGTGGTCCCACCTGCTCATGCTCCTTCAGGCGCTTGGTGGGTCGTAAGCGCGTCAGGAGATGCATATTCAATGGTCGGTTTGGCTTGCTCGGCTGTGCTCTCGATAGTATTCGGACTTCGATGATCGGTCAGGTCAGCAGTGCTCGAAGGCGAGGCGGGGCAGTGTGGTGGATGTAAGCAATTCTGTGCCTCTGGCATTTCCTCGTTTCGTCTTTGGCTTTCCTTGTGTTCCAATGGTAAAAAGAAGAGTAATGTGCTAAAGTCAGAAAAGAGTCTGATACCAAGGCTCGTTGCGGAGGGCGCAAATGCGAGAGTAAATCCGCATCGGCGAGGTTTGATCTCACTGTTGAGCCAAATGCACGTTGTGGAAAAGTAGGTAAAAGTGTAGTTAGTTGTGTGGTGTTGAGAATGAACTTGGTAGTGCGCTTGATCTGTGGGGTGGAAGAATCTGTCAGCGGGCATGGTCGATGTGGCTAGACCATGCGATTGGCTTGTTCTGACTCCGAAAAGAGGGGTAAAAGTGAGGGGTTAAGAGTATCCGAGCACCCCGCAATTCCTAGCCTCCCACATTTTATACCCCCAGATACAACCGGCCACATCTTCACAGATGCTTTTTTGCTGGCAAATCTGATAAGTTTGGAAGACTCCTTAGGTTCCTAGCTTTAATATTTTGTATCCCAGCCCCTGGCTTTCTTTGACTGCGCAACCGATTGGGCATGGTATCGATAAGCCTGTCAATCTAGCCCTGATCTAGAGCCCACCACGCCGGGTAGAGAATCGCAGTGCTTACATGTAACGGACGGCAGCGGCGGGCGTTACTTTCTTTATTACGCTCTCTCTTTCTAGTAATATCCTCAATACTGGCTCAGACTCGCGTATCGGCTAAGCTTCGTCTGGACAGTTGTCTCTGCCGTCCAGTCCTACACAGGTCAAGCCTCTCAGCTTATCCTATTTCCAACTGAACTCTAGCCCACTACCTCAAACTCGCCCTCCACATTCGCCTTAGCTACCAGCAGCAAGCCCAAAACTACAGCGAAGCTCCGCACCTTCTCCCGCAGGCAGTGTCAGCCGTCCATTACCAAGAATACAGATACCACTGTCGCACGCGCAGAATCCAGGCTTTTGGCCGTATCAGTCAAGCAACTCGTCTCGTTTCTGCGCATACAGTTCATATCGCTGCGCATCGGTCTTGCAGATGCGGAGTTCTTCGCGGAAGCGGTCGACTTGCGTCGCTTGGTCGGGCGCTAAAACAATCGCGTCATCGTCGGGCTCGTTGTTCGGGCGCATTTTGCCGGGCCGGGACGGTTCGCGTTGTCCAGACGCGGAACAGATGGGTGCGCCATATCGGGCCCGGTCATGGTCTGTAGAGTGCGTGGCGGTGGTTTGTTGTTATGCATGACCAGCCTAGCGAAGCAGGAGATCAATGGCCGAGAGGTAAGAGACCCGCGCTTTGGTGCTTGAGCTGTGCCTCGTATATGAGGATGAGGCCCACATTTGGTGGTTGAAAAATAACCAGCGGATGTGGGTTACTATTAGGGAATATTATTGGTCTATTCGGTCGCCAAGTGGCTTGGTGGGCCTGGGCGCCCACTAGACTCGCGGGTCCGCGAGTATTAGTCATCACCGATCCAGATTAGTCACCACAAAAATGCATCTAACGAAGTCAACCCCGCGTTCCGCGTTCGATTCTTCAACACCAACGCGACGCGTTCACGTTACCAGGCCGCTCCTATCGCTATGGCTACCTCGTTTCCAGACGACTGTCTCCCTCCTGAGGCTATCTACGAGTCCCGAAAGGCCTTATTTACATCGATTAACGCGTGGGCTATAACGAGAGGTTATGCCTTCTCAACTGGGAAATCGACAAAAGAGAAAAACGGCAAATGGATCCACAAAGCCGACGTCCAACTTACGTTCCGCAGTCGAGCCCTGGATCGGCTTGTTGGGCTGGGCTAGTGGCCTTCGTCGATGTGTCGGGATAGACTTGTAATCTTCTGCGAGCGTCGCCAGCTTCTCGCTCAACTCTGCAAACCAGCTCAAGACATCGTCCTGATTTGCATCTCTCGGCCATCCGCTCCACCCATTACTGAAGAGTGATTCGCCGTCCTCGATGCACTTCTTGAAAACAGCCTTGGATGCTGTCTGGAGATCCGCCACTTGCCCGAAAAACGTCTCGTGGAATCGAGGGAGCCCGACGAACATAACGCCTAACTCATCTCTGAGGACTCTGTCTACATCTTTGCGGTACTCGGAGGAGTTCGCGAAGCTGCTCGTATTGTGAAGCCACGGGGTTTGCTGAAGGGAGGAGGCTATGGGCTGGGGCGGTGGGGTCGGTTCGGTGACTGCGTTGTAGACTTCTTTCCAGATGAGGGCATCGTTATCGCCGGCAATGACCGACCTGAGGAGGGGTTTGATGCTGTCGAGGTCGAAGTCGTCGGAGTTGACGGCGGAGTTGAGTCTCGATAAATCGCTGAAGAGGTTCTTGCCACTGCCGCTAGAACGGAGCAGACGAGAGGCGCGAAGGCTTTGCAATGCCAAAAGAAGATCAATGGTAAGATTCTGGAGGTCTGCATGATGGTTAGAGGGCCATGTCAAGACGAAGTTGTGGTCTCTGCCTTACCATCGTGGCCAAGTTGCTCGAGCGCGTCCGGAGTGCAGGATATGTGCGCGCCTTCGCAAATCGAATTGAACGAAGCGCGGAAGGCATCAAGGCCTTTCCCAGTAGGATTTTCTTCAATGATCTTCGATTGCAGCTGATCTGTCATGACGGGCGGGATGCTCATGGATGAAAAGAAGTTGTGTGCGCAGTCAGTTGGGCCTTGGAGGAATTGCGCCAGCCACCAGGTCAGGAGCTGTCGGCAGAAATTCGGGATTACACCCAAAAATCCGCCTCCGCAACAGGATCCACCAAGCCACTCGGCCCACCTAATGGACCAATAATATTCCCTCATAGTGACCCATATCCGCTGGTTATTTTTCAACCACCAAATGCGGGGCTCATCCTCACATGCGAAATCAGACAGGAGACGCAAACCGCTTGCAGTTTGCCTAAAGAGCCTTGACGAATTTCAATATGTGGAATCGTTTATATTTGAAGTGCTTTTTCACTTTAAACTACGTGTCTACTGTTCCGAGTCATGGCCACCTGTTTGGTTCGCTTTCCAATTTCACTGCGGCGAGGTGGGCGAATAGCTGAAGGTTATTCACGATACCCCCCACAGTCTCGTCAGTTAGGCTCAAGCCGCACAGAAAGATGCTGAGTAAATAAGCCAGACCATATTTGAGTCGTCGCAGAACTGGATCCCTGGCTCGCAGCAGTATACCCGAGAGCGCACAATTGCGATGCGCCAAGAGCTCAAGCTGCACTACTTTTCACAGTCGCAGGACGGCAATAGCGAAACAGACGCTGAATTCACAGAGGAAGATCTGGAGCTTAAGGGCTACCTATGCCGCGAGGTGGGCATCCCCTCGAACGATTGGGTATAACAGAACCTAGACAGTATCAATTCTCCGTTGCCCTGTTGTCTACCACAGGCCCGGATTGACTCGGGTCAGTATCTTCGGGAAGATGAGCAGGTTCCTGGCGGGACTTTAAGTCAAGAACTAAAGGGTTGTGAGAACACAGTCCCTTGTAATTGAACTGCTGCGGGTGATCCCAGGGGGACAGGGAGTGGAGACGACGGTGTTTCCCCGCGCGGCCAGTCACGCCAGCCGACTCAGTCTCTGTGAGCGCCCCAAACCAGATAGTAAAGATTGCCTCGGTAAATACCACGAGCTCTTGTGCTTTGGTTTATCCCCAATTTCCGAAGACGCCGGCTCCATTGCAAGGAGAGTAGCAAAATGCCCAGTGGCACGGCTTAAGCCACGTTGTTTGATCCGGTCGTTGAGCCCAGGGCCGCTACCCTAATAATGTCCCTTACGATGCTGAAGCGCTCTCCTAAACAATCCATGGGCATACTTGGTGGCTGAACTAATGTAAACGTAGTTCTTTACTTTAAGCGGGTTAAGGCTGGCGCCCCTGCTACGCTTGAGAACCCACGCATAGACCCCGAACAAGCTCGTATCCTGCCAAGCTAAGCTCCTCTAATCTGCAGCTGTGGGCGGGCTGGGGGCGACTAAGATGTGCTTCACCTATGACGGAATTAACGGGAGAATGGTTGCTACCTAGGCTTCTGTCGATTTGGTGCTTAAGATGGCTCTCCATTGGGTTGTGTGTCGCGCTCCTCCAGCAGTCCGTCGATGATGTGGCACATTTGTGCCTTGAGGACGGATTGCTCTTCCTTTCCGAGATCTTTGTCTAGAAACGCTACCGAGAAAGAGACGGCGTCGTTTCCCAGCTCCACACGGCTTGGTGTGCATCCTTGACGGCAGGAGGGGTGCTCTGTGGCGAGGGGGTTGGCGATGGGGAGGCCATTTTTCAGTCGGTGAAGACCAGTAGATAGGTGGGAAAGGAAAGAAGAAGAGTAGGTAGTCGTTGTGCCGCTCACGACAACGTGCGAGGTATAGATACGGGTTTAGTTGTGGTGGTGAAGGAATTGATGGTGGGGGGTTCTTGAAACTTGATTGCTGATTGGTCAGATCCAAAAACGAAGTTGTTGTAAGAGGAGAGCGACCCACTCATACAATTCAGTTGCGAAATCGGCTTCCGCTTTTTACCCTTCTCTTCAATTGTCTGGGGACCCGCTTTTGGCTCTTGGCGCTTACTATGGTACACCGTGCCCATTCCCACGGTCAAATGTCCCTCCAGAGCGCAGCCATTGCTTACATAAGGCGACGGAATCACCTGGGCACAACCCCGCCTTTTTCATTTTGCCTCTCTTCCCTTCCTTATTGATGCCTAATTCTGATGGTGCCTAATTTTACCTCGCGACCATAGAAAGTCAGATTCCCGCCGGACTCCCCATCGCCTGAGCTGATAACTTTTGTAGGCATCCGGTCTTTAAAATGGCACCTGCGTCCGCGTAACGCCAGGGCTGGATTTACGAAGGTTTCGAGGTAAGATTTACATTCTAGCTAAAGCAATAGAGCTTGGGATCTAATTTAGGATATAGAGAGTATGTTTTTGTTTAAATATCAGAAGGTAATTGGTATACTAACTCTTTGCAGGAAGTATGTATATAGACTGTGTGCTAATGATACATGCTGATCTTGATTGTGGTGGTGTAGTATGTAAGTGGATACCTTTACGATGGATGAGATGGTGATAATAGCTGATGATGGCTGACCTTGGTGTGTAGTTGTATAGGGTGTAAGTGGATGTCTTTGTGATGGATGTGATAGTGAAGATAGCTGACCTTAGTGTATAGTAGTGAGGATGTAAGTGGATGTCTTCGTGATGGATGTGATGGTAATGATGGCTGACCTTGGTGTGCGTGGTGGTGTAGGTTGTAAGTGGATACCTTTGAGATGGATGTGATAGTAATGATGGTTAATAATGGCTGACCTTGGTGTGTGGTGGTGTAGTTTGTAAGTCGATACTTTTGCGATGGATGTAATGGTAACGGTGGCTAATTTTGGTATGTGGTGGTGTAGGAAGTAAGTAGATACCTTTGAGATGGATGTGATGTTGATAATGGCTGAGGATGGCTGACCTTGGTGTATGGTGGTGTAGTTTGTAAGTCGATACCTTTGCGATTAATGTAATAGTGACAATAGTTAATTTTGGTATGTGGTGGTATAGAATGTAAGTGAATGTCTTTGTAATGGATGTAATGGTGATAATGGCTGACCATGATATGTGTGGTGGTGTAGGCTGTAAGTGGATACCTTTGAAATGGATGTGATGGTGATGATAGTTAATGATGGCTGACCTTAGTGTGTGGTGGTGTAGTTGGTAAGTCGATACCTTTGCGATGGATGTAATGGTAACGATGGCTAATTTTGGTATGTGGTGGTGTAGGAAGTAAGTAGATACCTTTGAGATGGATGTGATGGTGATGATGGTTAATGATGGCTGACTCTGGTGTGGTGATGTAGTTGGTAAGTCGATACCTTTACGATGGATATAATGGTGATGATGGCTGACCTTGGTGTGTGTGGTGGTGTAGGCTGTAAGTAGATACTTTTAAGATGGATGTGATGGTAATGATGGTTAATAATAGTTAACCTTAGTGTGTGGTGGTGTAGACAGTAAGCGGATACCTTTATAATGGATAGATGCCTTTAATATAAACACGGATGCCCTGCTAACTTAGCTCTTTTATAGACATCGTGGATTCGTGACAGTATGGATAAATTTGCTGCGGAATTACGGCGAAAATTACTACGATATGCCTTCTACGATGCTGTCTCATTTAATTCAAGGAGCAGCCCACTATTCTTCCTCTTATTGCGCAAGTGGCTTCAGGACTGCGATAAAAAACACCCCGAATGCCGTCGACGACTAAGAAAGGAGAAATTTTGGCCGAAGAGGGTTATTTATGTTGGTGACCCTAAAAAACTGACCCTCGTTAAGGGGAAAAGTGGGGGAGAAGACTATCTTGCGCTCTCGCACTGCTGGGGCCCCCTCACGGAAGAAGACAAGAAGCGGTTCTGCACTACCAGTGAAAACTACGGGGCTTGAACGCGAGGCTTCAGTTTCGATAAGATACTGAAGACATTTCAAGACGCAGTTCTGGTAACTTGGGCGCTTCAGAAGCAGTACCTCTGGATCGATGCTCTCTGTATCATATAGGAAGGACCCGATTGCGACTGGGAAGACGAGGCTAAGAATATGGCAAATATCTTCGCTTACGCCTATTACACTATTGCCGCAAGTTCAGCACGTGGCTGGGGAGATGGCTTCCTGAAGCCATAGTTAAACTTCCCGGATATTAGAGTATAAGGCACTTTAAACACACCGACTTATATATGTAACTTCGACGAAGACGTGGATAAGGGGTCTTTTATAAGGAGGGCCTGGGTATTACAGGAACGGGTGCTATCCCGTCGGATTATCTATTTTATTACGGCGCACACGTATTATAAGTGTAGAGACGGAGTGCTATGTGAACAGTTTATAAAACTGGAACTGTAAGTCTGTAGAATTAAACATTATATGTGGTAAAAAGATTAATTAAGCTTTAGGCTGTCTGGGAAGTAATACTTTATCCTCGATCTTAACTTTCCAAGTAGACTTAATAAGTCCGGGTTTATATGTACCCTCGATTTCGTCCAATTCCTGTTTAAAAAGTATTCGATATCCGGCCTTACTGTTAAAACGGATAGGGATATTACGATTTACAGCTTGGTTAAGCGTATAAGACAGGTGCTTAGGACTGAAATGAGATACGGGATCTTCCGTTACTTTTTTAGTTCCCTTCTCCTGTGGAGGCGGATTTACGAGAATAAGTTATCGCTGATTCCTTATAAGGATTAAACTGTACCATTATGGTCTTGGATGGTATATTCCGGAGGTATTAATTTTATTATAAATGTAAAAGTGGATATTATAGTCCTGGGTATTAAAGATTTTGGTTTTACTTATAATAGAGAGGCGCTGGACATCTAAGTGAGGAAGTTTAGTGAGAATTGTCGAATGGAAGATAAAGGGGAAGAATATACTATTATTAATGGGACGGAGCAAGTAGGCTCTTTATGGTTTGACGAAGCGGATTATATTTAGCTTAAAGTTTACAGTTATGTTGTTATTAGTATAGAACGGTGGGACGTGAAGGAAGACTCTTAGAAGGCTTACTACTTGCTTATTATTTGGGAGAAAGTTAGGAGTGGGTGATATGAAAGGGTAGGGGTTGGGAAGGTGGAAGCACAGTATGTCTTTAGGGATTGCGAAGCTGGAACGCTTTAGTGAGGTTTGTCTTTTGTAGCCTGATGTTTTCCTGACGATATGATTAATGATGGCTGGGATTTGGTAGCAGGATGATGAAATTTCCGTATATTTATCTCTTACCACCTTTATGTGAGGTGAACTAATCAGATTAAGGGAGTTAAGTTAGGGAGCATTATTTAGTATAAGTGTGGAAGTATGTGTTACAGAATATGTGGAAAATAAAAGGGATTATACGGTGTGCACAGTGTTAAGAAGGGCATATTGTGGGAGGAGCACCAGAGGATAAACTGGAAGTTGCATAAGTGTAAGCTACATATCTAAGGCTTGGAAAGCACTGAAAGGGTACAGCGAGGTTAATGGAAAAGAACTCTATTTATATTTATATATTGCCTGTCCGGTCCACCTTACCCTAGTTTAATTCTGCACACTTAGGCAGCTCTGCATTATTGAGCACCTTGTGGAAGATGGTGGGATGGGACACGGCCTTGTGCTCCGTGTTAATGCTGTCCCGGATCTGGCGCACCTAGGCGCCGAGGTCTTAGAGAATGTGAAGACGTAGGATTAGCCACCTAGTTTAAACCTAATAGGGGGAAAGATAATATACCTTTCGCAGTCCTATAACGGGTATAATATCGGGCTGTCCTTAATGGACAAACCACTTAGGAAGTAGGTTAAGGATGGGGAAGATGATGGGGAAATGTAGGGTAAAGTGGCCCGTGACGTAAATGGCTACTAGGGCCTTATTTAGTATGTTAGTAAAGTTAGGGCTTTTAAGCTGGTCGTACGACTTGGTAAAGGCGTACTTAGTGATGACATTAGTTGTTAGAGCCATCTAGGTGCGGCTTAGACGTATAACGGCGCCCTTATTAGCGGTATCGGCGGCTAGGTGGGCGTACAGCTTATCGACCTTAGCGTGGATGACGGGCTTTAGTGAGGGCTTACCTGACTGAACTTCTTAGAGCCGAGTAAGGTGTAATTTAACATACGCCTTAACTGTATACGGCATTTTTATCTATGTTAGGTACTTTATAGCTACACTTTAAAGTCATGTTTTGCTATCCTGGGTGCTAATTCTAGCTAGCCCCGGCCCGCTCTTTTCGGCACCCTTAAACCACCCTTTAGAGGTACCCAGAGCTCGGGCCACCAAGTACCTGCCAAAGTCACTTCCCAGCTTAGGAACTTTAAAGCGGCACCTGGATCCACGGTTGCACACTATAGTCTTGGAGCAAGAATCCCGGAGCATGGTGCTTAAGAGATTTAAATTTGGGATGTTATCCCATCGCGCTTATATGTAGCAAATTCTAAGAAGAAAAAAATCAATTTTATTGCAACTTTTCCAGTAACTCTAAAAAAACGTATTTGCGCTTTTAATACATGTACCTTTATATTTTGCGCTCTTTGTATTTTAACCTTAGGTATTTTGTGTTTTGCCCATTTGTAACACCTAAGATCTAGAGTGTGGTGTGCCGAATGTTGTACGGCTGATCGGAGCTGGTCGGAGCTGTACCTCGTTTCATCAACGTAAACACACAAGTATAATACGAGCTCTCTGGCATCACCAGAGAGCAAGGGAGCCAGGCTTCAATTGATCACTTACCCACCCCCTATCCTACGAACCACCATCTTGTAGTGTAATCCCCTATCCTAGTTATCCCTAACGCAGCCCTGCATTACAACTTGTAAGCCTCCACGATTACGAGGACCCCTGTCACATCAAGATGGCGGATCCCATATCGAAGGGTATAAGTCCCTGCGCAAGGTTGGTATCCTCTATAGAAACATTTCCATTAATAACTTCTTGATTAATGAGGATACTAATAATCCCTTTAGACCTTCGTTCCTGATTGATCTGGATCTCGCTATTAAAGATGACCGAGAAGGTACATTGGGAGCCAAAGGGAAGACTGGTACGAGAGCGTCCATCATTTAGAGGTGCCCAAAATAACATTCTACTAATTACTGCGCTAGACCCAACCACCTAGCTACAACATTCAGAACAGGCTTAGGAGGGAAATCACCTCGTAGGCCTAGGGAAGTTATAAAGCCAAGTCCAAAAGGCCTGCAGCTACGCTTTGCTGGAAAACTGCCTCTCATGCCCCCCCCGCGACGAGACCGTGGTTCCTACCCCCGACGACGACGACGACGACAACCGCCCAAGCACAGTCGCCCGCTGTTCGCCCACCAATTCCGGCAGCGAGATGCGCAGGCCACTCAGGTCCTTAAGCCGCCGCACGCCGCTAGCCTCGAGCTCCGCCATCTCGCGCTGCAGCTCCTCGGCCGTCTCGCGGGCCCCCTGCTCGGCCTCGCGAATCGCAGCGCGGTACTCAGCGACCTCGGCTTCGTGCCTCCTCTGCGCTTCACGCATCTCGCGCGTAACGAACGCCCCCGCTGCGGTATCGTTCAGCGCCTTCTGGCAGTCCACCATCTCGCGCTGGATCTCCAGTACGACGGACCCGTTGGCACGCGCTTCGCACACCATCCTGCGCACCACCTCCTCAGCCGACTCCTTATCCCCCGGGTGACGCATGACCTGGCCCTCACGCGTCACCATCCTGCCCCAGAAGCTTTTGCCCATCAGCTCGGTCTCGCGGCGGACGCCGACCTCGGGCTCGGGCAGCTGTTCCCACATGGTGGTGACGAAGGTGACCCCCCTCATGGCCTCGGCGCCGCAGAGCAGCTCGAGGATATTCAGGCTCTTGACCGCAGACCCCTGCACGCGCGTGTCGGTGATGCGATGTAGGTATGCGATGCCCGCCAGTCGTACGCCGCGCAGGTACAGGCTCGTGAGAAACGCTACGATGGTCTTGAGAACCTCGGCGTCGGACCGCGTCGTGTCGTCGAAGCCGGGCGTGTCAATCAGGACGATGCGCCGCCCGGACGACGGGTCCGCGTAGGGGTGGATACCGACTTTGGTTGTGCCTGTCCCGCTGTCAGATAGGTAATACCGTCTCCCAAAAGTAGGGCGGGACTTACAAGAGTCGAGCGTGTGGCCGACTTGCGCCGCCGCCCAGCCGGTGAGCGTCGAGATAAAAGTGCTTTTGCCCGATCCCGTCACGCCCATGACGGCGATTACAATGTCATCCTTGCTATGGATGCCAACCAGTCAGCGATTTCTTAACGCTCAAGATGGATGAAGAACAGAGGGTGCGACATACTCCAACGAAGCAGCAGCTCCCACATTGGCAATTTCCATAGTTCGCTTAGATAGATCGGGCGTATGCTCCTCGTGCCCTTTGTCGGGATGGGCTTTGGGTCGCTTGCCGTAGCCGCCGTTTCCGCCATCCGCCTTTGGCGGTAGCTTCGGCGGAGGAGCATGCGAAGAGCTGTCTCCGTAGCCGCTGTCGTAGCCGTCGTTGCTCCTGGCTAGTTGGCTCCTCGCATCTTCCCGACCCCAGCTGCCATAATTGGTGGCCTGGGTTGAGTTGGTGGGCGTGTAATAGCCCACACCAGGCGACGCATCATTTGTGCTGGCGAGAGAGGTTCGTTCAGTATCAATCTTGTCTCCAGGCTAGACACAGTCGAATAAGGATCATAGCTTACGTCAGCCAGGCAGCGTCCGCTAGCTCCTTGGGCAGCAGCGGCGGTGGTAAGGTCTTCTCATGGTTGACGAACCCTTGTCCTACGTAGCTGCCGCTCTCCCAGGGGTTCTCAAACGGCGAAGACATCGCGGTGGTGGGTGAGCGAGAAGCGGCGCTATGTCTTGATTTGGAAGCTTTCTTCGGGGCCATTGACTGCTTGGGCTTTTTGGGGTTGCCCGTGGCTGATGAACGACTCCGGGAGCATTCTTGTGCTTTCTTGTGAGCTTGTAGTTCAAGGTTTTAAGTGAAAGATGGTACGAGAGAAAGTCTGAATATGATACCCGACGTATACATAAGTTGCCTAAGCGCGGCGCGCGCGGGGCTTGTGAACCTGAGAGGTGCTGAATAGAAAGGACTGATGATGCGTCGTTTGGAAGCCTCGGCATTCCGGCTCAGAATGAAACACAACATGAGCCTAACACCACCACGCTCGTTTCCTTCTCGGCTCGACTCGTTCCCTAGCGTCAACCGCGGATGTGAGTGAGACTTGTGTAACAGTTGCAATTCTATCCTGTGGTTCTAGCAACTATAAGGGATGTGGCCACGTCTTCCTGCGTGCGAGTTGTCGAGTTGCCATTCGACTATTGACAGTTCTCCTGTCTGACTGCTGGGCATTGAATACAAAACAAGAAAACCGGCTTTCTCGTCGAATCAGAAACTAGTTGCTAGCTGTGCCCAACTTTCGACATGCAGATCGATTGCCCAACTTCAGCAAGCCTTAGAGCGCTGTCCGATCAGGGCCGCCAATAATGCATCGCCACAGATCATCTGGCATTTCTGCCCGACCGCGGTCACGAGAACAAAATGCTTCCGTTAGCGAGTCGACGGTGAGGAGGAGCAAGCCCAACTTGAGAGGGTGATTGAGGCCAAACCCTGGGCCCGCTCATCGGCAACCAACTCTCACCAAAGCCTCTAGTGTCTTAGTCTTCCTTTGGTCTGTGCTCCGGTCTCTTGGCAGGGACTCCCTTTAAGGCTCGGGTGTTGGACAGATGGCAAGCAGTATTTGAGGGATGGAGAGCCTCGATGGGATGTCGCTAGAGTATCGTCTTAACACATCCAGACCGGTGCCACTACCAAAGCAACATCACGCCGCCGACGCCATTCCTCGCTCCCTCCCCTATCGACAACCTGGCTGGGCTAGTGCACAGTATGGGTGGCTTCATGAAGACTGCCGGTCCAGGTAATGGATTTGCCACATACGATGATGATACCTTCGGCGCGATGGGGATTTCTGAGGATCTTCAGGCTGAGACCCTAGTCAATGATGAGTCACAACTTGGTGTAACGTATGCATTGCTCGTTTTCTTTCTCTCCGATTTTCCCCCCCTTCTCGTTAGTGGTGTGGCCTGGACTAACAAGCTCGCATGTAGACCCGACGACATCATCATTGCTGTAATGGGCATTACGGGGTCGGGAAAGACGACGTTCATTTCCCACTTTACCGACAATGCCGAGATTGGACATAATCTGACCTCATGTAAGTTAGTCCCAAGTACACTGAGCCAACGGTGATGGACATCTAACAGGACTAGGCACTAGCGACATTGGCTGCTACAAAGCCGAGGTCGGGTCGCGCGAGATCTATCTCGTCGACACTCCGGGATTTGACGACACGCATATCAGCGACAGCGACATCCTCCGCAAGCTGTCCAACTGGCTAGACAGTTCGTTCCAGAAAGGTATCAGGCTCTCGGGTATCATCTACCTTCACCGCATATCTGACAACCGGGTTGGCGGATCGGCGGTCAAGAACCTCAGAGTCTTCCAGAAGCTCTGCGGCGATGAGGCCATGGCGGGCGTCGTCCTCGCCACCACCATGTGGGAGGGTGTCGCCCCGGAGATTGGCCGCGCCCGCGAGGAGGAGCTCAAGACCAAATTCTGGTCAAGCATGATGAGCAGGGGGAGCAGGGTGGTGCGGCAGGACAAGGGCGCTGTCTCGGCGCGCGCCATCCTCGAGAGCATCATGGCCCTGCGCCAGCATATGATGCTCGATATCCAGACGGAGATGGCGGCCAATATCGATTTCAATAAGACGGGGGCCGCGCGAGCATTGCAGGCCGAGATGAGCTTGCAGATGGAGATGTACAGGAAGGAGATCCAGAACTTGAGCAGACAGCTGATCGAGGCGAAGCGGGCGGGCGAGATGGTGTGGAAAGAGCTGGCCAAGGAGCGCGAAGAACAGTACAAGAGCATGCAGCGCCTTGTCGAGGAGCGCGAGAAGCTGAACGTGACGGCGCAACAGCTTCGCGAGCAGGAGCTCGCCCGAGAGCGCGAGGCCCACCAGCGCGACCTCCGGCACGTGACCGAGATGGCCGAGCTTAGGGCGCAGCTGGACGCCGAGAAGATTGCTTCAAGGAGTCCGATAAGCCATACGGTGCGGTGGTTCTTCCGGCTGTTTAAGTAAAGGGGACCGAGATAGAGGAACTAGGCCTAGTAATATAGCATCATTTATTTTATTCTTGGGCGCCGCCACCACGTTGGACTCGGCAGCCGGGGCGGCCACGAGGGTTTTGAACGTCACCAAGGAGAAGATGATGATGTCAAGGGCTATAGAGTAAGGTATCATGAATGTCAGTTACGGAGTTCACGGGGGTTTTTCGAGCTATGACTCACCGCTGTGGCCGCTGCCCGTCTCAAAGAAGCGCATTTTGTCCCAGACATTTTGTTAGGTTGAGTGGCTTTAACAGTATTGGTTGCTATTCCAAACAACTACACGTTCTTCCGAGGAACAGAGCCACACTCCGTAGCCTTGCTCCGCGTAGCCCATTCATGCAGATTGCCCTGTCTCGTCCACAAATCTGGCCCGTGTTGAAGTGAGGGCACCGCGGCGGGTGTGCCGGCTCTGGCTCCGGCTCCGAGAAGCATGGTGTCTATATTCTGGTTAGAGTTGGCAGCTGGAGATCCTTGGAAAGGGGGTCTTCACCTTATCACGCTCCGCTCTTTTTAGATGTCACGCTTCGCATAGATACCTTTGTCCTTAGTCTCCACCCGTTTATACCTGGGTCCCCAAAGTTCGTAATGTGATATTGGTAGTTTAGTTTCTGCCCCTTATCCTAAATTGGGCGGTATAGCCTCGAGGCCAGGCATCAGCGCTCCTACTAGATACAATTAGCACGCTCCATACTTAAGTATTTAATCTACTAACTGCGTAGTTCTACTGGGCAGCGATTTGCCCGACCCGACCTCAATTGCGAGCGTGAAGGAATTAAGGTACTTGTTACTCGCTAAAATGCCAGCTTTCTACCCCCAATTTGCGGATCTCAAACCCAATTAGGCGTACGTCCTAATATAGCCGATTGGAGAGAGTTGCGGGTCAAATTCGAAAGACTTGCGAAACTCGTACTAACGAGTTTGATCCGTCCCTCTAATACCGGCGTTGATGGTAGCGGGTCGTATTGTGTTGTATTATGTTGGGCGTCTGAGCTTGAGTGTGGTATTTTTGCCATTAGTTAGGATACGTAAAGCTAGAGGAAACGAAAGGAGTAGGAGGAAAGGCAGAACCGTAATGAGGGACAAGGGTATGAAAGTATTTATCGTTAAGAGTTGACCTTACGATCCAGTAGCTGGTACACGGGGCACCAGGAATGAGGGATAAAATTTGGGTCTGTGCGCTGAATTGTGATTGGTGGATGCCGCGGCCAGGTGAAGCGCGACCGACCACTTAGAAAACGGAAGCCTCGACGGCAATACATGGATTACATCGAACCCGCTTAATCCATTCATTCTGTAATCCATGTGTTACTGTTGAGGCTTCTGTTTTCTAACTGGTCGGCCGCGCTTCACCTGGTAGCGGTATCTGCTAATCACAGCTTAGTGTACAGACTTAAACTTTGTCCCTCATTCCCAGCACCCTGTGTACCAGCTGCTGGATTGTGAGGGAACTCTTGATGATAAATACTTTTATGTCCTTGGTCCCTCGCCACGATTTAGCCTTTCCTCTTCCTCCTTTTGTTTCCTCTGGCTCTAGCTTCGCGTATCCTAGCCAATGCAAAAATGCCGCACTTAAGCTCAGACGTGTAATGTAACGTAACGTAACACGACCCGCCACCATCGACGCCTGTATTGGAGGGGTGGATTAAACTTGTCGGCACGAGTCTCGCAAGTCTTTCGAATTGACCTGTAACTCTCCCTGATCTGCTGCACCAGGACGTACACTTGATTGAGTTCCAGATCTGTGGGCTGAGGGTAGAAAGCTGGCGTCTTAGCGAGCAGTAAGAACCTCAATTCCATTATGGCTCGTGATCGAGGGCAGGTCAGGCGAACCGCCGTCCAACAGATCTGCCTAGTTAGCGGATTGAACGCCTGAGCACCAATCGCGTAGCCGGAATTCTTGACCTACCGGCAGACTCGGTATCCAACAGGAGCGCTGATGCCTGAGCAGGATGGCAAGGGGTGTTGTAGGTAACAGGTGGGTTGGTGAAGGTAACATTGTAAAACAACAGGAAATGATCTGAATTGGTCTAGACGCCGGACCGAGGTCTCTATATAACTAACACTTGGAAGATTATGGAGAGGAGGAAAGCCAAAATTATCCAGTCAAGTCCGGAACACACCTTAGTATGTCAAAAGCTAGTTTGGCCTCTACAAATACGAACCGCTCATCGGCGGCCATTGTCTCTCTTTGCACTTACTAGATAGTGACAGTTTCTTTACCATTAGGCCTTCATTCTGATTCCGGTAAGCTACGCCGATTGATGTAAACTACGAACCCTACCGGCTCTAGCTAGATTGTTTAAAGGGTGCAGATAACACAATTCCGCATGGATGCTACTGCGGATGATCCAAACATTGAATCTTGTCTAGCACCATCCACATGCACCAAACTCTGAAGGGAAAAACTGCCTCTGACTGGGTTTGCAATTTAACCGCACGTATCTTGGCACTGATCTGAGTTATCTGCAATATCTCCGATATGTCACACCAAGAACCTCCCTCGCTGAGTCCTAGCTGCATACAGTACCTACGGGTTCCCCGTGTCAGTTTTTCCGGCACCTTCCTTCTGGGCAAACAACACATGGAGGAGCGACCCTGACGAAACAAGAATGGGAAGCAGTTGACCAGCCGAGTCGACGGCATCGACACCCGAAATGCCATTCCATCGGATTGTAATCTCAATGGCGGCAACAGAGAATACGAAAGTTAAGAGGGTGGAGGTCGGGCTAATCGGTTTGATCCACCTATCGTATGGAATTTTGAAGCACAGTATCTTCTCGGACCGCACTTTCTTGCTGCCTGGGAAGGTAATGTAAGAACATATCCAGCCAGCAGCGGAGAGCGGGCTCTCAAGCGTGTTCGAAGTTGATGGAATTGGTGGGTGGACGGGGGTAGATAGCCAGACGGACTTACCGGTTTTACAGGCCACCCACAAGAAACGCACCAAGTCAAACACAACACCGATAGCCCAGATGAGGAATAGGACCCTGAGAAAGTGCTTGAGGAAGCCGCGGAGCCTGGCTCGCACAAAAACCCACACAACCTCCTCACACGGCGGTTGGGGGAGGACGTTGACTCCCCGCCACCAAAAGTAGGCCTGGTACAAGATGAAGGCACGAATGATGAGATACAAGATTGCGTCAGTTATACTAAGGGAGGTCCTGTAATCGCCGAGGAGCTTGATGCGGGGCTGCTCAATCTCATGCTTTAGTATCGACACCGGAGGAAGTGGGATGTCTTCTCACCCTGCCTGCTGGCATCAACTGAGGGAGTAGCTCCAGGAGCCAAATAACCACCTCGCAAGCGTAGATGCATCTGTGTTTGGTCGCGTGGAGCATGCCAATGAAGTTGGCGAGGACGTAGACGAGAACCGCGCTGCGCAAGTAGAGGAACACCACAGATTTCTTATACTCTTTTTCTTCGGCATCGTAGTTGCGTATATTGGCCAGGACGAGGGCCACATACTGTATGTATAGCCCAATGCGCAGACCCAGGCCGTAAAGGTCGCTGTTTCCCTCAAAACCACATGTAGGCTCCATAGTCTGTCGGGTATCTTGGACTGAACAGAATATTTGAAGTGCTTTCAAAGTCAATGAAACGTCTCCGGCGAGATAACAATGGTTTAAGTGCGGCGAAATTTTGGAGTCGGGGACGTGTTGGAGCTGATAGGATCGTTAACAGATACCGTGGCTTGCGTAGGTCTCGATTGGAATACGACTGCTGCTTGAATTTGTTGATTGGTTGGGTGGCTTTGCTGCGCAAAAGGTGTTGCTGCAGCGGCACCCACGACGGTATGTGATGTCGAGATTCTATTTGGTCCACGGCAGCTGGGCTGCACATGCACCCTTCGGTCCCCGTTCAGTCTCAATTGGCTGCTGGGACTCTAGCGTGAAGCTGCTGCCAGGCTGGCTTGCCAGTTGTAGCTGCCCGACCCAATCGTGCGACGCCAACTGGGAATGTCTCACATTTACCTCCATGAATTTACACACGTGTAAACTTGTGATAGATCATACGATATCCTGCGGCAATCAGGTATTGATCAGCGGAAGGAAAAAACCGAACAAACTTAAAACCTTTCATTTCCAATACCCGCTGTACCCGCTGCCAATCGCAGCTGCTGTAACTTGCAATGCCCCGAATTACTGCAGAGGGATACCGGTAGCCCTTTTTTCGCCTCATCGCCTTACCGAGACCTAAAGGGCTCCTCTTCAACGCTCGCACTATTTCCTCTCACATCCAAGCCTGCCCCCTCCCCTGACAGCCCGAGGAGTCTTGTGTTTACCTTTATTGCTCCTGCTTTTCCTAGGATTCTAATACCATTACCACAGACGAAACGAGCGCGTGTCGACCAAGTCAAAATGGACAGGGCGGCAAAATGTGTTGGCTCCAACTCCGAGGACACCCTAGTCACGGCCGCTTGCGCCATGCGTGGCAACCCCGACCTGTACGGCATCGGAATCCGGCTGGGCTTCTACTTCCAGTGGATTATCACGCTGCTGGTGACATACTGTCGGCTCGATCACGAAATCCTCCACCGCACTATCAACATCCTCCTCCAGGTCGGCGTCTTTGCCATCATGCTGTTGCACACACACACACGCTCACTGCGGGCTGCCGACGCTGCCACCGCCTTCTGGCTCCTCGTCGGCGCCTTGTCCTCGCTCACGCATCGTGACTCCCGCCTCATCCGGCTGTCCAATGTTGTGCGGATGGCGTTTTACACGATGTTGTCGGGCTACGTGGCCTGGCTCTGGTTTGGTGGCATTGACGAGCTTGCGCCACGCTCTGATAACGACTCCGATGGGGAGGCTAACTGCGACACAATAGTCTTCCTTGGCCGGGTGACGACGGGAAATAAGGCTTTCCGAGGGCTGGCACGAACCGCAGGTATCATTGGAGTGCTACTTTTCTTCACTCTCACTGTCAGACGCGTACGAGAAGCACCCAGGCCGGAAAACCACGAGGAGAATGGGATGGAATCGGATGATAAAGCGCGCAGAATTCTCAGAAAACTTCGTTCTCTTTTTGAGTGCAAAGGCGGTGATAAAAAGCCAAGGGGGCGGGCTTTGGCGTCAGTCGCCCTCATCATCATTTGTATTGCCGTTATCGAGTATCTTATCAGAGCGAACCAGATGGTGGAGATTGTGGACCTCTCTGCCGTGGAGCAGCTCATTCCTTTTCTTATTGGACTTTTTGGGTTCTTGGATCTGGTTATGCAGATTGGGGGGGCCCGAGAAAAATCAACTTACAACGCGTGACTGACTGTTATGCCGGCTTACCAACAGCCGTTGCAGAATGGGGGTTCGAGGAAGGGTTATCCGAGTGTTCCATGCTCTTACGCTGAGACTGCACGTCTCATGTGCACCTCTATAGTTGTGAGGCAACTGTAGGGTATAAGAAGGGATAGAGGGACCTGTACTTGAGAAGATTCAGAGTTCAATATTTAAGTCAAGGGACCAGGTTTCCGCCCACCCTATTTACACCCACTTTGTGAAATCTCACCGCCATTTCACCCCACCACATACAACTACCATTTCTTCACCATTTTAATTCGAATCCTTTTAATCTTTTCCACACTTATTCTCAATTGATTCAAGATGCTGTGGACCGAAGTAGACATACGCGCGGCTTGTTTGAAGGTGCGAAACGGTGGCGGAGTCAGGAAAGCCACAGATAAGTTCAAGATTCTATACTCTACCCTGTCAGAAGCGCTACACTCTTTGGATTTGGTGGAATTGATGGGGGTTGCAACTGCTTGATTGTATTGCTTCTCTTGCTCTCTGGCCTTTGCCAGAGAGCTTATTTTTATAGTTGTACGTTGTGCCCAGCTGAAGTGGCTGTGCCAGTTCAGCGCGGCTGTGCTGGATCAGCTTTATTCAGCTCCGATCAGCCGCTTGGAAATGTCAATTGAGGAAATATTATATCTAATTGTACAAACGGAGAGCTATCCAACCACGGCCATGATCACTTCAGTCTCTCTCGATGCATCAGATTCGTGCACTTCATCGCTCCGGTGTAGACATTCATAACGCGGTAGTAGCCATCTCGATGCTCCGCCGAAAGCCGACCGTCGCCCATGTCAGCTTCCACTCAAGTCCACCGAAGTCCATGCAAGGGCCTACCGAACTCCAGGCAACCCACCGACCCAGGTAAGAGAGGCGACCGAAGTCCCGGCTCCAGTCCACTGAAGTCCTGACAAGGGCCACCGAAGTCCTGGCAACGACCACCGAAGTCCTGGCAATGACCACCGAAGTCCTGGCAACGACCACCGAAGTCCTGGCAACGACCACCAAAGTCCCGGCTCCAGTCCACCGATGCCCTGACTCCGCCGAAAGCCGGCCGTCGCCTGTCCTCCAGGCGGGCCGACCATTATAGAACTGGCGCAGCGGCGACGTGAAGCTCCCCAGCGTGGGGTGCTGCTGAGCGCGATTTCCCTGCAGCCGCCTGAGGCCCTGGACCAGCAGCCTGTATAGCGCCTCGCGGAACGTAGTGTAGCTGTTCTCGCGCGGGATCACCCAGCAGTCCACCCGACAGTTTGCATCCTCGATATCTGCTTCCCTGGTGGCCTGGAACTGAAGGAGGAGGAGCGTCTCGCCATCGAAGCAGTAGACCTGCGGGCACCGATATTTAGCGGCGTACTTTCATCCGTCGCCCACGGTAGGGGGTCAAAAGGGAGGAATTTGGCCATGGTGTGCGTTGAGTTGGTCGGGAAGGGTGGGCGGGGGGGTGGAAGGGGGCACCGAGAAGACCGGTGCTCTTCCGTCTCCTCAAGTAACGGTATCCGAGAAAAGCGGCGGCCACATCGGCTCCGTTTTCAAGATCTTCCGGCTCGTTACACGTGATATGCAGGGTTAGGGTTGATAGACGCCAAAAAAATCAACCACCCCACACAGCCCCACTTAGAGCCCCACTTATGTGGAAACAGGATCACCATTCTTCCTATGGGTCGTGATCGTAGGTGCAAAGTATGCCGAGTTCCGCAGCCCTGGAGTCCAGGAAATGGGATGATAAGTTCCGGAAATGGGATGCATCTGACGCTGGAAAGACTGGCCACCCACGGACCTTAATACAAACATTATTTTATAATCCCAGGGTTAGGGTTAGGTCGCTATAACGGATGTAGTTAAACGGTAGGACTTGGTACCGTTCTGGAGATGCTACTCCTGGATATGGATATATCTTGCAGGAATGGGCCTGGAGTCCAACGAATGGATTGCGTGGAAAATGCGCGCCGAGCTGGCACAAGCCCGCTAATGAGGGGCAGTGTGCCCCATCATTGACGGTGACCAATCAATCTGCATTTGTTGGTTCATGCTGCGAAGGTCATGCATCCATGCAGGCGCCAACCAAACCCCGGCGACACAACCCTCTAAGCTGTTGGCTGCTGCGCGTGCGGCATGGGTTTTCCAGCGACAACGCTGCTCACCTCCCATCCACTCTATACAGTTGAGACCGAAATCAGTGTTCAAAGTTCTGACGTTTTAACGTTCTCTGGACGGGCCACATTCATCACTGGCCGCGGCTGACACAGTGCCCCCATGCTCACATTGTACCACTACCAGCCAGCTTAAATTTAGCTATCAGGCAGGAGGATCACGAACAATTGCACTAGTGACTTTTTGGCATTTTACACATTGCGCGGTTCGGCACGTGAGATTGGCCGACGATGGGGGAAACACCAATGATAGTGCTTCGAATTATACTCGGTTGCCGCCTGTCCTCCAAGGCACCAACGCAGACAAATTGCCCAACCTGCGGGGTTGATGACCTAGGGAAAGGGCAACACCTTGATTACAACAGTCACCACCTCCAATGCCCTCAGTCACACCATGCAAAACTCACGCTACGAACTCTAACAGCTACGTGCAGTAGGTAGTTATCGTCTGTCTAGCAGCTATTCCAGTTTCAGCTACTGATTTATTGTGCCTCCAGCCCTGCGAACGTTGGCCGTCCACTCGCGCGCCGGCTCTGCTGCACCACGAAACATTCGTATGAATAGCTGGAGAGAGAGCTGTGCCTGGCTACCTGTTCAATGCGTCTCCTTGAACGTGACGATACGGGCGAGTTCTGCCTGAAGGACCTGCGCAGCACCGCGATTCCGCCTTATGCGATACTTTCACACACATGGGACGAAGAAGAGGTCCTCTTCAAAGACTTTGCGGACGGCACGGCCAAAACCAAAGCGGGCTACGCTAAGATTCAGTTTTGCGGAAATCAAGCCTGGCGGGATGGGCTGAAATACTTCTGGGTCGACACATGCTGTATCGACAAATCCAACCACGCCGAGCTTCAGTTCGCTCTCAACTCCATGTTTTAGTGGTATCGCAATGCCAGCAAATGCTACGTCTATCTCACAGACGTCTCAACACGTGAACGGGATATCGACGGTAACTCTAATTGGGAACCAGCTTTCTCAAGATGCAGATGGTTTACCCGTGGATGGACGCTCCAAGAGCTTATTGCTCCAGCAACTGCCGAATTCTTCTCCAAAGAAGGCGAGCGGTTGGGTGACAAGAAGAGTTTAGAAGAGGAGATTCAACATATTACCAGGATTCCTCTCAGGGCTTTCCAGGGCTGTCCTCTGTCCGTTTTCAGCGTTGACGAACGATTGGCATGGGTTGAGAAGCGTGAGACAAATATGAGGAAGACAAGGTGTACGCTTTATTTGGCATTTTCGATATGCATATGGACGTCATCTACGGTGAAGGAAAGAAGAAGGCATTGAAGCGGCTGCGAGAAAAGGTTCATGAGAATCACCTTTATCTGGTAAACTTGTTGCCCAGCGAGCCGCATGGCCGGTATGCTGTCAAAGAGCGCACGGAGCCGGCAAAGAGCAGTCTGCCGTATTACATTGGCTCTGACAACCCCGTCTTCAACCGATGGCGCCAGCAACCGGAGAGTCACCTACTCTGGATCAGGGCGGATGCAGGCAAATCCTTACAATGCGGCATCATCGACAAGAAAGAACCGTCCGTTACCACCGATCAAACCGGCATGATTTATGTCTTATATCAAGCCGCCAGCTCGCGCATCGATAACACAATGGCCGTGCTGAGGGGACTAGCCTACCTGCATGGTTACTTGCAACCACACCTCCACTCACATCAACTGGAATACGCGGCGTCACACAAAATCCTCATGGAGCTTTTATTCACGATGCTGAATGATCAGTACTTGGGAGGCACTTGCGTGGTTGATGCCCTCGATGAACTTGGTGGAGATTGCCGAAGTTTTTCGCTAGCTCTCATGGCCGACCTGAGAGTCGCAAGCCACCGCATGTTGAAGAGAACTTTGGCGGCCATCCGGTAGCATTTGTGTTCGGAGCTACTTCGGCTCACCCGGACCCACTAATCAGAGTGAGCCGAGGGTGAGCCGGGTGAGCTAAGGGTGAGCTAAGGGTGAGCCGGTAATCCCTGCTTATATTGAGAGGCTTGTATCTTATATGGACCGTTTAAATGTCAAAAGAGAAGGAAGTCAGCTGACCTTATGGCAGTTGCCACGAAGGCAACTGGTCGTTTCTGTGAATTTCCATAGCCTGCGTGGCTTCTTGCCTCAAGGCATTTATAAGCTAGAAGAAAGGGTTTAAAAGAGGGCCTTCTGGCTTCGCCAGAAAGCAAGCAAGAGTCAAACACACAGATAATTACAATACCACCTCTTTATACATATAGATTTAAGGTGCCGTGCTTCTATATGTCAGAAAGGAGGTACGGAGGTACCGGCGGAGGTCCGCCGGCGTGGTCCGCCGGCTGAGCTGTGGCCCGATCGGAGCTGAACCGGGGCTGACCGGAGCTGAACCGGCACAGCCGCTTCAGCCGGTCGGACACCACCTTCCTGTATTACTATAATATAGGCTTTCTGGCCATGCTAGAGGGTTTGGCTATATGTGTACAGCTAGATGGGGTTCCGGAGGTGCCGGATCGGCAGCCCCGCATCGGCATCACGACATCGCTATCACGCCACCAGCAACACGGCATCAGTGCCTCCGCGCCGGCACCTCCGTGCCGGCACCTTGCATCGGCATTGCCGCACCGGCATTACGGCGTCGGCGTAGCCGCGCCGGCGTTGCCAGCCATCCTTTCTGACACCCCTATCCTCGTTGCCCCTAACGCAGCCGAGCCTGCATTACAGCCACGCAGTTGTGGTAGCTTTGGCTTACTGGCACCAGGCTTCCAATCAGCCAACGCTGACTGGCAGCAGGGGTCCCTTCTTTCTGACAAAAGGAACTAAGTACAGGAGAGGAGATTGGTTTTTATGGAGCCCTCAGTGGGTTCCTGGATCATTCTTCAGTGGTAAGGGGCCCTGGAATATATAAGAGATAGCTATACTATAAAAGGAAAAGTGCTTGCGTATATGCTGTATTCCAGTTGCTTCTATAGGGCCCAGTGAACCCTGACTGCAGTCTGGAATCTTCACCATGCCTTAGCATGGTGTTGTGGCCAGTGAGCTACTAGGAGTCTTAGCATTACAGGGGTCTCAACCCCTGTAACCTTGACGACAGTGGTAGCACCAGGGCTTGGCACCACCACCACAGGTAGTCTACAGCACCTGTGCTGTAGCTACAGGGCACTCAGGGCTATAACTTAACAACAGTGAATCCCCTCACAGGAGTTATACTAGCCTTCACTCAGTCATCTTGCCCCTCACGTCTTTAGGAGTCCTTCCCTACGATCTGTCTTTACCAAGATCACCTTAGTGCACCTGGAGCGGACCGTAACAGTTCATTATGGAAGTGAACCTTGGTTCCTAGTAAAAGGTACCTCATTGTTATAGCCTTGCCGGCAGTCACAGCTTCCCGAAGAGAAGAGCAGGGTTGATGCCGCGGTGAAGATGCCCTTCTATAGTATTGTACCTTCTCTCGCCGTCTTCCTATAGGCGTGTTAATCTTTCAAGTTAAGGATTTAAAGCACTGCCGCTAGAACTGTTGTACTTACTACAGTCTCAACAAAGAGACCTGCTCGAACACCCTTATCCAGAACTTCCTGAATTTCAATTCTCCGGGCTTGTTCTTTATAATCTTCAGAAAGGGCTAGCGCGTGGAAGATGTCTAAAGACTGTCTGCAAGTTGGAAGAACGGTCCCCACAAAGTCGTAGTCTGTCCAAGGGTCGGGAAGGCCGTGTCCTAGGCAAGTTGGATATGCTGGTAAGAGAACCTCCACCCATTCTTCAGACAAAGTAGATTGCAAAACTGGGTATAAAATGCCACGTGATCGTTCCAACAGGTACATAGCGGTGTCGTAATCGTAGGGATCATCTTTTATGTGCAGCTCGAGCACTTTGAGCATCGCCTCGGCAAAGGCTACCTTCGCATGTATTGTTTAGATGTGGTCGACACCAAGCTGCTGTTCACGAAGTAAGATAATTCTTATAAACTCGGATTCAATCCTTTCCGATATCGATAGTACGCTTAAAACTTCAGCAAATAGCGTATTGTTTGGTGGGTTAAAGGACCCCAAGATATCTATGATAATCTCGGAAGCTGCCTCATCATCTCCGCGAGCTAAGCAGTCTTGGATACGGGCCAACTGGATATTAAACTCAAGCTCACAGTTCGCAATACCCCTAGAAACTTAAGTGGGGCTATGTGGGATGTTTGGAGATGGCGTGCGAATTGTAATGCCTGGTGGTACGCTTGGTAGTCGTGGTGATGAAGCTATAGTGACGCCATTAGCCGCAAGCTAGTATTAAAACATAATCATTTCCACTTACAACGCTTGAAAAACCGATCATAGAGCGACTCGTACGAGTATCTCTGAACCGCCTTTCGAATTTTCGCTTCTGGCAGGTGGCGGCCATGCAGCAAGACAGTGCTGCTATCTCGTCCCCGCTGGCGTCGCTCATTCAAGTGCTGGATGACGGCTCTCCAATCTCTTTCATTCAAGTTCTTAACCATGCCCCAATGCCTGAATTTAGTCTCATACTGGCGTTTGCTACGGCGACTTAGCATACACGGTCTCCAAGAGATTTAGTTAGTTAATACTAACGTAGCGTCAAATCCATGGTTTTCTTTCATGAATCTCATTACCTCATCGCGGCACTGGTCTTGTTCGATATAAACCCAGTGTATAGTCTCTCGATAGGCTTCCCACTCAGCTGTAGTCAGCACGACTGGCATGGTTGGAATCGGAGAAGCACCACAGCGTGAACTAAAAGTAGCCTCGGCGCATCGAACGCGCTTAATATGTATATATCAGGTATGAAGTATTAAGTTAGTTAGATTTAGTGGCGGAAGATGCATCTAGGAAGAGTGAATGATGTCGCAAACTGACCACTGCGCCAAAGAGCACGCGGATGCTTAATACTCCTACTGTGATAGCTGCCGTTATATATGACACACGATGGTCACCTTTTTTGGAGGTCAGAGCACTCCAAAGCCTCCAAGTTGAAGGCGAAACATTAGTTCACACCAAAATCCAGTATCTCGTTTTCTGAGTCACCGGCCTCGATGTCATTGGTTTATTCCAATATCCCTCCGCATGATGTGTCCTCAATACTTGTCATCGATTAGTCTGTTTAGTGGGGCGACAGAACTATCACATGCCACGGCGAGTTAGTCGCAGCTAGCAGCATGTCAGACATGGCGTTGGAGGTGGCGCGGTTGTCGGGGGTGGTGCTGGGAGACCCATATTTAGTGGTTGGAAAATGACCAGCAGATGTGGGCTGCTAACAGGGAATACTAGGTCCTTGACAGGAGACGCAAACCGCTCAAGCCTAACAACGAGCTGCCAGCCTTAGTCAGCCACGAAGCCCGTGACAGTATTATGGGTGCGAGGTGCAACAACGCAAAGGGTGAGGATAGGTGCAAACAGTGCAAGTGGCAAGTGCAATAATAGTGCAGGTGCAAATGTAGAGGTGCAAGGTGCAGAGGTGCAAGGTACAGAGATGTCCAGCGAACACCGCGCGGTTTTTCTCTCGCCTCTTTCGGGAAAGAGCTGAGACAGCCCTCCCACTGGCCAACGTCAGGCCTGTCTCGCACTGCCTCGACTGATCGGGAAGCACCCAAGACACTCGAAAACTTCGAAAGGCCGGCCTCAATGCTCCGTCCTGCCGTCGCTGCCAGCGTGGGGGTTTGTTAACTTGCGGGCGATACTTCCGTCGGCTCCCGCGGGAGAAGACCGACCTCCCTGTTACAGCGGGTCAGCCCACTGAAGCCCTCCAGCATCCCACCCTGTCGGCGCGGTGGCCTGTTGGAACAGCGCTAGAACCTGCTTCGGAGCCCGCCAGGAGCGCTGACAGCCACCACGCTGCACACCTTCACCAATTCCAGGGCGCAAATGGCGCCAAAGGCAGGGCGCAAATGGCGCAAAATGTGCAGGGCGCAAAAGGTGGTGCAAGGTGCAAGCAAAGGTGCAAAAGGTGCAAATGGCGGCCCACCTTTCGCACCTTTTGCACCTTTTGCACCTGTCCTCGCGCCTTTTGCACCTTTTGCACCTTTTGCATCTTTTGCACCTTTTGCACCTTTTGCACCTTTTGCACCTATACTCGCGCCTTTTGCACCTTTTGCACCTTTTGCGCCTTGCACCTTTTGCACCCGCTCGCACCTTTTGCACCTGCTCGCACCTTTTGCACCATTTGCACCTTGCACCATTTGCAGCACCTTTTTGCATCTGCTTTTGCGGCCAATAAACACAGCTGCTATTGCTCAGGGTCCTTGCCTTGTGATGTTTCACGCGGAACCCCTTTAACGTCACTGCGTATGCAATCCACTTGTTAAGAATTGCAGGCAAGCGAGACCTGCTCGCTCCAATCGACATTGCATTCTGGTTTTGCTATACAGTACCCGGTATCCAGTCTGCTAGGCTCAATACAAGTGCTTCCAGAGGCAGTTATGCTACCAATATTGTTATCCAAGTTTACCCTTCTACGTCTTTTCAGCCAGTTTGGGCTTAAGGGTGCTTCACCAGTAGGCCGCTTACCTGCTCCTCCACAGCTCCTTTTTAACACCTCTACGTAATGCTTCAATCCGCATCTTAAAGTATCTCTTTCGGTTTTTCCTCCCTTCCTCTATACATTTATGCGAGATATACTTATTTACTTAAGTGAAGAGGGTAAAGCAGTATTGACAGAACTTATCATAACTGTAATCTAGAAACTGTAGTAAGCGCCATATATCAGTGATAAGGTTAAGAGTCGTATAAGTGGTAAAATGCCGTATAAGATCCTGTTATCTTATAAATGTCCTTTATAACCCTTTACAGTCCTAATGCGGGCATTTGAATTATAGACTGCGGGCTGCACCTCTTATAGTGGTTAACCCTAAGGTAATAGAGGATATATACCTTTTTTCCTCTGTCCTAGCTGGAGATTTAAAGTCCTGACTAGCGTTACAGTTACAGCTGACCCCCTTATAATCCCGTTTAGCAGATATCTGGTGATTAACACTCAGGTGTTAGCCACGGTACGCGAGAAGCTTGTGTAGTTTAGTGGTTAATGCGGTAATTTCGTGTTAAAGTGTCTGTTAGCTTAATTTCCACTAAACCTTCTAATTCTCACCTGGTAAAACCAAATATAGCTACAGAGCTTCTTAGACGTAGGGAATTACATAGAACACATAAAACAGAATATAGGATCTTACGCTGTAGCCTTAAACTAAGGTGTGGTTTAGGGAGAGCGGCTGTCCAGATTTACAGATAGTCTAAACCCTCCTTTTATAGCTGGGAAAGTCCGTTTTACGCCCTTTATAAGCTCTGCTTCACAATTCTCTATAACTACAGGGTAATTATTACCAGGGCACTTAAATAATAGAAATTGCTTATTAGGTGCTTTACTAGCATTTACGATCCCTGACTTTACAGATATATTTACCAAACTGTTATTAAATTTAATTTCTTATAGTATATGTGTAAGTTTATTTATATTAGAAGAAAAGGAGTGGTCGGTCTGAGAACCTTTATATTAAGAGCTGTTTTAAATACTATAGAGGGGACAGCGTTAGATAAATGTAAGCTAAAACGTGAAGGAAGTATTTTATGCTTTAACAGTTAATAGAAGGACTGGAACTGGGGATGTAATATGCCGCGATCCTGGATATGGGAGTGTGCGGCCATGTTCCGGGCACCCGGCTGCCACAGGTGCTCTAACATATCGAGGTGCATAACGCAAAAGGTGCAGATAGGTGTAAATGGTATAAATAGTGTAAGGTGTAAATGGTGTAAGGTGTAAAGCAGGTAAGTGTAAAGCAGGCAGGTGTAAAGGGTAAGGTGTAAAAGGTCTACCTTGTTTTGCCTCGGCTTCGCTGTAGTTGCGGGCTTTGTTTCAGTGGGTGCACCTTGTTTTGGCGGACTTCCCTGGTTTCTTGGCGACACTGGGATCCTGGCTCCGGGGCTACGCTGACATTACGCTGGCATCCTAACCACGCTAAAATCCCGGCTTTAGGCCTGGTAACCACGAACACGCTGTGATCCCGGATATGGGAGTGTGCGACCTTGTTCCGGGCTCCCGGATTCTGTTGGTCACCTTTGGTGGGGTGATGGGGACTAAAAACTGTTTACGAACGCCGCGCCTCGGACCTGAAAGTGTCCAGACTGTTTACAGCTTCTCCTTGGGGGCTATCGAACAAAGAGGAGACTTTAAACTCTTTCCTGTACGGTATGGTAATTTTTCTAAATATTTAAATGTTCTTTAGGTCCACTTAATTAAGTCGACAACCTTAAGCATTTCCTTTCGGGACAACTGTTGTCTTTCTAATACATAACCATCACCATGTTGGCCATCTCTGATGTAAGTTCCCCTTGTTCCTCCTTAACTTTAACTTACGGTTCAGTTGAAGAGTCCGATACTTCGCTTTGTTAACGACTTCCGAATGTATATTCTCTATGCTTCTGAAAATGTTTCGATTAAACCGCTCGATAGGATCGCAGAGCTTGTGTGGGACACTAAGAATGGCGAAATCCCTGATGATGGGATGGATAATCTAGTTGAGCTCTGGGGTAGCGAATACGATAGCTTATTCGCCACTTCGCTTGCCCAAACCGGCGTTAAGTCAGAAAAGATTGATCTAAAAGAGATTGAGGGATATCAGCTCGCTAGATGCCTCGAATTTAGCAGGGCCACCACGAAAGCAGGCTTGCGGCTAGGGTGGAAGAAAATCTTGCAAGGAAACTACGCAGCGGATGTATTGGAAGAGAAAAAGAAGTCTTTTTGGGAACTCTTTGACAAGAACTGGGTAAACTGCTGCATAACCGCTTCTAAGGCGGCAGCGTTCCGTGCCGAATTGGAGTCGATGTGCTCACCTACGAATGATTCAGGGGACAGAGACTGATATAGGGAAATATGCCATATTGCCATGCCCGTGGGATATCGGCGTTGATGGTGCTGCCTGTTCAGGATTAGGAGCAGAGTTTCATGTTAGATTGTTAAATCAACGAGTTCCACTCTCACACTCTTAAGCTTAGCCATTCATTATATACACTCTGACTTGAATTCATAATCTTCCAGTTTTCATTTCTGCATTGATCTAGGAATCAATATCTCGTCCATACCTGCCAACAGCTCTCTGAGATGGCAGAATCCGCGGCCATAGGGGAGCATGTCGTGGACATAGCGGACATAGTTGCGCAGATAAGGCAATCATTTGGATGGTCTAAAAGTGGGCTGGGCATCCTGGGTTTCGTTGTGGACGCTTACGTTGTGAGCTGGGTTTTGTTGTGGGCTGGGTTTCGTTGTGGCGGGCTGGATATTATGGCAGGCTGGATTTTGTCGCGGGCTGGATCGCGGGTGATAGGCCTCGCATATGTACCCTCCAATACAAATTTCTATACGAAGGTACCACTGATGCTCAACGCTCTGGCGGCGGTGCGCGGACTCGGTCCCAGCATGCTGGTCGCGGCCAGTAGTGGTGCAAGTTCGGCATGATCTCCAGGCATATGCAGGCCGAGAAGAAGGGCCGCAAGGAGCAGGAAGAGCGCGCCCGCAAGGCCGAGAACGACCGCAAGCGGGTGCAGGACGAGAATCGGGAGACCACGCTGGCCGAATATCTATACAACTGCCACTTCCACCTCTACACGAAGCTTGGGCTCGCTGATAAGTCCAAATCCTCAACAGGTTTTACGAAGGTGGAGGGCAAATATTACCCCAGGTGGCTTCGTCCTTGGGACAACTTCGCGAGCGCCCTACGACAGCGACATTTTGAGGTGATAAGGAGGGTCTGTGGCGAGAGGCGACTCTTTTATCAAGATAGCACGACCAGGAATCAAGGAACGACAATCTCTCGCAAGCTAGCAGGCACCGAGAACACAATCAGTCGCTTTGAGACGCTCGCGGTCGAGGATCCTGTGTGGGAGATTATCAGTTCTCTTGGGGACGAAGAAGGAATACGCACGGAGTACCAATTTACAGGGTTTCAATTCAGTAACAATATCCGCGAGTTCACGCAGCCGAGCGACGGGAGCCTGGTCGCAGAGGAGGACCCGAGCGAGGAAAGGCCGGAGCGACGGCGGCGCACCGGGCCCAACAAACGAGTCGCGTCCGAGCGGAGAGTCAAGCTTCCGCTGACGAAACCTGATGGGTAGGTTACGTTTCGGCTTCTTCACCACCCGCCCGAACATAATTGGGTACACGATCAACTCTGTATTTAGTTGGGCTCGGTGACTGACTGGTTGCGTTGTCACGTCTGCTTGCGCGAGGCAAGCCTTGGCTGCGACTGATGTTGTCTGGCCCAGCATTGGAACATGATGTTTCAGGCGGAGCCTCACCTACGGCCTCACCGCCGTCAGCGCCCGCATGTCCGGGCAACGCAACCCACAGTAAGGGCCGACATTCACCGATTTCTGGGCAGCCTCGTGCGAGCTAACCGGAGGCGTAACACGTAATTTACGGAACTGTAAGCGTTTGTGAACCAGACTCCTAGCCTCCTCAGTTCTCACTGCCGCTGGGGGCGTGTCCATTATAAGATAACCTGGTTATTACCTAAAGTAGAGTCATAGAAGGAGCGGTGAGGGGTTTAGGAGATTAATTAGCCGGTGAAAGCAAAGCGCTTTATTACCTAGATACGGCCACATAGTCGCAGAAATTACGGTGTCCTCTAACCTATTAAAGGAGTGAGTAGCAGGACACATCCAGTCTGTGGCTTTACAGAGTTACAGTCACTAAAACGACTTATGGCGAAGGGGCCGGATTAGATTAGGGATTGTAACAGGCTGCCATTTACTAAATATTTAAGCAGTAAATAATATTAAGAGGAAATTTATCTTTTATTAAATATCTCATTTCACCTGATTATTATCTCGTATCCTTAACAGTTAACCTTACCATTAACTGGAGCTATAATAAACCAGACTACATCTGCTCTTATGAGTTATATGGCGACCTAGGTTAGCCATACGCCTATCATTTACAAGTCCTTAAATAATCTGGCCTAATGCTTTAAGTGTTAAACGGAGTATAAGCAGGGCATAACTTATAATTATAATAGGTATAATACTTTAAAATTTCCTTATTTCCTTATGGTAGCTAATAATGTTATCTAGATAACAGTATTACAGTTTAGCCTTTGTTAGTATGGTTCTTAGAAGGTGTGAAGCAGGGTGGCGTAAAGGGGTTAATAAGATGGATAGTTATAGAAAACACAGCTAACTGATTATATGGGCGGCTGGACATCTGTATGGATAGGTGGCTTAGTAATAACAAAGTATATCCTCCCCATTTGACTGGGATTTTAAGATGAGAGAGAGCTTGTGCAGATGAAAGATGGACTACAATATCTCCGTGCACTGCACTTATAACCGGTAATAGGCTTGGAAGGCCGATTGCGGGCCCTCTAACCTTGAGGATTTCTGTAAAAAGGTAGCTGTGCGAGCGGCTTAAATGTGGCGCATAGTAGCTTACGTAATCCACAAGCTGCCTTAAGAGCCCTAAGATCGCCCGCTCGTCTGCTGTCCTTCCCTTCTCTCGTTCTGTTCTGACTTAACATTTACTTTACTCCCCAGGCACCTAAATACTTATCTGGTTAAGTTAGTAGCATGTCCGGCGACATGGCAGCGCCTAAGACAAGGCTGCTTAGTAAACGCTAGTAATCATTTGATGATTGGAACTACGGCAGAATAAGGTAGCGCCTTAAGGGATTCATGGCGTCTATTAATAAGATAGCGTTAACAGAACATACCTTAGTTATGCTTAGCTCTCCCACGTCCATAAGCGAACCATTCTCTACTAGCCAGTATTAATACTACTTTAAGCTTATTATACCAGATAGCCACTTCCTTATCATATAAGCTTAGCTGCTAAAACACCCTAGGGATAACGCCACAGATGCAGATAAGGAGTACTTAATCTAATATAAAGTTATAATAATGAAGTTCCTATAGGTGAATATCAGGACAGTCTTAATACCTGAACTTTACACGTATAAAACCTTAGGATCCGTATGGGCGATTAAGGCAGGCGTTACATACATACTTATTAAAGGATTTTATGGTAATTCTCTTTAAGATATTAATTATAATATTTATAATCTTTCCGTAAGTTTAACCCTCCTTCCCCCTTTTTATAAATATAGTTTTAACCCTTTAAAAGTCTTAACTTAAAAGTACATTTTTACATAATAGACGTCATTTTAAGTGGAGCTCACCGCTTTTACATTTCCCTAAATTAGCTTAATCTTATAATTTTCCACAGATATTGGTCTTATTATTAGTATAATCACTTCATTTTTAATTAACGGCCTTTTAGCTGCTAGCCCATTTCATTCCAGATGGGAGTATTTCGTTACTGTAACAGAAGGCCTAATCACCCATACACTTGAAAGGAAGCGTTACGGTACGGAGAGTAACTAATTCGCTATTCTTAACCCTTTTATATTTTAAAATATCGTGCACGATACAGAGATTTTTAAGAGCAGTTAAGGGCCGTTTCACTTTAATCACATAGATATAGGCATATAAAACATTCTTATTAATAATAACTTTAATTTCATCGCCGTAATTAACTGGGAACTTATATAAACGGCACCTTAAGAAGTTAATCACTATCCCATACCAATGCCGCTAATCTCCTCCAATAAGGAAATTATAGAGATTCTTTACAACCTAGGACATAAGGCCCATCGTAATATGTTATAACAGGTTAGGGTAAGATTATTATACTGATAGAAGTTTAAGGAGGCGGAATAAGCACTTAAAAAGAGAGGTAATTCACTACACTGCTTAATTACTGAAGTTCTTAATAGAAAGGCGTCCAGGATTTACAACTTAGTTAGAAAGATTAACGTCTTTTATAGTATGGAGGAAAAGCTTATAAATAAGTTAATCCGGCTAGGTTACAGGCTCATAAGCTAAAAAGTAAAACAGCACCTTCAGATACTGGGAGAGGAGGGGTAATAATTACTAAAAATAAATGATAAAGTGCCTATTTGGTTTCAGCCCTAATCCTTCAGCTTAATGAGAAACATCGTTTTCCAGCGTGAACAGCTCGGCAACAGGTTAGCAACCTTCAGCTCCTGTAAGCTAATGATATTACCCGCCTATAACCTATATTTGCTGGTTATTTTCTGACCAGTAAATATAGGGCCCCTCTTCTAACATCTATCACAGGTTTACAGTGGACGAAACTGGACGGACTAATAATGTCCCGTCCCGGCAGGCTTCGGATATTTTGCATCACTCTGTCTGCGTCGGACATGTCCCATTTCCGCGTCGGCCGCTTATCCGTTGCTGGAGGCGTCAGAGGCAGCTGGATGGTGTCGTGTGGTCCAGACACTGGCTACTTCAAGGCTTCGATTGGCGCATTGTTTTGGCCGGCCATGGTCCTGAGAGGAAAGAGGTGCTGCAGTGGTATGTCGTCGCCCGCGGGATTCAGTTGATGGATTGTCGGATCGACGGCTTCACGCTTCTGGGTCCCCGCACGGGCCACTTTTCCTCCGTCAACCCCGCATTGCATTTCGACAGGGCAGCAGCAAGACGGCGCCTGCCTTCTTGGTCTGCGGATCTGCCGGCGTAGGACCAAGTCCATGGCGCAATCGCGAGGACCCCAGTACGAAACCAACGCTCCTGTTCAAGAAGAGCGCTGGCACACGCGCCGCCAATAGACCAACATACATTGAAAGTGGGGTGTCGACTGAGATCGGGGTATACCAGCTGCCGTCAGCTGGTGGCCCGATTAGATAAGGTGGTCCATGGGCCCCCTTCGTGTCATCTTCCATCTTGCAGTGCAGCGAGGGAGTGGAAGGCAGATGCACAGCCGACCCTCTGAGACATCCCGATTGGCTTGGTTACAGGCCCGGAAGCAGAACAGCACCTTCAGAAGCTGGGAGAGAGACGAAGGGGCGATAATTGCTAGGGTAGATCGTGCGGGGCTGAAGTAGGCCCTGCTGGGGATGCTGGTGCGGGCTTGGAATGTGCGGGCGCAGGATAGAACCAAAGACAAGGGGCGATCGCACCGATCAGGAGACAAAGGGTTGTTTTCCGTCCGGCCAAAGTGATGCCCTGGCTGAGGTTGACGGAAGTCATCGCACAAGTTCCCCGCGCCGCGGATGCTGTGTTTCGACGAACATCGGCAGGCCTGTTTCCAATGGAGAATGCCCCGTGCCTTTTGCGTGTGATGGCAGCAGGTGAAGAGCGTTTCACATCGATCGCTTCTTGCGGACGAAGGCCAAAGAGGATCCGTCCATCGGAGTCGGAGCGTGGCGAACAGCGCATTCAAGTGAGACAAGCCAACCTGCTGATTCCTTAACTATTTAAGGATGGACAAGTTCCCGCCCTTTTTCGCCCTTCTTCTCTTCCTTCTCCCTCTTTTTACACAAAAGTCATTACTCGACTGTCGACGCACCTCGAGACTATGAAAACTCGCCATGACAACCGACGCCGACTCGATCGTCGTCAAGACCACTACGGAGCCTCTCTCCCCTCGACGGAAACGGAAGAACATCCCCAGTGTAGTCAGCTAGTCACAGAGCCCAACTGAACGCAGAGAATCGAGAGGTTGATCGTCTTCACGGCGCAGGGAGCCGGCGACTCTGTCCAGGCAAACGGCAAGGAGCTCGAAACGGACCAGGTCCGATACTGCATGCCGAACATTGACTGCGGCGTGTGAGCACATCCAGGGCGGGAAGCTTTTGGGGATAGCAGACCATTAACTCCTTTTGGGAACTCCTTTCACTCGGGATCCGGCGCTATGACCACGTCTCAGCTGAACCGGCCTCAATGCCTTCGGCGCTGACATTAGAGGCTTCGGCCAACTGGCTTCCGGACAGACCTCTTCAAATCTCTTCTCCATCCAGTCAAAGACGTTATCATTCTTAAATCCCTCAGACCTGAACACGCGCTGGAAAAGCTTATAAAGGTATAAGTAATTAGGCTTATCGTCAAAGTTCAGCAATTAAGTGTATTTAATATATATAGCAAATTCGCTAAGGAGGACATCTCCGTAAAGATCTTTCCTAGACAGGCTTAACTTCTTCTCTTTAAACAGCTTATTCCTCTTCTTATCTGTAGATACCTTCAGACCCTGCTAAGGCAGTAAGCTGTAGGTAAAATAACATAATATATATCTAATAAATTCCAGATTGTCCCCGAAAGACTATTCTTCTAATTGTTAATAAACTGATAAGAAGAGGATTAAACAGGGTATTTACTATAACTGTTATGATTATTAATACTTACGTAACGGCTAATACTACTAAATGGGCGGCCTTTAAAATCTTTATAACGCTTAGCATCGTAAAACTCTTTAGCTAAACCGAAGTCCACAGTGTAGAGTATATTCCTATACGTCCTGGTTCCTATTAGGAAATTCTTTAACTTAATATTATAGTAAAGAAAGCCTTTTAAATAAATATACTCCATCTGAAATATAAGTTAATTAGTAATAAGAAGGGTAGTCTTAAGTGAGAACTTCTAGTTACAGTAATTAAACAAATCCTTAAATAACGGACTAAAGAGGTCCTTAACCAGGACATAAAAATCACATTCCTCCCCAAACCACCAGATACACGGTATTTTAATTCCGCCAGCTAACACATTATATATTTCCACTTTATATTTAAGTATATCACACCCATTTTAAACATGTGTAAGCTTTATAATAACTTTTTAATCCAGTTAAATGTCGGTCCCTATTAGGGTGAGCCTTAAGTGGGGTAGTTAGTTTAGATGCCCTATTAGAATAAATAAGGCTGAAACCTCCTTTATTAATCTTACGGTTAACACAGTATTTATCATTTATTAAAATATCTTAGAAGGAACATTAGAGTTAGCTGAATACGTTACGCACGAAGACTAGAGTTGCACCTTTATATTAGATAACTTGAGATAAGAGTGTAAAGAATGGGCGTACATCACTGCTGTATTAGAATCAGGGTGGGCGTAAGGGATTATTTTACCGCTTATCTAAGCGTGATTATCATAACCCGCACGAACGACACTAAGGTCAGCTAATGGTTAGCTGATAACTTATTACAGATAAAATACGGCTGATTGTGTGCCCACCCTCCCCACATCTAACAGCACGTTCCAGCCCAATCATTCCTGTCACATACACCTAACCAACCAACCTCTTACGACATAATTTAAAGGCGGCTATTAAGCGTAACCTTTATATCCTCCCTACACCCCCTCCTTATCTTAATTATCCATAACGGGCGCTCATAACGATATAGTAGAATTGAAAGAGACTGCACGTAGATAATCCTCTATAAGAACACTGTCCCAGTAAGAAGCTTAAAGCAGAAGGCAGAGCCTAGAGTTCTTCTAACTTTACTCTAGAGTTTTAGGATAACCTGTCTAAGGTTTAGCTCACACCTCATGTATTACGAGAACTTAACTGGCGGAACGACGCTTAACCTGCGCTGAAGCCCCCGTCACCCACAGTGTACATAACGGATCTTGCCCGGTTTGCACGATGTGGCGGTCCAGATCTCCGCCATCTTTAAGGGGTATGATTACATTGCGTTTACGTTGACATTAACTAACCGTCTTCAGTGCCCTGAACTGAAAGGTGCCGGATTCCGAATGGCTTCTAACTCCTCCGCTTTTAACTGACATATAAAGTTAATAAAGGCAACGACAATATCAAATAAAAGCGGAAAATCATCCACATATGGTCCTAAGTTCGAAACACATCTTACCAACCATAACATATACATCAATAATCGAAAGTCGAAGCCGAAGAACACAAAGGAGGCTTACACATAACTTGCACAAGCGCGGCCCTCATTATCACCATCTCGGTTCAGGGAAAATGATTTCAAAGACTTCTAGCAGAGGGACGAAGAAGCGGTGTTTAAGGACGAAGTGACAACCAAGGTTATTCTTATAATCTGCGGGAATGCGGACATTCCCAGCAAGCAGAATATTCTCTTCACAGAACTTGCGCCTGTGACGTCTACCTACGAGGATGTGGTCAGGCCCAAGCCAGACTACTTCGATGGAGCCCACATTGGGGATCTCAACGGGAAGGTCAGGGACCCCAAGGGAGACATGTATCCTCTGATCATCCCCACAAAGCATGTAAGCGTTCCAGTAGCGCCAAACTTCTTCCTCAAGGCCAAGGCACTAAAGGGAGCCGCAGATGTATTGAAGCGACAGGCATGCTACAACGGAGCATATGGAGCCCGTGCCATGCATGCTCTGCAGAGTTATGACGAGGAGGAGCCCGCGTATGACGGCAACACTTACACCTACAGCTCGACCTACCACGCTGGCACGCTTAAGCTGTACGCCCACCACGTCACCACACTAACCGCCCCGGAAGGACAACCTAAGTACCATATAAGTCAGATTAACGCTTATGCTTTAACAGGCAGCCGAAAGGGCTTTATTGAGGGGGCTACGGCATTTTAAAACGTGAGAGATTTGGCACGACACTACCGCGACGAGTTCATCCAGGGCGCAAATATAAGGGCACGTCGGTCAGATGCCTTACAGGTTGATAAACCAGAGGCAGAGGCACAGCAGTACGGAGATTCCGGTTCTGATAAATTTATGGAGTGTGAGGAATATGTCGGATCATAAGCCGTTGCTGCTGAGAACTACACCGCATCTTAGGATGTCGATAAGGGATCCGCTCTTCCCCAGTATCTTTACGCAGCGGATGAAGACTACAGTCAGGCGTCCCCGTTGATTGACGTTATCGAAACGTCTATGAGCTTCGCAGCAAGCTCCACCTCGAGCTTTAACACGCAAAGCAAGGCTTATCTTAAGCGAAATAAGGCATCGCACAGCCTACCCTTAAATCCTCAACCATATAAAAAGCAGGATTTAGCTAAGAGTTGGACATATTATAGTGCACCTCGACGATTGGTAAGGTCCTCTGCAGCAAGCCTTAACATTTAAGGCACTAGCTGTAAAACAGCTAGTAAAAGCTGAAGGGGATTATACTTAGAGTGATAACTATTACCTGTAGTATTACCTGGATAAGGATGGGTCGCGTATCTGGGGACACGGGACTGAGGGCTAAAATTAATGTTTTTTCTGCTATTATTATATTCCAGCTCCTTTTATTACTTCTTTGCGCTTCCACAGCGCGTCCATGTTATATTATTGTTAAAATACTGTTGTACTTAGACGAATAACTACTTGTAACTGATGATAAAGTTATATGATTAAGTTATTACCTTCCAGTCATTATCGCTTTATTATAGTCATTATGGATGGTGGTCCTAATGTTTAATTGATATGGGATGGAGTGTAGGGATGATGTGATTATTAAATGGCATTAAGAGCTTTAGCTAAATATAGAGGTGGCTAGCTGTTAGTTCCCCAGTTCCAGCTTAGTAAATAGCACAGAGAGATAATAATAACTGCCGAAAACAGCGTTTAAAAGCTTAGCTCCATTAACATCTACTCTTTTCTCTTTCACTTAATAAATAATGGTCTTAAAATATGATAGGATGGAAGACTTACTAAGTAAGCGGCTTTATTACCATACGAACGTATAATTTATTACCCTACCTTATGAATGTAGTTGGGGGATAGGAGCACAATTAACGAGGTTAACTTACCCTATTTACCTTTTATTAACACTGGGGATAGATGAGAAAGTAATTACTCTGGACGTCCTGGTTAAGGTTCTTATTAAGCTTTTGGTATTTAACCCTTATTAACGGATACTTATTAAACTTTTATTATTATTGTGGACCTCTACTGTTAAGTCTCTGGGTATTAACATCCTTAAAGTCGATAAAGGTACTGTAATGTACCACTTAAGGGTGTTGTGGCTTTAGATTAAGTTAAGGATAAAGATATTCTGGCCTGATATACTTATAACTGTTGAAATTAAGGTTATTATAGAAACTGTTAATAAGGTTATAAGAATTAGCGTTATTGAGAGATAACATACTTAAGATAAAGAGAGGAAGGAAGAGATTTAATACTTAAAAGAGAGGAATTAGGCTTTAGAAAAGGAGGTGGTAAGTTTAAAGATGGTGGTAAAGGAACTTAGGGAAAGGGAGGTTATAATTATAAGTATAAGGATGTTGAAATACTAAGTTTATTACTAATACAGGTTAGAAATATATAAGTAAAATCGATAATATATAAGATATAAACATATTAACTCCCGTTCACTATAATGGAGTCATGTCCTTCTAACGCTCGGCTAATTTATGATTAAGCTGTTTGACCACTTAAGGGGGGAGGATTATCCCAGTGAAACAGCCTGGCTGTAAGATCTTACAGCTTACTGGGCTTTCTGTACGGGGATGGCGTCTTGTTAAAATGTATTATATGGCTTTTCAGTTACGGAGCGTTAAAAAGACGACCAGCTTACCTAGGCGTGGGTGTTATGAGCCAGATAGAGATGGCGACCGGCGTCGATACTCTTTAACCCGGTGTCTGCCGGATGATCAGTGCGTTAATGGCATTGGGAGTTTTTACGCAGGCACCAAGAGTGCTTAAAGTTGCGCACTACCCAGAGCGTGCTTAAAGCCGTGCACTTGCACTAAAATCAGCGCTAGGACCAAAGGGCTTCTAATCCTGCACCTGCCCTGCAGCTACACCATTACATAATATACTGAGATGTTTATTAACGTTTAGCTAAGCTGTGCTCTTATAAATATATTATACTTAGTACATAATGGTTCTAAGTATGGAGCATAAGAGATACTGGATATTCTAGATTACAAATTTTTAAATTATAAAAACCATACACCTTAATTAAAAGAGCTTCATTTTTAAAATCCCCTATAATTACATTAACTCTAGAGGATTTCCATTATTACGGATAAATAATTATCCTTATAAAAATATACACTCTAGCCAGATCTTGGGCCCATCTTGGGGGAGCGGGAGTTTTGTGTGGTTGTCTCCGATATAGCCTTTATATTCTTACATTTAATGCATATCCAGCCTTTAGGTATGATGCTATTTATATAATATTTACAGCTAGGTATTTTATCTGTGACTTATAGATATACGTTTTAGCTGTAAAATATTAGCATTATTTTATATACACATGTTACTAACTACGTTTAGATTCCATATTACGGGTTTAATGTAATCACTGTTGTATTTGCCGTTGTCGTCGTTATTACAGGATTTTAATAAGGCAGCGTATAGTGTTGGTGTTGGGTTTTTACAACCCTAACCCGGCCAGTGTGGTTAAAACAGTGTGGCTGGATCCACGCAGCCGCTCCGCGGCTGCATCCGTGGATCTGCACAGCCAAGAACGCCAGACTCCACTGC